>Ga0187893_10005241_pt1 | contig 23536 bp, 21 predicted proteins | sample MA1701074metaG_FD_139574 | JGI IMG/M metagenome (GOLD analysis project Ga0187893, IMG submission 139574) | White microbial mat communities from a basaltic lava cave in the Kipuka Kanohina Cave System on the Island of Hawaii, USA - MA170107-4 metaG ...
AGGAAAAGCTGGTTATCGCCGAGGTCAATGGCGGCACCGATTACCGGCTGCAATGCCTTGCCGATACCGGGGTTTATTTCGCGCCGCTCGGGCCGGCTTCGCGCAGGCATGCGGAGGAAACTTTCCGCCGCCTTGTGGACGGGGCCAGCCCTTATAAGGAAACGCTGACCGTGAAAGGCAGGAATATCGAGGTTCCCGCCGTCGCGCGCGGCGTCGCCCGCTTTACATTTTCGCAGTTGTGCGAGCGGCCGATGGGGGCGGAAGATTATTTAATGATCGCGCAGAATTACCACACCGTGTTTTTAGAGGGTGTGCCGCGTCTTAAATACGACCGGCGCAACGAGGCAAAGCGTCTGATGACGCTGATCGATGCGCTCTACGACCAGAAAACGAAACTCGTCGTCACGGCGGACGCGCCGCCGGAAGAACTTTACCGCGGCGATGACCACGGTTTTGAATTCCAGCGCACGGTGAGCCGGTTGATCGAGATGCAGAGCGTTGAATATCTGGGGCGGGAACATGCGTAAGATAATGCAAAAAATACGGAAGTTTTTTTCCAAAAAGGAAAACCCGGAGAAGTACAACAAGGAAAAGGCTGTTGCGCTTTCCTCCGACATTAAAGCGAAAGTCAGTCTTGCGGGGGATTCGCAAACGCATAAAGAAATATTATTGTACCTTGCCGAGCACGATACCGATCCCGGCGTCCGCAAGATGCTTGCGAAAAATATGTCCACGCCCATGCAGGCGAGCCCGATGCTGGCGGGCGACAGTAACGAGGAGGTTCGTTTTGCGCTGGCCGAGCGGCTGGTGCGGCTGCTGCCCGAGCTTAATCACGAGCGGCACAGCCAGCTTTACGCCTACGCGGTGCAGGCGCTGGGGACGCTCGCGCTCGATGAGGTGCTGAAGATCCGCAAGGCGCTCTCCAGTGCGCTGCAGGATTACGCCGATGCGCCGCCGAAAGTCGCGGAGCAGCTTGCCCGCGATATTGAGCGCGAAGTATCCGAGCCGATCCTGAAATTCTGCGCCGCGATTTCCGATGAAGTGCTGATCGATATTCTCAAGGGGCATCCCGCGACCTGGGCGGTGCAGGCTATCGCCGGGCGCAAGAAGGTCAGTAAAAAGATTTCGCAGGCCGTCATCGACACCAAAGACCGTCCGGGCGGCGCTGTGCTGATTAACAACAAAGGCGCGGAGATCAGCGAGGGGACGCTTGCGGAAATCATAGAACGCGCGCGCGATTACCCCGAATGGCAGACGCACCTTGCGGCGCGCGCGAACCTGCCGCCGAAGATGGCGAAGACGCTCGCGAAATTTGCCGACCGTTCTGTGCAGAAACTGCTGGCGGAGCGGGCGGACTTTGACACGAAACTTGTCGAAGAGATTGCGGAAATTTTTTCCCGCCGCCTCGATTTCGCGAAGGAAGGCGAACAGGAGAGCGTGACGCCGCTGCAGCGCGTCCGCCAGATGGCGAAGGAAGACCGGCTCAACGAGGAAACGCTCGCCGACGCGCTGGGGATGCGCGACCGCGATTTTATCTGCGCCGCGCTCGCGCACATGGCGGGGACGGATCTGAAAACGGTGGAGAAAGTTTTCAGCCTGAAAGCGGCAAGGCCGATAGTGGCGCTGGCATGGAAAGCGAAATTGCCGATGCGCTTTGCGCTGCGCCTCCAGATGGAAGTGGGGCATGTCCAGCCGAAGGATCTGATCTATCCCCGCGACGGCACCGATTATCCGCTGACGCGGGATGAAATGCTGTGGCAGCTTGAATTTGTCGGAGTGAAGGCGGCGTAACTTCAGAGAATGAATTTCTGCACGAAACAATCGAAATAACCGCCCTGATCGCCGCAGGCGATATCCTCCATGGTTTCATCCAGCAGTTCGTCGCGGAATTTCTTGGCGGTGCGCTCGATATATTGTTCTTCATAAGCCTGAAATATCCGCTCTTTATTGGAACCTAACCGGCTATGCTCACTCTTGCTGCCGTCGATATATATCTTGCCGTTAAGAATGCGGGCTGCGGCATGGTTTGCCCTTATGTCGGAGGGGCCCATTTCGCCGTTTTCAAGCATAAGGGCGAACGCATGATCGACGCTGTGTTTTGCTTCTTCCAGCACGGTTGACAGGGCGGCTTCCAGCGTATCGGTAACACCGTGGCGCCAGGCGTAATTTATTTCAATTTTTTTCTTCATGACTGAATAGGCACCCAGCTGAGAATCGCGTGATGCATCAAATCTATATAAGGACAAAGGAACTGGTTCCAGCCCGAAGCTTTTCCTGACGATGTCGGAGGCCAGCCTTAACGTGTCTTCTTTCAGGCGGTGCTGTTCCCTTGCCTGCCGCTCGTCGGCGTAATCTTCCTGGGCCAGCCAGTTTTTACGCGCTTGCAGAATTTCAGGATGGGCGGCGATAGCCTGCCTTGCTTCATCCATGCGTTCGTGTTCCCAGTCGAGATAGGACTGAGGGGCGGTAAATGCGTTTTGAAAATATATCTGCGCCGCGAACTCTTCAGAATCCGGAACAGACTCATATTGATCGAACCATATGCGTCCTGATTTTATCGCAGTGGCGACCGGCTCATCCTTATACGGGTCGAATGCGGCCCATAAACATAGTTGTTCACCCGGCTTTCTGGCGGCGTTATCGAATGCGGCGCGGTATTGCCGCGTTGTCATGGCGGAAGTTTCTTCGCAAGCCATGAGTTTATTCACCGGGAGGGTCTGTTCTGTCACTACGTCATAAAGCGTCAGGGTCTTTTGTTCCGGATAAAAGCGGTTTTCATTGGATCTCAGCGTTACAAGGTCGGTTGCGCCGATCTTGCGGTCGAAAAATGTAGAAATCTGATCGAGTTGATAACCGGCGTAAGCCAGAAGACCAAATAAACCCGTAACTACCGTGCCTGCCGCAAGGGCTGTGAAATATTTGCTGAGCATGGCGCGATATTAAAAGTTTTATTTTTATAACGCAATGAAATTTTAAAAGGCGCTTTACCCGTGTTGAAGCGCAGGACTCTGCGTAAAATAGGAAAGGGCTGAAGGATCTACGGCAGCTACCAGAACCGCCTGTTCCTCCCCCATAAGTTTTCTGATGGCCGTGGTGAAATCCTTAGTTCTTACCGGCGTCTGTTTCGCCCAGAGGGATTTTTCCACATTGCGGATGGCCTGTTCGTAATTGCCGTTTTTCAGGTGCTCCCACGTATTGGGGGATTTCTCGCGCCAGCCGGCGCCGAGCTGGAAGTTGACGGCGCCGAGGGCGATGAGGAAATTACTGTCCCTGACGCCAAGCTCCGTCGCCTGTTCTTTTGCCGCGGCGAAGGCTTTGGCGGCATCCTGCTCCAGTAGTTCACGCACGCGCGTGTCGGAAATCCTGTCGCCCATTTGCAGATTGTCTTTCTTCACGACAAGGTGCCCGACGCCTACGGTCAGCTTGCCGAGGCTGTCGCGGTAGACTTCGTTGACGTATACTTCGCGGTCCAGAAGATGTTCGATGAATTTGTTCCAGATTTTCGCCTGGTCGTTCTGCTCCGCCTGCCAGTCTTCCGTTTCCCGCCTGCGCCTGACGAGGACGTACATGCCGCGCGCGGCGGCATCCCATTCGGATTTGAGCGATACGGTTTGCTGCGTTGCCGGCAGTTCGGGTACGGCATTTGCAGGGGAAGCGGCGCTGGCGAAGAGGCTGACGGCTATCAGCGCACCCGAGGCTATTTTTGTAAAACTTTTTCCCAGCATATAGCTTCATGGTAAGCGATTCGCGCTTTATTCTATATATAGATATATATAAACATATATATATTGTATAATTCGCGGTACCGGTGCGGTTATTTTCAGAACAAAGCCTTGCGCAAAGGTCAGTTGCGTCTTGCCTGTATGCGATGAAATAGGTAATTTCTGATGCAGGTGCTTACGTCCAACCAGAAAGGTTTCCCGCCATGAAAACTCCCATCCGTGTTGCAGTCACCGGCGCCGCCGGCCAGATCGGTTATGCGCTGCTGTTCCGTATCGCTTCCGGCGACATGCTCGGCAAGGACCAGCCTGTGATCCTGCAACTGTTGGAAGTCACGCCCGCGCTGAAGGCGCTGGAGGGCGTGGTGATGGAGCTTAACGACTGCGCGTTCCCGCTGCTGCAGGGAGTCACGATCAGCGACAATCCCGCGGTTGCCTTCAAGGATGCCGGGTGCGCGCTGCTGGTCGGCGCGATGCCGCGCAAGGAAGGGATGGAGCGCAAGGATTTGCTTGAAATCAACGGCGGCATTTTCGGGCCGCAGGGCAAGGCGCTGAACGACGTCGCTAAGCGCGACGTGAAAGTTCTGGTCGTCGGCAATCCCGCGAACACCAACGCGCTGATCGCGCAGCAGAACGCGCCGGATCTGGATCCCGCGTGTTTTTCCGCTATGGTGCGGCTCGATCACAACCGGGCGCTCGCGAAGCTCGCCGAGAAAACCGGCGCGCATACCACCGACATCAGGCAGATGATTATCTGGGGCAATCACAGCTCGACGCAGTATCCCGACATTCATCACGCGATGGTGAAGGGCAAGCCCGCCATGCCGCTCGTCGACCAGAACTGGTACGAGAAGACCTTCATCCCTGAAGTGCAGCAGCGCGGCGCGGCGATCATCAAAGCGCGCGGCGCTTCGTCGGCGGCTTCGGCCGCCGCCGCGGCGATCGACCATATGCGTTCGTGGGTTCTGGGCACCCCGGATGCTGACTGGGTTTCGATGGCGGTTCCGTCGGACGGTTCCTACGGCATCAGGCCCGGCGTCATTTACGGCTATCCCGTCACCTGCAAGGGCGGAAAGTACAAGATCGTGCAGGGTCTGAACATCGACGACTTTTCCCGCGCGCGCATGGATGCGACCGACAAGGAACTGCGCGAGGAAATGAGCGCGGTGCAGCACCTGTTCGCGGCGAAGAAGGCGGCCTGACGGAGGGGTCGGGCTGTACAAAGCCCCTCCGGGCCGCTAAAGTCTCCTGAAAAGTATAATAAATACGAACAGGGAGACATAAAATGACCGACAGACCCAGACGGGAGAAACTCCCCGTGCCTCAGCCTCTTGATCCTCACGAAGAAGGACGGGAATCAAAAATCGCCGCAGACGCCAACCGTGCTTTTGATCTTGAAAGGCACACGGTTCCCGTTTACAGGGAACCTGACCGGCCGTTGCCGGGCGTGCCGCTTGACGAAATTCTCGATCCCGCCCGCATCGAGGAATATTGCGCGCGGGAGCCGTGGATACTCAATTCGCTGGAACGCGCGACTGCGGCCAAATTCGGTTTCATCCCCGAACGGTTCAAATATCTTGCGCGAGCGCATGAGAAGGAAGGGCGGTATGCGGAGGCGGCGGCCTGCAGGGACGCCCATAAACAAGGCCTTGCCATTTATTATGAACAGCTCAAGCGGGATTTCCGGAGCCTTGCATCGGGCATGGACCGCCGGGAGATCGGCGCGTACGCGCAAAGGCTGTGGCTCAACGTGACAACGCAGGTGGATCAGAAAGGCGCGAACGCGATGCGCTTCATCGGCTCGGAAAAATACCGCCGGATGGATCCCGAGCTGCGCGAGCTTGCGCGTTTTGCCGTTTATAAAAATACCAAATGGCTCGCGCTTGCGATCAACGACATACCGATGCGCGGGGCGATGCCCGCGCCGAAGCCGGTGATGCATTAGAGCTAGATATTCTGCGGCGGCGCGGGTTTGTTTTCCGTGGCCGGAACGGCGGCGGGAATGACAGCCGGGGCCGGTTCTTTCTCCGGCTGTTTACCCGCGGCGCTCGCGCCGAATTCTCCCGCGATCACTGGGGGCGCATCGCCCTTGGCGGCGCTGGTGGTTCTTTTGGCGGCGGTTTCTCCCGCATCCGCGACCAGATCCGGCTTCGGTTCTTCCTTCGCGAAATTGTGCTCGTAATCGGCGATGCGGGCTTCGATGTGGGCCTGATAGCGTCTTAGCGATTCGTCCGCCGAAGCGCCGCCGCTGAAAAACATCGGGTTGACGGCGGCCACTCTTCCCAGATGTCCTACCGCCGAACCTCCCGCGCCGGACTGGTCGAGCGCTATCAGTTTTTCGGCATTGCCCGGGCCGACGTTGTAGCCCGCGAAAACCGTGCCGAAATTTTCCGGCTTCGTCGGGTCGACGCCGAGATTGCCGGCGACTTCCTTCAGATAGAAAGCAGAGGCGTAGGTCGAAACGACCGGATGAAAGCGCAGGTCGCTGCCCCATTCGGTGCGGACGTTTCCGTTGCCCGATTCCAGTGCCTGCTTAACTTCCGGTTCAAGCTTGTCGCCCGCCATTTCCGCGATCTCTTTGCCGTGTTTTTGCATCATGCTTTCGAATGTGCTGCCGCTGAATTGCCAGTCGCCGGAGCAGCCGGTGCTGCTGACCATGGATTTGTGGCTGCCGAAACGCGATTCAATGCCCCAGACGCCCTGCATGAGTTCGGGCGCGATGCCGATTTTTTCCGCGGCATCCGGAATGGTTGCGACGACGGCTTCCTGGCGCTTGCCGGTGGGGACGTCGCCCAGGCTTCCGGGGCCGACCGCGCCGCGGATAATGTCATCCGCGTTGTCGATGCCGAAATCTCTTTTAAGAAAGTTGCCAAGGCCGGAGCCGAGAAGATCTTTGCCGGTGAACATGCCCAGCATGCCGAAGATCAGTATAAGAATCGCGACCAGCGGATTTTCGGTGAAGGCGTTCTGGAATTCGGGGGCGCCGGTGCGCTTGCGGGCTTCCCTGACGACCGGGTCGTCTTTTTTCGGGTCGGTTTTGCCATCCTGATAGCCGACCTTTCCCGCCGGTGCGGGCGCTTCTATTTCAGGTTCCGTTACGGGTATTTCCGCCATTTAACACACTCTCAACCCTGATATCACACCGTTGTTATCCTGTTCTTATCGTTTTAATATTTTAACGGTTTTGCGTATTTTATGTCAAATTTTTGCAGGATCCGGAGCCTGCCACGGGCGGCCTGACCGGGGGCCGGTTATAGCGTTGTCCCCGGCGGCTTCCGCTTCCGGTTCCAGAGCGGCGTTGCGCGCGAATTCGCGACCGATTTTTTCCTCTTCCCCGGCGGCGACTTGCCGGAGGGCGGCGGTGAAGTCCGCCGTGCGGGTGGGCGTTTGCCGGTCCCAGAGGGAGTTGTTGATGTTCTCAATGGCCTGATCGTAATTGCCGGCTTTCATTTCAGCCCATGTATCGTCGAACTTGCTGCGCCAGCCGGTGCCGAGCTGGTAATTGACCGAGCCGAGGGCGACGACGAAATTGCTGTCGTTGATGCCGAGTTCGTTGGCTTGCTCGATTGCCGCGCGGTAAGCTTTCTTGGCGTCGCCCTCCAGCAATTCGCGCACCTGCGCATCGGAAATCTTCTGGCCTTCCTGGAAATTTTCTCCCGGCTTGACCAGATGGCCGACGCCCACGGTCAGTTTGCCAAGGCTATCGCGATAGACGGTGTTCCGGTAGCCTTCCCTGTCATGCAGGTGATTGAGAAATTTTTCCCAGGTTTCGCCGCTGACGGGCGTGGGGTCGTAGTTTGCCGGGGGGCCGCCGGGCTCGCGCGCGGTGGGCGCGCGTTCCTGTCCTGCCTTGGGTTCCCACCAGTCTTCGCCGATTTTAAGGGATGTCAGATCGGGCAGCGCGATGGGGCTGGACGACAGCGCGTCCTGCTGGCCGTTCATGCGTTTCAGCCACGCCAGCACATCCATCATCGAGCTCTGGGAGCTTGCTGGTTTTTTCTTATTTCTGTCGAATTCCTCGGTTGCCGTCATGTAACCTACTTCCCGCCTCTTATCACACCGCCATCATAAGCTTTTTGTTTTAATAATATGTTAAAGACATTGGCGCGGAATTATCCGACTGAAGGCGAGGCCGGGCTTGCGGGCTTGTAGGCCATCTGGACAACGGGCGGTTCCGGTGCGGGGGCGGGCTGCGGCTGATCGGGTTTAGCCGCCCCGTAAAATGCCGTCGAGAGAGACTTGGTCGCGGGCGGCCAGTCGTCGGCGGTGTTGTATTGGGAGGCAGCCGAAGTTCCGTAAGCGGGGGTGGCGGATGGCTGATACCAAGGAGGAGGCGCTGACGTCTGCGTGAATTTTTGCTCTTCGAGTATTTGCTCGGCGATGGCTCTGGTTTCGGGATCGGCGAATTTATCAAGATCGACCCGCGCTCCCCGGCTCAGGTCGTCTTTAATCGAAGCCTCTATCGCTTCCCTCTGCTCGGGCGCGGAAGGTTCGCCGGGTTTCAGTCCCATGGTGGCGGCTTCGACCTTCTGCCCGAGTTGTTCCGCTTCCCTGCGCTTGGTGTCCGCGGCGTGGGCATCGCTGGTGTAATCCGCCATCAGTTGCCTGTTTTCCTGATAGAGCGCCTGGCCCTCGGCTGTGCTCATCTTCTGGTCAAGCGCGGCGATCAGTGAGGGATCCGTTACTTTTTGCGGATCGCCTTCCGCTGAATCGGCCCAGTATTCAATTTTTCCTTCCGGAGTGACAGTGAAGGTATGTTGGTTGCCGTTTTCATCGTTGCCGAGGAAAGCGCGCTGTTCATCCTTGTGGGCGTCGTGCGCGAGCACCGTTTGCTTTTCGCTGCTCTCCAGATCGTTCAGGGCCAGTTCGTATTCTTGTTGCGCTTGTTCGTATTGAGTTTGAAGTTCAGCTACTGAAGTTTCAAGTCCGGTAACCGTGGCGTCTTGTTCGACCTTTTGCTGCTGAAGTTCCTGCATCGCCGTCTTGTCGGCCAGATATTCATCGTATAGCTTTTGATCTTCTGGCGACAGTCCGCTACGGAACTCGGTTTCCATGGCGGTCTTTTGCTCATCCGTCAGATTCTCGGAAAGCCGCGCTTTTTCTGCTTCCAGTTCCTCAGCCTTCTCGAGGACATCTTGCAGTCTTTCTTCTTTGACTTTCAGTTCATTTTCTTTTGCCTGAAGGGTTTCACCGAGTCTTGTTTGTTCGGCCCGCTCTATTTCGAGTTGTTCTTGTGTGGTTTCGAGGTCTTTGCCAATCCTTCCCACTTCTTTTTCCAAAGTTGCGACTTTCTCGCGCTGGCTTTGCAGAAAGTCGTTTTGCCCGGTTGTGGTTTGGGTTGCTTCCTCCCATTCGGCGTGATCGACGACCGCCTCGGGGTTTGCTTTGATCTTCTCTATGATTGCAGCCTGCTGATCGGCGGGAAGAGTATTGATGTCGACGCCTTCGGGATTGTCTTCCGTAACGATACGATAAGTGACTTCCCCCGTGATCTCGGATCTTGCGTCGGCTTCGACTGTAATCAACTGACCCTGATCGTCTTTCAACCCGTCTTGTTGCATTTGCTGGACTTGCTCGGTCCGGTCGGCATTGACCTGATCGAAATAGGCAGTGCTTTCTTCCAGGTTTTGCTTGGCTTCTTCCAGCTTATCCTGCGTAATTTCAAGATCGGCGGTCTGCTGGGCTTCCTTTTGTTCCAACTGGTCAACCCGTTCGTCGACTGCGGCCTTTTGCACTTTCAGGTCTGTAATTTCTTCCTTCAGTTTGTCGATGTCGATGACGAGTTGATCTCTTTCGCGGTACAGGTCGATCAACTGTCTGTTGATGTTCTGGATTTGGTTGATCGTTTCGATCAGGAATTGCTGGCGATAGAAGTCCCGGTCTTTTTTCTCGTTTTTCTCATCGTCATTCTCGCCCGCGATGGCGCTGTCCTTGCCTTGCTGCCGCAGATATTCGTGGACGCGGCCCGCTTCGGGGCCGATGGCGGCGCCGAGGAAGGCAAGGGTTTCATGGCTTGGCCGCTGGCCGTTGGCTATATCCTGCCCGGCTTCGGCGAGGGCTTTGTCGATTTGGGCCTGTTCCTGAAGTTCCGCCATCCGGCGGTCGAAAGCGGCCTGCTCTTCAGAGGGAAGCGCCTGCCTGTATCCCTCCATGGTTTCTTTTGGATTGTCGATCAGGGCCTGTATCGTCACCATCGGGCTGCCGGGCGGCAACTGGGCGTTGATCGAGCGTTCCAGTTCCGCGCGCTGGGGAGCGCTCAATTGTCTCAGGTCGCGGACTTCCGCGAGATCGGGTTTTTGCCGCGCGTCCGCCGGAGCGGGGGCTGCCGGCTGCGCATCGGTTCTGTTGCCCGTCATGCGCGCGTCCGCTACTATCTTTTTCTCCAGATCTTCCGGGAGTACATTGAATAGCGTTCTCAGCCGTCCGACTTCCCAATTGTTCAGGCGCTGTCCGGTGACATCGCGCAGAAGGGATGCTTCTTTTTCGCCCGCGCCCAGAATGCCTAAAAGAGAGGCGTTGCTCTCCTTGTCCAAAGGAGAACCGCCACGCTCGTATCCCGCTTCGTTATCGAGGTTTATAGCCACTCACACACCCACGGCACATTTAAGACACGCCTCTATTCATTTTACGGAATAAGGCATTGAATAGTCAAAGTTTAACGGGATTGCGTTAATTTTTTATTAATGGTTAAGCGCGGGGGCGGCCAAAAGGGCCGGTCTTGGGGTGAACAGGGGTAAATCGTTGGCGGGGACGGGCATCATGACCTCGTCCCAGGCGGAGCGCAGGCCGCCCATCATCTGGCAACTGCGGCTTCTCGTGGCCGCGCCGAATTGCGCAGCCATTTCCGGGGCTTCGGCTTGCGGCAGGGCATTGTAGAAATGCATGAATTCCTCGGTGAAATCGGTGGGGAGCTTGTTCCTTATATCGTCTATGTCCGCGATTTCGTGGCTGTCCAGCTTGCCCTGCGCGGAAGCGATATGCGCAAGCCGCCGGTCGGTATGCTCCAGCGTTTTCCTGAGGCTTTCCAGCTTGCCGTGGCAGTCCTTGCATTCCCTTTCCAGCGTTTCTATATGGCCGTTCCGGGATTCGAACGCATCCTTTGCTTTCGCGAGTTTTTCCCTTGCCCGCTCGTATTTGCCGGCGTGGTGCGATTCCACGGCGCAGGCGGCGTGGTTTTCCTCGATAAGCTCGTTACGGGCGCGGTAGCGCGCTTCATAGCTAGCGGCGTCCGTGGTGAGATCCTGCGGCTTTTTGCCGGTCGCCGCCATGAACTGGTCCATCATCCTGTCCGAGATCCTGCCGACCGGGCCCATCAGCGGGCCGTTCATGCCGTATTCCATTCTGACGAGTTCCATGCCGCCCTTGCCGTCGGGGCGGTAATAGACGCGCTCGAACATGTCGGTGAGCATTTCGTCTTCGCTCTTGAGCATGTCCGGGGCGGCGCCTTCGGGGATTCTTTCAATCGCGATGCGTCCGTCCGCGCCCATCGTGACGCGGTCGTAAAGCGTGGTAACGCCGTCTTTGCCGCGGCCCGCGACAATATATATCTCCGGCGCCTGAGTTTCTTCGGAAGTGAGGCTCTTTCTCAGATCCGCGATGCTGCGCAGGTTGCTGCGCACGATCTTGATGCTCCGGTTTTCCAGCGCGGCGGTCATGCCGCTTGCTTCGAAAAGCTGCTTTTCGATTTCCTGCGTTTTCGCGCGGGAGCCGGAGAAAATATTAAAGGCGTCCGCGGTCTTTCTGCTCGTAAGATCGAAGGTTTCACGCACTCCGGCCATGCCGGTCTTCGCTCTCGACAGGCGCTCCATGTAACGCGAGCATTCGGCGGCTTTTGCGTCGATGAGGCCCAGCAGGGTTTCCCGGTTGCGGGAGTAGAATTCGGCCATTCCCGTCAGAACCGTCGATGCCAGCGCCCTTTGCGCGTAAGTGTTTTGCGCCTGCGTGGCGGCCATGAACTGTATTGCGGTCCGGTTTTTGCCGATAGTGCTTTCTTCTTCGTATTCCTGCCGGAGCGTTGCCGCGACGATGGATGAGCCGTTGCGGGTCGCCAGCAGGTAATTATATTTGCGGCGCCCGGCGGCGGTTCTGGGATTGGTATCGAACGCCGCCGCCTGTTCCGCGACTTCGACGGGTTGCCACAGGCTGGCATCAACGGGCATCTCGCCGCGGAACATGCCGGCACGGGTTCTGTCCGTTCCCGCCAGAACGTTGAAACCGGGAGTTCTTGATCTTTCGGCCGCCGAGGTCACTTTAAACCCATTTATAGTTATATAATAATATAGTTGTTCATATCGTACTATAAATGCATATTTAATTGCAAGGACTTCTATCTTAGTTATTGATATTATTGATAAAAAACAGAGGCTATTAACAATAAATTAGGGCTTTTTCTTCTATAATTATGTCATTTACAGGCGGTAAAAAGAGTATGCCAGCATACACAAGAGAGGAAATAGAGGCTTTCGTCCGCGGCAATCTTCATATTGTTGGAGAACAGTCGCGCACGGAAGAAGCTGTTATACGCGCAAGTTTTGTTGATTCCATAGAGCAGTTGCTGCCGCACCAGCAGGTTTTGCTGATCGAGACCCATCGCGCCAATATCATTGGAGACGCGGAAGAAATTCAAAGATTGTATGGCGGCGAGCATGCTGTTTTGGGATTTTTCCAGCCGGGGAGATTAAGCAGTGAATTTAACAATAGCGCAGACAGGGATCAACCATGAAAGGCGTCTTGTGCAATCGGAAAGCGATCCCGCCTTTGCGCAAAACCATCCGGAAATAGCGGCCTATGCGCAGGCCTATGAAAACGCCAATATTTTCGAGACGCAAATTTTCGGTTTTGATGAAGATGCTTTATTGCGCGAAAACCCCGATCTTTTGAACGCCTATATCCGGGACAGAAGCGGCGTGGAGGAATCCGTCGCGGGACGGGCCTCGGAATTCGGCGATTTTTCCGGGGAGGATGCCGCCTATGCCGGCGACAGGGCGCTTGGGCGAGAAGCCGTTAAAGCCGGCATCCACATTAATTCCGAGAGAATCGCCGCCGATGAGGTTCAGGTGACGGCTTCCCGCGCGGGCCCGCAAGCGCCTCAGATTTGATTTATCAAAAGCCGGTCGATATGGTTTAATATTTTTTATGGATACGCCACCCATGAACATGGAAATGCGCTGCGGCATTCTCTCCAATGCGAAAGGAGAGATCGTGATTATTCATGACCGCGGCATGAAATCGCCGGTGCAGTGGGTTGAATACCACGTTGGCGATAACAAAATATTCCTTATCCATGAGGACGGATCTTCCCAAAACCTGGGGCTGGAAATCGACGGCAGAATGAAAGGCAATTTATCGCATGGCGTGGGAATCACGCTTGTCAGGATCGTGGACGGAAAAGTCGGGGCGACACAAAAAGTTTCCCTGATGATACAGGATTATTAGCCCTGCCATTTACTGTATTTTCAAAGCCTTTATAACATGCTAGACAGAAATGCGCCCTGCGCGGGATTTAACAGGAAGATAAGGTTTTTCGATGAATATCCATGAATACCAGGCGAAGTCGCTGCTGAAAAAATACGGTGTCGCGATGCCGGACGGGTTTGCGGCGATGAGCGTCGATGAAGCCGTCAAGGCGGCGAAGCAATTGCCGGGGCCGCTTTACGTGGTCAAGTCGCAGATCCATGCGGGCGGTCGCGGGGCAGGGCGTTTCAAGAACGATCCCAAGGGCAAGGGCGGGGTGCGGCTTTGCAAGACGGTCGACGAGGTCAAGGCGGCGGCGCAGGCGATGCTCAATCAGGTGCTCGTCACCAAGCAAACCGGGCCGGAAGGCAAGGAAGTGCAGCGGCTTTACGTGACCGACGGCGTCGATATTTCAAAGGAATATTACTGCTCACTGGTGCTGGACCGCGCCACTTCGCGCATCACGTTCATGGTGTCGACGGAAGGCGGCATGGATATCGAGGACGTCGCGCATAAAACGCCGGAGAAAATTCACCGGGTTTCCATCGATCCCGCGACCGGGATGCAGCAGTTCCACGGCCGCAAACTCGCCTTCGCGCTGGGGCTTGACGGGGACGCGAACAAGAGCGCGGTGAAGTTTTTCCTGTCGCTCTACAAGGCGTTTAACGATCTTGACGCTTCCATCGTCGAGATCAACCCGATGATTGTCACAAAAAGCGGCGGCGTCATGGCGCTGGACGCGAAAATGAATTTCGATGAAAACGCGCTGTACCGCCAGCCTGAGGTTGCCGGGATGCGCGATGAAACGGAAGAAGACGAGAAGGAGCAGGCCGCCCACGATTACGGGATTTCCTATGTCGCGCTAGACGGCAATATCGGCTGCATGGTCAACGGCGCGGGGCTGGCGATGTCGACGATGGACATCATCAAGCTCTATGGCGGCGAGCCCGCGAACTTCCTCGATGTCGGCGGTGGCGCGGACAAGGAGAAAGTGACGGCGGCGTTCAAGCTGATCCTGTCGGATAAAAATGTCAAGGGTGTGCTGGTCAATATCTTCGGCGGCATCATGAAATGCGACATTATCGCCGAAGGCATCATCGCGGCGGCGAAGGAGGTTTCTCTCAGCGTGCCGCTGGTCGTGCGTCTGGAAGGCACCAATGTTGACAAGGGCAAGGAGATTTTAGCAAAATCCGGCCTGCCGATCATCACGGCGGACAATCTCGCCGACGCGGCGGAAAAAGTAGTCAAGGCGACAAAGAAGGCTGCCGCGGCGGCGTAAGTTTTTACCGCGCCACCAGTTGCAATTTGCCCCAGCCGCCGAACTCGAAGATTTCGTTGTAGGCGTCCCTGACCGTTTTATGCGTCCCGTTCTCATTCTTGATGAGCGTTTCGTTGGCTGAGACATCGCCGCCGAACAGCGCTGCGTTGGCTTTGAAGAAATTCACTGCAAGCGTGTTTTGGCCTGTTTTCTTGTCATCCCACGCCCGCCGCGCGAAAGCCATCAGACCGCGCGGACCGAGATTGTTCATCGCGACGATTTCCCCGGTCGTGATCGTCCGGTCGCGCAGCCATTCATTATAAAGGTCGACTTTTTCCCCGGTGTAAGACGCCCACATGACGGCGTTGAACAACGGGTCGAGGCAGAGGGCGAGCGCCTGCTCCCTTGCCGCATCATCGACCGGGCGGTATCCCAAAATCGGCTTGCCGTCCTTGTCCTCCGAGCGGACATAGCGTTCGACCAGCCCCGCTTCCTGTGCGTAGCCGTTGCCGGGGCCGTATTTATAAATCATTTCATACAGCGTCTCGATGCGGTTGGTCATGAACTGGAACAGGCCGCAGGCGCCGGAGGATGCGTTGATGTTGCCCGGATCGCAATCGCTTTCCCGGCCGCAGACGGCGACCATCGCGCCGTAGGGGATGCCGTGGCTTGACTCGACGGCTTTGAATGCATCGCGCACTGCGCCGGATACGGTGAATCTTTTTCCGCCCATTTCATAAACGACGGCTCCGGCGTCCGGCGCGGGAGGGACGTAAGCGGGCTTTGCCGCTGGAATGAACGCATGCGCGGGCTGCTCAGTTTGCGCGGGAGCGGGATTCGCGGAGCCAGACGCATCACGCCCGTCATCCGCGTTATGCAGATACAGGCTTATCAGCAGGCCGGCGAGGGCTCCTATCGCGAAGGGATAGCGTAATTTCATCCCGTTTTGCCGTCTTTCCAGTAATTACAGCTACTCGGGCGACAATACACGATTTAATACATTATGTAAATTTCAAAATGGTTTTTACCGCGAAGATGTTTTAACCACGGATGGACACGGATAAACACGGATCAGGGAATTTTTAGAGCATTTTCTGATCAGGCTGAATCATATCATTACCGTCACCACCCGGCTTGTCCGGGTGGTCCATCGTGCCGCAAACATAGGCTTTCCCTGTGTTTTTCATGGATGGCCCGAACAAGTCGGGCCATGACGATTTTAAAAGAATTGCGTCACTCCGGCTGGCACAACCCCATATGCCTGCGGCCCGGATTGTCGCAGAATCCTTCCGGCAGCGTGGTTTTCGGCGCGGGCTTCACTTCGGGTTTCGGGCCCTTGATGACGTGATCGATGAAACCCATTGCCTGCGCTTCCTTCGCGCTGGGATAGAAGTTTCGCTCCAGCAGGCCGCGCACGGTTTTTACCGGCAGGCCCGTATCCCCGGCTATGATATTTATCATCCTGTCCTTGGAAACGTTGCCCTGCGCGGTAGTGACGTCCATGTCGGTGATCTGGCCCTGCGCGCCCCACGAGGGCTGGTGGTACATGATCTCGCAGTTCTGGTAGGAAAAGCGCTTGCCCTGCGTCCCGGCGCTCAGCAGGAAGGCGGCCATCGACTGCGCCTCGCCCTCGCACACGGTGCGGACGTCGTTGGGCAGCGATTTCATCACGTCATAAATGGCGAAACCGTCGGAAACGACGCCGCCCGGCGAGTTGATGCGCAGCTCGATATCCGTATTGGGGTCCTTGCGGGAGAGTTCAAGCATCTTCTCGATAACGGCTGTCGCGGTCGCCTTGTTTATCACTCCCGTCAGGCGGATGGTGCGACCGCCAAGATACTCATAATTGAGATCGTTATCCTGCTGGGTTGCGTTCGTTTTCGGCGGGGTTGAGGCTTCGGACGATACGCAGCCGGCCAGCAGGGCAACGCTCAGCGCCGCGCCCCCCAACCATGATGCAACTTTATTGAATCGCGAAAAGAGCCCTTGGGGCTTTGTTTTGGTGCTCATTGTGATGTTTTCCCTGTTCTTTTTTAGTTTTTTAAGTTTTTTATTTATTTTAGAAACTAAAGCGTACGCGCAATATTTGGGAAGATCAAGCCGCTTTATTTTTCATAATTTGTAATCCGGGGTGAACCGGTGGTATAATTCTAGTATGAAAAGAGACACCGCGATATTGCTGACAAGCTTTCTGGATGTCGCATCGTTCGGCGAGATCCAGGTGTTCGCCAGCGACGGGCGCGAAACGTCGTTGCCGACGGGGTGCTATGCGGGCGCCGGCGGTTCTTTTATCGAACGGCGGAAAGCGCCCAGAGACTATCCGCAGGTTGCTTTATAATAAAAAACGGTGTGTAGCGGATGAATCCGCCCGATGGAACGGAACAGAGGGACGATTTCGAAATCGGGGCGGAAGACGCTTCCGGTATTCCCGTTATTTTTATAGATCCCAACGAACTTGATCCCAACGATCCGGCGGCGAGCAAGGCTATATTGCGCGAGCGGATAGACAGCCAGTTGCCGGGAGGATCGGTAGCGTTTTCGCTCAGCAAACTGGTGGAAGAGTCTCTTGAATTTGGGCCGTTTGTCAAAAGATTCGAATTGAACGGCAGGGCCTATTGCTTAATGAACAAGCCGTCAGTTTCTCTCGATAAAAAGGATGAAATCGCTTTCATGAGATCCGGGGCCGATGAAGAAAATCTAAAGCCTGCTCCCGGCGATGACGGCATATGGCGGCAAGGTTCGGGTTATCACGAAGGCCATCATTGCAATCAGATTTTCAATGTGGCCGCGGCAATGGATCCCCGAACCGAAGGGCCTTTGGTTTTATCGCTGGAGGCGGAGGCCGACAGGGCGGCATTGGATTATCTTTCTAAACTTGGGGCGGGCGATGTGGTTCAGGCATGGAAGGATTACCGGGCGCTGGGGCTGACAGGGGCGCATCCTTCGCACGCGACGAGCGCTCTTGTGGACGATCATGGCGCGATAGAACCCGATGCCGACCGGTACAGAATGGCGGAGAGCGCCGAAGATGTCATGGTATCGGATGTGGGCAGGGCGTTGGATCTGTCATACGAAGAGTCGGAAAACATGATGAAAGACGAGCCGCACCGGTTTGCCGCCGAGGTTGAGGCGCTTGTGAATGCGGGCATGTACGACCGGATACTGATGCGCAAGGAATATCTGCAAAACTATGTGGACGCCGTCCGGCGGCAGATTATGCCGGAGCCCGCCGCCGGCGCTCCCGGCATCGAGCAGGGCGCGACCGGGGACCAGATGCGCATAGGGGCTGTTTCGGCTCCCGCTTATTTCGCGGGCCGGGCCGCTGGCGCCATCCCGCAGGAGCCTCCCGCCCGGCCCGCCGAACCTTCTTCACGATCTTCCCAATCACCGGAAATCCCTTCCCCCTGAGGGGGAGGGTCAGGGTGGGGGTTTACAGTGGTGCAAAATTTCAAACATCGTAAACCCTCCCCCCTGCCCCCTCCCCTCAGGGAGGGGGTGTTCATTTGTTTTTTTTCGTGGTTAAATGCACTGCATTTACAGTCAGGAGATTAGTATGGCCGTTCTCGTGAACAAGAATACCAAGGTTATCTGTCAGGGCATTACCGGCGCTCACGGCACGTTTCACAGCGAGCAGGCCATCAAGTACGGCACGAAAATGGTCGGCGGCGTGACTCCGGGCAAGGGCGGGACAAAGCATCTGGACCTTCCTGTTTTCGATACCGTCGCCGAGGCGAGAGCGAAAACCGGCGCGAACGCCACCGCGATTTACGTGCCGCCGCCTTTTGCCGCCGACGCGATTTTAGAGGCCGTCGATGCGGGCATCGAGCTTATCATCTGCATCACCGAAGGGATTCCCGTTCTCGACATGGTGCGGGTCAAGCGCGGGATGCAGGGAACGAAAAGCCGCCTGATCGGCCCCAACTGCCCCGGCGTCATTACGCCGGATGAATGCAAGATCGGCATCATGCCCGGCCATATCCACAAGCGCGGCAAGATCGGCATCGTGTCGCGCTCCGGCACGCTCACTTACGAAGCCGTCGCGCAGACGACCGCGCCGGGACTGGGGCAGTCGACTTGCATAGGAATAGGCGGCGATCCGGTCAACGGCACGAATTTCATCGACTGCCTTGAAATGTTTCTCGCCGACGATGAAACCAAAGCCATCCTGATGATCGGCGAGATCGGCGGCACGGCGGAAGAAGACGCCGCCGCGTTCTACAAATCCGTCAAAAAGAAAAAGCCGATCGCAGGATTCATCGCGGGCGTCACCGCCCCTCCCGGCAAGCGCATGGGCCATGCGGGGGCGATCATCTCCGGCGGGCAGGGGACAGCCGAGTCCAAGATCGAAGCCATGAAATCCGCCGGGTTCGTCGTCTCCGATTCCCCCGCCGCGCTGGGCGACGCGGTGCAGAGGGCGATGGCGGCTTAAATGATAAGAAATTGGCTGATCGCCGGAGCGGTCTTGCTGTTTTTGTATGTGGGATTAGTTGAAAGTGAGACTAGGTCTGGACGTGAACTAATAAAAAACGCTCAGATTACTGCTACAACTAGGAAAATTACCTATACTGAACAAGATATAGCTGCTTTTAAAGAACGCTTTGGAGTTCTTCCTGGCGACATACCCAATCCCGAAGAGAAAATTCCTGCCTGCAAGCAGGAGATTAAGTGCGGGAAAGGAAATGGTGATTCTAAAATCGGTGGTTTAGTCGGCGAGTATATAGAATCTGAAAATGAATTCTTCTGGCAACACTTGGTCGCGTCTGGAGATATTTCTCACCCCGAATATTATCCAGATGGAAATTGGAATATGTCGGGTTTTGAAAGTCCGCTCTTTATCGGTTATTTTGACGGCAAATCTTCATTGCCTGATGTGTTGGGAGAAACTAAAGAGGGTCATTATTTTTTCCTGACAAGTACTTCGGGCAAAGTTGCTTTCTTAAAGACCCAGCAAGCAGCCATGCTTGATAGAAAAATGGATGACGGGATGCCGATGACAGGAAAGGTCATCGCTGCCGGGAATCCAAATTGCCTGTCAAAAAAAATGAACAGGGCATCACCGTATATAACGAAAAACTCAAAAAACCCTGCTTATCCCTTTACATTTATCTGGGATATCCTTTAGTTAAGGAAAAAGCCAAGTAACCTACGAAGGGCTGTTAAATCCTTAATTTTAAGCTACAATAAGTAGCGGCTGAAAAAAGGAAAACGGCTTTGTCCACTCTTCAGGATTTTACAGATGAACAGCGCGTGCTTCTGATCTCCCTGCCTTTCCGCACGGGGCTGTGGGTCAGCGAGAGCGACGCGGGCGGCGGCGGCGAGGCGAGCGAGGCCGAGATGATGGTGCTCGAGAGCCTGATTACCGGCTATTCCGAGGATTTCCTGAAATCCGAGTTCGTCGAAGAATTGATGAGGGCGACGCTGGAACGCCGGGACGAGTGGGACGGATGGACCGCGGATATTGACGATGTTCCCGGCGAGTGCGGCGGGGCGCTGGTCATCCTGAAAGAGAAGCTCGACGCCAGGGATGTGCTTTCTTTCCGGCAGACCCTGATGGAAATCGCAAAGGCGGTGGCGATGGCTTATGGAGAGGATGAAGAGCTGTCCGATGCGGCGGGGAGGAAGCCTTCCGTTTTTTTAAAGTTTTTTGCCCGTTTCAAGGGCCGGAGCGCGGAAGCCGATCTTTCCGCCAATATAAGCGGCGATGAGCGGCAGGCTTTGGCGGAACTCTCGAAAGTGCTGGAAGTCGATCTCGACGGCAATCCGCTGAAAGACGCCGTGGCGGCATAGGCATTGAAAGGAAACGACCGATGGCATTTCTTGAGCAGTTTTCCAAAGACCAGCGCGACCTGATCGTTTCCATTCCCTACCGCGCGGGCCTGTATGTCAGCTCGGTTGACAACACTGGCGGGGCGAAGGCCGGGCATGACGAGCTTGACGCGCTGGAGAGCATTATCGCGGAAAAAGGCCGGGGCATGTTTGAATCCGCCTTTGTCCATGAAGTGATGGCGGAAACCTGCACCCGGCAGACGGACTGGAAAAAGTGGGCGGAGACCGTGGACACCGTCCTTGAGGATTGCACGAAATCGGTCGGGATCATCCAGGGGAAGCTGGCCGATAAAGACCTTGATGCCTACCGCATGAACGTCATGGCGATCGGCCTTGCTGTTGCAAAAGCGTTTCGCGAGGTGGACGCGAATTCCTCCTTTATGGATAAAATGGCGATGGAGCTGCGCCTGTGGCGCGATGGCGCGTTGCGGATATTGCGGCGCGAAAAATACTGGGACCCGGCCAGCGTGCTGAATGTCAGCGCTTCGGAGGACGCGGCGCTGGATAAACTGTCGAAGGCGCTGTATCCGGGGCTTGACGCTGGGGCGGAGGACAAGCAAGTTAACGCTTGAATATGCGGAGAGGCTCCCCCCTTTATCCCCCCGCAAGCGGGGGGAAGGAGCGAAGCGGGAGGGGGAGCGGCGCCGGAAAGTACGTGATCGAGGAAAAATAAAAAATGTCAGCAAAAAGCAATCTGGGTTTTCTCACCGGCGTGAACGCCGAATATATCGCGCATCTTTACAGCGAATATCTCATCAATCCGGAAAAAGTCGGCGGGAGCTGGCGCAGCTTTTTCGGCGAGTTGAACGATAACGAGGTCGGCCTGCTGCAGGAACTGCACGGGGCGAGCTGGACGCCGACGGAAAACCGCAAGGACCAAAACGGCTTTAACGGCTTTGTGAAGGCGACTCACGCCAAGGCGCCTGACGTCGTTCCCGCCCGCGGCGCGGGGCAAAGCCCGGAGCAGTTGCGGCAATCGACGCTGGATTCCATCCAGGCGCTGATGATGATCCGCGCTTTCCGCGCGCGCGGGCACATGATTTCCAATCTCGATCCGCTGGGGCTCAAGGAGCCGGTTTATCATCCCGAGCTCGATCCCGCGCATTACGGTTTCACGGCGGCGGATTACGACAGGCCGATCTTCCTGAACCATGTGCTGGGGCTTGAATACGCAACGCTGCGCGAAATTCTTGCGATCCTCAAGAAAACCTATTGCGATACGATCGGCGTTGAATTCCTGCATATGAGCGATCCCGCCGAAAAGCAGTGGATACAGGAGCGGGTCGAGGGCGAGCGCAACCAGACCGATTTCACCGTCAACGGCAAGCGCGCGATATTGCAGCGCCTGATCGCCGCCGAGGATTTCGAGCAGTTCCTGCACACCAAATATCCCGGCACCAAGCGGTTCGGCCTTGACGGCGGCGAGGCGCTGGTGCCCGCCATCGAACAGATCATGAAGCGCGGCGGACAGCTGGGCCTGAAGGAAATCGTGCTCGGCATGGCGCACCGCGGGCGGCTTAACGTTTTGACCAACGTCATGGGCAAGCCGTTTACCGCCGTATTCTCCGAGTTCCAGGGCAATTCCTCGAACCCCGAGGATGTGCAGGGGTCGGGCGACGTCAAATATCACCTCGGCACGTCGGGCGACCGCGATTTTGACGGCAATGTCATTCACCTGTCGCTGACCGCGAACCCCTCGCACCTTGAGGCCGTCAACCCGGTTGTGATTGGTAAAGTGCGTGCGAAGCAGGTGCAGCGCATGGATACGAAGGCCGAAACGGTGCTGCCGCTTTTGCTGCACGGGGACGCCGCGTTCGCGGGGCAGGGGCTGGTGGCGGAGACGCTGATGATCTCCGATCTTCCCGGCTACCGCGTCGGCGGCACGATTCATATCGTGCACAATAACCAGATCGGTTTCACGACGACGCCCAAATTCGCGCGTTCGGGCCCGCACCCGACGGATGTCGCGAAAATGGTGATGGCGCCGATATTCCACGTCAATGGCGATGACCCGGAAGCGGTCGTGCATGTCGCGCGCATCGCCACCGAATACCGCCAGAAATTCAAGAAAGATGTCGTCATCGACATGGTGTGTTATCGCCGCCACGGCCACAACGAGGGCGATGAGCCGTCCTTCACGCAGCCGATCATGTACCGCAAGATCAAGGGGCAGCAATCGACGCGGGCGCAATATGCGGCGAAGCTGGTCGCGGAAGGGGTCATCACCGCGGAAGAAGCGCAGCAGATGACCGATGAATTCAACTCCTATCTCGAACAGGCGTTCGAGGCGACCAAGAGCTACAAGCCGAACAAGGCGGATTTTCTCGAGGGCGCATGGGAAGGCATGAAAGTCGCGCATGGCGAGGACCGGCGCGGCGATACCGCCATCGATGAAAAGCTTCTGCAGAAGGTCGGCAAGGTTCTGACTTCCGTTCCGTCCGGATTCAATATCAATCCCAAGATCGCGCGGCAGCTCGATGCCAAAAAACAGATGTTCGCGGGCAAGGAGGGCTTCGACTGGTCGACCGCCGAGGCGCTGGCCTTCGGCTCGCTGGTCGATGAAGGATTCGCCGTGCGCCTTTCCGGACAGGATGTAGGGCGCGGTACGTTCTCGCAGCGCCACGCGATCGTCTACGATCAGGAGAACGAGGGCAAACATATCGCCCTTCAGCATATCGACCCCAAGCAGGCGAAGTTCGAGGTGCATGACAGTCCGTTGTCGGAAGCCGCCGTACTCGGGTTTGAATACGGCTATACGCTCGCCGATCCGAAGACCCTGGTTTTGTGGGAAGCGCAGTTCGGCGATTTCGTCAACGGCGCGCAGGTGCTGATCGACCAGTTCATCGGCTCCGGCGAGTCCAAATGGCTGCGCATGTCAGGCGTGGTCATGCTGTTGCCGCACGGTTATGAAGGGCAGGGGCCGGAGCATAGTTCCGCGCGGCTTGAGCGTTTCCTGCAGAACTCCGCCGAGGATAACTGGCAGGTGTGCAACTGCACGACGCCCGCCAATTATTTCCACATGCTGCGGCGGCAGATGCACCGCGATTTCCGCAAGCCGCTGGTCGTCATGACGCCCAAATCGCTGCTGCGCCACAAGCTCGCGGTTTCGCCGAAGGATATGTTTACCGGCGAGAGTACGTTCCACCGTTTCCTGTGGGACGACGACGCCGCAAGCCTTGCGAAGAACGGCGATGTGAAGCGCGTGGTGCTGTGCTCGGGCAAGGTCTATTACGATCTGCTGCAGGAGCGCCGCGACCGCAAGCTCGACGATGTTACCTTG
>Ga0187893_10005242_pt1 | contig 23533 bp, 22 predicted proteins | sample MA1701074metaG_FD_139574 | JGI IMG/M metagenome (GOLD analysis project Ga0187893, IMG submission 139574) | White microbial mat communities from a basaltic lava cave in the Kipuka Kanohina Cave System on the Island of Hawaii, USA - MA170107-4 metaG ...
CACGGCGTGCTGATGGACGTGCTCGGCGTGGGCGTGCTGATCACCGGCGACTCCGGCGTCGGCAAAAGCGAGCTCGCGCTGGAGCTGATCAGCCGCGGTCAGGGGCTGGTGGCGGACGACGTGGTCGAGATCTCCCGCATCGCGGCGACCACGCTCGAGGGCCGCTGCCCGCCGCTGCTCAAGGATTTCCTCGAAGTACGCGGCCTCGGCCTCATCAATATCCGCGCCATCTACGGCGAAACCGCGGTGCGGCCGAAAATGAAACTGAAACTCCTTGCCCACCTCGAAAAGCCCGCCAAGGGCAACGCGCGCGACAACGTCGAGCGCCTGCCGCTGTCGGAGCTGTCCGAGGAAATTCTCGGCGTTACGGTGCGCAAGGTGGTGATCCCCGTGGCGGCCGGGCGCAATCTGGCCGTACTCCTGGAAGCTGCGGTGCGGAACTACATCCTGCAATTGCGCGGCAAGGACTCGGCTGCCGAATTCCTCGAGCGCCAGCGCAGCGCGATGGAGGGCGAAGGCTAAGGTGCAGCTCGTCCTGCTAAGCGGCCTGTCGGGTTCGGGCAAGAGCATTGCCCTCGACGTCCTGGAGGACAGCGGCTACTACTGCGTCGACAACCTGCCCGCGACCTTGCTGCTCGACGTGGTGAAATTTCTCGGCGATGCAGGGCACGAGCGGGTTGCCATCAGCGTCGACGCGCGCAGCGTAGCGCTCTCGTCGCTGCCCGAGCAACTCGCGGCGCTCAAGGCGCGCGGCGTCCGGCCCAGGCTGCTGTTTCTCGAGGCGAGCGGCGCAACCCTGCTGCGGCGTTTCTCCGAGACCCGTCGCAGCCATCCGCTGGCCGGCTCCGGGCCTGCTCCGGGACTCACGCTGGCCGAAGCGATCGAGCGCGAGCGTGCCCTGCTCGCCGGCGTCTGCGAACTCGGGCAACGCATCGACACCAGCGCACTGCAGCCGAAAGTGCTGCGCAACTGGGTCAAGGACCTGCTCGGCATGGGCGAGGGTGCGCTCACGCTGCTGTTCGAATCGTTCGCGTTCCGCGACGGCATTCCGCTCGATGCCGACTGGGTGCTGGATGCGCGCATGCTGCCCAACCCGCACTACGAGCTAACCTTGCGCGCGCTCACGGGACTCGATGCGCCGGTGATCGAATATTTGCAGCGGCAGGAAAAGGTCGGCACGTTCCTCGAGGACGTGCGCGCCTTTCTCCTGCGCTGGCTGCCCGACCTGCGGCGCGACAACCGCAGCTACCTCACCGTGGCGATCGGTTGCACCGGCGGGCGCCACCGCTCGGTTTACCTCGCCGAGGAACTCGCACGGGCATTCAGGGCCGAAACCCGCGTGCTTGTGCGCCATCGCGGCCTCGCCGCCGCCGCGGCCGCCGAATGACGGCCGCTGCCAAGGACATTCCGCTCTTTCCGCTCAACACCGTGCTTTTCCCTGGGGGCCTGCTGCCGCTCAGGATTTTCGAGCAGCGTTATCTGGAGATGGCAAAGGCCTGTCTACGCGACGGCTCGGCGTTTGGCGTCTGCCTGATTCGTGATGGGGGTGAAGTCGGCACGCCGGCGACCCATGAGGAACTGGGCTGCCTCGCGCGCATCACGCAATGGGACATGCAACAACTCGGGCTGCTGCAACTCATTGCGCAAGGCGGCGAACGCTTTCGCGTGCTCGCGAGACGCATCCGGGCCGACGGCCTGATCCTCGCCGACATCGAACTCCTCGCCGAGCCTGCCGATGCGCCGCTGCCGGAGAAATTCGGTGCCTGCCGGAAACTCCTCGAGCGCATCGTCGCCGAGCATGGCGAGCGGCTGTTCGCCAAGCCGTTCCTGCTCGATTCCAGCGCCTGGGTAGGCGCGCGGCTCGCCGAGGTATTGCCCCTGCCCGCCGCCGCGCGTCAGAAATTGCTCGAACTGGATAACAACGTGCAACGCCTGGAAATCATCCAGCGGCTGCTGATCGAGAGCGCCCGCGAGCGCTCCGGTTCAGGCCAGGCCTAGCAGCAGCTTTCGCACCGGCGCCGGCACCGCCGCGCGAGCCGCCTCTTCGACCTCCAGCCAGATCCGGCCCGGCGCTTCGGCGCGCGCAAATACTTTCCGCACCTTGCAGCGAATCGGCTGGATGCTGAGCCGGAAATGCGTAAAACCGTGCTCCATCACCGGCATGTTTTCCGCCCGCGCAATCTCGCAGGAGAGCTCTTTTCTGCAAAATATCCTGACGTCTTCCGCAGGACACTCCGGAAACGTCCACAGTCCGCCCCAGATCCCGGTGTTGGGGCGCCGCTCGAGGAGCACCGCGCCCCGGTGCAGCAGCACCGCCCAGTTCGAGCGCTTCAGCGGCAGTGGCTTGCGCTTGCGCGCGGCAGGCAACTCGGCGATCCGGCCATCGCGCAACGCGACGCAAACCCGTGCCACAGGACAGCGCTCGCACGCCGGCCTGGCCCGCGTACAGACGGTCGCACCAAGGTCCATGAGCGCCTGGGTGTAGGTTTCGATGCTTTTCCGCGGCAGGAGGCGCTGCGCGAGCGCCGCCTGCGGCTTGCCGCCCTCGACGCCAAAACAGCGCGCCAGCACGCGTTTCACGTTGCCATCGAGGATCGCGGCGCGCCGGCCGAAAGCGAAAGCAGCGATGGCCGCGGCGCTGGAGGGCCCGACGCCGGGCAGTTCGCCGATTTGCGCTTCCGTGTCGGGAAACCTCCCCGCCTCGACCACCATGATCGCGGCGCGCAGCAGGTTTCTGCCGCGAGCGTAGTAGCCCAGCCCGCTCCAGAGCTGCAAGACCTCGTCCTCGGAAGCGCAAGCCAACGCGGCGAAATCGGGAAACCGGGCGAGGAAGCGCCCGTAATACGGAATCACCGCCGCGACCTGCGTCTGCTGCAGCATGATTTCCGAGAGCCAGATGCGGTACGGGTCGCGCGTGCCTTGCCAGGGCAGCCCGTGCCGGCCGCAGCGGCGCTGCCACAGGATAATTTTTCGCGCAAATTCCGGCACCTGCCGATTCTATGGCAAGGTAGCGAGCGCATCCCCCATCCACCCCTATGCTCGCCTTCATTCTTCGCCGCCTGGCACAGGCCATTGTGGTCATGCTTGCGGTCGGCCTCATTGCATTTTCTCTGTTCCGCTTCGTCGGCGATCCGGTGCTGTTCATGCTGGGACAGGACGCGACGCCGGAAGATCGCGCACGCATCACGAAGATGCTCGGTCTCGACCAGCCGTTCTACGTTCAATATGCGAAGTTCGTGGCGCGGGCGGCGCAAGGTGAATTCGGGCTCAGCTTGCGCCAGGTGCAGCCGGTGTCGAAACTGATCGCGGAGCGGCTGCCGGCAACGCTCGAACTGTCCTTCGTCGCGGCGCTGATCGCACTCGTAGGCGGCATCTCGATGGGCGTCTACACCGCGCTGCGACGACACTCGTGGCTGTCGCAGGCGATGCTCGCGGTTTCGCTCATCGGCGTGTCACTGCCGACTTTCCTTATCGGCATCCTGCTGATCCTCGTCTTCGCCGTGCAGCTCGGCTGGCTGCCGTCGTTCGGGCGCGGCGACACCGTGCAACTCGGCTGGTGGAGTACCGGCTTGCTCACCGTGTCGGGACTGACCTCGCTGATCCTGCCGGCGATTACGCTGGGCCTGTTCCAGATGACGCTGATCCAGCGCCTGGTGCGCGCCGAAATGCTCGAAGTGCTGCGCACCGACTACATCAAGTTCGCCCGCGCACGCGGCCTGCCTGATCGCGCGGTGCATTTCGGCCACGCGCTGAAGAACACGCTCGTGCCGGTGATCACCATCACCGGCCTGCAACTGGGCTTGATCATTGCCTTCGCCATCATCACCGAGACGGTGTTCCAGTGGCCCGGAATGGGGCTGCTCTTCATCCAGGCGGTGGGCTTCGCCGACGTGCCGGTGATGGCGGCCTACCTTTGCCTGATCGCGCTTTTCTTCGTCATCATCAACCTGGTCGTCGACCTGCTCTATTACGCGGTCGATCCGCGCCTGCGGATCGACCGGGCCCTCGCTGCGCACTGAGGCCGCCGCGACACAGGTACAGGAGCCAGCCATGAACGCGCCCGCCGAAAAAACGCAATCTCCCGTCGAGAAGATCCGCGCCTATCACACCGAGCTGCGCGGGCTCCGACGTGACATTCACGCCCACCCCGAGCTCGCGTTCCAGGAAAACCGCACCTCGCAGCTGGTCGCCGACCAGCTCGCGAAATGGGGTATCGAAGTGCACCGCGGCTTCGCGAAAACGGGCCTGGTCGGCGTCGTCAAGGGCAAAAAATCCGCGAGCGGCCGCGCGGTCGGCCTGCGCGCCGACATGGACTGCCTGCCGATGCACGAAACCGGCGACATCCCTCACAAGTCGACGCATGCGGGCCGCATGCACGCCTGCGGGCACGACGGCCACACCACGATGCTGCTCGGCGCCGCGCGTTACCTGCAGGAGACGCGCAATTTCGACGGCACCGCGTACCTGATATTCCAGCCCGCGGAAGAAGGCGGCGGCGGCGGCAAGGTCATGGTGGACGAAGGCCTGTTCGAGCGTTTCCCTGCGAACGAGGTCTATGCCTTGCATAACTGGCCCGGGCTGCCGCCTGGGCAGATGGCGGTGCGGCCGGGGCCGGTAATGGCGGCCACCGACGAGATCGTGATCACGGTGCGGGGCAAGGGCGGACACGCTGCGATGCCGCACCTGACGGTGGATCCGGTAGTGATCACGGCCCAGGTCATCTCGGCGCTGCAGGCCATCGCCAGCCGCAATACCAGCCCGCTCGATGCGATCGTGGTCTCGGTGTGCTCGATGGAAACCAGCCAGACCGGCGTGTTCAACGTCATTCCGGACTTCGTCAAGCTGATCGGCACGGTGCGCAGCTTCCGGCCGGAGACGCGGCGGCTGGGCGAAGCGCGCGTCAAGGAGATTGCCGCGGGCATCGCCAAAGCGATGGGCGGCAGCGCGGATGTCGAGTACAACCTGGGCTATCCGCCGACCGTCAACAGCGAGCGCGAAGCCGTATTCGCGGCGAAAGTCGGCGAGCGCGTGTTCGGCAAGCAAAACGTCGTCACCGACGCCGAACCGACCATGGGCGGCGAGGATTTTTCCTACATGCTGCAGGCGCGTCCGGGCGCCTATGTTTTCCTCGGCCAGGGCGGCGGGCCGAACAACTGCTACCTGCACAACCCGGGCTACGACTTCAATGACGACGTGATCCCTCTCGGTGCCGGCTACCTCGCGGCGCTGGTCGAGGAATCCCTGCCTCTGAGGTAAGCGCGGAGCCGCGACATTGAACCTGCGCGCCCTTTGGGGCCACGATGTGACGTACAGCTTCCGCCAGTCGCCGGTCGCGATTGCGGCCGCCGTATTGACTTTCATCTGCATCGGCGGCGCGCTGCTCGCGCCGTGGATCGCGCCACAGAACCCGTTCGATGCCGCGGCACTCGACCTCAACCAAGCTTTCATGCCGCCGGCCTGGGTGGCGCAGGACGCAACGAACTACCTGCTCGGCACCGACGACCAGGGACGCGACATCCTCTCGACGATCATGTACGGCGCGCGCATTTCGCTCGGCGTTGGCGTAGCGGCGGTGCTGTTCGCGCTGGTGCTCGGGGTCACGCTGGGGCTTCTCTCCGGCTATCTCGGCGGCCGCCTCGACGCCTTCATCATGCGCGTCGCCGATATTCAGCTTTCCTTTCCCGCGATCCTTATCGCACTGCTGGTGGACGGCGTCGCGCGAGTCGCACTGCCCGCCAACTCGCACGACGACATCGCGATCCCCGTGCTGATCTTCGCCATCGGCATCTCGGGCTGGGTGCAGTACGCACGCACGGTGCGCGGCTCGACCCTGGTGGAGAAGAACAAGGAGTACGTGCAGGCCGCGCGCGTCATCGGCCGGCCGCCGCTTGCGATCATGCTGCGCCACGTGCTGCCGAACGTGATGGGACCGGTGCTCGTGATCGCCACCATCCACATCGCGACCGCAATCATCACCGAGGCCACGCTCTCGTTCCTCGGCGTCGGCGTGCCGCCCACGCGCCCCTCGCTCGGCACCCTGATCCGCATCGGCAACGAGTTCCTGCTCTCGGGCGAGTGGTGGATCACGCTGTTCCCCGGCATCGCGCTCGTGACGCTGGTGCTTTCGGTAAACCTGCTTGGCGACTGGCTGCGCGACGCCCTGAACCCGAGGCTGCGATAGATGGGCGCCGCGCCAATGATCCTCGAGGTGAAAAACCTGAGCATCGAATTTCCGACGCGGCGCGGCAAGCTGCTCGCGGTGGACGGCATCTCGTTCTCGATCGCGCCTGGCGAAGTGCTCGGCGTGGTGGGCGAATCGGGCGCCGGCAAGTCAGTCACGGGAGCCGCGGTCATCGGCCTGCTCGACCCGCCCGGCCGGATTTCCGGGGGCGAGATCCGGCTCGAAGGCCAGCGCATCGACGACCTGAGCCATGACGAGATGCGCCGCGTGCGCGGCCGGCGCATCGGCGCCATCTTCCAGGACCCGCTGACCTCGCTCAATCCGCTCTATACGGTAGGCGAGCAGCTGGTGGAAACCATCCGCACGCACCTCGGCGTCGAGGCCGGAGAAGCTCGCGATCGCGCGCTTGCGCTGCTGCGCGAAGTGGGCATCCCGGCGCCTGAGGCCCGCATCGACCACTATCCGCACCAGTTCTCCGGCGGCATGCGCCAGCGCGTCGTGATCGCGCTCGCCCTTTGCGCCGAGCCGCGCCTGATCATCGCCGACGAGCCGACCACCGCGCTCGACGTCTCGATTCAGGCGCAGATCATCCAGCTGCTGAAAAAACTGGCGCGCGAGCACGGCACCGCGGTGATGCTGATCACCCATGACATGGGCGTGATTGCCGAGACCGCCGACCGGGTCGCGGTGATGTATGCCGGTCGCGTCGCGGAGATCGGGCCGGTGCGCGATGTGGTGCGCGCCGCAAGTCATCCGTATACCGTGGGATTGATGGGTTCGATTCCGAAGATCCGCATCGCCAGCGCCAAGATGCACGCGCCGCTGGTGCAGATTGAAGGCGCGATGCCGCGCCTGAACGCCATCCCGCCTGGCTGCGCCTTCCACCCGCGCTGCAACAAGAGCTTCGATCGCTGCAAGACCGAGCGCCCCGAGCCGCGCGCGGTCGGGCCCAACCTCGCCGCCTGCTGGCTCTATGAGTAACGCAATGCTCCTGCGGCTTGACGACGTGGGCCGCGCCTTCGACGTCTCGCGGCCCTGGCTGAACCGCGTCATCGAAGGCTCGCCGCGCCAGCTGCTGCATGCGGTGGACGGCGTTTCCTTCGAAGTGCGCAAGGGCGAGACCTTCGCGCTGGTCGGCGAATCCGGCTGCGGTAAATCCACCATCGCGCGGCTGATCGTCGGCCTGTACGCGCCTTCGCGCGGGCGCATCGAATTCGACGGCGTGCAGATCTCGGATCCCGAGGCGCGCGCAGCGACTGCAAGGCTGCGCCGCCGCATGCAGATGATTTTCCAGGATCCCTACGCGAGCCTGAATCCGCGCTGGCGCGTGCGCGACATCGTTGCCGAGCCGATCCGCGTGCTCGGGCTCGCGAGCGACCCGGCCGAGATCGCGAGGCGCGTCGCCGAGCTGCTCAGGCAGGTGGGCCTGGCGCCCGAGGACGGCGAGAAATACCCGCACGAATTCTCCGGCGGTCAGCGGCAGCGCATTTCGATCGCGCGCGCGCTATCGGGCAGCCCCGATTTCCTGGTCTGCGACGAGCCCACCTCGGCGCTGGACGTGTCGGTCCAGGCGCAGATCCTCAACCTCATGACCGAGCTGCAGGCGCGGCTCGGGCTCACCTACCTTTTCATCTCGCACAACCTCGCCGTGGTTTCGCATGTCGCCGACCGCATCGGCGTCATGTATCTCGGGCGGCTGGTCGAGATTGCCGACGCCGAGGAACTGTTCGCGCGGCCGAGGCACCCTTACACGCGCATGCTGCTGGATGCGGTTCCCGACCTGGAAATGAGCGGACGCCAGCGCACGCCGGTCGCAGGCGAAGTGCCGAATCCGCTTTCGCCGCCCCCCGGCTGCGCGTTCCATCCGCGCTGCCCGCACGCCAATGCCAGGTGCAAGAGCGAACGACCGGACCTGATCTGGCGCGGCGAGACGGCGAGCGCCTGCCACGCGGTGGAAGAAAACCGGATCTGACGCCTGCGCTATTTGCGCTTGAACAGGCCGCGCACGGTGTCGGTCACGCCGCCCGCGGCGTCCTTCACCCCGCCGACGCCCTTCTTGCCTATCTCCGTCACTGCGCCCGCAGCGCTTCCGGCCGCACCGAGCAGACCCGAGTAATCGACGTGCCACTCCGGGTTGTCGAGCGCGCCCGACAGCTTGACCGGGATGGTGATGCCGGCGACGTTGCCGGCCTCGCGCCCGCCCTGGCCCTTGCTGGTCGCGGCGAGCGTCGCCCTGGCAAGATAGTCGATGCCGTTGTTGCCGATGTCCAGGTTGCCCGCGCCGCCCAGGCGCAGGAACGGCGATTGCGCCTTCAGGTCGTCGTTGTGCGCGACGCCGTTGCTGATCTTGAAGCTCGCGCTCATCTCCGAAAAGTCGGTCTTCTGCGACGCATCCGGTTTCGCCTGCTTCGCGCCCAGTGCCGCCTTCACGTTGCGCGCGCTGTCGGCAAGGTTGACGCCCTTGATCGCGCCGTCCTTCAACTCGATGCGGGCGTTGCCGGCCAGCGCTTTCTTGAGCGCGGTCACGGTGCCGCCCGCGCTCTGCACGTCCAGCGCCACGTTGCCGCGCCCTTCCAGCACGTCCTTTTGCGCTACGTCTCGCAGCAAGGCGCCCAGCGCAACGTTCTGGACGGTTTCCTTGACGTGGACCTTGTTGCCTTCCGCATCGGCCGTGAGCGTCCCCGAAAGGGTCCCGCCGTAGAGGCCCGCGGAATGCGGCGCAATCTCGAGCCTGCCGCCCGCCAGTTTGATCTCCGCCTTGACGTTTTCCAGCTTGGCGCGCTTCGCGCTGAGCGCACCGATGGCCAGCTTGCCGGCCACCGTCTTGCCTTTCAGCACCGCGAGGTCCACGCGATCGTCCGATTTCGCCTCCTTGCCGCCGGCGGGCATGTACCGGTCCAGGTTCAGCCGCTCGATGCCGATGTCGAAGCTCGCCTTCAGCGGCGCGAAACTCGTCAGGCCGACCGTTGCCTTGACCGCGGAATCGTCCAGCCGGCCCGAGACTTCGGCCTGCAGGTCCCGTTTCGCGAGGTTCGCCTTGATGGCGGCGTCCAGCTTCGCCTTCAGCGCGAGGCCCGAGAGCGCGACATCGAGGTCGATGGAGACTTTGGGAATCGTCAGCGCCGTCGCCGTTCCTTCCACCGAGGCGATCAGGAGCTTCGCATCGACATTGCGCTGCGGGCCCTTTACCTGTGCCGAAACCCTCACCTCGGAACCCGAGGCCTTGGCGGGAGTGACGTCTACCTTGGGCGCCGAGAACTCGATCGCTACAGCGTCCTGGTCGTAGCGGCCCTTGAGCTGCGCGCTGAACTTGTCGAACGCGAATTCTTCCCTGCCGAGGTTGAAACGCAAGGCACCCGAGGCCTGCGCGCGCAGATCCGCCTCGGGCTTCCTTCCCGAGATTCGGGCCGACAGCGCGACGTCGCCGGGCGTCTGTCCGTCGAGGCGGCCTGTCTTCAGGTTCACATCGAGCAGGCTCAGTTCCTGTCCGCTCGCTTCATCGCGGTAAGCGAGCTGCACCTTCTCGACCATCACCTCGGCGATGCGCAGATTGGGCGGTTCCGCGGGCTTTCTGTCCTTGTCCTGGGGCCCTGCGAGGTCCGAGAAATTCATCTTGCCGTCCTTGTGCCGCACGACATTCGCCTTGAGACCGGAGAGCTTGAGCGTCTCGAGCGCGATCTCGCCGGAGAAAAGCGGCATTACGCGCACCGCGATCTCGGCCGAGTCGAGCGAGACAAAGAGCTTGTCGCTGCCCGGCTCGCTTAGCGTCGTCTTGCCGAGGGCCAGACCCGCGACCGGAAACAGCTTCAGCTTCGGCTCGCCCTCGATCCTGAGGCTGCGCTTCTTCTCCTGCATGGCGCTCTCCAGGCGCGACTTGACGAACCGGCCATCCACGATCATCAGCGCGGCGCCCACCGCGAGGAGCGCAAGGGCGATGACGCCCGCCAGGCCATACGACAGTAGCTTGATCGCTTTCATGGCGCCGCCTTGCCCTTGTTGGCAATCCCGAATGGTACGTGACCTGTCGCGACATGCTGGCTCGCGGAAGCGACGTGGCCGCGCTGATCGTCGAAGTAGAAATCGGGCTGGAAGGCCTTGAGGAATTCGCCCTTGTCGAGGCCGCCCAGGAACAGGGCCTCATCCACGGCGATGTTCCAGTCCATGAGCGTGCGCACCGCGCGCTCATGCGCGGGCGCGCTGCGCGCGGTGACCAGTGCAGTGCGCAGGCGCATGGGCACCTCGGTGCCCGATGCGGCCTGCAGCCGGTGCAGCGCCTCAAGCAGCGGTTTAAACGGTCCCGGCGGCAGGGGCTTCAGCGCGTGCGCCGTCTCGTGGCGCGTAAAGGCATCCAGGCCGTCGCTCTGGAAAACGCGCTCGGCCTCATCCGAGAACAGCACCGCATCGCCGTCGAACGCGATACGAACCTCGCCGGCGTGGCGCCCGCCGGCCTGCGCCGATTCGGGCAGCACGCGCGCGGCCGGAAAGCGCGCATCCAGCGCGCCCATCACGTCCTGCTCGTTGGCCGAGAGGAACAGGTTCGCCTTCAGCGCATCCAGGTAGCGGTAGGGACTGCGGCCGCGCGTGAATACGCCGCGCTCGATCTTCAGGCCCGCGCGTTCCGCGGAGCGGAAAATACGCAAACCCGACACCGGGTCGTTCTTGGAGAGGATCACCACCTCGACGTGCTGCGTCGCGCCCGAATTGAACGCGAGCAGCTTCTTCACCAGCCGGAACGCGACCCCCTCCTTCGCCGGCACGTCCATACGCGAATACTGCAGGTCGATGTAAGCGCGCTCGCCCTGGGCGTCGAAGATGCGGTTCTCCTCCTCGAAATCGAACAGCGCCCGCGAGGAAATCGCGACTACCAGCTTGCCTGACACCGAGTAGGGCATGGGCTCCGGTCCGCACTGGAGCGGGTGAAGGGAATCGCCACCCGCTGACCCCGCAGATTCTAAGGGCTCCGAAGGGTTCGCTCAGCGCAAAAGACCTCGTCGATGGGCAGAGGACTGTCATCGCATCGCAGTTGGCTCTCCCAGCTTAGGAAACGAATCTGGTGAATCGTCGTGTCAGCGGGGCAAGCCGGTCTTGATCGAGGAGGCGCGATAACGAGGAAGCGCTCAGTGAGATATTCCGCAAGACCGATAGCAATCCGCTATCGTCGGCTTTGGGGATGCCTGGCCGGTGTAACCATCCGCATCCGCTGGCCGATCTACCCACTGTTGAGCCCTATTCACGCGTGGGGGTTAGAACAATCGGAGTCGGCGGCTCGTACGCAAAGCGCCAGTCGCGGTAGGAGGCGGCGGTCACGGCGGAATTGTCTTCGCGCGAGAGCGGCGCAGATCTCAGCGGCTTAGCTGTGGCGATGCTGTGTATTCCCATAATGCCGCCGCCTGGCGCGGCGACGAGGCCCCATTCGGGCTTTCCTGCAATTGGATCGGCGTAGATCCTGCGAAGGTAGCGCTGCTTGCTGGCGTAGCGCTTGTCTTCCAGCAGGTCGTCGAGCTTCTCCGGATAGCGCTTCACAGCGCCGGGCGAGCGGTGATAGTACACGCCGATCGCCTGCCTGAACTGGTTGCCGATCCAGATCAGTTCGGCTTCCTTCTCGCGCTGGCGCGCGTGGGACCAGATTTCGCCAGTGAGGGCGAGGCCGGCGCCGAAGGCGGCGACGAGAAAGAGCGCGCTGACGTAGGTGAATCCCTGCTGCCGCTTACCAATGTTCATAGGGTTTGCCGTCGCGGCCCGTGCCCTTGGCGCCACTCTTCACGTCGTAGACCGCGCCCTGCTGCGGGTCGGCAGGCGCGACGACGACCCAGGTGGCTGGGCTCTGGGTGATGGGATCCGCAGGAAGGCTGCGCAGGTACTTCTTCGCCACCAAGTCGTCCAGCGACGCCGGATAGCGGCCGGTGTCGGCAAAGTACTTGTCGAGGGCATCGCGCATCAGGTGCAGATTTTCCTTGAGGACGCTCTCCTCGGCGCGGCCCAGGCTGCCGAGGTAGCGCGGCACGACGATTGAGAGCAGCAGCGCGACAATGGTGAGGGCCACCAGTAGCTCAATCAGGGTGAATCCTCTACATTTCACGCGCTCACCATTCCGCATAGGGAGTTCCGTTGAGACCCTTGCGGTCGCTAAGCGAGCGCACGTCGAACACGTCCTTGCCGGGCCTGGGATCGTTGGCGGGGCTTTCGTAGCTGCGCAGGCCCCAGGTGCGCTCGGCCGGCACGCTCGCGTCGGAGTGGAGTGGATCGCGCGGCACGCGACGCAGAAAATGCAGTTTTGCGTTGCTCGTGCTTTTCGCGTCGGTCGTGCCTTCGACCAGCGCAAGTAGAGTGGGCGGGTAGCCGGATTGGTCGGGGGAGCGAAGTATTCGCCCCTCGTCGGAGGCGCGTTTGTAGGCATCCAGGCCATCGCGGATTTCGCGCAGCGCGCGGCGCAGATCCTGCTCCTTGCCGCGCTGGGCGGCCAATTCTGATAAGGGCAGGGCGATTGAGGCGAGTGTGGCGACGATGGCAACCGTGACCAGCAATTCGATCAAAGTAAAGCCGCGCGCGGAGTTCATCCGGGACTTATCTGGTCAAAGACAAGCTTAGAGGCGGTGGCAACTGCGCCGACACGATCTGGCCGGCGGCGTTGGTAAAGCTGAGGGCTTCCAGCCGCAGCGTCGGGGCGCCGGCGGCGGCGAGTACTTGGAACGTGACGCGGGCGAGTTCGCCCGTGCCTTTCAGGTCGCTCTTACTTGTAAAGCTCAGGTTGAGCCGGCCGAGCGCCTCGGGCGCGTTGGCGCGGAAAGCCGCGGCATTGTCGGCGGCGGCGAGCATGGCGCCAGGCGCAGCGCGCACGAATTTCAGGCGCGACGGGTCGAAAGCGAAGTCGAGCAGGCCGCTGCGCAGCGAGCTCTCGGTCTCGAGCGACACCTGCAGCGTGAACTCCTGGCCGGCCGGAACGTTCGGCGGGGCCTGGAGCAGGACTTTCGTTAAATTTGTTGTTGAAAGTTCATTTTTCTTTAAATCAAATGATTCAAGAATCGAGCTGCGCAACTGCATCGGCGGCGCGCCGACGGCAGCCTCGGTGCCGCTCGGGAACTCCTCGAAGCGCAGGTCCGGGCGCGAGAGATTGCGCAGTACGCGCGGCGTGATGAGCAGCACGATTTCGGTCTTGTTATAGGTGTCCTGGTGGCTGCCGAACAGGCGCCCGAGGATCGGGATGCTGCCCAGGCCCGGGATCTGCGTCGCGGACTTGCGGTCCTCGTCGCTGATCAGGCCCGCCAGCACCTGCGTCTCGCCGTCCTTCAGGCGCAAGGTGGTGGCGGCGTTGCGCGTGCCGACCTGGTAAGTGAGGGTGCCGGAGGGACTCTTGATTTCGCGCACGATGCTGGAGACCTCCAGCCCGATCTTGATGCCGACGTCGTCTTCGAGGAACACGCTCGGCTCGACGTCGAGCTTGAGGCCGACGTCGAGGTAGGTCACCGACTCCGAGACGAAGCCGGTGGCGGTGGAAGTGGTGGTGATCACCGGCACCTTGTCGCCAATGTGCACCTTCGCCTTGTCCTTGTTCTTCACGCGGATGCGCGGGTTGGCGAGCAGGTTGGAGCGCCCGAGCGTGTTGCGGAAGTTGACGCCGAAGAGGGGGTTGTTGAAGGCGAGGCGCACCAAGCCCGAGTTGCGGCTCAGCCACTCCGTGAGCCCCAGCGTGCCGGCGGTGCCGGCCGCGCCGACCAGGCTCCAGCTGATCTGGTCCGGGTACTGGATACCGAGGTTGTAGAGCACGTTGGAGCCGACCTCCAGCACCTCCACTTCCAGCATCACCTCGGGCTCGGCGAGGTCCTGGTTGGCGATCAGCCGCTCCGCCATGCGCACCGCGTCGGGCGTATCCCGCATTGCTATCAGGTTGAGCTTCTCGTCGATGTGCATGTCTTTCGTCTTCACCAGCGTCCTGATCATGCTTGCCGCGGTCTTCGCGTCGGTATTGGCGAGGTAGAACGTCTTGGTGATCAGTTCCTGGTACTCCCGTTGCTTTGCGGGAGTGTTCGGGTAGACCAGCAGGGTGTTGTCCGAGAGGAGCTTCTTCTCCAGCTGGTTGGTGACGAGGATGAAGCGCAGCACGTCCTCGACGCTTGAGTTCTTCACGAACACCGTGGTGCGCAGGTCCGGCCGCACGTCGCGGTCGAAGATAAAGTTGAGGCCGGTCGACCGCGAGATGAGCTCGAACACCTGCCGCAGGTTCGCGTCGCGGAATTCGAGCGTCACCGGTTTCTTGAGCGCCGCCGAGAGTTGCGGCGCGGCGCTCGCGGCGCGCAGCGAGCGCTCCTCGATGCGGCGCAGAAGCTGCTGTGCTTCGCGATGATTCGCGTTCTGCGCCAGCACCGAACGCACCGTGGCGAGCGCGCCGGATTCGTCGCCTTTCTTGAGCAGGACCTCGGCTTCGGCCAGTTGCGCGCGCTGCCGGCGCTCGCTCTTTACCGCATCCATCCCGCCTTTCGCGCGCGGACTGTCCGGCGCGATCTGCAACATCCGTTTGTAGAGTTCTTCGGCCGCTTCGTACTGGCCCTGCTGGCGCGCGGCTTCGGCGAGCGCGAGCTGGCGTTGCAGGATGGCGTCGCGCTCGCGGTAGAGCGCCGCCCGGTATTGCCGGTTCTCCGGGGCGAGCTTGATCGCCTCCTCGATGCGCGCCAGGCCGTCCTCGACCTTGCCCTGCTCGATCAGTCCGATGCCTTCCTCGTAGCTGCGCTGCCCCGCGCACGCGGCGAGCAAAAGGGCCAAAACAGCGGCGACAGCATTCTTCATGGCATAGCTCCTAGCGCTGCGCGGGAATGCTCAGGACCTGCTTCGTGCCTAGCGGCAGGTAAACGAAGTTCACCGCCGAGTCCGCGATGCTCTCGACCTGGTACGTGCTCTCGATCGTGTCGCCCGCAGCGGCGCTCAGCGCTTCCTGATTCTTCTCCAGGAACACGGTTAGCTTGTCCCCATCGGCCAGGCGGCCGAGGTACCTGAAGGGCAGCGGCGGCGCGCTAGGCGCGGGTGGCGGCGCAGGCTTTGTTGCGGCGGCGGTGGGCGTGGACGCGGCTTGCGCCGGTCCCGGATTCCAGAAACGGTCCGCGAAGAGGTCCTGTATCTCTCCCTCTTTTTTTACGCGTTTGAGCCGCTCGAGGTCGAGGTCTTCGGATGCAACGGCGCCTGAGGGCTCGATTGTTGCGTTAGAGATTCTGTCGGGCGCGCGACCCTCTTCGCGTCCCGTCACCACACTCGCAACAAGAACCAGCGCCGCAACCGTGATCGCGGCGCCGGCGGGCATGTCTCGTTTCAGGAACTGTTTCAAGGTCTAAGAAGGTGAATCGTGATCACGGCTTCACCTTCCAGCCTCGTGTCGTTGACGCGCTTGCGCCGCAGCGTCAGCTGGTCGAGCGACAAAACCGGGTTTTCGTCCAGCGCGTTTTCCAGAAAACCGCGCAACTGCGCGTAAGTTCCGGAAAGCGGCAGCGTGGCCTCATATCGGGTGATGCGTCCGTTGGTCTCGATCAGACGGTAGTCAGCCGAGCGCAATTCCAGCCCAGAGCTTCGCGCCGAGCCGTATAGCTTGGCCAGCCAGTCCACCTGGCTTTCCTGTCGCTCGAAGAAGCCGTAGAACGCGGCCAACTTTGCCGCGGGCGATCCGCTGCGCGTCGATTCGGCTATCGCCGGCCGCGCGCCGTGGCCGAGCCTGCCGTCGAGTAGAGTCATTCTCAATTCCAGAGGACGAATCGCAACAACCTCGCAAAGGAACCCGGCCGCCAGAAGCGCGAGCGCGAACAGAGCGAGGCCGCCGAGACGCTTGCGCAACTCGCGCCACGCGCCTGTCATTTGCGCTCTTTCCACGATGCCGAAATGGCGAAAACTACCGGGCGCTGCGGATCGGTCTGGCGTATCTCGTGCCTGGCAAGATGCACCCGCGCGAGCGCCTTTTGCTGCTCAAGGTTCGCCACGTAGCTGAGCGCCGCGAGATAGTCCTTTGCCTCGCCGGTCAGCGTAACAATGCCGCTGGTCGCGTCGGGCTCGATCGAGATCAACGAGGTTCGCTCCGTCTGCGCCGCTTCGAGTGCACCAAAGAGCGCATCCCAGGGGACCGACAGCCTGAGCAGCGTATCGCGCGCCGCCGCCAGCTCGCCTTCGCGGACGGGATTCGGAGCGGCCCGCTGGCTGGACACCTTGATCAGTTCGCTCGGCGGCGTCTGTCCGGCCTGCGCTGCGAGCCGCGCCTCCTTGCGCGCGATCTCCCCTTCGAGAACGTACCAGGAGTGTCCGAGATCCAGCACGAACGCGAGCGCTATCGCGAGCAGCGTCCACGCCGCCCAGCCGGGCCGGCGCCGGCTGCGCAGGAAGTCGAATTCGAGACGCCGCATCGTCATGCCGCAGCCAGCCCGGAACTCAGCACCACGCGGCCGCAGGCCGCCGCGCCGCTGGCCTCGGTCTCGCGGTGCAGGAGATCCTGCAGCGAATCCCGCCAGTTCTCCGCGGCCCGCCGATTGCGCAGCACCTTCCACTCGCCATCCGCGATCAGGCCGAGCGTCAAGCGTCCGGTCTCGTGTAGCACGAACCAGCCGGGCTCCTGGCCGAATTCGCTGCGGCGGGCATTGAACGCGGCCATCAGAAGCGGTTGTATGGAAACGACGCGCTCGACACTGGCGATGGAATCGAGCAGCGCGGCGTCGGCCGAGCAGGCGGCGCGCGACTTGCGGCGGCTGCCTTCACATATCTGGATCCTCCAGCCCGCCGCCTCCGCACCGTAGGTTTCGCCGAAGATGTGCCTCGCGTAGGCCATCCATTCGTCCTCCGAGGACAGGGCCGCAGACCACGGCAACACCGCATAGCGCACCAAGTGGTTGGAGAGGACGACCTCCAGCTTGGCGTTGCCCGGAATCCGCCGCAGGCCGTCGGCGGAATCGCCCGGCAAAAAACTGACCCGCTGTCTAGCCTGCCGCAGACGTAACACGGTCGATCTCCTCCAGCGTGGTTTCGCCGCGCTTCACCAGCGCGAGCGCGGCCTCGCGCAGGCTGCCGGTGCCGGCGGCGTGTGCCGCCTCCTTGAGTTTGCGCGCGGGTGCGCGCGTGGCAATCAGCTCCTTGATCTCGTCGTTCAACACCATCAGTTCGGCGATCGCCTTGCGGCCGCGAAAGCCGGTGCCGCGGCACTGCGCGCAGCCCTTCGCAGCGCAGGAGGCGCATATGATCCGAACCAACCTCTGCGCCATCACGACGTTCAGCGCCGCGGCGAGGTTGAAGGTATCCACGCCCATGTGCCGGAAGCGCCCGATCACATCGAAAACGTTATTCGCGTGCACGGTGGTGTAGACGAGGTGTCCGGTGAGGGCCGACTGCACCGCGATCTCGGCGGTCTCCGGGTCCCGGATCTCGCCCACCATGATGCGGTCCGGATCGTGGCGCAGGATCGAACGCAGGCCGCGCGCGAAACTGAGGCCCTTCTTCTCGTTCACCGGGATCTGCAGCACGCCGGGGAGCTGGTATTCCACCGGGTCTTCGATGGTGATGATCTTGTCCAGTCCCTTGTTGAGCTCTGAAATTACCGAGTACAGCGTGGTGGTCTTGCCGCTCCCGGTCGGGCCGGTCACGAGAAGCATGCCGTAGGGTTCGCCGGAGAGTCGCCGGAGCTTTTGCGCGATCTCGGACTCGAAACCCAGACGCTCCAGCGTCAGTCCCGTCAATTGATCGGACAACGCGCGCTTATCGAGAATGCGCAGCACCGCGTCCTCGCCCAACACGCTCGGCATGATGGAGACACGCAAATCGATCTCGCGCTCGCCGCTGCGGGCGCGAAAGCGGCCGTCCTGCGGCACGCGCCGCTCGGCGATGTCGAGCTCGGCCAGCACCTTGATGCGCGAGATCGCCTGTTCGGCGAAATCGGCGCCCTCGACAGTTTTCACGACGCCGAGCACGCCGTCGATCCGGTACTTCACCGTGAGCCCGGGGCCGCCGGTTTCGAGATGAATGTCGCTCGCCCCCGCCTTGAGCGCGTCGTGCAGCGTCGAGTTGACGAGCTTCACCACGAGGCTGTCGCTGCCGGCGATGGATTCGATGGAGATATCCTGCGCCTTGTCGCGCGTCGCGCCACTGTCGGCCGAGGGCGCGAGATTGTCCATGGTGCGCAGGCCTTCCTCCTGCTGCGCGAGATAGACCGCGATCTCGTCGCTGCGGGCGACGCGGTACGAGAAGGGTTCGCGGAGGCGGTCTTCGAGCCAGTCCTGTGTCGCCATATCGCGCGGATCACCCAGCACTGCGAGGAGCTCGCCCTGCGCAGACCGGAGCGCGACGCAATTTCGCCGCAGTGCGTCGGCATACGGCACCCGCTCGAAGGCGGGCGAGGCCAGACGCATGGCCTCAAGTTCGATGCCAGGTATGCGGAATGTCTGGCTGAGATCTTGCAGATTCATCGCATCACCGTACGCTTCCCGCCAGCTCAAAGATCGGCATGTACATCAGGACCACCACGAGGCCGACGGCAAGGCCAAGTACCGTCATCAGCAGGGGTTCGAAAACGCGCGTGAACGCGTCGACGAAACGCGCGGTCTCGTCGTCGTGGAAGCGCGCGATGCGATCCATCAGCTCGCCCATGCGCCCGCTGCGTTCGCCCACCGCCATCATGCGCGTCGCGACCGGCGTGGCCAGGCCGGCCGCAGTGAGCGCGCCGGAGATCGAGCGACCTTCGCTCAGAAGTGCGGTAGCCCGCGCGAGTTGCGCGCGCAGGTTGGGCGCGAGCAGACCGTCGACCATCTCGAAGGCCTTGAGAGCGGGAATGCCGGCCATCAGCAACATGCCGGTGGTGCGGTAGAAGCGCGCGAGCTGGTAGATCATCATGCGCTCACCCAGCGCGGGCACGCGCCAGAGCCACGCGAGTATTTTCAGCTTTTGCTTTGATGCATAGAAAGCAAAGGTAAAGCTGCAGAGGCCCAAGGAGAGTACCGCGACCAGTCCATGGTTTTCGGCCCAGCGGCCGGCCGCCAGCAGCAGACCGGAGAAAACCGGCAAGTCCGCCGAGATGTCCTCATACACGCGCGCGAAGCGCGGCACGACATAGAACAGCAGGAACGACAGCACCAGCGTGCCCACGACAAGCAGGATCGCGGGGTAGAGCAGCGCCGCCAGGACCTTGTTGCGGACCTTGTCCAGTTCCTCCTGATAGGCGATATAACGCGACAGGGCTTCCGGCAGGTTGCCCGTGCGTTCGCTCGCCTTGATTGTGGCGCTGAACAGCGGCGGAAACGCACGCGGGAAACGGCCAGTGGATTGCGACAGGGATTCGCCGCGGTACAGTGCCTCGAGCAGGCCGGTCAGCACCTGGCGGTTCTCGCCGCCGGGTTCCTTGTCGGCGAGCGTCTGCAGCGCCTCCACCACATTCAGGCCGGCGTTCAGCAGCGCCAGCAGTTCGACCGCGAACAAGGCCACGGGAAAGCGTTGTTCGACGGCGAAAGGATTCGAAAGCGGCGGATTCCTGCGGCCAATCGCCAGTACCGCGAGGCCGCGTTGCCGCGCCATGTCGCGCGCGGCCGTTTCGTCCGCCGCATCAAACTCCAGGGCGATCACTTGTTTTCCCTTTTGTACGGCTTTCAGCTCGAAGCGCATTGGACGGTCAGAAGTTGCCGATGTCGGCGTTCTCGCCGCTGCCGCCTGGCTGGCCGTCCTTGCCGTAGGACAGCAGCTCGTATTCACTCTTGGCGCCTGGGGTGCGATAGATGTAGGGGCGCCCCCAGGGATCGAGGGGCACTGCCTTCTTCAGGTACGGGCCGCCCCAATGCTGCTCACTCGCGGGGCGCTCGACCAGCGCTTTCAGGCCCTGTTCCGTCGTCGGGTAGTGGCGCGTGTCGAGGCGGTACTGGTCGAGCGCCTTGTCAAAAGCGTCGATCTGCGCCTTCGCCACCTGCACTTCGGACTTGCCGACCTGGGAGAAATACTTCGGCGCGACATAACTGGCGAGAAGCCCGATGATGACAACCACCACCAAGAGCTCCAGCAGGGTGAAACCTCCAGCAATAACAGAGGTTTTCATTGCAAAGGTGAACTCAGTGCTGAATAGCCGACCGCACCCGGAAGGAATTGGCGGCCTGACATGGTCCGACCTGACTGCACGAAACCGGCCCCGCGGCAATAGCCCGGGTGATTGACAAGGCCCTCCTCACATAGCGCACACTGGTAAACGTCAATCTGCCCGCTAGAGGCGGAACGGCAAGATACGGTCTCGCGCAAACGGGGGGTGCGCGGGTTGCAGCCCTTGCGCCCCGACGAGACTGGGGTCTGATGGAAATTCTCATCATTGATGACCACCCGATCATCCACGAGGTGCTTGGGGCGATCGCGCGAAACGCGTTTCCGGACGCCAACGTCCGCTTCGCGGTCGACCTGGCTGAAGCCTACGCACTGGCGCGCAATGCGCAGCAAATAGATGTGGTTCTGCTTGATCTTGGTCTGCCAAATTGCACCGGGATCGAGGCGCTGAGCCGGTTTCGTACTATCTATCCGAATCTGCCCGTCCTGGTCGTCTCGGCGTTCGACGATCAGGAAACCGTGCTGAAGGCGATGCGCGCCGGAGCCGCGGGCTATGTACCGAAGACCGCGAAGCCCCAGGCCATCGCCGGCGCGCTGCGGCTTGTCGCTGCGGGACAGATCTACGTTCCGCCGGTCGCGATCGGGCGACTCCCTGACGCGCATGCGCCGGTCGGAAAGCATCGACTCACGGCGCGCCAGCAAGACGTCATGCGGCTGGTGCTCAAGGGGCTTCCTAACAAGGAGATCGCCCGCGAGCTCGACATCTCCTTGAACACGGTCAAACAGCATCTGCAGTCGGTGTACACGCATTTCGGCGTCTCTTCGCGCGCACAGGCAGTTCTCGCCGCTGCGCGTCAGTAGTTCGTTTCAGTTAGTTCCCCAAGCAGCGTTCTACGGTCTGCAGCCGAGTCTACGCTCGGCTGCGCCGGCGCTGCTTCCTGCTAAAGGGTTAATCCGTTCGGGGGATAAGCGTATTTCGGGGGAACCCTTTAGAGGAATACCGGTGAGGCAACGAAACCTCTACAAGTATCCAGGGCAAGTCGCGCCTACAGGGGAAGAGTCATGCATCGTAAAACTCCACTACTCGATCGATTCCTCGCCGCGCGTAGAGTTCTTCACCGGACATTGCTGGTGTGTGGAATTCTCCTCTCCGGCGCAGCGTCATCGCAGCCCGGGCCTTATCCGAATGCGTGCAAGCAAGCTGGCGGGTCCGCGGAATGTTCATTTGCGCTCGCCAAGATTGGTCTCTACATACAAATCGGGCCCTTTCCGAACGGCCAGCTTTCGTCAGGAGCCACACCGGAAGCGGCGCTTGTCGAATATCTCGCAATTGCGAATTCGATCAATGACGTACCGAATACCGAGTGGAGATCAAACTCCCAGCCGTTGTGCAGTACCCCAGAGCTCTCTGGCGGAACTATTTATCATTCCTCTTGCGGAATCTCGCGATTCTTTGTTAGCGGTCCTTTTGCGAATCTACCAACCGGCGGTAACCATTCCGCTAACTATCACAGCGCTGTCAGCTGTCCGTTCCCTGCCTGGTATCTAACTGGAACGGGCACGCAAGAGGTCCTATTTCCCCCTGTGTGTCGAATCAACTTGGTTTCCGGTTCGGGAAAGGTTGCGAGCACCAAGTGCCTCACCTGTCCCAATGGCGTCGATCGCAGACCAGTGGTCGCCAATCCGATACATATTGGAACCGGCAGCAAGATCCAGATCGAGACCGACTACATAGGGGCGGGCGCTGTCCCGTTCCGGGTGGAGCGGCACTACGGCAGTGTCGGCACCGGCAGCAAGCTGGATATCGGGGTGAATTGGCGCTTTTCGCTTGACCGGCGCATCAGCATCGACACGTCCACTTTTGTCGGCGTGTACCGCCCGGAGGGCGCGTATCTGTTCTTCAGGCTGGTGGCGGGACAGTGGGTTGCCGACCCCAATGTCGCGGATCGGTTCACGGCGATCACGGACGGCGGAGGCGCCATTGTCGGCGGGCGGTTCTTCAATCATGAGAACGATGAAATTGAAACCTATGACGCGGCGGGCCTTCTGCAATCGATCGCCACGCGCGAGGGCTTGACGCAGACGTTCAGCTATGGCGCTGGGAACAAGCTTACGGCCGTCACCGATTCCTTTGGCAGGACACTCGGCGTTGCGTATGACGCTTCCGGGCGGGTGGCGAGCGTCACCGATCCGGCAAGCGGAATCATCTCCTACGGTTATAGCGCCATCGGCAACCTCATATCGGTCACCTATCCCGACGGCAAGGTTCGCAGCTATCACTACGAGAACTCGACCTTTCCGAGCAGATTGACCGGCATCACCGACGAAAACGCCGTTCGATTCAGCACCTACACCTACGACGGAATTGGCCGTGCCGCGACGTCGACGCATGCCGGCGGGGTCAACGGCAACGTCATTACCTATTCCAGTGCGACCGGCAACGCCACTGTGACCGACGCCCTGGGGGCGGCGCGCAGCTACACCTCGACCATCTTTCAGGGCATTTTCCAGACCCGCCTGGTCAATCAGCCCTGCACGAATTGCGCGACCCCCGTGTGGGGCACCGTGGTCTACGACGCGAACGGCAATGCGAACTCGCAAACGGACTTTAATGGCCGCACGACGAGCTTCACCCACGACACGGCGCGGATCCTGGAGACCTCGCGCACCGAGGCTTCGGCAACGCCGCAGTCGCGCATGATCAGCACCGAATGGCACCCCGCGTTCCGACTCGTGAGCAGAATGGCGGAGCCGCTTCGCCGCACGACCTACGTGTACAACGGCGACAGCGGCGCGAGCTGCGGGTTCAAGACGGACGGCACGACCCTCGTGCCCGGCGTGCTGTGCTCGAAGACCGTGCAGGCGACCACGGACGCGAGCGGAACGCTTGGATTCAGCGCGACGCTCAGCGGGACCGCGCGCGTGTGGAACTACACCTACAACACCGATGGCCAGGTCTTGACGACGAACGGGCCGAGGACCGACGTTGCGGATACGACGACCTATGGCTATTACGCCGCCGGCGATGCGGACCTGGGCAAGCGCGGCAATGTGGCGACGATCACTAATGCGTTGAATCAGGTAACGAGCATTACCGCGTACAACGCGCACGGCCAGCCGCTCGCCATCCTGGATCCGAACGGGCTTGTCACGACCCTGGCCTACGACCTTCGCCAGCGCCTGACCTCCCGCAATTTGGGTGGCGAGATCACCACCTACGGCTACGACAATGCGGGGCAATTGACGGCCGTGACTCTGCCCGACGGCTCGTTTCTCTCGTACACCTACGACGCTGCGCACCGGCTGACGGCAATCCAGGACAAC
>Ga0187893_10005243_pt1 | contig 23529 bp, 18 predicted proteins | sample MA1701074metaG_FD_139574 | JGI IMG/M metagenome (GOLD analysis project Ga0187893, IMG submission 139574) | White microbial mat communities from a basaltic lava cave in the Kipuka Kanohina Cave System on the Island of Hawaii, USA - MA170107-4 metaG ...
CGCGAGAGGGAAGGGGGCGTGTCACCTCGGAACTCATCAGCCGTCCTCCAGACCACCATCGGTCGACGGCTGAACCTACCCGGCCGGTCAAACCGCTTCATACAGGCTTGCCGCAAGGACACCTTCGGTCCGAGCGTGCGTTGACCGATTGCCGTCCGGTCTCGCTCATCTCCGTTCAGTCGGTGCGGGAGTTGAGTCGGGAAGTCGGCATCGAACTGGACAAGCGGCGTTTCCGCGCCAATATCTACGTCGATCTGGCGGAAGACGCAGGGTTCGCTGAGAACACGTGGGTGGGCCGCAAGTTGCGGATCGGCGCCAAAGCGGAGATCGTGGTAATAGACCGCGACCCGCGCTGCAAAATGATCACACTGGATCCGGAAACGGGGAATTCCAATCCGGCCGTCATGCGGTGTGTGGCCCAGGAACACCGAGGTACGGCCGGAATCTATGCGGCAATGCTGGTGGAAGGCGTGATCCGCACCGGTGATTCGCTGGCCCTGCTTGACGAACCCACGACCCGAAGCGGCGGGTGAGTGCATCCTGCCGGCGTTACCTTGCCAAGAAACGAAGGCGCTTCAACTCGCCGGCCATAGCCAGCCAAATGTGGCCCCGGTCACCAGGCCATAGAGCACACCGTCGAAAACGAACTTGCCGGTGATCGACCACTTCGTCCCTTTCCAAATCGAATCCGGAAAGGCACCCAGGGCGTAACCCAGAATCGCCGCCGTACCGGCCAGGCGGAACACGGGCATGAACGCCGCGCCGCGAACCGCACCCAGCGTGCCGATGTAGGCGACCAGAACGGCGACGAGAATGGAATACAGGAACCACTGCACGAGGCTCTTGCCCATGCCCGGAGCACCGCTGGGCGTGATCGTCAGGAAGCCGACGGGGCCACGCTTGCACTTCTCCAGCATTTCCGGCGAGCCGCACTCTTTCATCGAGTCTGCAAACGGAAACATGTAACTACCGGGTTGGATTCCATGATTGCGCATTTCGGCAAGGACTTTCTCCTCGCCCGGCACTCTTCGGAAGTCGCCCTTATGGATGGGGATCACCATGTGCAAGATGCTGCTCACGATGAAGACGAACACCGCCGAAAGCAAAATGGGCAACCACAACTGCGTCAAGGACACCATGTCGTTTCTCCTGAGCCGGGCCCGTCAGGCAGCGTCGCACTTCCGGGCCGACACAGCCTGGAAACTCCGAAGCCGGTTTTACCACCAGGCTCCTTGCGTGGTCGACGGGGAGCGTACCATCACACATGTACGCGATTCGTCCGGCACCGCGCCGGCCGAGACACCTACTACTTGTAACGAGCCGATCCTTGAGCGTCAACATGGCGTCATCCGAACCGGCGTGAAGTGATTCAGGGATTTCATCCGGCATACCCTCTGTGGCGCGGATTCCCCTACGGCTGAAGCGATGGACCACCCGTCGCGCGACGATCGCTCATGTGATGCACCGAAAACCGATCGTTCGGATGAACTCGTAAGATGCTGCTCGGACCTACGCGAACTGGATCGTTGACTTCAGCGTTCGGCTTGACTTACGAAACTAGCGGCGCCCGGGTTCGAACCGGGGACCTTGGGGTTATGAATCCCACGCTCTAAACCAACTGAGCTACGCCGCCGAGCAAAACCGGACTCGGTTGATTTTGCGAAGTCCTCCGCCAAATCATCACCCCTCGTTCCGTTTTCCGGCACCGAGGAAATATATTCACCCGGACGATGGCGGGCAACATTCTTGATATTGACCCCGACCCCAAGCGTGGCTTCCCTGCGCGATTCCCATTATACTGGCCGCTCCAAAGAATCGGTTTCCAATTGGAAAGGACGCGGACCATGAAGGCCACCCTGATGATTGTTTTGCTTCTCGCCGTGATGGGCGCCGGAATCTATTTCTGGGGCGGGTATCAATCGTTCGACCCTTCTCAACAGGGTCGTGATGCGAAGGCCGCCATTCGACCCGGAATGCCTTACAAACAAGTGCTCGACGCGGCCGGCGATCCGCAGGATTATCGCGTCTTGCTGCGCCGCACGCGGCGGGTGGAGGGAAAAGAGGTGGCGTTCGTGGAGCCGGGTCCTTCGTCGAAGTTCACTCGGGACGGCCTGGACCGTCGTGTGGCCGGCGGCGGATGCCCGGAGGGGTTCCTCTTCACGTATGTCTTCTCCAATTCGGTCGCGTTTCGGGTGTCGTTTGACGACAGCGGAGACGTGGTTGCGGTGGAAGACGCCACAACCATGGCCGATCTTTTGCAAATGAAGGACTAATCTCCGAGCCGACCTTCCGGACTGCGCAGGTGCAAGCGTACCCATTCGTCTTCGGGAAGTTTGCCGCGTCCGGTCTCAGCACATAGGGTGAAAGCGTTTTTCGCGGATTCGATCCGACCATCAACCAGAGCACGGACGCCCAGCGCGTACCAGGCTTCTCAGCGTTGTGGTGACCCTTTGACCTGGTCCAGGGCCGTTGTGCCCGCGGCTGGTCGGGGCACTTGGCGAGAGGTGGGGTAACGGCGGCCACGACATCAGCCGCGGCGCTCGCCGCGGTTCATCGCCGACACGACTCGGCGGTTGCGCAAGGCGCACAATCCCAAAACCATCGTGAACATGGGGACGATGCCTAGCAGCCCGCAAAAGCCGCTACCGAAAAAGAAGGCCTCTTCACCGTGAAATCGAGCGGAATCCGCACACTCCGACAGACCCGCGTCCAACAATTCCTGATCGCTGATCAAGTCGATGGCCGCGACGCTCTCCGGATGATCCATGTCGGCGATGGTGACCACCTGGAACGACGCGTCGGAAAGGACCCAAACTCGATCCTGAAGCAGATCGGCCCGGCGAACCAACCCACGATGGTTGACCACGCCGGCTTCGCGAAGCCGGGTCGCACCGAGCTCGATCAACTGGAGCGAGTCCACAAACTGCGCGGTGCGGAAATCGAATGTGCTAAACGGCAGGAGGACCAACCCGGCATCTTCGATCACCTTGAGCGACCTTTCGTCCACGGTGGCCTCGGAAGTGGTGCCGCTGGTGAATCGCTCCCCCACGATCACGCGCGAAAGCTGCGTTGGCCGAGCGGGGTTGGAGACATCGTAAAGAGAGACGGCCGGCCGAGAACCGGCCGTGTCGTCGAATCCAACTCCAAGTAATCTTTCACCCAGCGGGACCAAATGTGTGCTGAATCCAGGGACTTCAAGCTCTCCCGCGACCGTCGGGGCCGCGGGATCGGAAAGATCAAGCACAAACAGCGGATCGATCTGGCGAAACGTCACCGCATAGCCTCGCGGGCCATCGAAGCGAACGGCGCGGAGGCTCTCATCGGTGATGATCGGCAGGCGTGCCGTCCGCGACACGTTTTCGGGCTTGGACACGTCATAGGTGTACAGCGCCACCGCCGACGTGAACACTTCGCGAATGAATTCCTCGGTGACGATTCGAAACACCCCTTCGTGTTCATCCGCGAAGAACCGGTTGGTGATGAGGCCGGGCACGCGGAACTGGTCGCGAACGGCAATGTCGCCGCCGGGGTCGGTGATATCGACGTACGTCACCAGCGTGGTCTCGTCGAGTTCGGGATCGCGGCCGAGGACATAGATCGCCGATTCGCTTACGTGAATGTCGAGGGCGCTGCCGGTGAATTGTTCGGCGTCCACGAGCGTCGGGCTTTGAGGATCGGAAATGTCGATGGAGGCCACGAACACGCCGGTGATCGGCGCTACAACGTCGCCGAAGATGGACGATCCCCTGAGATTGCCGGCCACATAAATCACCTCCCCGACGCGACGTGTCGACGTTACAAAGCCGTCGAAATCAAACGTGGACAGGACGGCAGGCGACGATTCAACCGCAACATCGACGACCCACAGCCGGCTTTCCTCAAAATCTGGCTGCAAAAGGCCGGAAAACGTGTTCTCGGCGAATCCCACGGAAGCACCCGCACACTGGTAGAAGTCCGCGGCGGAAAGAACATAGGCCCGCTCTTGGCGTACGAACAGCTCCACGGCCCGGCCGCCCAACGGAACCACACCCGCCAACGCCGGCTGATCGATCCGGCGGACGTCGATCAGGCGCAGGCCGGTGAACGGATTGGCGACATAAAGAAACCCTTCTTCGAGCTTGATAATGTCCGCTTCTTCTATCTCTCGGGCGATGCCGCCGTCGTCGGCAACGTCCTCGTCCGAACCGTCATCCGGGATAGACGAAGGACACCCGCCGATCATCAGAATCAGCGAAGTCAGAAATCCTAACGTGGAAAAGGAGCCGGGAAGCGAAGCACAGACCCAACGGCGGATGATCGAATGGAATCCGGGACCGAATCCGGAGGTATTGCATCGCGCGTGCATTGCGTACATCGAAGATTCTCCGTGGACCAAAAGAAATCGGGTGGCACCCGGTGGCGGTCTCCAAATAACGACGAATTCACCTCAATCGTACGACTGCGCCACGTGTCCGCTGCCGCCCCGGACACGGACAATGTTTCTGCCTCAAGGTACGCGCCGGCGCATGGAGTGGAAACCCTCGGATCAGCCCAATTCCTCCAGGTCGGCAATGTCCTTCGCGCGTCCCGCGGCGCGCTTGTTGACCAGCAGGTCTTCTCGCGAAATAAGGAATACGTCGGTCGTGTCCAGAACTCTTGTCTCCCGACGGCGGTGACATGTATGAAAGTCCACGCCGGAGACGGTGGTCAGTAGCTCGATCCGCAACGGCGGGTTGCCTATGCGGATGATCTGGTCCGGTACACTTAGCGGAGCCGACGCGACCAATTCCTGGGAAAAGCCAAATTCTCGTAACACCCGCCTGACACGATCCGCATTCACCGGTGACGTCTCGATCCATATATCCAGATCGCCCGTAGCCCGGGGGTATCCGTGGAATGCGACGGCGTAGCCTCCCACCACGAGATACTCAACGTTCTCCGAGTTTAACAACCTCAAGAACTCTCGAAATTCGGTCGGTAACCGGATCGTAGTCATACATGACCTGCCGGAGGAATTCGAGCGCCGCCAGTCGCTCCTCCGGCGTCCTGGTTCGCCAATACTCGCGCGCATCGCACTCGTTCAGCGCTCCGACGGTGAAGGCGTTGCGATCCAGACCGAGTTCGCGGAAGTCCCTCATGACGTTCGCCCACCGCGGATCGTCAGCGGTTCCAGGTTGCTCGCCGCGCGCCGCCGAGTCCGAAGGTTCTTGATCTTACCGGAATCGCCGGCAATTCAAAGTGGGTCGCAATTGGCTTGAACGGACGACGGCTTTGTTCGCCATTCGCGATGTCTTATGGAATCGTGAGGTTGCTCGCGGAATACGACGTCTCTTCGTCCGCCAATTCCGCTACCCAATCCACGAACAGTTCCGAGGGGAACCCCCACTGGTCGTCATAGCGCACGGAAAGGGAGTCCATCCCCAGTCCCCGATCGATCGCCGACTGCACGTCGTCGAAGAGGTCTTCGATCGTCGGATAGCGAACGTCTTCCTGCGGTTCGAAAGGCACGCCATCGGCACTGCGCAGTTGCGTGACTCGGCCGCCTTCCACCGCGATGATCGTCGGCCCGACGATGGTCGGCGGGCAGAGACAAAAGTTTCCGAAATGATACTCGTAGGTGTCGATCGCGGCCGCGGACCATTTTGTCCTATTGGCGTCGAGCTCGGCCTGGAAGAGGATAACCAGATTCTTCGCGGAGTAGCTCGTTTCCTCGTCGGCCGTGCCGGCGTTCCAATCCACGTAAATTGAGGTCGGGAATCCACGCTCTTCGTCGTATTCCGCGACAACGGAATCAGCGCCTTCGAGGCCGGCCAGGACCGTGTCAAACAACTCTTCGATGGTGGGATAGCTCCCATTCTCGCGCGGCTCCAGGGTTGCTCCGGTGTCGGCGTTGCGAAGGGCGACCACTTCTCCGTTTTCGACGGAGAGAATCGTCGGCTGCGTGACTTCGGGCCCGCAGAAGCAGCTATTCTGGAACTCATATTCATAGAACGTAATCCGATGGGACGTCCACCTCGAACGGTTGGCATCAAGCTCGGTCCGAGACGAGGAACTGACCAGTTCGCCCGCGGTGTGGCTGGTCTCTTCGTCGGCGGTCACGGTGTCCCAATCGATGTAAATCTGCGTTGGGTATCCCCACTGCTCGTCATAGGTTACTACGATGGAAGGGGCCGCCATTTCGATAGCCGCCTGTACCGTGTCGAACAGATGCGGGATTGTCGGCCGCGGTCCGGTGTAGACCGACGGCAAACCGGCCGCATCCTCGGGCCGGAGGACGGACGTGACCTGCCCATCTTCGACCACAATGAGGATCGGTCCTGTAGTCTCCGGGAGGCACTCGCAGGCGTTGGCGAAGCGATAGGTATAGGAGTCCGGACCGGTCGCCTCCCACTTTGTCCGATTAGCGTCGAGTGCGTTTTGAAGGGAAGAGCCGGGCGGCTCGTTCGGCGTGGGAACGCAGGCACCAATACTTGTGATCGCAAGAAACGCGGCCGAAGAAACTCTTTTCACAAGCTCGGCTCCGTTAGGTGGTTCACGAACCCAGCGAAGGGTCCCTTCCTATTATCGAGCGCCCCACGTGTCGGGTTGACCTTCGCCGCCTGGGGAATGCGGCCTCCCTTCACGCTTGCCATGCGGAAGAGTTGCCACCGGCATTAGCCCGACGGCTCGATAAACTGATCGCGCCCCAATCCCTGGGTTTACCGGAAGAATGGGGCGCGGTCGATGGTTCGGAGTGTAACGCGATTCATGGCGGCTTGCACGAGCAACAAGTGGAGCGTAGGGCGCGGCCGCCGTTGCCAGCGCGGATCAGTCCGCCGGGACCGCCTGGATGCGCGAATACGATGGCGAGTTCGTCTCCCTTGAGATGACCATCTCCGTTGGTGTCGAACGAGCGGAACCTGTTTCTCAACAAACCTTGTGTGAACCGCGCCGGTCGAACGTCGTCCGGCTATTTGTAATGCGGCGTTCGAAGTCAAACCGCACGCAAAAAATAAAATTGTTTCTTTTTGCAAAACCAAGGGGGTTGACCGATGAAGTATGCTCGTCTTGCCAAAACCGGGGCGACAATCGAAAGGCGTACCACACGGCTCGTTCCCGATCGCCGGTCCACGGGGACGGTTCCAGCCGATAATCTGGACGGATGCGTTCTTACTTATCCGATGCCGGGGCCGTTTTCGCCGCGAATATCGTCAGCACCCTGGCCGGGCTCGCGACGCAATCGCTCCTGGCCTGGTTGCTGTTGCCTGCCGGCCGCGGCGAATACGGGGCGTGCATGTTGTTCGTCGTGTTCTTGACCCTCTTCTGCACGCTCGGCCAGGAAATGGCCAACGTCTATTTCGTGGGGTCGAAGCAAATCACGCCGTCCCAGGCGCTAACGCAAAGCCTGTTGATCGGACTGGCCGTGTCGGCGATCGCATGCTCGATCGGCTACATTTTGACGCTGGGGAGTTTTCAATTCCTTGAGAAAGCGCCGCCCTCAACCTACCGGATAGCGCTGCTTTGCATCCCGCCGATGGTGTTCAATTCTTATCTGAACGGCATATTCCTCGGGATGGGGGCGATGTCGACCTACACCTACCTCGTCGCCGCACCCACCGCGGCGGGAGCCGTGGGAATCGGGATCGTCGGATTCCTCCGCCCCGAAGTCAATGCGATTGTGCCGGTGCATGCGATCTGCGACATGCTGGCCACGATCGCCGCGGTGATCGTTCTGCGGCGCCGCTTTGGGTGCCGGTTTGGGCGGTTGGATTGGTCGTGCTTAAAAATGTCGCTGAGTTACGGCGCAAGGTTTTATCTCGGCAAGCTATTCAGCATGGCCAACGTCCAGGTCGGAAACCTGATGCTGTTGCTGTCGCCCGTCGGACGAGCGGACATTGGATTATTTTCAGCGGCGTCGGCCATGGCCGGGCGGCTCTGGCTGCTGCCGGACACGCTACACGTCGCGATACTCCCCCGGAGCACGTCGAACCCGGAGGGTCGAAGCCGATTCGTGGCCCAGGTGGCCCGCCTGAGTTTCGGTTGCACGGCCATCCTGCTTCTCGTCGTGCTTTTCATGAGCAAACCGCTGATTGCCATCATCCTTTCGCCGAGGTTTCTGCCCGTTCTGAATCCGTTTCGGATTCTCTTGCCCGGGGTGCTCGTGCGGGTAGTACCCAAGATTCTCACCGCGTACTTCGCCGGAATCGGGCGGCCGGGGATCAATTCGCTGGCCATCGCCGCTTCCGTTGCGGCGAACATCGCGCTGATGCTTTTGTTCCTTCCGCGGTGGGGACTTTCCGGCATCGCTTTGGCCATGTCGTTGGCGTATACTCTAGAGGCGGCAATCCTTGCGGTCATGTTTTTCCGATTCACCGGCATCAGGCCTTTGGATCTGGTCCGGCCGTCGAAAAAAGACGTCGAACTTCTTCGGACAACCTTGGCGCGATGGTTGCCGTTTCTTCGTTGAGGATTCAAAACCGCAAAATCCATCGCCGGCCTTGATCGGCTCCCGAGAATACAAGTTTTTGAGACGTCGCGGCGATTTCAGTTTCGTCCTTGACAAAACCATCGGAACGGATCAAATTCCAGTGATCGTGTTCACGGCCCGTCCAAAATGCCGACAACAAGTTTGCATCGAAGAGGGGAGTAATTCAGGAATCACGTTGGCGCGTAGAAGTACACGGTATGTGGAGCCTTGCACGACGACCCCTACTTCACGGTACGGAGACTCTTCATGGATATCATCTGGTTCTTGTTGATCGGACTGGCCGCGGGGTGGTTGGCCGGCCAACTGGTCAAGGGCGGCGGCTTCGGCCTGGTGGGCGATTTGATCGTCGGCGTCATCGGCGCGATTCTGGGCGGCTTCCTGCTTGGTTTGCTTGGATTGACCGCGTGGGGTCTAACGGGCAGTCTGGTGAGCGCCACACTTGGCGCGATCGTGCTGCTGTTGATCCTTCGAGCGGTCAAACGCCGCTGATTGTGGGGATTTCGGGTATTTTACAGGGCGATTGCGGAGTTTCCGACGTTGAAAACCAGAATCCACCAACTGCACGAGTTGGGTCAATCTGTGTGGTGCGACAACCTGAGCCGACGGATGATCGAATCCGAAGGCGAAGGGCCCCACCGGGGATTGAGAGGCATGATACGCGCGGGCATCGTCGGCGTGACCTCCAATCCGACGATTTTCATGAAGGCGATCACGGGAAGCCGCGATTACGATCGTTCCATGGGAGGCCTCATCGCCCAGGGCCGGGATGTCCACGAGGTGTACGAAGGATTGGTGCTGGCCGACATCGCGGATGCGGCCGATCTCTTGCGGCCCACCCACGAACAATCGAACGGATTGGACGGGTTCGTCAGCCTGGAGGTGAATCCCAAACTGGCGTATGACACACAAGGGACGATCGACGAGGGCCGGCGCCTTTTTTCGCAACTGAATCGTCCCAACGTGCTCATCAAGGTTCCCGCGACGCACGAGGGGATTCCGGCGGTGGAACGGCTGATTTCCGAAGGGGTCAACGTCAACATCACGCTGATCTTCTCGCTCGAACTGTACGAGAACGTGATGCAGGCGTATCTCAGCGGATTGAGACGGCGAGCGGCCGCGGGTGGGGAATTGTCGCGTGTGGCCTCGGTTGCCTCATTCTTCGTCAGTCGCGTCGATACGTTGGTGGACAAACTGCTGAAAGAAAAGCGAAACACCGGGGCGAATGTGGACGAGTTGCTCGGGCAGGCCGCGGTCGCGAATGCCAAGGTCGCCTACGCCCTGTTCGAGGAAGTGTTTGCGCCCGAAGGGGCGTTTCGCGAACTTGCGGCGCGAGGAGCACGGGTTCAACGGCCGCTATGGGCGAGCACGAGCACCAAGGACCCGACCTATCCCGACACGAAGTACGTGGACAACCTCATTGGCGAGAACACCGTCAACACCCTCCCCGGAGAGACGATTTCCGCGGTGCTCGACCATGTTCGTGTGGCGACGACCCTTCGAGAAGATCGAGAGAGCGCGCGCACCGTATTTCGGCGACTGGCAGACGTGGGGATCGATTTCAACGCCGTCACCGAAAAACTGCTTGCCGACGGAGTGGCGGCATTTGCTCAATCCTTCGATGAGTTGCTGGCCGCCATTGCTAAAAAGCAAGACGAACTGCGGCCGATGGCGGTTCGATAAGCGTGTCGTTCATGGGCACCGCCGCGAACCAACGTCATGGAAAATGCTGGTTCGTGAATCCGTTCCTGCGCCAGCGAAAGAGTGAACAGGCGTGCTTCATCACCGATCGGAAAGTTTCTCCAGCATCTGTTTCGCATGTTCATGCGCAGGGTCGGTGCGGAGGATTTCCTCGTATTGCCGGCGCGCCTCGGCGCTTCGGCCGACCTCGATCAGGACGGCGGCATAGCGTTCGCGTAATTTGACAGGTGGGGAATCACCCGCGGCGGCCAATGCCGTTTCCAGGAGGTCCACGGCCTCGAATCGTGACAACAAAGCCAGAACATCCCATCTGTGCCGCTCGTACTGCTCCAGCCGCAAAGCGGCATCGAAATCCCGCGGGGCCTGGGCGAGGTAAGCACGCAAAATGTCGCAGAGCCGTTGACTTTGAGTTTCAACTTGACGAACGAGGGACCTTCGGCCGGGTTCACGCATCAGGGCTTCTTCCGCAAGAGCCAGAGCCGCTTTGGCGCTCTCTTCCGCCGGAACCCATGCTTTCCGTGCCGCCAGGACCAGAGCACGTTGACTCAAGGGAGCCGCATTTTTCCGTCCGTCGGCCTGAACCGCCTCGTCCGCGTATCTCGCCGCACCTTCCACATCGGCGAGTTTCATTCTGCAGACCGACAAGCCGAGCAGAATGTCCGCATCGTCGCCGCGCAGCTCGCGAGCCTTTACGTACTGGGCTTCCGCGAGGCGCGGAAACTCGGTGGAAAACAAATCGCCAAGTACGCGATACGCCGTCCATTCGTTGCGTCCTTCGCGCGTCTCGATGAACTTCCGCAATTGATCGCGGCCCTCTCCCGTGCGTCCGACTAGGACATTCAGCCTCCCGTGCAGATACAACAGCCAGGGATTGCCGGGGTCGGTCGCTTGAACCCCTTCGATTTTGGCGGAAAGGGACGCAGCGCCCTTCAGCCGCTCCTCGGGATCCGGAAGCGATTCGAGTTCGTCCAGCTCTCGCTGAATCCGCAGGACCATGTCCTCGACATTTTCCGTTTGCGCCAAGGGCGTGGAATCGACGCGGGTCCCGAGATCCCGCGAAGGAGGCGTGTCGGCTCCGCGAAATTCACCGGGGGAAATCCACGCCAATGCCGGAATCAGTAGAGAGTGTGCAAGGAGGGGCGATCGACAACGGGTCAGAGGCACGGTTCCACCATTCGCTTGGGCATACTCACTACCTGATACCGGACCCGCGGTTCGGTCACAAGCAATGGCCCGACTTCACGACTCTTTCCCATGGCGGGCCCGGTCAGGTCTGAACCGAGATCGCCCGGGAGGTATCCACCGACAACCGCTCCGATTGAGCGTCCGAACTCATGGGCCTGGGTGTGCGGCTGACTTTATCGGAAAGGATTTGCCAGGTTTCGCGTTCGATCTTGAGCACGCGCAGCGCATCGTCGACGGCCTGAACGCTTCGCTGAATGTTGGCGTCCACGAATTTGCGATAGATGAAGTTGTAGATCGCCGACACTCGCCGGCACAGCTCTTCGTTGACGTCGAAATTCAAACCGGCCTGCATTTCCAGGATGATGTTCTGCGCGCGAATCAGTTTGTCGCACGAGGCCTCGTAGTCGGCGACTCGAAGGGCTTCGCGGCCTTGGGAAGCGAATCGGATCGCCCCATCGTACAGCATGAGCTGCAACTGCTCCGGATTGGCCGTGAGCACCGCATCGCGAAGATAGGGGTTGAACGGCTCCGAGGTCATCGCATCCGTCATATCGGCCCAATTACGCGACAAGTTCGACGCGGCAGCGAGGGTGCCCGTGGGACCGCCCCGATGGGAATGAACGCGTTTTCTTGAATTCACATACCGCATCAGCGGCTCAGAAGCCGTTGCAGGTCGGCAAGGGCACTTTGCTGGGCTTGCAATCCGGCCAGCACGGATTCCAGGGCTGCAAACTGCGATTCGAGGCGCCTTCGTTTTCCGTCAAGAAGCACGTTTAGATCCACGATGCGCTCATTCAGAATCTCCTGCTGGCCTGAAAGAGCTTCGTCGCGCCGGGCGAGAACGCCGTCCGTGTCTCGGGTAAGCTCCGTCAGGGCATCTTCCAAGGCGTCTCCCGCGCCCGTTGCCTCGGTGGCAAAGAGCTCCTCTACCGCGGCCGGGTTAGCGGCGTATACATCTCGGAACCGCTCTTCGTCAAAGACCAGGCGATAGTTCTGCCCGATTCGCACCCCGACGGACAGGAGCCGGGCGAACGACGGATCCGCGTCGCGGAACCCCTGCGAGACGGAGCGATTCAGCCGATCGCGCACGGTGTTGATCGTTGAGTCGCCCAGAAGGAGCCCGCGTTCCAACGTGTCGACGTTGAAGGACGTTTTGTCGTCAATGTCCGCATGAACCTCGTTGAAAGCTTCCACGAAATCGCGAATTCCCTCTACGATCGCATCCACATCCTGATCGACGGTCACGGAGACGTCGCGATCGCTTGGTGACAAAAGCTCGAGGCGAACGCCGGGAACCAGACTCTCTACGGTATTCGTGGACGAGGTCACCACGAGTGGGGCGGCCCCCGTTCCTGCCCCGAGCGTAAGCACCGCGTCTTGGGCTCGAACCAAGGTCTGAAGGTCGAGGTTAACACGTTTGCTGTCAATCAAAAGCTCGCCCCGACGGCCGGACGTACCGGAGGCAATCACCAAACTGAAAGCGTTGGAAGTCCGCCCGTCGTTCAGAACGGAAGCGGAAAGCCCCGATCCCGTGGCGTTGAGCTTTGCAACCACATCTTGCAAGGTATCACCGGCATCCACCTGAATCCGCCGTTCGAGCGTACCATCCACAAAGTTCGTTGTGGGGGCGGCATTGCCGGCCAACCGAAGGTTCTTTGCCACCTGACCGCCGTTGATATCCTGGACTTTCAGAGTGCCCGATCCCTCGGACCGATCGACGATAAGGATCCCATCCCCGGTGTCGTTGATTCGTGCTTCGATCGTGTCCGGCGTTCGCAAATTGATGGCGTCGATGACCTCGCCGACCGTGGTCAGATTGACCGCCAGGCCGACGATGTGGGTGGCACCGCTGGAGTCGGTGATCTGAAACTCTCCGAGACGAAAATCCGCATGGCCGATCAAGTCGGCCAATCGAGTCGCCCGAGATATGTATTGAAGCTGAAGATTGCCGCCGTCCACTGCCGTGATCGGTGTTCCAGATTCGGCGTCCGCGGCCAGGGCGATCCCTAGATCCAGAGCCAGTGTGCCGCTTACGTCCTCAATGATCAGTGGCGACACGGTCTCGCCTGAGTCGTCGCGAAGTGCAATGCCCGTTCCGGAACGATTCGTGGCCGCGGTCAACGCCAGATTCGGATCGAGGTTGATGAGGTCCACGACATCTTGCAGGGTTTGTGCCGAAGTGAAATCAATCTCCGCAACGATTCCGGCGCGATCGGTGAAACGCAAGACCCCGGCTTCCACGCCGGCGCCGCCTTTCAGCGACTTCAGCAGCACGGTGTTCAGTCCCGCTACCAACCGCCGAGTCTTGAAATCCGACACGCCGCTGAATTGGCCGTCCAGGAGTCCGAGGTCGGCGGCCGCCCCGGATTCCCCGACCGCGCTGACAGTAATGTTGTTTTCAAGCCCCAATGACCTCAGCGTCAGGCCCTTGCCGTCGCCGGAAATCGATGCCTCCACAAACGAGTTGTTTCCCGTGGCAAAATTGATCGCCCGGACCATGTCGCCCAACGTCGAGACCCGGAAGATTTCCCGCCCGGTAATCGAGTTTGCGGCCACGTTTTGGGCAATCCCAAGATCGGCCGCCGCGAAACCGCTTACGTCCTCGATCTTCAGATGGTTCGCGGTGGCCGCGGGAGTTTCGGACGTGTCGTTGATCAGCAAATTGGAGTTCACAATGGCCACGCTGACGGCCACGTCCGCATCGTCGATGGCCTTGCGGACATCCTCGACGGTCCGCGCGGCGGAAAGATCGATCTCCGCCGACTTTCCGCTGCGATCCGTGACGCGAATCACGCCCAGTCGAACACCGTTCCCATTGTTGAGCTGCCGCAAATCCGTTCGTGGGCTGAGCACACTCGAAAGGCTGACGCCGAATTCGCCGTAGGAGGTGGTGAAGAGCAGGTCGTCGTCGGTGCCGATGATCGCCCGATCGACGCCGTTGCCGTCGTTGAGCGTGCTCAGCGCGGTTTGGTCGGTCAATCGAACGAGGTCTCTCCCGTCGAGCCGCGCCCCGGCGACGCTTCCGGCGATTCCCAGGTCCTGCGCGACGAATCCTCCGCTTCGGTCCGCGATAATCAACGGCCCTTCCGTTTGTCCGGTCAGGTCTTCGATCACGATGCGGTCGCCGGTGGCGGCGTCACTTGACAGGCCGGTGACGCTGGCGCGGACATCGACCAACGCGTTGGAGTTGATGGCTTCCAGAACATCCGCGACCGTCACGGCCGTGGACAAATCAATGTCCGCGGACGCGCCACTGCGATCGGTGATGCGCAGGACTCCGCGGCGAACGCCCGCCGCACCGTTAAGCTGATCGAGATCGGTCTCTCGATCGACACGGCCGCGCCCCGATTCAATCGTCAGCGACCCGGCCCCCACGGAGGTTCGATCGGCGTCGGCGAAACCACGGCTGAAAACCGCGTGGTTAGTCGCCAGGGTGCGGACGCGGAATGAATAGCTGCCGGCACGGGCCGACTCACCGGCCGTGGCGAGTAGCGCTCGCTCGTCGCTGCTGGACGCGCTGAACTTGCGAAACAGCGAGAGTTTTCCGAGCTGCGCTACGGCACTCTTGGCCCTGAGAATCTTGGCCGAGAGTTCGAGGTACGCGGCACGCTGGGCATCGATCCCTTTCACTCGTTGTTCCAGCGCCCGCACCGGCCGCGCCTCAAGCGAGATGAGCTGGTCAATGATCTGCCCGCGATTGATCCCCGAGATGAGTCCGATTCCGCTGGAAATTCCGCTCACTAGCCACCTGCCTTGTCCGCTCGCCACCCCCCGGCACCAGAAAACGCGTCATGCCGTGTAATCTGTTTATCGGAGCGGCGGACAAAGCGGCTCGAAAGGAACTGCCCTTTCTGAAGCTTTCACAAGACGTAATGCACGAAGGCGAGACTTGCGCTGAAGGCGGCAAATTCCGACGATCCCCGCGAATATGGGACCCGAAGCGATCAAGGACCTATTTGGAAGGGCTTGTCGTCTTGTCGTCTCGGTGAATCCGATCGATGCCTGTGGTCTCGCTCGGCGGGGCGAAGACGTCCAGGACCAACGTGTCTTCCAGGGCCTCGGCGGAATGGGGCACGTTGGAAGGCAGGTGAACGACGTCCCCCGCCGCTGCGGTCAGTTCGCGATGTTCCGCGGTGCCTTCTTCTCCGACACCAAACCGAAGGCGGCCCTCCAGGATACTTGTTATTTGCTCGTTCTCGTGCCGATGGCTCGGCACTTTGCATCCGCGTCGTAGGCGCACGTGAGAGATCATGGCCTTCGTTCCGATCACTCGCCGCCGTTCGATCAACGGCATGGGTGAATCGGCCTGAAGGGCGGCCCATGAAAACACGTTTGCCTCGCCCGAGTGCTGCATGGTTTGACCTCAACTGCTCATGAACGGCTCGCGCTGCCTTTCGTCCCACCGCTCCCGGCCCGCCGTGACTCGCACGACGCCGATTTTCACCGCGGCGACGGGAGCTCGACGATCCGCAGATTGACCCAGATTCTCGCAGAAATGGAGCACAATGCGAATCCTTTCCCAGAGGACGCCTCAGGGGCCAATCCCACGGGAAAGCCCTTCAGCATGAGGAACTGAAACATGGGATCATACATCGCGCGAGCAATTCGCTAGGCGGTCGGCTGGTCAACTGCGGCACGAGCGAGCCATTGCAGATCAAGGCGTCCTCTATGGGCTTCAAGGGCTGCAATCGTGGTCCGTTGGCTTCGGGATTCTAATGGGAAACGCACCGAGCCGGCTCTTATTGCTGTTCACACGGCCGTCGCCGTTGGAATCACCGACCTGGACGACTAGATCAATCTTGAACGGAGTCACTCCGGCCCAATCGCCTTCGTTCAGGATCGCGTACCATTTGCGATTCTCAAGCCGCCCGTCAGCGGTGTTTTCGGGGTCGACGAGGCCGGCTTGGCGAACACGAAGGGTGCGCGGCAGGCCATCCTCGTCGTTCTCCAACGAAAATGAGAATTCGCCCGAAACGTCTTCTCCGTAAGCACCTTCGGGCAGGAGTTGCACCACCCGAACGTCGCCGAGTTCGGGCGCAATGATTTCGCGATCGAACGTCAGCCGCGCGGTGTTGTTTGCCGACCGCCACCAACTTCCCAATCGCGTCCCGCCGGAATTGCAGGCCGGCACGCTGGCAACGAGATTCGCATCCTCATCGGGTAAACGGACGGTGAAAGAGTAGGTGCCTCCTGTCAGGTTACGAGGCGCTGGTTCATGCGTCCGAAGGATACGGACCGGATCATCGGGCTCAACCCCAAAGCCGTAATAGACGACCGCCCCACGATTAAGGTCCGCGGTCGCCGCGTTGACCAAATCGAGCGTGTACGTGCCGGTTCTGCGGGAAAGGGTCACTTCCAGCCTCGCAATCGTCAGGGGACCGGAAGCCGGGAGAAGCAACTGTGCGTCGGAATTCGAAGTCAGGTTGTTCGGTTCGACGAAATAATACGCAATCGCGAGCATGTCCGGACCGAGTATCCCCGGACCGACCCACTGATCATCGACAAAATGCCCCAGGCCACAGTCGGCCTCATCCGCCATGCAATGGGGCGTCGTGCTGAAGTCCCACCCGTAGATCCCGGCCTCGGGGTGGGTGAGTGGAAGATTGATCTCCAGTTCGTCGTTGCTCCGTGCGGAGAAATCGAACTGTACAAGCCGAAGCAACTGATCCTTGGATTCATCGCCCGTTTGTACAAGCCGGATTTCGACGCTTACCTTTTGGCCGGGAGTGAACGGGCCTCGTTCCACAGGCTCAACTTGAATGTGCACCGTCGCTCTCGCGTCGACGGCGACCGCAAGCAGCCAGCCGACCGCGACAACAGGCTTCAACATGAACAGGCTCCAGGAGGCAGAAAAGCTGCCTCTTCCACATTGTTACGCCTCCTATCGATGATGCAAGCCCTCAATTTGTAAATCTAGGGGAAGCGCAATGAGAATGGGCCAAGCGGGCCGGGGATGGAGCAACGATCCCGGGCACCGCGAGTCCGCGCGGACTGTCCCGGCGCGCCGGGACCGCGGCTCATTTGGGCTTGATAGTGCATCCCGAATCCCACACCCCCGGCGCGCCGGTCCCGACAGGTCGGGATCGGTTGTGCCTCAACCCGGCCCTCTCCCTTGGAACGGAGAGGGGGATTTATTCGCCAAATCGGCCGGGCATGTCTGCCAAAACAAAGGCCACCGTGGCCATCACCGCGACGTTCTGGGCGAGCTCTTTCGGATTCACTTTGTCCAGAGTGTCCGCGTGCGTATGGTGATAATCGAAATAGATCGACGGTTCGACGTTGTGACCCATCAACAGAACGCCGAAGGGTTTCATAGGGCCGATGTCGGCGCCCGAGCCGCCCGCGTCCACTTTCATGGGACCGATCGAGCTGACAAGCTCCAGGATTTCGCGCATCTGGGCGATCGCCGAATTTTGTCGCTGCTCATCCTTGCATTCGACGGTGTAACCCCTTGGCGCAAAGGAGCCTCCGTCCGATTCGATGGCCGCGACGTGCTTCGACAACTCGGATTCGTGATCCTTGAGGTATTGCTTGCCGCCGGCCAGACCGTTCTCCTCGTTGGTCCACAGGACGACGCGGATCGTACGCCGAGGGCGCAAGTTGAGGCGGCGGAGCAGGCTCGCGGCCTCCATGGCCTGCACGCAACCGCCGCCGTCGTCGTGTGCGCCGGTACCCGCGTCCCACGAATCAAGGTGCCCGCTGATGAGTACGATCTCATCCGGTTTTTCGGTGCCGCGAAATTCGGCGACGACGTTGGCTGATGGAACGGGTTCGTGCGACTTGGCCTCCATGCTCAATCGCACTTCCACAGGTATCCCGCGGGCCTGCAGCCGGGAGATCATGGAGGCGTCTTCGATGGTGATGGCCGCCGCCGGAATTCGTGGGACGTCGTCTTTGTAGCGCATCGCGCCGGTGTGCGGCGTTTGAAGGCTTCGCGCCGTCACGGAGCGAACCAGGCACGCCACGGCGCCCTTCTCCGCGGCCAACGAGGCCCCCCGGCCGCGGAACCGAACCGTGGTGCCATAATGGGTGCCGCCTTCCGGCGTGTACGCGGGCATGGGGTTGTCAAAGAGGATGATTTTTCCCCTGGCCCGTTCTCCGAGGGCGTCGAGTTCGGCCTCGTCTCGAACGGAAACGACCTCCGCGGAAATCCCTTCCGGCGGCGTGGCCACGGAGCCGCCGAGACCGAGCATGGGCATGGGCATTTCCCGCGGGCGGATCATCGTCGCGGATTCTTTCCCGCGGACCCACTTGGGCACCATGACGGGCTCGGCACGGACATTTTCCAGACCATCGCGTTTCATGGATTCGAGGGCCCACGCAATGGCCGCATCGAGTTGTGGTGAACCGCTCAGGCGGTGGCCGATGTCGTCGCAGAGTTGTTCGAGTTTCTTGTAGGCCTCGTGGGAGGAGAGCGCGGCGTCGATGATTCGTTGGGCTGCATCGCGATACTCTAGGGCGAGCCGCGACGTCGAGAGATCGACGGGCGGCCTGACCTCGCCGATTCGAACTTCCTCCGCCCCCGCCACGTTTAACAACAACAATGAAAGAAAACCGACCCATCGATTCATGCAATTCTTCCTCCCATTGGGTACTCACCAAGCTTATGCCGCACCGTGAACGATTCCAGGGTCGGCATCACGCCTTTCCCGTCTCAGACCTCCGGCACCGGACGCCCCAAGGCCAGGCGCACGTCCCGAAGCCACTGCAAGCATTGTTCCCGGCGGGAAGTGTCTCTCAGGACGCCGAGCGATTGAGTAAGCTGGGCATCCGCCGCCTCCAATTGGCGCAAGTCGCGGGCCAAGATGATCCCTAGAAGCAAACGCACATTGGGTGCCTCGGAAGTAGCCGGGTAACACTCCACGAACCGGCTAAAGGCCGCGGCCGCCTCCGCGTGTCGACCCATGGCATAGAGTTCCCGGGCAATGGCCAGTTGATGTAACTCCGAAAGGCATTGTCGGGAGTCGATGCCCATCAACCGTCCATGAAGCTCCACGGCCACGGAGGCATCGCCGTCGGCAAGGGCCTGCACGATCCGCGAGCGGAGGTCGGAGATTCCGTCCAATCGAAGTTGTTCGGCCTGCCACTGGGCAGCGGACATGGGTTCTTCGCGGGCGACCGTTCCGAAAGGAAATCCTGCGCCACCGCGCGCCGCGGTCACGCTGCGCATCTCTCGCCGCTTGTACCAACGCCGCCATACGGCAATGATGTCAAACTGGTCGCGAGGGACGGCCCGCAGCAGCAGCAGCACCAATCCCGCGACGAATCCAAAGCAATACCCGGCCAGGTGCGCCCCGTAGGCCACGTGGGCCGGGCCACCGAACGTGGGGGAGACAATGTTGTCCCACACAATAATCTTGAGCCCGATCAATAGCATGGCGGGCAGCTCAAGAAATTGGATGAAAAACAGGAACCAGACCAACGTAGTGACGCGGCTTCGTGGAAAAAGTGCTAAATAGGCCGTGGTCACCGCGGCGATGGCTCCCGAAGCCCCGATCAGTTCAAACGTCGCCGGCCTCGCGGTCGCATAACCCCAGGCCGCAAACACCCCGCCCGATAGATAGAAGAGCAAGTAGGGCAGGTCGCCCAGTTTCCCATTCACGCCGCAGCCGAAGACCCACAAACACACCATGTTTCCGAGCAAATGTCCCGCGTCGGCATGAAGGAATTGGTACGTCAGGAATTGATACAAGGCCGGCTCATCCGACTGGAAGGCAAACCGCTGTTCCTTGGGCGGGTTGGGCCGCTCGCTGAGAAATGGGTTGTGCATCAGCAGGAATATGCCGAGGTTGAGGGTGATCAAGAAAACGTTGGCGCGCGGAGCGACTCGCGTATCCGATTCGGTCCGAATGGGCAGGATCACCAGCATAAACCCGCACTTCCGACCCGTCGAACTTTTCGCGAGTCCAGAGCCGAGCCGATTGTAACAACAGGTTGAGGAAGGGGGGACACCCGACCCAAATCCCCCTCTCCCTTCTCTAGGGAGAGGGTTGGGTTGAGGCACAACCGATCCCGACCTGTCGGGACCGGCGCGCCGGGGGTGAGGGTCATTGGATGCACACTTACAGCGTCGATTTCCTGACGAGCTTCATGAATCCTTCTTCATCCACGGCTTCGATCCCCAGCTCCCTGGCCTTGTCAAGCTTGGAGCCGGGCGAATCGCCGAACACCACCAGGTCCGTGCTCTTGCTCACGCTGCCGGAAGGTTTGCCGCCGAGTTGTTTGACAAGATCTTGGGCCTGCTTGCGGTCCATGCTCGAGAGCGTTCCGGTGATGACCACCGTTTTTCCGCTGAGCGGGGAATCCGTGGCGACCTTTCTTTTCGGCTGTTTCAGGTTGACTCCCGCGTCGCGAAGGGCGGTCCACGTTTTTCTTCCGTAGGGGCTGTCAAAGAACTCACGAAGCGATCGGGCGACTTCCGGACCGATGCCTTCCACTTCCTGAAGTTCGTCGACTGTCGCCTCGGCGATCCGTTCCAAGGATCCGAACCGATCCGCAAGTAGCTCGGCCGTGGCGCTGCCCACATGGCGGATGTTCAACGCGGCCAGCACGCGGGCCAGCGGCCGCGTCTTGCTTTGCTCGATTCCTTCGAGCATCTTTTGCGTACGCTTTTCACCAAACCGAACGACACTGGACTTCTTTTCGCCGTCGGACGTGCGCTGTTGCTCAATTTCCAACTCGGCGATCTCCTCGCGGCGATTGGGAAGCGCGTAGACGTCACTGTGAGAACGCAGCCAGCCGCGATCAACCATCTTTTCGACCATGACCTCCCCGAGGGCTTCGATGTCCATCTGGTCCCGCCCGCAGAAAAATTTCAGCCGCTCCTTGAGTTGTGCCGGACACGATGGGTTCGTGCAGCGCAGGTAAACGCCGCCTTCGTCCTGGACGACCTCGCTTTCGCACGCCGGACACTTCGTCGGCCGTCGGATCGGCTTGGCGTTCTTCGGGCGCTTTTCCAAAACAACGCGGATCACCTGGGGAATGATTTCGCCGGCCTTTTCGACGATCACCGTGTCGCCGATCATGACGCCGAGACGATCCACCTGATCGAAGTTGTGCAGCGATGCATGGCGCACGATCGTGCCCGACAACGAGACGGGGTCCATGACCGCTCGGGGCGTGATGGTGCCGAGCTTACCGACCTGAAAATCGACCTTGCGCAAAACGCTCTCGGCTTGTTCCGCCGCGAATTTGTAGGCAATGCACCACCGCGGATAACGGCTGGTGGAACCCAGCGCGTCCCGCTGATCGAGGGCGTCAATCTTGATGACCAATCCGTCGGTCTCGAAGGAAAGTTTTTTTCTACGCTCGTCCCATTCGAGCAGGCGCTGGATGATCGGGTCGATGGAATCCGCGGTGAACGCATGGGGACTTGTGGGGATTCCCCATTCTCGAAGTTGCTCGAAGAGTTCGGAGTGCGTCCGCACGCGCAGGGGGATCACCGACCCGTGGCCGTGGGCGACGAATCGCAGACCGCGATCCGCCACCTGCGCCGCATCGAGTTGTTTCAGCGTTCCGGTAGTGGCGTTTCGAGGGTTGGCGAACACGGGACGGCCCTCGGCCTCACGAAGCGCGTTGAATTTCCGAAATGCGGGTGTCGGCCAGAAAATCTCGCCGCGGACCTCAAGCTCGTCCGGGACACCGCTGCCCACGAGTTTCAGGGGGACGGACCGGAGCGTACGCACGTTTTGAGTGATGTCGTCGCCGGTCGTTCCGTCGCCGCGCGTGGCCGCGAGCACCAGCAGGCGTTTCTCGTATCGCAACGAGACGGCCACTCCGTCGATTTTTGGATCGACGACGTATCGATACGCTTCACCTCCCAGGGCCTTGGCGATGCGCTGGTCAAACTCGCGAAGCTGTTGCTCGTTGTAAGTATTGTCGACCGAAAGCATGGGGATCGAATGGGTCACGTGCCGGAAGCCGTCGATGGGCGCTCCGGCCACACGCTGCGTCGGCGAGTCCGCGGTGATGAGTTGAGGGTTCTCGGACTCGATACGCCGGAGCTCATCAAAAAGCGCGTCGTACGCTCGATCGGAGATGACGGGCTCGCCGAGGACGTAATAAGAATAGTCGTGACGGCGAATTTCCTCGCGAAGGCGCTCGATGCGTTTGGCGGAAGGGTCGGCCATGGTCAGGATTATCGCAGCCGTTCGTCCGGTTTTTCAAGCGCGAGCGCGGCGCGTGCTTGCGGAATGACTTCTTCGCAGGTCCATCCGCTTGGCAACATAGGTTGAGCAACTCCGCTCAACGAATCGATGATCGCGGGAAGCTCGGACAATCGGCGAACGATTCCATCCGGTCTTGCCCGCCCGCCCCGAACGGGCAATGGGGAGATAAGGACGGTCTTCATGCTCAGTCTGGCCGGGCCGGCCACGTCGGCGTTCAACCGATCTCCAACGAACAAGGCGTTTTCCGCGGCGATGTTCAGCCGGTTCAAGGCGAGTTGGAAAATCATGGGGTTGGGTTTCTTGTATCCCGTGTCGGAGGAGTAAACGCGAACGGGCAGAAACTCGACGAGGCCGGCCTCGCGGAGATGTTCATCAACGACCGCGGCGGGCAACATCGTGTTGGATACCAGGCCCATTTTCAATCCCATTTGGTCGATGGCCCGTAGCGTGGTGACCGCTTCCGGGTCCGCGGGGTACAGTCGCTTCAGCGTGAACCCAAGCTGCATGACCAGTTCCTCAAATCGATTCTCCGTAAAGTCCACCCCCCGTTTCTCGTGAAACCGTCGGAGTAAGCGTACCAGCGGCACTTCGCGCCGGCGAAGGCGCGACCAGACCAGAGCCGCCGCGACGCGGTATCGCAGTGCGCGGAAGTACCGATCAAAACACGGAACCGGGCAACCCGAACTTCGCAGCCATACGTGCCAATTCCGAGCGGCATCGAGCAGGACGGTGTTGTGTCCCGCCGCGGTACAGTGAATCAGCGTTCGATCCAAGTCGAACAAGACGGCCTCAATCATTCGGGTACTCTCATCGAGGCGGATGGCCGCGGCGTCAAGCCCCTCGACTAAGCGAGCTGGTTTAGGCGGCGCGGCAGGCATACAGTTTGGGCGGATGGGCGGGCCGCGTGACGAACGGAAGCCCGTGGCCGCAAGGTGCGGAATGACACGCAAGATTCCATTCGGACCACTCGCGATCACGATGACGCTCCTGGTTGCAGGGGCGGTATTCCTTCGGGCAGGGCGAGATTCCACC
>Ga0187893_10005246_pt1 | contig 23521 bp, 24 predicted proteins | sample MA1701074metaG_FD_139574 | JGI IMG/M metagenome (GOLD analysis project Ga0187893, IMG submission 139574) | White microbial mat communities from a basaltic lava cave in the Kipuka Kanohina Cave System on the Island of Hawaii, USA - MA170107-4 metaG ...
AGACGCAGGCGGCACGGCGTAAATGAACGGGCGTGATCTTGAGTGCTATCAGTCATTGTCGTTCTCCTCCCTTTGAGATTCGGACAGCGCAGTTTTGGCGATGAGTTGTGCCAGCTTGCCGAGGACGGCTTCGCGGTGCGCCTCCTCGAGTTGCGCCCACACCTCGTGGCTTGGATTGGGGATCTCCAGGAACAGTAGCACCTGCCCTAGGAAACCATCTGCTAACAAGGGTGAATTGTTAGCCACATCCGGTTCGGAATAACGGGTACAGCCTGCAGATGCGACAATTTGTCGCGCGACAATTTGTCGCATTCCCGAACGCTTGCTCTCCTGCTAGAATCCTCACCATTGGAAGGTTCCCGTCACTATAGTTTGGAATTGGTGCCTCCATGTCACAAACTGCATGGTCTCGTCGAGATGCCAAGGGGGAGCACCCGAAGCGGTGAGCGAGGGTGTGGCCCGTCTTTATTCGAGTGCGCTGTTGGAACGTCAAGCCCAATGGGAGTCGAATGCGCGACTTATCCCTGGCGCATTCTCATTACCATCCTCAGCGCCCAGGCGATCTGCGTGAGGGATATGGAAGGCCGGGATTACATCGACTGCCTGACCGGTGCCGGTGCATTGGCCCTAGGGCATTCCCATCCAGTGGTCGACGAGGCGGCTCAACGTGCCTTAAGGGACCCGTAAAGCTGTTGCTGGGATGTGTCGATCGCTAGATCAGTACCGTTTGGCATTCTCGTTTCTTTGAGGAGGTTCAGACATGATACGAGCAGATGGGCTTCCAAAGGGCAACCTAGATAAACCTCCAGTGGAGTAGACTGAAGACGGGGTAACGTCTCGCTCGGGGAGCAGTCTGGTCACATGGCGTCGGAGACTGTTGATAGCAATAGCAACGCGTATTATCTAGATCGGCAAGCAGCCACGGAGTCCAACGCCCGCAGCTATCCACGCCGATTGCCTATCGCGCTGCGAAGGGCGCAAGGCATTTATGTCGAAGATGTCGAAGGCCGCACTTACATCGACTGTCTCGCCGGGGCGGGCGCCTTGGCGTTGGGACATGGTCACCCGGCGGTGATGGAAGCGATAGAACGTACCCTGGCGGAGGGTATTCCGCTTCAGACTCTGGATTTGACGACGCCCGTTAAGGATGCCTTCGTTCAGGAGCTATTTGCGAGTTTGCCAAACGAATTCGCCGCCAATGCCCGCATTCAGTTCTGTGGTCCATCGGGGGCGGATGGGATTGAGGCGGCTCTGAAACTGACCAAGACCGCCACCGGACGACGAACTGCTTTGGCGTTCCGCGGCGCTTATCATGGGATGACTCATGGGGCATTGCGAGTGAGATTGGGCCAAAGATCGCGGTTTCGGGCCTAATGGGGGAAGTGCATTTTCTGCCTTTCCCGTATAGCTACCGCTGTCCCTTCGGGGTGGGAGGTGAAAAGGGGAGCCAGGCGTCTATCGCTTACATCGCGCGCTATTGGATGACGCAAACAGTGGCATTACACCCCCAGCGGCGATGATCGTTGAAGTGGTCCAAGGAGAAGGCGGCGTTATCCCAGCACCTCGTGACTGGCTTAGGGAGATCCGCCGCCTCACCCGAGAGCGCCAGCTCCCGCTCATCATCGATGAAGTGCAAACGGGCTTAGGGCGCACGGGGACGATGTACGCTTTCGAGCAATCGGAGGTTCTACCGGATGTCCTGGTGCTTTCCAAAGCGATCGGCGGCGGTTTGCCGCTGAGCGTCATGGTGTATTCAGCCGATTTGGACCGATGGCAGGCCGGGGCTCACGCGGGGACCTTCCGCGGCAATCAACTGGCAATGGCGGCAGGCATCGCGAGCCTACGTTTCATTAAGGAGCACCGACTGGATCAACATGCTGCGTGCATGGGAGAGCGTTTGCTGGAGCACCTGCGACAACTCCAGAAAGAATTTCCTTGTCTTGGAGACATTAGGGGGCGAGGGCTAATGCTCGGCGTCGAAATGGTGGATATCTCACGAGAACCCGATCATCTCGGCGCTTATCCGCCCTATGGCGATCTGGCGCGCCGCATTCAAGCGGAGTGCCTGTCCCGTGGTCTTATTGTCGAATTGGGTGGGCGGCAGAATTGTGTCGTGCGTTTTTTGCCACCTTTAATAATCGCCGCGGACGAAATCGACCGGGTGGCGGCGATCTTTGGGAAAATTATGGAGGTAGTGGACAGAGTACGATAGTCGGCCTGGGTGACGAAGCAAGGTGAGGGTGGGTAGGTCGTCAGGCCGTAACCCACCATAAAGTGAGTGACGCCGCTCCACGCGGCTAACTTGCCACATAAGATCAGGATAAACCCAGACGGGCCAACTGCGTGAAGTATGAATAACGGCGAGTACTTCAATGGTGCTTTTTTGGAGTCGATTAGGCAGCGATGTAAGGGTAGCCCACAATCACCAACTCGCGGGTACCAGCTCGTCGCGGCGGCGGAGCTTCGCGTGGTCCCGAGCTAGGTTGGTGGCCACCCCAAACAGCCAGGCGCGGGCCTGTCGGCATCGCAGACGACCGGCACGCGATCGAGACGCAGATAAGACATCTTGGACTAGATCCGAAGCGATCTCAGGACATCCGAGGTAGCGGGTGAAAAACTGGTGCAGCGCCTTTTGCGAGGCGATAAACACAGTATAGAACTCTTGCTGCGATAGGGCGTCGAGACGATCAATCTCCCACAATTACATTACAAGGCACTGGACGGCGCGTCATCGCTCGAAGTGGAGAGATCAACAGCGCTCGCCGGCTTCGGGCGTATCACGCGGGATCGCAGATCCTCGACGACGGCATAACAAGCCGGGACCAGGATCAGGGTCGCCGCCATTCCGAACAGGAGCCCCGCGGTCAGCGAGACGGTTACCGGAACCAGAAACTTGGCCTGTTCGCTGGTTTCGAACAACATCGGGAAGAACCCGGCCAGGTTGGTCAAGGACACCAGAAAGATCGCCCGGAACCGGCTGGTGCAGGCGTCGATGATGAGGCGGGAAGAGGCTCTAGGCTCTAGACCATAGGCTCTAGGCTCGAGACTATAGGCTTCAGGCTCTAGACCATAGGCTTTAGGTGCTGCGCTCTGGCCTATAGCCTCGGGCCTAGAGTCTCGAGCCTCCTCGGCGCTCTTTCCTATAGCCTCTGGCCTAGAGCCTATAGCCTCGTACCTACGCCGTTGTTTGATGTAGTCGAGCAATACCACGCTGTCGTTCACGACCACCCCGCTCGCCGCGACCATACCGACCAGGGACTGAAAGGACAGGTTCAATCCGAGCGCCCAGTGCGCCAGCAGGCCGCCCAGCCAGGCCACCGGCACGGCCAAGAGGAACAGGAAGGGTTGGGCATAGGAGCGGAAGCTCACGGCCAGGAGGGCGTAGATCACCGCCAGCGCGATGAGGGTATTGCGCTTCAGGCCCGCCATGATCTCGTCCGCTTCTTCGGCGGCCTCGCCGCGCGAGATCTCGATCCCGGGGAAGCGCTGCTTCAGGTCTGGGAATAAGTTCGCTTCCAGGTCCTTGCTGATGGCTTCCGGGCTTTGCGGCGGCGGATCGACCAGCTGCACATGCAACTCCACCACACCTTGACGATCCGCGCGCTTGAGGCCGCCATAACCCGGGGCGAAACCGATCTCCGCCACGGCGCCGAGCGCTGCCTGTCCGCCGTTCGGCACGCGCACCGGCAGGGCCAGGAGGTCATCGATGGACTGGCGTTCGGCGCGCGGATGGCGCACCTGGATCTTGACCTCCGCACGGCCGCGCATGAAGCGCTGGGCCTCCTCTCCCTCGTAGGCGTGCCGGACCTGCTCGGCGAGGTCCTTGAGGCGCAATCCCAGGCGCTCGCCCTCGGGTTTGAGCTTGAACCGGAGCTCCGGCTTGCCGGGTTTGCGCGAATCGGCGATGCCGGCAATGCCCGGATAGCGCGCGATCTGCCCCTTGACGGCGTCGGCCGCGGCGTTCAGAAACGCCGGATCCTGGGCCCGCAACTCGACCTCGAGATCGGCCAAGTCTTTCTCGGTCGGGGTATGGAAGTCGGGCGAGAAATCCCCCACGTCTCCGATGTGCTTGTACCAGGTCTTGACCACATCCTGGAGGCGGAAACGCCGGCGCGCCTCGCTGGTGAATTCGACATAGACCATCGGGTCTTTCTCCTCCAGCACCACCTCCACCCCTTCGACCACGCGCGGCATCGCGGGTGTCGGACTGGGGTTCAGTTCCGCCTCCACTTTGGCCAGCGCGTCCACGAACTGTTTGACCCGCGCCTCGCTCTCCGCGTACGGCGTGCCTATGGGCGGCATCAGATGCACGTGGAAGTCCCCGTAGCTGCCGTCTTCCTCCAGCGAGACCTTCAGGTACTCACCCTGGATCACCGCGAAACCGATCATAAGCAGAGCAGCGAAAGTGGCGGCCGTCGCGTAACGCCAGACTAGCGCGCGCTCCAGGAAAGGCCGGTAGACACGTGCGATGAACGCCGCCAAGGCGATGTTGAGCCTGCTGCGCAACTGCGCCAGGACGTTGGCCGTACCGGAGCGCACGGGCTCGTCTGCGAGGTGCGCGGGCAGGATCAAGAGCGACTCCAGCAGCGAGAAAGCGAGCGTCAGGATCATCACGATCGCGACCGGTTTCATGAACTGTGTCGCCCAGCTCGGCGGCACGAAGAGCCCCGGCAGGAAGGCCACGAGCCCGATGGTGACACCCAGGGTGACGGGCATCGCCACCTCGCGCACCCCCTGGATGGCACCCCGCAGGCCCGAGACTCCCTGCGCTTGCAGTTCGTGGATGCGCTCGCTCACGATGATGGCATCATCGACCAGGACCCCCATGGCGAGCACGAAGCCGAAGAGCGAGAGCATGTTGAGGGTGACGCCGGCCGCGGGCAGCCACCAGAACGCCCCGAAGATGGAGATCAAGACCCCGACCGCCGCCCAGATCGCGACCCGGGTGCGGAGGAACAGCATGAGCACCAGCACCACCAGGAAAAAACCCGTGATCCCTTCGAAGGCGAGCGTGTCCAGAAGCTCGACGAAGGAGCGCGCATTATCACGCCGCGTGATCACCTCGATCCCTTCGGGCAGTTGCGCGGCCAGGGTCTCGACGTAGCGCTTGACCTCTTCGGCGACCTCCACGAGATCATGCTGGGGCACGACCCAGATGCTCTCGGACGGATAGCCGTCGCTGGTGTTCTCGAAGTGCTGATCGGCGAACCCGTCGGTGACGGTGGCGATGTCGCCGAGCCTGACCACACTGCCGTCGGGGTGCGTGCGCAATATCAGCCCCAGCAGCCTGGCGCGGTCGTAAGCCGTGTACTTGGCGCGCAGTTGGAATTCGCCCGCGGACGCCTTGAGCTCGCCGCCCGGCACATCGAGGGAGCTTTTGCGTACCGCCTGGGCGACCTCGGACAGGGTCAGTCGATGCTGGCGCAGGCGCACCGCCGGGACCTCGACCGCGATCTCGTAGGCCACCTTGTTCCAGAGGTTCGCGCGGCGCACACCGGGCAAAGCACCCAGCTCGTCGCGCACGCGCTCGGCCAGCTGCCGCAAGGTGAGCTTGTCCGCGTGTCCGCGCAGGACCACCGTGATGGCCGCGGTCTCCCAGCCGTAATCGTCGATCTCGATGCGCTCCACCGCCTTCGGCAGGTTGCGCAGGGACTGGGGGCGGGCCCGCACGCCGCTCACGAACGCCTGGATGTCGTGGTCCTGCTCGATCTCAACCTTAATTTCGCAACTGCCGTCCACCGCCGCCGTTTCGATGTGCTTGATGCCGCGCAGATCGTGGATGGCCTCCTCGATCGGGATGCAGACGCCCTCCTCGACCTCGGCGGGCCCGGCGCCCGGGTAGGCGGCGGTGATAGTCACATAGGGAGCGGCGAAGCGCGGATAAGCCTGCTTGTCGATGCGCAAGAGGCTCAGGATGCCGCCTAGGAAGATGATCCCCATGAGCAGGTTGGCGGCGACCGGGTTGGCCGCGAACCAGGCGAGGAAAGAGGCTCTAGGCTCTAGGCTATAGGCTCTAGGGGTTTGGGATACTGGGCGTTCGGGATTCATCGTGATGAGGCTATAGCCTAGGGCCTAGGGCCTGAATGAGTCCATTCAATACTCGGCACGTCTCCTCACACGCAGTAGAAAGCCTTCGGTGAGCTTCATGATCCAGAAATCCCAGTCGATGCGCTAAGGAAATCTGATACCCTATTTCACATGCAGAGCCGTAAGCCATGTCCAAGAAATGCAAATAATCCCTTTCGGTGTGCCGTGCACATCCCTCGACGATATTGGAAGCGACCGAGACAGCAGCGCGTCGCATCTGCGCGGACAGTCCGTAACGTTCCTCCGTTGGGAAGTTGGCCGTGATTCGATAGACCTCGACAGCCAGTGTGTCAGCTAATTCAAACGCCCGTAGTTTTTTATGGTCCCGCATAGCACTCAGCCTAGGGCCTAGGGCCTAGAGCCTCAATCCTCACCTTCATGCCCTCGACCGGGGTATCGAGGGCGGACACGATCACCCGGTCCCCGGGCTTGACGCCATTGCTTACGAACACCTGTTCGCGATCGCCGCGCAGCACCGCTATATCGCGAAACCTGAGCTGGTCCCCACTGTCGACCACGAGCACCCGGTAGGCGCCTCGCACCAGGGCTGTCCGCGGCAAACCCACCACATCGGAACGCTCGCGCCCCTCGATCTCCGCCTGCACGAAGAGGCCGACCGCGAGCGGCGGGACCCCCTCTCGATAGCCATACGGGTCTTTTACCTGCGCAATCGCGTACAAGGTGCCGGTCTTCTCGTCGAAGGCCCCCTCGGTGCGCACGATCTCCCCCTGCCACTCGTAGTTCCGCCCACCCAACTGCGCGCTCAGCGTGACCCCGGGCCGCGGGCCTGGGTCTTGAGCGTCGCGGTAACTCAGCGGCAGTGCGACGAAATTGAGCTGGTCGTTGGTGATCGGCAGGCGCACCTCGGCGACATCGATCGCGTAGACACGGGCCAGCGCCGCTCCGGCGGGCACGTATTGTCCGCTATCGACCTGCTTGGTCCGGACCCGGCCGTCGAACGGCGCGCGCAGCTCGCAGCGGGCGCGCTTGAGTCTGGCCTCGGCGAGATCCGCCTCGGCGGCGGCGAGCTTGGCACGACGCTCCTCCAGATGGGGTTTGCGCAGGACGTAATCGCTGGCCTCGCCCCCGTCCCCTAGCGCCTGCCATTCCTGTTGCGCCTGTTCGGCCTCGGCCTGTTCGCGCAGCAGTTCCTTCCTTGCCTCGGCGACCTGGGCCTGTATCTTGGTGACGGCGAGGTCATAATCGCGCGGGTCGATGGTCAAGAGCACCTCGCCCTTCTTGAAAAAGCCACCGGCGGCAAAAGCCGGATGGACGTGGTCGATCTTTCCGGCGACCTCGGAGACTAAAAACATCTCGGTGCGCGGTGCGACCACGCCCTGGGAGTGGACATTAAGGCGCACGGCCTGCGGCCGCGCGATCATCACCTGGACCACGGGCAGTTCGTGCGCGATCTGTTTCTGTTCGACCTCGGGTTTGGCGGCGATGATCGCCCAGGCGCCGAGGGCGCCCGCGGAGAGGACCACGATGGGGAGCAGGACCTTGAAGATTTTCATGGGCGAGCTAGAAGCCTCCCCCCAAGGCGAGATAGAGGCCGATGCGGTTGGTGAGCAGCTCGCGCCGGACCGCGAGGTGTTCGCTCTCGGCGCTCAGCGTGCTCCGGTAACTGTCGAGCAGCGTCAAGATGTCGGTGAGCCCCTGGCGATACGAATAGACCGCGAGCTGGCGACTGGCTGCAGTCTGCGCCACGGCCTCGGCGAGGGCCTGCGCCTGCCGGCGCAGCCAGGACTCGGCGGCGAGCGCCTGTTCGACCTCCCGAAAAGCCCCGAGCGCGGTCTCGCGATACCGGTTCACCGCCTCCTCGACCCGCGCGCGGTTGAGCCGGATGGTCTCGAGGAGGCGCCCACCTTGGTAGATCGGTTGCACGAGCCCCGCCCCCAGGCTCCAGATCGCCGCGGAGGGGCTCAATAGATCGCCGATCTCCCCGCTGGCCGAGCCGCCGCTTCCGGTCAAGGTCAAGCGCGGCAGGAGTGCGGCCTTGGCGCTCGCCACCCGCCAGTCCTCGGCTTCTAACCGGGCCAGGGACGCCTTGAGGTCCGGGCGGCGCGCCAGGAGCGTCGCGGGCAGACCCGCCGGCACGGCCGCCGGCAGATCCATGAGCGCACGAGAAGCGCGCACGGCCCCGGCGGGGTAGCGGCCCAATAAGGCCTCCAGGCGCCGCGCGGCGACCTCGCGCTGGTTCTGGGCACGGGCCAAGGCGGCTTTGGCGTTCTCGACATCGGTGAACGTTAGCCGCACGTCGAGGCCACGGGCCAGGCCGCGCTGAAACCGGCCTTGCACGAGCTTCGCGATCGTCTCGCGGTCGCGCACCGAGGTCTCGGCCACCTCAACCTGTAGGGCGGCCTCCGCTAGCTCGAAATACGCCTGTGCCGTGCGCGCGGCGAGCGACAGGCGCGCGCTCTCGAGATCCTCCAGGGTGGCGCTCAACTCGGCCTCGGCCGCCTCCCGTGCGGCGCGGATCCGTCCCCAGAGATCGATCTCCCAACTGAGATTGAAAGGCAGCGTCCAGCGTGTCTGATAGAAGGCCGATTGGGGACCACCCTCGTCATCAAAGACCTCGCGCGAGCGGTGGAGCCCTGGAGAAAAGTCGAGCTGCGGCTTACGGCCCGCCCCTTCGATCAGGGCCTGGGCGCGGGCCGCCTCGACGCGCGCGGCCGTGGCGGCGAGATCGTAGTTGCGGGATATGGCCTCGTGGACGAGTGCACTGAGCTGAGGTTCCTTGAAGGTCGCGAGCCAGCGCTCGAGCGCTGCCGTCGGTGGGACATCGCGATGCGCCGACCATCGCTCGGGGACCGGAAACGCCGTGTCGGTGGGCGGCCGGGGCGGTACCTCGGCGCAGGCCGCGAGCACCGCCAGCCACAAGATCCAACCCTGTCGGACCTGTGACCGTCCGGATGCAGAAAAGTAGCAGGCTATGAGCGACACGAATGGGTATTAACGTTCCATTGGGAGTCCAATCGATATGATCTTATCAGCCCAAAAGCCCTGAGCGTGATGCGACAAATTGCCGCACCTCGATTCTTGCGGCCGTGGCGATGCTCGCGGGTGAGGATCCGCGTTTGTCTGCGATGGCGCATGCACTTGTGCTAGGCCTGCATGCCTCATCCAACGTCAGCATTTCGAAATCATCGGCGCGGCGCAAGGGATCCATTGGCCCGATGTCGATAAGGAGCATGCGCTGTGCGCACCGTCATCGGTACGTGGAACGCACCCGACCGCTGTCGCCGTCATCCCCGCCAGGGATTGGCGGGGATCCAGTGCCACGGATGGCAAAGTCGGCATCACGTCCCGGTGTTCTGGAACCCGGCACTCCCTGCCGAAATGACGTTCCTCATACTTGACGGCCGATGAGGCCCGCTTTGTCCGCCTCGGTGGCAAGGTCAGATAAAACCCCGCGAAACAATCGAGGGCTCCAGATGAGTGCCGTGATACCAGACTGCCCGTGGCCTCGGGCAACGCCAGGCTCAAGTACAGACAATAGGGCAGGCGGTGTTCAGGGTCGAGCGAAGAACGACAAGAGCGCCTCCCGCAGGCGCGCGAGGGCTTGTCTGCCGGCCAGCACCTGCTCCGGCCCAGGGGCGGGAGCGCCGAGGTCCGAGGCGTGCTGCGCGACCCTTGCCCGGACCGCCGTGCGGCGGTGGTGGTCGATGAGGACCTTGTTCGCGATCCGGTAGGCAAGCCCGCGCAAGTGCTCTTCTCCTCGGGCGCTGGCGCACGCCGCCAGACGCACGCACACCTCTTGCGCCAGATCCGCGGCCGTCTCCGGACAACCGACGCGCCGGCCGAGCCAGGTGCGCAGGCACGCACCGTGATCGGCGAACCAGCGGGCGAACGGCCCATCGTCGGAAAGGATTAAGCATTGGCCGAGCGTTGCGCATGGAAAACCCCTATAGAACCTTGGTCCCAGATACGGGGAATAGTAACGGGTATCCCATGACCGCGGAATGCGGCAAATTGTCGCAGGGGTGATAGGGAAAAGAGAGCCCCAACGGAATTCCGCGCGGGGACATGAGTCGAAAAACTTGAACCCATCGGAGGAGCGTCTTATGAAGAGCAGACTAATGATGATCGCATGGCTTGTGGTCACGCCCTGGCCGCTGTCCGCGACCGAGGCGCTCCGAGTGGACTTTGTCGAGCCCGAGCGTTACACCGATCTCAGCTTGAGCGGTAGCACGACCGAGCGCATCCAGACCTATGTCCTGGGAGAGCTGGAGCGCTACCTGCAAGATCTCGCCGCGCGTTCCTTACCGCCTTCCCATACGCTCCATCTCACCGTATTTGACCTCGACATGGCCGGCGAGTACGAGCCGTGGCGCGTGCCGGATCTGACCAACACCCGCTTCATCCGCGATGTCTACCGCCCTCGCATCGACCTCAGCTACGTCTGGCGGGACGAGCGCGGCGGGGTACTCGCCGAGCAGCGCGAGCAGATCTCGGATCTCGCCTATCTGATGCTGGCGGTTCCGTATTATACCTACAACGACCCGCTCCGCTACGAGAAGGCGATGCTCAGACGTTGGTTCGAAGAGCGATTTAGCGGCGGGATCTACGGCGCAATCAGGGCCGATTCACGCTGACATGAACAAATGCCCGCAGGTTCTGTTGAATCAATCAAATAAGCGGCCGGCACGAGGAAAAGGCTGATCGCGGCCGCGAACACCACCCCGAATGCCACCGAGACGGCCTGGGGATCGTAATGTCCCCTTCCTGACCCACAGCCCCTGACCCACGCAGCATCTCGATCCACCAGCAACCGGTTGCCAGGATTCACGGCGAAAAACCAAAGCTCGCTCCGGGTACGTGGGCGCGGCGGTATTCGGTCATTCAATCCTCCGGTTTGCTGTACAATGTTTGCCTGATGTTATACGTTTCGCGCGAATCATCGTAGGGTGTGGTAGGCGATCGCGCACCGCACCGATCAAGGCCTCGAATATGACCACCATTCAAATCGAGTTGCCCGACGCCACCGCGCGAGCGGCGCAGGAGGCCGGGCTTTTGACCTCGCAGGCGCTGGAACGGCTCCTGACGGATGCGTTGCGCCGCAAACAGGCGGCGGAGGATCTGCTAGCCATTGCCGATCGTGTCGCCGCCGCAGGCGCGCCGCCGATGCCGATGGAGGAGATCAACGCGGAGGTAAAGGCGGCACGCGAGGAGCGCCGTCAGCGTGCAGCTGGTTCTTGACACCAATGTGATCCTTTCCGGGCTGCTTTGGCACGACGCTCCGCACGAGATCCTGGACCGGGTAGGCAGCGGCGCCGTGAGTTTGATCAGCAGTCCCGCGCTGCTCGCGGAACTGGCTGACGTACTCGGCCGCGCCAAGTTCTCTGCCATTCTGGCCCGTGCCGGCCTGTTGCGTGAGCACCTGCCGGACGAAATGCGGCGGTTCGCGGAGATGGTTATCCCGGCACCATTGCCAGCGCCCGTCTGCCGCGATCCCGCCGATGACGAAGTGCTTGCCGCGGCATTTGCGGCACAGGTCGATTTGATCGTGTCGGGAGACGCCGATCTGCTCGACTTGCGCGAGTACCAAGGCATTCGTATCGTCACTGCCGCCGAAGCGCTACGATTCATGGGTTCTCAACCGTGAGCGTCGCCGGTCCGTAGCTCGCCACTCTGTCTTGGCCGCGATTACGGTCTGCGGAGCAGACCAGCGACCGCTGTCCCAGGTGGCGAACTGCAAGAGTTCTTCCTGGCGCCACGCTCAAGTGATGCTGGCGGCTCTGCGTGGGGGCCGTCGTCGTTCTCGACCAAGGGGTGAGCCCTTGTCTCGGCACTAAATGCATCTACAGGCAACAACAAAACAAGCAAAAGGCTGCTCGCACGCTTTAACCACGAGGGAATCATCATCGCGTTTTCTCCTAGGAGTTCTTTTCTTGCTTGTACCATTGCTAGGCTGTGAACACAATGCGGCAAATTGTCGCACCTGGATCTCTGCCTCGTGCTGTGGAGGCGCGTGGCTTCTACAGGAGCACAACGCGCACATGCAAAGATCACAAACCCGGCCGACTTAGTGCGCCAACGAACCCAGGGGGTGCGACAATTTGCCGCATTCCCAAAGGCAAACGATATGGGTATTATCGACCTGGCCGAAAGGGTTTCGGCCGGAGGTTGAAGGAGGAGGATGCGAATGCCGCAAAGCGTGCAAAAGAAGGGCCGTGCATGAAGCACGGCCCTGAGGGATGGTAAGAGGCGAATGTCTAGGCGTGCAAGGTTTCAGAACTTTCGACCCTCACCCGGGCAAGGGCTTGGCTGCTTAAGCCCCGACGGTAGCTATCCCGTTTGGGCTTTGGCATCAAGCGGCTTTCTTGGTTTCGCTGACTAAGGCCAGGCACGCTTCGGCGCAGTGCGCGCAAGCCTGGTGTTTATCGACATGCTTGCGGCATTCCCTTTCGCAATCCTCGCACACCGCGGCGCACGCACTGGCGAAAGCCTTGGTGTGTGCCGATTTGCTCGCGCTCAGGTGGGACAGAGCAGCACAGACCGCGATCACCTCCTGCACCGAGACCGCGCAGTCCACCAGCGAGGCGTTGCCCGCTTTGAACGTAGGCAAGCGTTCGTCGTGGCTCTGAACCACAATCGGATTCGGCACCAGGTTTATCATCCGTGGCTTTGACGTTGGGGACAGAATTTATCGGAACGGCCTTTTTACCGCTCCCGGTACCGCGGGCTTCCCGCTCGAATTCGATACCGCAAACCTCGAGGCGATCGAGGTGCTAAAGGGGCCCGCGTCTATCCTGTACGGTCGTATCGAGCCGGGCGGTCTGATCAACCTCAACACGAAGAAACCACTGGATATTCCGTACTATTCCATTGAACAAGAGTTCGGCTCGTTTGAGCACTACCGCACGATCTGGGATGGCACCGGGCCACTCACCGCGGACAAATCGCTTTTGTACCGGATCTCGGGCGCCTACCAAAACAGCGACTCCTTCCGCGATTTTCACGAAACCGAGCGATTCATCATAGACCCCAGCGTTACGTGGCGGCCGACCGCAGCGACCGAAATGTCGCTCGATGTCGAAGTCTTTCGGCAAGATTTCCAGGTGGATTATGGCATATCCGCCATTGGCGATCGTCCGGCTCCGGTCCCTATTGAGCGCTCGTTCCAAGACCCGAACGATCCGCTGGACGAAATCAACAAGGTGCATCTCGGGTTTAATCTCACGCACGCATTCAATGATAACTGGAAGCTGCAGAACCGCTTCTTGGCCACGTTCACAGATAGCTTTGATTTCGACGTCGTTCCCTCTCCAGAGTTTGATGCCTCCGCGTTGCAAGCCGATAACCGTACCCTCGATCGAAACATTTTCTTTCAAGAGTTCGATGGGGATGTCTACTCGACCAATTTGGACCTGACCGGAAAGTTAAACCTCTGGGGAACCCGGCATGAGGTCTTGGTGGGCGTTGACTATTTTGAACGCGTATGTGAAATACCGCATTCAGGGTGATTTTCTCAATCCAGACCCAGCGCTTGCGATTGACATCTTTAACCCCACTTATGGGATCGATCCCGCGTTCTTCACCAACGCTCTCGCGACGACAGTGCTGCCCGGCGAAAACTTCTCGGTATTCAAAGATGAATTTTATGGTGTCTATTTTCAAGATCACATCACGCTTTGGGACAAGCTCCACATCATCGGTGGCGGTCGGTACGATTGGGCCGAAGTGGGCCGGGGCAACAGCGGGTCTTTCGATGAGGCCGATGCGAACTTACCCGCCGCAACTAGAGACGACGAAGAATTCAGCCCCAGAGTGGGCGTGCTCTACCAGGCATGGCCATGGTTAGGTGTCTATGGAAGCTGGTCGCAATCCTTCAGCGCGAACAACGGCGTATCGGCCACAGGCGAAACGTTGGAACCGCAAACCGGCGAGCAATGGGAGACCGGTCTCAAGACCGAGCTGTTCAATAAGGCCCTGTCGGCAACCCTAGCTTTCTACCATCTGACTAAAGAAAACATCCTGACCGCCGATCTCAGCACGCCCGATCCGAATGATAACGCGCCAATCGGTGAGAGCCGTAGCCAGGGCATCGAGCTCGATGTCCTGGGAGCGATCACCGATGAGCTCAGCGTGATTGGCAGTTATGCCTATACCGACGCGGAGATCACCAAGGATAATTTCGGGCTTGAAGGCAACCGGGTAGCTAATGTCCCGTTTCACAGCGGCAGTGCCTTTCTGACCTACGAGTTTAAGGAGTTCGATGCCCTCAGGGGATTGAGCCTCGGATTCGGCGTGTTTGCCGTCGGAGACCGGGAAGGCGACGACGATAACACGTTCCTACTGCCCGGCTACGCGCGCCTCGATGCTTTCGCCGCCTATAGGCGCCAAGTCGGTCCGACCCGGGTGACGGCGCAGTTGAACATCCGCAACATCACCGATAAGGAGTATTTCGAAAGCACCGATCCCTTCTCAAACCTTAACCCCAGGCTGGGCATTTTCCCCGGTGCGCCATTGACTGCCATCGGTACCTTGCGAGTAGAGTTTTAGCCGGGTTAAGGTCGAACCCATGCTCGAAGCCATACAGCTCACCAAGCGCTACAACGGCGTAACCGCCTTGCACGCCTTGGACTTGCGGATCGCGCCGGGCGAGATCTTCTGTCTCCTGGGGCCGAACGGGGCGGGCAAGACGACGACCATCAACCTGTTCCTGAATTTCGTAAGTCCCGACGCAGGGACGGCCAAGGTCAATGGCCTAGAGGTAGCGGGCCCATCCTTTGGAGACCAAGCGGGATCTCGCCTACATACCGGAGCAGGTAAACCTGTATCAGAACCTCTCGGGTGTGGAAAACCTGGAGTACTTCAGCGCCCTGGCCGGCCAAGACTACGGGCGGGCCGAGTTGCTGCGTTTTCTCATTGAGGCCGGGCTGCTCGAGGGGGCGGCGGATCAGAAGGTCGGCGCCTATTCCAAGGGCATGCGCCAGAAGGTCGGGATCGCCATCGCGCTCGCCAAGAAGGCGCGGGCACTGCTCCTCGATGAGCCGACCTCGGGCCTCGATCCGCAAGCGGCTTACGAGTTCTCGCAACTCCTGCGCAAGCTCGCCGCCGACCAGATCGCCATCCTCATGACCACTCACGATCTCTTCCGAGCGCGCGAAGTGGCCTCCACGGTCGGTATTATGAAACAAGGGCGTCTGGTCGCGACCTTCCCGATCGGGGAGTTCAGCCATGTCGATCTGGAAAAGCTCTATCTGGAGCACATGCGATGACCGCCGTCATCCGCTGGACGATGCGAAAAGAGCTTAAGGAAATGCGGCGCGATCGGCGCCTCATTTGGGCTTCCGGCATTGCCCTTGCTCTGCTGCTGGTGGCCGTTGGGATCAGCGCCCAGCATTGCCGGACGCTCGCCCGGCAGAAGGCCCAAGCGACGGCGGCCGAGCGCGCCCGCTGGCTGGGCCAAGGGGAGAACAATCCCCACGGCGCCGCCCATTACGGGATCTACGTATTCAAACCGCAAACCGCACTCATGGCCTTTGATCCCGGCATCGAGACCTTCGTCGGGGCGAGCGTCTGGCTCGAAGCCCACAAGCAGAACGAGTTTGTCTACCGGCCCGCACAAGATGCGGCTCCCGTCCAGCGTTTCGTCCAATTAAGCCCGGCAACCGCGGTGCAGATCTTAGGACCGCTGCTCATCATTCTGCTCGGCTTCGGCGCGCTTGCCGGCGAGCGGGAGCAGGGTACCTTGCGACAGATCTTGAGCCAAGGCGCCGATGGGCCTCGCTTATTGACCGGCAAGGCGCTCGCGCTAGCGGCTGTGCTGCTTGTAATCCTCGCTCCGGCTGCGGGCGCCGCGTTCATGAGCGGCGTAACCTTCGGCCTTGCCTTTTCCGGCTTGCGGTTACTGCTTATGGTCTTGGCCTATGTGCTCTATCTGGGAGCGTTCTTGTTCCTGACCCTTACCGTCTCGGCCTGGGCGGCCTCGGCCCGCTCAGCGCTGGTTATTCTGCTCGCATTTTGGGCTGTCAACTGTTTCCTCGCGCCGCGCACGGTCGCGGAGCTCGCGGAGACGGTTTATCCCTTGCCGAGCTCCGTGGAGTGGAAGAACGCCATGCAGACCGAAATGGCGCCGGGTCACGCCGTAGAAGTCGAGGAGCGCCTCAAGGCCGAGCTGCAGCAACGCTACGGTGTCCGCAACTTTCATAAATCGCATGTCGTCCACAGGCCGTTATTCCGGCAGGGAGTGCCGGAATCCAGGACACAGGGACGTAAACGGGACACCTTCCATGGCACTGGATTCCGTACAATTCATGTACGGAATGACGACCCTTTTGAATCATGTTGACCGCCTACTAGGAGTGAGCCCCCGATGTTGATCACCCAATGCAAGCACGAGCTGCGGCAACTGGCGGCGGATCGCTTGCTCTACGCGCTGATCGTGCTGTTCGCCGTCCTCATCGCGTACGGTCTGTGGAACGGCGAGCGCTGGGTGCGGTTTCAAGAGCGGGCCATCGCCGCCGCGCATCAGGAGGAGGCGACCGCCCTCACGCGGGCAAAGCAGCAGGCGGAGCGCATCCGGCTGGGCCAGGAGAAACCGCGCTGGTGGTCGAGTTCCACCGATCTGCGCGGCTTCCTGTGGTATCACCTGGTGAGCTACGCAGTCAAACCGCCGGCGCCGCTCGCAGCCCTGGCGGTAGGCCAGAGCGATCTCTATCCCTATCTGCTTAAAGTCGACACCGGCGCCAGGGCCGGCTTCACCACCGCTTATGAAACCGCCAATCCGAGAAAGCTGCTCCTCGGTCCCTTCGATCTCGCGTTTGTGATCATCTATCTCTTGCCCCTGTTCATCCTGGCACTTTCCTATGACCTACCACGGCCTATCCCTTGCCTTCGCGCACGGACTATGTGAAAACGCTGCGCGACACGGGGGACAAAATCGTCAAGCAAGAGGCGCAGATCACAGAGAGCTTCTTTGCCGATCACCCCGAGTTGCGGCCGCAGAACGCCGAAGAAAGCAGCGCAGGTCGGGTGATCGGCGAGATGGAACGAGATCGGAGGCTGCAAGCGGTCGAATCAGAATTTACCGGCCAGTTGCAAAGGCAGCAGGATCTCGCCGAGCAGTTGAAGTTTCTCTCGCCCGCGCTCCTGGTCCACAGCGCCTTTCTCGATCTCAGTGGTACAGGCATGGCGCGGCACCGGCAGTTCCTCGCCCAGGTGGATGCCTACAGGGCTACTTCAACCCCAAGCTCATTAAGGGCGAGTATGCCTTCAGCGGATTTGATGCAGTTCCCCGCTTTCGCTATCGCGAGGAACCCGCACGCGATCAGGCGCGGTGGCTCGGGGTCGATGCCCTGGGACTCCTCATCCCGGCGCTGCTCGCTGCCTTGCTCGCGGGCCTCGCCCTTCGCCGTTATCCCGTGGTCAGTGGTCAGTGAATTCCGAGTCCGTGACCACCGCTGGCGATGACACTTCTTGCCTCAGCCAATGGGTTTCGCAGTACGGAGAGGCCCTCTTGCGCTTTTTTAGGCGCCGTTTCCCATGCGAGGAGACGGCCGCAGACCTTGCGCAGGAGACCTTGTTGCGGGTGCACGCTTATACCCGCAAGACGCAGGCAAGAGACCTGCAGGCGCTGACGTTCAGCATTGCCCGCCGGGTCGCCGTCGATCAGCACCGGCGGCAGGCCCACCGCGCGCGCCACGAAATAGTCCATTCTTTCCTGGATGCCGTGCCCTACGAAGGCCCTTGCCCTGATGAAGCAGTCATCGCAGCGGAAGCTTGGCGCCATGTCCAACAGAGCTTGCACGAGCTACCCGTCGATTGCCGTACCGCCTTCGTTCTCAGTTCCTTTCACGGACTCACCTATGCCCAGATCGCCCATCGCCTAGGCGTCTCCGAGCGCATGGTGGCCAAGCACATCGCCCGTGCGCTGCGCCATGCCGCGCGAGGGTGGGCTCCTCGTAGCCGCTGATCGGCGATTACGCCGCCCGCGCGGTTCGGTATTTCTCCCGCCGTGCGTCTTATAAGATCATGGGGAGAGTTTGTGAAAAAATCGTCGCGAGCAAAGGGAGGTCGTGTTCCGCCGGAGCGGAGGTAGGGAGCTTTGAGGCTGGAGGCTTGAGGCTTGAGGAGTCCAGTCTCCGGTCTCCGGTCTCCAATCTCCAGTCTCCGAGCACCGCCGGAAAGCCAGGGCCAGGGAACGGCCCTGTTTGGCGCGCCGAGGATGCAACACGAGATCCCGAGCGCAGCAGATTTTTTCACAAACCCGGAGCACTGCACCGCCCCCGATCCGTCATGCCGCAAGACCCAAAAAACAACCCCCTCGTCGATGAAGCCATCGAATGGCTGGTGCTGCTGCGCTCCGGCCGCGCAACGCTGACGGACCGTGCGCGCTTTGCCGAGTGGCAGGCGCTGAGCCCGGAACACGCCGAAGCGGTCAAGACCGCCAAAGGGCTTTGGGGGATCATGCACCGCGCTGGAGAGCGAGGGGCTTCCGGTGAGCCATGATGATGGGTATCGCTGCGCTCAACCCATCCTACAGCGCCGGCTACAGCGCTGGCGTTTGCCGGCCCTCGCGACGGCCGCGCTCCTCTTGCTCGCGGCGGGCTTGCATGCCTTGCATGTCACCGATCGCTGGCTCAGCGATCACTACACCGGGACTGGCGAGCAAAGGGCGATCGTGCTTGCGGACGGAAGCCGCGCGTTTCTCAACACCGACAGCGCCCTGTCGCTCGAGTATACCGAGTCCGTACGGCAGGTGCGGCTGCATTGCGGCCAGGTGCTATTCACTGTGGCCCCGAGGCCATCCGGCCCTTCGAGGTGATCGCGGACGACGCGCGGGTGCGGGCCTTGGGGACGATATTCGAGATCTATAAGGAGCCGGGAGGCGCGATCCGCGTCATCGTCCAGGAACACGCCGTCCGCATCCGGCGCGATATGACCGACACGAGCGCAGCAGGTCCCTCGGTGCGGGTCGGGGGCGGAGAACAATTGCTGTGGCGCTCCGACCGGCGGCTGGCAGCGCCCGAGCCAATTAATCTGCGAGAAACCAGCGCCTGGCAGCGCCGCAAGCTGTTCTTCAAGGACCGGGCCCTGGCTCAGGTGGTCGCGGAGATCGACCGTTACCGTGCCGGCGCCATCCTCATCCCCGATCCCGACCTGAAGGACCTGCGCGTTTCCGGCATCTTTCCACTCGACGACCCCGATGGGGCGCTGGAGGCCGTGCATAAGGCCCTCGACCTCGATCTGACCCGAATAAGTCCCTGGCTCGTGTTATTGCACGACTAGCCTCGGGCGGGCTTGGGCGAAAAAAATTCCCTCGCGCGGTTCATGATCGTTCCCCTCATGCGACTTAGCTCATAGGAGCACGGGAGCAAACTTTTGTGGACCACCCGTCACCCATGCGTCGGAACCAGAAAAGACCGTTCCGACGCTCCATCCATGCGGGCTTATGAAATTTACTCAAGGACCGGGGCGGGTCGAGTTATTCGGGTGCGCCTTAAGCCACTCCTTGAGCGCTTCATCCATGCGCGTCTGCCAACCGTCTCCCATCGCCCGGAAGTGCTCCAACACCTCACGAGACAGGCGTACGGTGATGCGTTCCTTGGTTGGCGCTTGCTGCGGCCCGCGCCTCCGCGTGGTCAGCTTGGCCTGGAGCGATTCCGGCAAGGCCGAGAAGCGCACGGCGTCCTGCAAGTCTTTCTTGGTCAACTCGCGGACTTCGCCTTTCTCATCGGTCAACGGTAAGCGTTTTGCCATATCTTCTTGCCTCTCTCAGGTTTGCCCTGCGAAAACTGATCACGCGAATACCGCGCTCGGTCTCCACAAAACACAGAATGTGTAAGCGGCCATCCAGGTGGCCAACGGCGATGTGGCGGGTTTCACCATAATCCCGCCGGTCGTCCATCAAGAAGCCTGCCGTTTCGAAATCAAACTCCGCTACCCGCTCAAAGGAAAGCCCGCGTTCACGGATATTCTTTTCGTTCTTGACGGACTCGAAAGTGTTCCGCGGATCAGATTGTATGCACAATCTAACTGAGTCACAAGGTGTAGATGGCGTGCGGTGGATTCCCGGTGGTTTCATGAAGAACTTCCAGCCGCTAGCAAGTGGAAGTTTCATGGCTCACCAGAACTTCAACCGGATCGAACCGGGCCGCTAGCTGGGTTAGCACGGCTCGCGCAAGAGACTTTTCGGGCGGTTCATGATTTTTCCCCTCATGCGACTTAGTTCATAAGCGCAAGCTTTTTAGACCAACAAAGGGGGGAAATCGATGAGCTCTAAAACCCAATGCCTCTAAAAATAAGCCACCAGAACGCACCAGCGCCTGCCCGCACGATTTGCGCAAGGCGAGCCAAACGCTCGGCAAAAATAGCCCTCGCGCTCGCGTTTGCAGTCTTGGGGATCTGGCGGCCGGCCTGGTCCGAAGGCCCGCTACAGAGCTATGCCATCCCGGCAGGCTCGCTGGAGGATGCGCTCATGGAATTCGCCGCGCAGGCGGATCTCAAGCTTATTTTCAAGACCGATCTCGTCCGTAGCGCGCGCTCCGCCGGACTCACGGGTACCCTGACCCCGGGGCAGGGCGTCGCGCGACTGCTCGAAGGGAGCGGGATCGCCTACCGCTTCGTGGACTCGAACACGGTGACCATCGAACCAGCCGCGCCGGTGGACCCTTTGGAACGCCTGGTCGCGGAGGCGGGGAACAGGGAGTATGCCGGGTCCACGGAGCCGGCGCCGAAGAAACCCCAAGCACCGGTCAGGAAGAGCGAATACGGCCCGACGGTGTTGCCGGAGATGACCGTCACCGCCTCGCCTTTGGACGAGACGAGCTACAACGTCCCCAACGCCACCACCGCCACCAAGACCAATACGCCAATCATGGAGACGCCGGCGTCGATCCAAGTCATACCGCAGCAGGTATTGCAGGATCAACAGGCCATCCGGGTTGAAGACGCGGTTAAGAATGTGAGTGGCGTGCAGAGTAGCTTCAATTACGGGGATGAGGGTCCCGACTTCTTCATTCGCGGCTTTAACACGGATTTCACCGTGTTCCGCAACGGGTTTCGTGCAGTCAGCAGCGTGGCTTCGGCTACACGGGGAACCGCCAATCTAGAGCGCATCGAAGTCCTTAAGGGGCCGGCCGCCGTGCTGTATGGTCGCATCGAACCGGGCGGCTTGATAAATCTCGTTACTAAGCGGCCGCTCTTCTCGCCGTACTATTCCATTCAACAGCAATTCGGTTCCTATGATCTTTATCGCACCGCCCTTGATGCCGCCGGTCCGCTCTTAGCAGATAGCTCGCTCGCTTATCGTTTCAATTTCGAGTACCTCGACAAAAATTCTTTTAGAGACTTCGTGTCGACGGAGCGCATCTTCGTAGCGCCTAGCCTGACCTGGCGCCCCCGTGAGCATACGGAAGTGAACTTGCTGGTGGAATATGCTCATGTCAACGATTCGGAGGACCATGGCATTCCGGCGATCGGCAACCGGCCCGCGCCGCTGCCCATCAGTCGTTCGCTGGTGGGGCCAAACAACAACCAAACTTCTGACGATATCCAGCTCTGCCTGACGGCATCGCATCAACTGAACGAGGCCTGGACGGTACGCGGCGGATTTTCGAGCTATTGGAACGACTACACATTGGACTATCTTTACCACGCCAACGTATTGGATCGCACCTTAAATCTGCTGCCGATCCCGTATGACAGTCTTTACAAGAGTTACGCGATCTACCTCGACACGACGGGACAGTTCGAGACGTTCGGGGCCACGCACGACGTTTTGCTCGGGGCGGACTACTATCTTACAGATCAAGAAGGCCCACTTTTGGTTTGGTGACTTGATCCCTCAAGACATATTCAATCCGAGGGTGTTCAATTTTGACTACGCAGCACTCAGGGCCACGAGCCCATCCTTTTCTCTCTCGGGCGATGAGTGGGTGGGGATCTACTTCCAGGATCAAATTACGCTCTGGGACAAACTCCACCTCTTAGGCGGTGGGCGTTACGATTGGGCCGGCCGTCGCTCGAGCTTCTCCACTATCTCGTTTGCGGACGCCGAGGCAAACGAAGACACGCGCACCGATCGAAAATTCAGTCCGCGCGTCGGATTGTTGTATCAGCTATGGTCATGGCTATCGCTCTATGGCAACTATGTAGAGTCCCTGGGAAGCAACAATGGACGCGACTCTACGGGCCGTGCGCTCGATCCGCAGTTGGCGACTCAGTACGAGGTGGGGGCGAAGACGGAGTTTTTCGATGGACGCCTCAACGCCACGCTTGCGTTCTATCACCTGACCAAGGAGAATCTGCCGGCCGCCGATCTCAGCACACCCGATCCGTTTGACAGCGTCACCATCGGTGAAGCGCGCAGCCGGGGCGTAGAATTTGATGTGAGCGGCCAAATCACGGATCGCCTGAGCGTTATCGGATCCTACTCGTATATCGACGCCAAGATCACGAGAGACCCGCAGCAGGACGACGCAGGCAATCCGTTACCCGGCAATCAAGGCCACAAGCTTCCTGGAGCACCGCGACACTCCGGTAGCCTATGGGCCAAATATGCGCTTATCCCGGAGCGCTTGGACGTGGGCGCGGGCGTATTCGCAGCGGGCCAGCGCCAGGGTGATTTCGCGAACACGTTCCAGTTGCCCGGCTATGTCCGTCTCGACGCTTACGCAGCCTATCATTGGAAAATAGGGCCGACGAGATTGACGGCGCAAGTCAACATCAATAACCTCCTGGATAAGGAATACTTCCTTTCGGCCAATGAGTTTAACGGCAATTCACGCGCCGCGATTTTTCCCGGAGAGCCGCTGACTGTGTTGGGTTCGCTGCGGCTAGAGTTTTGAGGTTCAAGCGCCGTAGGGCTGGTTAGTAGCCGTAGGGGTACGGTCCAGACACATAGGTAACAGTTTAGTCCGGGGACATGGGTAACAGTTTATTCATACTGAGGGCACCTAAGTCGAGGAGGTGTCCCGATGCCTTGGAGTCAACCATCACCCATGGACCAGAAAACACAATTCATTGCCGACTATCTACGCCGGAGTTTATCCGTCACGGAGCTGTGCGAGCACTATGGCCTCAGCCGCAAGAGCGGCTACAAGTGGATTGAGCGCTACGAGAGCGAGGGTCCCGCCGGCCTCACCGAGCGCTCCCGGCGCCCGCATGTGTGCCCGACCCAGACCCCCGAGGCGACCGTGCAGGTGCTCATTGAAGCGCGCCAGCACCATCCCTCCTGGGGCGCGAAGAAGCTCTTGGCGCTCCTTTCCCGACGCCATCCCGAGGGAGCCTGGCCGGCCCGTTCCACCGTCTGCGACATCCTCGATCGGCACGGCTTAGTCCGTAAGCCCCGAGCGCGCCGCCGCGTGGGGCACCCCGGCACACCCACCACCGCAATGAGCGTCCCAAATCGGGTGTGGTGTGCCGACTTCAAGGGCCAGTTCAAAACCCGCGATGGCGTCTATTGCTATCCCTTGACGGTCACCGA
>Ga0187893_10005247_pt1 | contig 23510 bp, 25 predicted proteins | sample MA1701074metaG_FD_139574 | JGI IMG/M metagenome (GOLD analysis project Ga0187893, IMG submission 139574) | White microbial mat communities from a basaltic lava cave in the Kipuka Kanohina Cave System on the Island of Hawaii, USA - MA170107-4 metaG ...
CCAGGTACGATTCGAGAGTCCAGCTGATCCACGTCGCCCCCCAATGGCGAACGTAGGCGTGGTGTCGAGGCTTGACAACTGTCAGCCATATCAGCCTGGGGTGGAGCGAAGCGGAACCCCAGGGACAACAGTGCGATCATTACGATAGCCCGTGATAACGGGCGACAGCCTCAAGCGGGATTAACGGTGGCATTCTTGGTTGCGATGCTGCTGTCGCCCGCTGCCGCGGGCTCCAGTGCTTTTTCAACGCTATCCTGGGGTTCCGCTGCGCTCCACCCCAGGCTTTATGCTTTCGCCTGCTTCGCAGGCTTAGAGATCGCAAACTGAAGAGCACGTCCGCCCACCCCATAACGATATCTGGAGGGCTAGTTGAGGAAACTGCCCGTTTGCACCCAAGCGGTAGCTGCCGTCTAATCTATACTAGCGTCGGAGACGCCGAACGCTTCTGTATCAGACCGGAAAGGGCTGCCGTAGAATTTGACCATCAACCTCAAACGGCTTACGGACGAACAGATTCTTAATCTGCGGATCTCGAAATTGCCCCTGCGCATTAAGGGAAGCTGCCTCGAACCTCGTATCTTGCGGCTTTACGACGAACTGGGGAGTCGAGGAATCAAGTTTCGCCCGCATGTTTGGTTGTCATCCGACTGGTTCTCGCCCGATGGTGTTCCCGGTATCGCGATTCCGTTCTACCTTTCCCATCCGCGTTTAATCGAACTGGAACGTAGACAGATGTTGGAGGTTGAAGGAGGGACTGAGTATGAGTGTATGAGAATTCTTCGTCATGAAGCCGGGCATGCTATCGACACAGCCTACCGACTGCACTTTCGACGTCGCTGGCGCGAGCTTTTTGGATCGTTTAGGGCACCCTATCCCGATTCCTATAAGCCAAAGCCCCGCAGTCGAAACTACGTTTTGCACCTGCGCGCCTGGTATGCGCAGGTCCACCCGGCCGAGGACTTTGCCGAGACTTTCGCTGTCTGGCTTGCCCCGAATTCTCGCTGGCGCCAACGTTACCAGGGTTGGCGAGCGTTAGATAAACTGGAGTATGTGGATGAGGTAGCCGCTGAGATTGCAGAGTCGCGACCTAAGAACCGCACTCGAGACAAAATCGAACCGCTCTCTGATCTCAAGATCACTCTTGCAGAATACTACCGCCGCAAGCGAAGCCTCTATTCGATCGAGTGGCCCGATGTTTACGACAAGGAGTTGAGGAGGATCTTTTCTGACGATCCACGCCATCGTACAAGACCCTCGGCGGCAGTTTTTCTAAGAGGCTTACGCGCGGAACTGCGAGAACTCGTCGGAGAGGGAACCGGGGTGCACCAGTACACAATCAATCACGTACTCCAACATATGATTGAACGCTGCAAGGAGTTGAAACTTCGATTAGGTTTGCCTGAGGTTCAGACGCGTCGAAAATTCACGGTCATGCTCACTGTACAAGTCATGAATATTTTGCATTCCGGCTATCATCCGATTGCCGTATGAGCACTAGAATCAAGCGCTCGCTGAGGATTCTGGTCCTGGTGCATGAAGATCTGGTGCCTCCGGAAACGACCTCCGGCCTCACAGATGAGGAGATCCAGCCTTGGAAATGCGAATTCGACGTCACGAGTACACTCCGAGAGATGGGCCACGATGTGAAACCGCTCGGCCTTTACGACGATTTGAGCGTGCTTAGAAAAACGATGGAGTCGTTCAAGCCTCACATTGCATTCAATCTTCTGGAGGAGTTTTACGGTCGTGCCCTCTACGACCAACACATGGTGAGTTATCTCGAGTTAAAACGGCAAGCCTACACTGGTTGCAATCCGAGAGGGCTGACCGTGGCTCGCGACAAAGCCCTGTCGAAGAAAATTCTCGCTTACCATCGAGTCAATATCCCAGGGTTCGCGGTATTCCCTCTCAACAGAAAGGTACGTCGTCCCAGCCGGCTAGAGTTTCCCCTGCTGGTTAAATCGATTTCTGTAGAGGGATCGGTGGGAATCTCGCAGGCGTCAATCGTTAAGGACGACGCAAAGCTGGCTGAGCGAGTGCGGTTCATTCACCGTCAAACAAATACCGCAGCGATTGCGGAACAGTATGTTGACGGGCGAGAGATCTACGTCGGCGTGCTGGGTAATGAACGACTCCAGACATTCACCCCGTGGGAACTGAAAATCAAACAACTGCCGGAGGGCGCGCCGAATATCGCGACTTACAAACTGAAGTGGGACTATCTATACCAGGAACGCGTGGGCGTCACTACCGAGCCAGCACAACTCCCTGCGGAGCTCGAAACCCGAATTACAGCTCTCTCCAAACGAATCTACAAGCTACTTTTTCTGAGCGGCTACGCGCGGCTTGACTATCGCCTTACTGAAGACGGAAAACTTTACTTGCTTGAAGCCAATCCGAATCCAAACCTCTCGTATGGCGAAGACTTTGCTGAATCCGCCCATCACGCGGGGCTGGCATATCAGGACCTGTTACAGAAGATCGTGACGTTGGGTTTAAGTTATAGCTCCAGCATTTAGAAATGAGTGCAAATCAGATACAAACGCCGCCACGAGGCTAAGTAGACCGAGTTTACGCGCCGAAAACAATCGAACCGTGAGGCTCGAGTAAGTTCCAAATCTGGCTTGGGGTTCTTGAGCCAGTTGGGGGGGACGTGTTCTCGCAAGATATCAGGAACTTTTCTGTGTGATGATGGTCTAATTCCTCACTTCTTAGAAGCACGAAAGGTTCTCCCATGCCCATTTATAAACCTCTGGCGGCAATCTTCTTTACACTTGGAGCTTTCGCTGCCGCTTATGCCTGCACTTGTATACGGCCCGGCCCGCCATGCGATTACTATAGCAAAGCCTCTGCGATTTTCCTGGGCCGTGTGGTGGGTTCCGCCGAACGCAAGAGCTACGTTGACGAGCAGGGCAACAAGACCGTTTACGACGTTGGTAAGATTCGATTCCTGGTGCAAGAGAACTATAAAGGTGCGTCCGGTTACGAAGTGGAGATACACAGCGGCACGGGCGGAGGAGATTGTGGCTACTGGTTCTTGAGAAATGAAAGCTACGTTGTCTATGCGTACCAGGGATCCGAGGACGACAAACTCTTCACCAGTATTTGCACCCGCACCAGACATGTGACTGCAGCGGAGGAAGACCTCGAATTCTTGCGCGGCCTTCCGAAAGCCAAGCCGGGTGGCACCCTTTATGGAGTTTTGAGACGACTGATCGGCGATAGCTATCACGGACCGGTCAGGGAAGGGCCAACGATGGCTGGCGTAAAGATCATTCTGACGGGACAAGGTCGGACCATCGAAACATCAACAAATCAGGCTGGGGAGTACCGGGTTACTGGATTACCCCCTGGCGACTACGAAGCTTTTCCACAGTTGCCGGACAACCTTGGTGCGGTTTCGAATCGCGATAAAAGAGATAACTTTGGACGATTCACGGGTCGCGAGCCCGTTACGTTGGCAGATCAAAGTTGCGCAGAAATAAGTTTTTCGGTGCAATTCAGTGGAATGGTGAGTGGCAAAGTGGTTGATGCGGTTGGCGAGCCGGCCAATCAGATCCAAGTCAATCTCGTAGCCTTTGGTGATGGAAATAAGGAGTGGTGGACCTGGACCGACAAAGAAGGTCACTATGAGTTCCAGATGGTACAACCGGGCAGCTATCTGTTGGGCTTCAATCTTAAGTGGGCTCCGGATAAGGACGATCCATATCCTAAAACTTTCTATCCGGGTGTAAAGACTCGGTGGGAAGCATCATTGATTAGTGTGAGCGAAGGCGAAAACCTGAAAGGGTACGATATGACGTTGCCCCCACGCTTGCATGAACACCAGTTGAAGGTGACCGTTGTTTGGCCGGATGGAAGTCCTGCGGTTAATGTTGCTGTGGATTATCAAATGAACGAAGCGTGGACTATAAGGGAAAGAAGTCGTAAGACTGACGAGAAAGGAACGGTCATTTTGAGTTTGTTTGAAAATTACTATTACATCATCTATGCCGACACTGAACGCAAGAATAAGGAAACATACTCACCACCGATCAAAGTTTTTGTTGATAAGAATCTGGAGCCCCTGAAGCTCGTTCTAGTTAAAGAAGCTGACAGCTTCGAAGAGAAAGAAGCACTTCGACGCCCGAGCCCCAATTAGATTTCCAGAACCCACCCAGGTCCGCAACTTACCTATATGTTCCGCTCGATTTCGTTTACAGCGTCAAGCCCTTTTAGCCAATGGACGTGACGTGCACCCGGCCAAGGGGATATTCTAACCATATGGACCGGGACGAAATCGTTCGTGTGCTGCAAGCATTTGGCACGGCAGGAGTCGAATATGTCCTCATCGGTGCAACCGCGATGGGATTTCACGGTCTCGTCAGGGCAACGGAGGATCTCGATCTGCTTATACGCGCCACCCCGGAAAACATCGAACGGCTTCGCTCTGCATTGACCGAAGCTTATGATGGCGATCCGCACATTAGCGAGATATCCTCAGCAGATCTGCTAGGTGAGTACCCTGCCATACGCTATTATCCGCCAACGGGGGATTTGTACTTTGATGTGCTGACGCGCCTTGGCGAGTCGGCCAGCTACGATACAGTCGAGGCTGAAATCAAGGAACTTGCGGGGACAAGGGTGAGGGTCGCGACACCCCAGGCGCTGTATCAGCTGAAGAAGGGCAGTTTGCGGAGGCAGGATCAGGTGGATGCAGCTGTTTTGCGAGAACGCTTCGACTTGAGAGAAGAGAACTGACATGACAGTGCAGAAGTTCCGGTCGATTGAGGAAATGAACAAAGCGCCCAAACCCGAGTCTCACCAACCGGACTTCGAGCGTTTCCTGCGGCACTGTGCTCGCTACTGGGCCATCGCACCTAAGCGTTATCCACGTGGCGTCTTTAAGTTTCGCTCCATCGAAGAGGCACAGCAGGCCCGCAAAGAACACTGGGTTCGCCGATGATTAAGCCCGCAAGACAGGGAAGGTTTGACAGTCTCAGACAAAGTCTAATATCCTCCAGACTATGTTGATTCGAATCCGCGAACGAAATGTGGACGGTCCGATGAGCGTACCGACCTGATTCGCGGATTGATAGACGCCTAAGTTTCAACTCTCAAAATCTTGAACTTAACAGCCGTGAACCAGCGTGAGAACGCTTCGGTTCGCGGTTTTTGCTGTTAGAGCCCCGCCGATCAGCTCCGCGAGCCGAGGAGCTTGAAAGACCCTCCACAAAATAGCGCGTTTTCGTTTCACCAGGAATTTCTGGAGGTGAAACATGGAAACACGGCAGCACAAGCGCATTTCTTTGGCGCAAAACTTCTTGACGAGTCCAAAGCTGGTTCACCGTCTGGTTCGGATGAGTACGATTGGGCCATCCGACACCGTTTACGAGATCGGCCCGGGAAAAGGAATAATTACCGCGGCCCTCGCCAGCGTCGCCAGACAAGTCATTGCAATCGAAAAAGATCCAGAACTCGTTCGGCGGCTGCGCGAGCGCTTTCGTCTGCGCGATAACGTTAAAATAGTTGAAAAGGATTTTCTAAACTATTCGTTCTGTCCTCGCCCCGGTACCGGTGTGCCGCACGTACCAGTTGCTCGCCAGACGGCGGTCTCGGAATACAAGCTGTTTGCGAGCATCCCGTATAACCGTACGGCCCAAATTATGCGCAAGGTTCTTGACGAGAGGTCTAGCCTTTGCGAAGCATACCTGATTATGCAGAAAGAGGCTGCCAGGAAATGTTCAGGGTCTCCGAAAGAGACTATGTTCTCGATTCTGGTTAAGCCTTTTTTCGACTTTCAAATCTTGTGGCAATTAATGCGGACCGACTTTTGGCCTGTCCCAAACGTCGATTCGGTGCTTCTCTCGATCAAGCGACGCCCCAGCCCTCTAATCGAATCCCAAGACTTTGCTGGGTACCGGGAATTTGTCCAGTACGGTTTCGCGAGATGGAAACCTAATCTCAAATTGGCATTCAAAAGTGTCTTTACTTATAAGCAATGGAAACGCTTAGCTCGCGAGCTTGATTTTCCATTAAATGCCACTCCCACGGAATTGAGTATCGAACAGTGGGTGGGTTTGTATCGCGGTTTTCAAGTACAGACGGGGGCGCGGTGATTCGTGAGCATGATTCACACACCTAAGCCATCGGTCTAACTGCATTGAGATTTCTCAGTCGTTTGACATGAAACCCCGTGTAGAAGTGGTCGCAACTATTGGATGAACCGTCGCATTCGACCCAACAGATTTCTGGACCCGGGCTCGATGTTGAGGTTCGGTTTCTGCCTTTCTACGCTTCGAGAGTCTTGTGTTGCTTCCAGAAGTGGCTCTGATACCTGGCGAAACGTTTGCCCGTGTGAACCAACGCCTGCTGTCCTCATCATCCGGGATCGAGATGGGCGGCTTTTGCTGCTGTTCGCCTGCGCGTTGAACTCCGTTCTGGCGGCCATTGTTATAATCAGAATGAGACGGCCACCGGACAAGTAATATGGAGGTAAGAAGCTTACAGTGACAGGCGTAAGAGAATAGAATCCTATTTAATCATGCGATTACTTGGAAAACATCTACGCGCCTAGATTAGCCGCGCTGGATTTCGAGTGGAAAGATGGTGTCCATGATTGATGCTCCACCATCCACGTGGATGATCTGACCCGTAATGAAACCAGCCTCTTCCCTGCACAACAGTGTCACCGCGTTCCCAATATCTTCAGGTGTCCCCAGCCGTCTCATGGGCGTCCACCCTCCTTCGTGCCAGGCTTGCGTGGCATCCTGGATTTCCGGCGCCAAAATACGTAAGACACCGCCCTCGACTGCGTTGGGCGGACCAAGGATACCCCCCGGGCTAACGCCGTTAACGGTGATGCCGCGCGGGCCCAGGGCCACGGCAAAGTAGCGTACCAGCGAGTCGAGCGCGGCCTTTGCCGAACCCATCGCCACCCATGGCTGCCAACTCCCAGTACGTCCGCCCGGCGAGTAAGTGATGGCAATTATCCTGCCCTCATCGCTCATTAGTCGTGCCGCCTCGCGCGTGGCCAGAAGGAATGCCTTGGCCTGCGAGTTCATCGCCATATCCCACTGCTCTGGCGTGATCTCCAATGGCTTCTGGTAGAACGTGGGAAGATCAGTTCGCGCGTTGCTCACGAAGAATTCGAGCCTCCCAAATTCGTCTCGAACCCTATTGAACATGCGGCCGATTTCGTCGGGCCGTGAGACATCGGCTTGGATGACAAAACCATCAGAACCCCGTTCTTTTACGTTCGCGAGGGTATCGTTGGCCGCGGCCTCATTCTTGAAATAGTTAATCGCTACCCTGACACCTCTCTCCGCCAGTTTGAGAGCAATCCCGCGGCCGATACCACGCGAGCCCCCAGTTATCAGGGCGTGTTTCCCATCGAGTGACATGACAAAACCTCCTTTGTGTACGTGGAAAAAAGCAAAATTAGATACCGAAAGGCGCTTCTATACTAAATCTGTTGAGCGAGTCAATGGTGATGTTTGAGGTTTCTATCCAGCCGATCACGAGTTCGTGAAACGCGGTCATCCAATCATCTTATTCAAGCAAACCTATTCACTGCGGAATGCCAATACAATTGAAGACCACATCGTGTATTTCAATAAGAAGGAAAACCGGTGGGATCCCTGGGGTGGCGTGAACGGAACTCACGTGCTGGTGCGAAGAAAATAGAACCAACCTGGCTTTACGGAACGTCTGCGAAGATATCGACAACCAGGGCAGAGAAGTCTGGCAGCAAAGGGCTTTCCAGCTTTTCGCTTTTAACCAGTGTGGCAAATCGATAACGCTCAGCATCCTGATGCCGATAGATGTCCATTCTGCGTGTCGACCAATCAACAATCCAATACTCGCGAACGCCACGCCGCGAATACAGTTTCAGCTTGGCTTCCCGATCCCGACGTTGATTCGCGGCGCCTGGTGACAGAACTTCGACAATGAGGTCTGGAGCGAGATATATAGAAATCACTCAACTGAGCAAATTTTCAGGTTGGGAAGGGTGGCTTGCCCCGCTGCTCCGCAAGGCTCAATCTTGAGGAAAACTGTCTTAAACATTGAACGTGAACTCTGGCGGAACAGCGGGGGCAAGCCACCCTTCCCAACCTGAAAATTTGCCCAGTTGAGTGATCCACCTAGTTAGTCTTCTTACAAGCTTTGGCGCTCGTTCGTGTAGTTTTGTGTGATTTCGTGGATCGTTTGCGTCGCAAAAGATGCGATCCACGCGCATCACACGAAACGACACTAAATTTTACCCCCAATTAGCTGTGGTGGCTTCTTGGAGGGGCCGCCTCTGGTCGCACCAGGATAGATTTACTTTTTTGTTGACCGTGATGCGGCGAGGGGCGGCCACGGAGGGCCGCCCCTACAGATTTTTGACACAGAGTTATTAATCTGTCGGGTTTTTCAGGATTTTTGCTAGCGCATGCAGTCGATTCGAATATGCCTCACTTTTTACCCGGGTGGCGCTTTGTTCCAGCGATGATGCGAATTTCTTGAGTTTTGTTAGTTCCTTTTGATTCAGGAACGAACTCTCGGCGCTTCGAATTGCTTGTCGCAGGGCTGCGATTTCATCCACCGACAGAGCCTCGGACCGCTCCAGCTGATCGATGTAGGCCTTGGCCACCACCAACTTGCGCGGCCACTCGATTTTTTCCTGGTTCTGCACATTCAATCGACCCACTCGAACCGTTTTGGCAGCGTCGATCTCATTCTGTGAAAGAAACTTTGTCGGCGTGAGCTCAAAAATGTCCAGGCCACGGGCGATTTCTGAAGCGTAGATGTGGCCGTTGTACCAATACGCGGACCAGTGACCGCCGAGCACCAGCAAGTTTGGATAAATCGGCCCGCGATCGAAATAAGCAATTTCAACGGGCCGCTCGGGGTCGGTGAAATCCATGACAGAGATGCCGCCCTGATACCAGGCTTGCACTTCGATATCGCGGCCGGGAACCGGAACTAGCGAGCCGTTGTGCGCCACGCAGTTTTCGCTGTCGCCCTGGGCGGCCGGCAGCTTGTAATAGCTTGCGAATTTCAACTTGTTATCCTGCAAGCGGAAAATCGCATTAGCGCCCCACTTGTTCGGATCATTCGCGCGGCACCGTGCACCGAGTCCGCCGCCCCACTCATCAGTGAACACCACTTTTTTACCGTCATTCGAAAACGACGCCGAATGCCAATAGGCGTAATTTGGATCGTTAACAGCGTCGAGGCGCTTTGGGTTCACTGGATCTTTGATGTCCAGCAGAATTCCGTTTCCTGAGCAGGCACCCGCGGCCAGTCCAATCGCTGAATAAATTGTGATGTCATGGCACTGGTCGGTATCCGTTGGCTTTTCGAGTCCATTCTTGCCATGGGTGCCACCGCTACTCAGAGCGTTCAGGGCGCCCGTCTTGGGATCCATGAAGATTCGCGGACTATTGACCACCTGCGCGTTCTGCGGCGTTGCTAGCGGTACCTTGATGATGTCAATGCGAAACAGCGACGTGTTCGGATCCTTGGCCGGGGGCTCACCCGAGCAGCCGGCTAACTCTTCGCTCTGCCGGACAAAAGAGGTGCCCGAGACGTATATATAAACATTGTCCTTGTCATTCGGATCCACGACGAGCGTATGCGTGTGAGAGCCGCGGCAGGTTTGCACTGCTGCCACCTGCTTAGGCTTTCTGATGTCACTGATATCAAAAATTCTTACGCCGCGAAAACGATCTTTATGGGGAGCCAGCACTGGTGGTGCGTTCTCTTTTCCAGGAGGGGAGGAGGATTTCTCCGCTGTGGGTGGAAATCCTTCTGTACCGCAATCCAGGCGGCCATTAGGCATTTCCACCGACATAAAGAGAAGGTTCTTGTAGACTGACACATCACCCTGCCCACCTGGACAGACCATGGAAGTCAAAAGACTGGTCCGCAAAGGATCGGAGATGTCATAGATATTGACCCCGTAAAAGTTTCCCAGAAACAGGTGATTGCCCTGAAAGGAAAGATCCGAGTTTCCAAAAGCAAGCTGAGCAGTTGGCAATAGTTCTGACTTAGGCATCTTTGAAGTGTCGCCAATGCCCAGTAGTTCCAGAGTCTTCTCTACTTTTGGATCATCAGGTGCGTTCAGATCCAGTTGAAAAGCGTCCGGTTTCTTGAGGAGCCTTAGGTGCCTGATGCCCATCGCAGCTTCCCCAGCGTCGTAAATTCCCGGACGTAAATTGGCTCGGGGATCCTTCGCATCTGAACCCATCATCCCGGGTGGTAAAGGACCCGCCGGTTCAGGGGCAAAGGGATTAGTTTGTTTTTTCTGGTCGGCAGCTTTGTTGTCTGAGGTCTTCGTGGTCTCCTGAGGGGAGGGCGATGGCGTTTGTGCCAACGCTCGAACGCCAAAAGACAAGCACAAAGCGAGGGAAGCTACAAGTAAACGGAAAGCGAAATGCTGCACTCGAATCATCGTTGCTCCTGTTAAGGTTTTTGGGCCAGCATGGTTTGCATAATCCTGATCTCAGCGCGCTGGCCGCTGTCGACATCTGTCGCAAAATTGAACAGTTCAGCATCCTGCCCGGCGCCAGCAGTGTCAAACAAATCCTTCACCATGATCAAGGCACCATTATGGTGCTGAATCATCCCCTTTAAAAACAGCTGGTCGAACTCTTTGCTCTTCGCCTTTCTCAGGGCATCCATCTGCTTCGCCGAAAGCATTCCCGGCATAAGTGTCGAATGGCCAGACATATGCATACCTGTCATTTCGGGCATAGCCGGCGAGATCGACTCGCCCCTGGTTGTCAACCACCTTTTCATAAAGTCTATTTCGTCTGACTGTGATTTGCTGATCCGGACACCCAGCGAATGAAGCTCTTTATTCTCCGTTCGGGATTCGATTAGCGCCGTCATCTCAACCGCCTGGGCATGATGGATGATCATATGCTGCATAAACTGTACATCTGCCGGCGAATAAGGCGGCAAAGTGGCCCTGGTCGAGGGGGGCAGCGTCCGGGTGGGTTGGCCCGGAGCGCCCGGCTGGACCACCACCGGGCCGGCAGGAGTGGCTTGCTGCGCGGAGACTGAAAACGATAACAAACAAAGTAGAGTGCCGGCAGTCAGAGGTTCGCCCAGCCATAATGCTACTCTGATCACCGACCTCCACCTGAGACAAAAATAACGAAACTTCGTAGACATAAATCGTCAAGCAGGGAGGGCTTTACCTTACCACAAAAGCGGTCCAAGAAGCCTGTTGCCATCACTAGTCCGCCGTAGCGGACGACCTTACAATAGCCCAAGCAGTTCACTGTTGGGTTGGAAAAGCCAGGGAAGCCCGGTCAACTCAATCGTTTGGATTGGCTTCTCCGACATGAAGAGCACCTTATACGAGGTAATTAAATGATCAAACGACTGTGTTTGCTGCAAATCGCTCTGGTGCTGTTTAACGGAACCATCGTTGCCCAAAAATCTTCCGAGCTACAGTCTAAGTATGGTCTTCCCCAAGATGCATTTGTGATTCGCCCAGGCCTTCTGATGACGGTGAAGTATGCTGCCGATGGAAGGGTATGCGAGATGTATATAATTGAAGCTCGAACTCCTGGATCGAACATTGCTCTGCGTACACCACTTACTCCTGAGACTGTACCAGCGTTAATCGACGAGTTAGTTCCTGAGGATGAAAGAGGCGGCAAACTCAGGTGGCCCGCTCAAGCACAAGGAATGACAGTTCAGATCGACTATAAATTCGAGAATGTGTCGATTAAGTTAGTACAAAATTTACTGCCGTCTAAAGGCTGGAGCGACAGCAGTCTTAAAATCAAATGGGCCAATAGGGTATGCAACTAAACCCACACGCCAGTCTAACAACTGGCCGCGCTTACTGTTCCTTGTAATGGTTGGCAAATTATAATCGGACTGGCGCTCGACTGGAATTGTATGTGCGCATCGTGTGCCGGTCACACGGGCAATCGAACGAATCGTTGGACGCGAACGCCCGGGCGTGTTTCGCAACTTGATTTGTCCGGCGATGCTTGAGTGAATTCGCACTGCTGTGTCAACTCAATCGTTAGGCATCTTCGCTACTAGTGGCTTGGTGAGCTGATGAGAGAGCATCAGAGTTTCGTGTTGTTCCGCCTGATTGGCAAGCCGCGGTTTATTCTGTGTAGCTTGGCTGTCTGTAATTTTATTTCCGTACCCGTCCGCTTCAGTGCTGTCTGCTTCTACAATTGGAATTATCAACTCTGGTTGGCCTTCCTGCTGGTAGTTGCCGGTTCCGCCTTGTGGCTTGAGAAAAGGTGGGGTTTTCTTGGAGCGGCTGTCCTGTCTGGGCCTATGGTCTTCGATTTCGCCTATAGCACGATGAAGGTCTTCGATGTCATAGCCAAAAGCCCAGAGGAAGCAAAGGCGTGGGGCACGCGGGAGGATTGGTGGCACATCATGGTCAATCACCCGGAAGAACCGTTTCAGATTGTACTAGCGGCAGCTATATTCGTGTTCGCTGTGGTTTATCTGATTGGTTTGCTCAAGCGGAGGCGTCCGGTTCTGCCATAGGGCCGATGCCTAAGAACCTGTTGCAGCAAAGCGGTGGTTCTGAAGATGCTTCTGCGATGGGGGTCGAACGCTGATGCCCGCGCCCGCGCGGAACAGGATAATTAAATTTTGGCCAATCTGAATATGAGCCCAGGATCGATTCTAACTGCAGTAATCTTCGGATTCACAATGGTCGCAGCCTCGGCGCAGGAACTCAGAGACCGTGAATTGAAACCAGCCATCGATTTCGCGACGATTGAGATGCCTGTTCAAATTGTCTCGATCAAGCTTAATGGGTCTGATGTTGCGAAGGTGCAAAATCCAACAAATCGTTGGACGCGAGCGGTGGGAGCGTGTTTCGTAACTAACCCCTGCAGCAGGGTCCCTTGATTCGCGCCGCCGCGTTAACACAGACGTTCGGTTGCTTCGCATGAATTACAAGGTACTCACTGGCCCAATCGTGTTGGCGCTGTTGGTCGTTGCCACAAGCAGCGCACGTGTTTCCACCTCAATCCAACAGCCCCAAAAGCTCACTTTCAAAATGGAGCTGTGCGGCATTGGAGCATTTTCGTCTCACCAGATCTACACAGCTTCAGATGGCACAACTCTAAACGTGGATACAAACTCGCATCTTACGCTGGATAAGGCGAAAAAAGCCCTAGCCAAGGAGTTGAAGGGTGCTAGACGGATCAGTGATCGACAAGACTTGTTAGACGAAGCGGGCAAAAGGGTTGGCCAACGAATAATCTTTGCCACCGGTAACACGAACAACGAAAGGATTGTCTGGCTCAGCCTGAAGGACAAGTTTCTGTATAAAATCGAGGCGATGTCGTTACGGCATATCAACGACTTTCGCGAATGGGAGAAACGCAACTGAACAAATCATAGGACGCGAGCTGGCACTCCTAGCGGAGTGCGGGCGATGTTGTGTCCCGCGAGCTATAAACATGCCACCCCTGTGGGGTGAGCAAAAGCCGCTTCCGCCTTGTGGCTTGAGAACAGGTGGGGTTTTCTCGGAGCGGCCGTCCTGTCCGGGCCTATGGTCATCAATTTCGCCTGTAGCATCGCTGTGGTTTATCTGATTGGTTTGCTCAGGCGGAGGCGTCTGGTTCTGCCGTAGCCGATGCAATAACCTGTTGCAACGAAGCGCTGCGGGATAGCGTGGTTCTCAAGATCCTTCTGCGATGGAGGTTGGATGCTGATCGCCCCGCCCCGCTGAACAGGATCGTTGGGCTGCATCAGGGCTCGTTATGAAACGCTCCCTAATCTCTAAGGCGATTTGGTTGCTTTCAGCGACTGCTCTGATCCTAATTGGTCTTTGGCACCTCAATCTAACAATTTACCATGTTTGGGCCGCAGATCAGTTTCTGAGTGGGTCCCAAGAGGTGTCTGATTGGCATCAGAAGTGCGCTTTGATTTTCCTCGGCGTTTCGCTAGCTCTCTTCATCGGGGCTGGTATGATCATTTGGCAAATTCTGCTTCGCAAACGCCCAGCTGAGAGCGTGGATTGAGAGGAAGCCCCGGCCCAATAAGCGTTTGCAGCTGACGGCGCGACAGTATTGTTCTCAGGTAGTCTTGTTGCTTCAGGTTGAATGCTGATCGCGCGCCGCAGTTGAAGCACAGCGTTGGGCGCGGAATCTCATAGTTAAATGAAACGTGTGCTCACCTCATTGTTTGGCGTTGCGATTTTGTCCTTTGTTCTCGTGCCGGCAAGCATCGCGACTCAACAACCTGGTATTTACGGAGCCTATCGCGATTGTCCTTTTCATTGTCGCACAATAAAAATCAATCCCAACCACACATTCGAATATCGTCTAAACGGCGATGTTTACAACGACGAACATTACAAGGGAACGTGGAAATTCGTTGGTCGCAATAAACTCAAGGCGAACAGTGCCGTCGATCGCACGCCACTAAAGGTAATCGAAAAGCCTGGAGTCGGCGTCGACTCCTATTCTGTTCTGGTATTGGATCCCAACGGCGCCATAGTCTCAGGCGCGGTCATTTCTGGGCGTACGGGTCGGCGATCATTTTCGGTTACGACAAACGACACCGGGCCAATTCAAATTCCCAAGTGTCGCGAATTCAAACTGGTCCTGAATCATTACCGTGGTCGCCATCGAATCCTTAATCTCAGGGCGCGTCAATTTATGGTCATGCTTTATATCGACCAAATCGTGAATCGGGCCATTGACGAAACTTGGTTGATCGAAGGGAATCGTTTGTATGTCGCTGCTGATGACGGAACCTTCGACAAGAATTATTGGCTTGAAAAACTCTCTGGCCCCAGGAATCGTTGACTCTTCCGAGCCCAACAAATCTTTGGACGCGGGCGGCGGGAGCGCGTTTTTCAAGATCAAAGGTCGGACGAGGGTTGAATAAATTCGCGTCGCCGCGTCTCTGTCGTTCAGCATTTATCTCATATCTCATATGAGCGCTAGTTCAAAGGAAATGTGGTCGTACGACAGAGACGCCCGTTTCGATAAGAAGGGCAACCGATGGCATTTCGTCCGACGTGATAACATCAATACCCAACCGCCTTATGAGGAACAGCCTTTCGAAATCTATTTTCGAAACGACGCTAGAACCGAATATGGAGTGTTGAAATTCGCGCGACGCTAAGATTTCCCTTATCGAAATTATGTCGTCATGATTACCAAAATAATGAACGACGCAAAAATTCAGACATGCGTTACTTGCGCCGGAGACCAAGCGCGTTGGGCGACGGAGCTGGAAATAGCCATGCGGTGCCAAACAAATCGTTGGGCGCGAGCCGCGGGAACGCGTTTCGCATCAAACTAGGTGCAGCGAAGATTGCGTCCGCGCCGCCCGTTCATCTCTCACGTTTAGATACTCGTTGCTTGAAAGCAGATGGAACTAGTTAGGGACACAGGTAGCCACTTCGATCTCGACGAAGAATCTGCGCGCGGTTTAATGAACGACGTCCTTAACCGCCCCCTGTTTGCCCATCTCGCCACGGCATCTGCACATGGTCCGCGTGAATCTCCCGTTTGGTTTGTCTGGGAGGATGGAGCAATTTGGATTATAGGCAACAATAACACTGACTCTTTCCCCGGCCGGATTGCGGCAGAGCCACGCTGCGCCTTGGGGATTGTTGATTTCGATATCTCAACTGGCAGGGTACAGCATGTTGGCTTTCGTGGCCGAGCCCGCCTGGAGCCACACGATTCCGACCGGATGATGCGAGTGTTCAGCCGCTACATGGGAGAACCCGGGCGATGGGATCCCCGATTCGTTAAGATCCTGAATGATACTGACTACATCTTTGTTCGGCTCGAACCGGAGACGGTAGTAGTTCGTGACCAGTCATATGCACTAAAAGCCAAATGACCGCAGCTAACAACTTATCTCGGGGGCGGTGGATGCGCTATGTGCCGAGAAGGTAGCCATAGGGCTTCACGAAACAATTGCTGTTGAGGTCGAGTGGAACGTCTAGGAATGCGCGTCATTCTAATCAGTGCTGTGGTCCTTAGTTACGGCATGACTCTGCTCTCTTGTAACCGTGATCCAAGTTATATTCGGTGGGAATACATCGTGCCAGACGATTATCAAGGGTATCTTGCTGTTCGATTTGATTGCCCCGGTGGTGAGCCATTGATAAAAAACGGGGTCGCCCGTGTTCGCTTCAAACCTGATGGTACATTTTGCACCAGCGATTCGTATAGGCCCATGTGGTCTAGCCAATGGCTTCCCGAATTAACCAAGCGTCCTCATCGTAGTAGTAGCGGAAAACCGATTGATCAACTCCCTGAGCCAGTTCAATCAGGTTACGCCATCTGCTGCACCATGATAACGACGTATGGGAATGCGCAGTTCCTGATAATGTGGGTAGGTGAAATGGAGCACAGAACTACTAATCCATATTTGCCCGACGATCAGGCGGCGTTTCTGAGACAGCGATTTAACTTATCAGATCGTGCAGACAACCCTAGGTAGCCGCCTAACCCGCCTGTGCGCAGCCTTTATTCGTAGTTGGGTGGGCTAGATGCCGCTCAAGCGCAGTGTTGGGCGGCTCCTGAAATATGAACCTCACGGCGAATCTTGAATTGTGGCACATTGGCGATAGAAACTATCTGCCCCTCAGTGTCGGACAGTTCGTCAAGCTGTCATTCAATTTTGAGCCTACAAACTTTCTGAGACTGAGTGTGCTTCCGATGAGAAGTTTGAATCTTCGGGGAAAATAGCGAATACCGGTTTGTTGGCGACCTGCCAAGGGAATAGTTCAAGCCTATGAGAATCGCCATTTCAGGAACACACTGCTGTGGGAAGTCCACTCTCATTGATCAATTTTTACTTGGTCATCCGGACTACGCCCACGAGCCGGAACCTTATACCGTGTTGGAAGAGGATTACGGCGAACTGTTTGCTGCGGAGCCTTCCGCCGATGACTTCTATCGTCAACTTGAGTTTAATGTCAGCCGTCTGCGCCACTACGGACCCGGCGATAAGGTGATCTATGAGCGTAGCCCGGCAGATTTCCTGGCGTACTTGCTAGCGCTTAATGACCTGGGGCGGGAAGATGCCTCACGGCTCGTTGACAGGTCGCTTGACATAGTTCAGCAAGCAATCAAATTCCTGGATTTGATTGTGTTCTTACCAGTCAAGGAAACGGAGGGGAGCACTGTGCCTGAATGGGAGGATAGGGAGTTAAGGAAGGAAGTAAATAGTCGACTTGAGGGCATCCTGATCGTCGATGAATTCGACCTTTTCACCTCAAATCGACCAGAAATACTGGAAGCATCAGGATCCACAGGGCAGCGGTTAAGAATGATTGAAAAGGTATTAGATCGGTTACAAAACGATCTGGGAGTCCCCAGTGTGGAACCGATAATTAGCAGAGAGTGAGTCAACCTACACCGGTTCAGATCGATGGCACTTATGATGGTAGTCTATGTCGCCGCTTGTTATTTTGCGGTAAGCAATGTCTGGAGCTATTTGGCTAAAGCAATTTTCAACACCTAGGCCACGATGACAGCGGATGATCGAATGTTCTGGTCGTAAGAAACATGCGCAGCGGCGTAGCGCCGCCTAACACGGTTCGACCGGTGACCGGCAATTGAATTTTGTAAAATTCTCTGGGTATTACGTGCCGCGCCCGGTCGTTATGTTTCATTCTTCCACGTCGGTAGAGGAATCGCTGCTAGGAAAGATGTTTTGTGCACTGCAAGGGAGTCAGTACCGGGAGCGGTAGCGACCGGGTCCGTAGCGCAACCTGCGATGCAGCCACAGTCGCGCGATCGCTAATAAGCAAGCCCTTACGTAAAAGGCATTAATCGTCGCTTGCCGTCAGCGACCGGGTCGCTACCGCTCCCCGTACTGACCTTATCCCCACGCCTCAATATCAAAGTCAGACCATCATCTATGTGAGTGGAGTAACTTCACTCTGACCAGATGGCCCTGCAGCGGTTCCGCCAAAACATCGGGCAAAACTGTAACGCGGTCCTTGTCGCCCCTTGCCATCGCGTACAGCGATCTGGCGATAGGCGAAGTCAATATCTTTGACGCGCAGGCGCAGACACTCAGTGAGACGAAGGCCCGAGCCATAGAGCAAACTAGCCATCAACCAATAGGTGGCTGACAGCTGGGAGAGGACGGCCTTAGCTTCGTCACGGGTAAAGACTGCGGGTAGGCGCACAGGGTTCTTTGCTCGGGCGATGTTATCCAGCTTCGGCAATTCGATGCGAAGCACGTTTCGATAGAGGAACAATATTGCTGCCAGCGCCTGATTCTGGGTTGAGGCAGCCACAGTCCGGTTGACAGCCAGGTGCGTCAGGTAGCTACTGATGTCATCGGCAGTTAGTACCGACGGGTGCCGTTTACCATGAAACAGAATGACCTTTTTGATCCAGTGAAGATAGGTTTGTTCTGTGCGGTAGCTATCGTGGCGAGTACGCATTTCATTGCGCACCTGCTCGAGCAATTTGGGCATGGAGTGAGGCCTCCCAGTTTCTTATTCATGTCAAACCCAACATTTCTCGGCGCTATTGGCGAGAATTCCTGGCGAATCTGCAGAATGCTCATTATTATATAGTGAAACCCTCACCTCGCAAGGTGAGCAAATTACTACCCAATTGAAAGTTATGCCGTCGATCGAGAGTTGATTCTATGCCGCTCTACACGTTCATTATGGAGTACGCTGGTGGAACCTATATCTCACAGGTCAAAGCCCAATCTCCTAAAATGGCGTGTGTTAATGCGGCGCGGCGAATAGATCTATCAGAGGTTTCCGCGATGGGCCCAAAAAGTAAGGAGTCTCTAATCAATCAGCTGAAGGAAGAACCTCCAGTTGTCCTTTTCGGTTTATCGAATGCCTGGTGCACGAGTGCCTTGGTTCGCGGCGAACTCGTTTTGATTAATCTTGTCCAAACTGAGCGCTCGAATGATGAGCGCCGCGCAATCTTTAATGGTCGCGCGACGGCATAACAAGCGCTTGCAGCTGACGGCGCGACAGCATTTTTCTCAAGTAGTCTTTTTTCTCTAGGCTTGAATTCTTTCGCGCGCCGCAGCTGAAGCGCAGCGTTGGGCAGCTTCCTTCCCAGCAGGAACATTCTGTTGCCTACGGTGTCTCAATCAACGTGAACTTCTCAAGTTTGAGCAAAACTGTTCGCTGGGTATCGTTGGGCTCTTTGATATTGTTTGTCGGTGCACTCGGTAGTTGTTATGTTGGAGAGCGGCAGTGGGAAAGAGACGTGCAAGAGATTGAAAGGCAGGAGACCGAAAGTGGTTTCCGTATCTTCGATGGTCCTTCTCCGGAGACAAACAACTGGCAAATTGTTGGCAGCTTAGGATTTTTTACCGCTTTTTCTGTTGGCATTGCGGCTTATATGCTTTGGAGACAAGAGAGGTGAGGTTGGACTTTGAAGTGATCGCAGCCGAACAAGCGCTTGCAGCTGACGGCGCGATAGCATCTTTCTCAAGTAGTCTTGTTCCTCTCAGCTTGAATTCATACGCGCGCCGCAGCTGAAGCGCAACGTTCGACTGCTTCCGCCAATTGAGAAATTCGCAGCTTGCCCGGTGACTCCTTAGAATTCTTGAGTTGGATAATCGACGGCCTCGGCGGTTGGCGGTACCTCTCGCGGTCTTTTCGCAAGCGGACGCATGCACGTTGGAAACTTGAGGGCTGGTTTACGGCGTCGACAGACATTCTTTTTGGCGGCCTCGCGATGATCTTTACACTGTTCTTGTTGGGTTTACTGTTTTACTTTACGCTGGGCGCAATCTCCGGTTAAGTCCGTGGTTACGACCGGCGCAATCGAACAACTCGTTGGACCGGGGCGGCGGTAGCATGTTTCGCATTAAGCGTGGTGCGGCGAAGGTTGATTAAATTCGCGCCGCCCGGTCAACTCTGACGTTAGGCTGCCAAGTAACATGATTTCTACTGAGACAGCATTCGAGCAAATTCTAGGAGCCATCGAGTCTCCATTGACTCAGCGTGGCTTCTCTAAAGTTGAGGAGAAAAGCCATCCTGAAGCATTCGATAGCCACTACACTACTTTCGGAGATGGGAAAGAATTTATCCGTCTGACTTGGGATGGAAAGGAAGGTTGGTTTGTGCTTGAATCTATCCCGGCCTCGTCAGTGACGTTTGAGACGGGTTGGGCTGATATTTTGCTTCAGTTCTTCAAACCTCGGCAGGACGGATCTAAAGTGGTTGCGGAGATAGCGCAGGACATGAAAGCGGCTCTTTGCGCTTATCTGGAGGTGACGGAGTAGCGCGTGGGGGCAGCCTAACAAGCGCTTGCAGCTGACGGCGCGATTGCAATTTTATCAAGTAGTCTTTTTACCACTCAGCTTGAATTCTTACGCGCGCCGCAGCTGAAGCGCAACCTTCGATGGCTTCGGTTGAACGAAACATGATTTCCATGCGCGGACAATGTCTGTCCCACTCTTTCCTGGTCGTTTTGCTCGCCCTTTCTCAGCTTGCGTCTGCTCAAGGGGCGCAAGGGCCTAAAGGTCGCGACCTCCTGATCAAAGAGTCGATTGCAAACTTAGACTCAGACGATATTCACGTCGCCGCTCAAGCCGCGCTTGATCTGGGCTACCTCCGGGCGACCGAGGCCGTGCCCGCAATGCTCCGGGTGTTAAAAAGCTCGCGAGTTCTTTCGATAGTCGAACACATGCCGCCAGACAAGTATGGTGTGAGCCTGTGGGTCGCGACTGACGTACGAGGCGCGATCATCACCTCACTGGGGCTAATCGGTGACCCGCGGGCCGTGCCGGCTCTGAAAAGGTATTTGAAGAAGCCCCTCACGAACCGTGAGGTCTTTACCGGAAATGTTGCTCATGCGTTGTATCAAATAACCGGAAAATCGTTTGAATATAAAAGCTACGAGGGAGTGCAGCAGCTCTATGTGCCCAGTCCCAGAGCGGAGGAGGACTTCAGAAAGCGGTCCCGCCCAGACCTAAAGCCAACCAAAGGTCTGACCGCGTCTTTAGAGATCGCTGGGCATGGGTATGACGTAACCGGCGCGTACTGGCTCGGGGACCGTCCGCTGGTCATCAATTTGGCTATTACAAATCAGAGTAGGAGGGTTATGGAAATTGATGCTTCCGCGGACAATTTCCTGTTTTCGTCAGTCGCAGGTGAGCGCACAAACACCCCGGCGCGCTTACTGCCGTCGCCCGAAGCCGGTGCAGAGACAGCAGTAATAAGACCAGGGGAGACACTAAGGCTAAGATGGGTCGTGGAAACATTGAAGGACTCTCCGTTATCCCGTGGTTGGGTTGGTTACGTATATATCAAGTGTGTTTACACAAACCCGCGAAAGAACAAGAAGGGGGCGATGTGGAGAGGGGAGCAACTCATATCGAATACAGTGGAGAGATATTACTACCCGCCATCGATCGAGTCGTTGGACCGGAACGGCAGATGAGTGTTTCGTAACTTGAATGGTTCCGCGAAGATTGAAATTCGCGCCGCCCGGTCAAGTCCATCGTTCGGCTGCTTCGTAACTGTTGTGCCACGAAATACTGCTTGGCCGTATTAACTTGAAAGAGTGGCATGACTGTTGTTGGTAGGAGTTTTACGATGAAAAGACTAATTGCGGTTGCCGCCTTAGCATTGTTATTCGGCAGCTTGTCGTTGCCAACAACCTATGCACAGGTGGGTCCCAATTATGAGTTTACCGGCGGATGGTGGTTTAACGGTACGGGCTTTGTGCGTAAGAAGCTGTATGTGGTAAACGGTGTTTTTCGGAAGAACCGCCCGACACGCATTGATAAGGCTATAGAACTCGGCGACTTCTACATCGTTCCCCCGTTCGGCGACGCTCACAGCCACGCCTACGACAACCCTAAAACAATCGAGAATATTGCTGTGACTCACCTGCGCGATGGAATCTTTTATGGGCTTTCTCTGACGAATTCGATCAAAGGCAAACGGTTAGTCGCGGATCAGGTCAACAAGCCATCGAGTATTGACGTAGCCTACGCCGATGCGGGACTTACCGTAACGCTTGGACACCCTACACTCTCGGCTGAGGTTACCGCCAATGGCTATTCCTGGGATTCCCTCGGCGAAAACTGGTCGCGCTTACTCAAAAGCCGCATGGCGGAGGGCGATGTTTACTTTATCATCGACACTCGCGCCGACTTGGAGAAAAAGTGGTCGCAGATCATGGCGAGTAAGCCGGATATTATCAAAATCTACTTACTCGATACCGAGAACTTTGAAAAACGTCGGCAAAGCACGAATACTATTGACGACAAGGGTTTAGACCCCGCTCTTGTCCCCGAAATCGTCCGGCGAGCGCATCGCAGCAAACTACGGGTGGCGGCGCATGTCGAGACTGCGGCTGATTTTCGGGCTGCCGTAGCCGCGGGCGCTGACATCGTGGCGCATCTTCCCGGTCTTGCACCAATGGCAGATGAACACCCGCTTCGGTACGAACTCACGGCCGCTGATGCGGCACTCGCTAAAAAGAGAGGCACGGCGGTCGTGGCGACTGCGTGGCTTGCCGAACGACTGGCTGCCCCTAAGCCGTGGCTGTCCAGCGCGGCGGCTCAGGGTGATACCGCACAACTTGAGCGCGCAAAGCAAATCCAGCGGCGCAGTCTCCAGCAGCTCGTGCAGCGCGGCGTCCAAGTTGCGATTGGTTCCGACCTTTTTGAAGATGCGTTCAGTGAAGCGTTCTATTTGCAGCGACTGGGCATCTTTGATGCCCGGACATTGCTCCGAATGTGGTGCCAAACAACATCGCAACTGATTTTCCCAGATCGTCGAATTGGTCAGTTAGCTCTGGGTCACGAAGCGAGCTTGCTCGCCCTATCATGCGACCCGACTGCGGATTTTGCGTGTACTCGCCGAATCAGCATCCGCATGAAGCAAGGACGGCTTTTTTGACACCAGTGCGCACCCGACCAACCGCTTGCAGCCGACCGTTTCCGTCGTCTGAGTTTTGATAATGATGTGTGATGATGAAGTCAGTACTGGGAGCGGTAGCCACCCGGTCCCGAACGGCAAGCGACGATGTTGGCATTCCCAGGAAGTACCTGCTTGAGTAACCGGCAGATGAGACTTGCCATCGTCCGTTGGCGTTAGGGACCCGGTCGCTACCGCTCCCGGTACTGACTGGTTTGCGCAACGAGACTCCGGAGATCTGGTTATCAAGTCAATTGGGTCCTCTCAGCTTGAATTCATTTGCGCGCCGCGGCTGAAGCGCATCAACGTTCAGCAGGTTTCTTCGTGACTATCTAGGAGATGAATTCGAAGCAGCATTGTTGCGATGAAATGGTAAAACGACTCAACTTCGAGTGCACCCAACATCGTGATCGTTTCGAATGTCCCGATGCTCTCGTTTCGTACTCTGTTACATACGATGAGTATGGCTTGATTGTCCATGATGGCGGCTCTTCTTCAGTCCGCATCAGGTATTGCCCCTGGTGCGGAGACGTGGCGAGGACAAAGGGCAGTCATCGTCAATTCAAACATCACGAAAAAACTGGTACCGTTACAGTCGCTGGCAAGGAGAGCATTGATATCCCGAAAGGAACTCTTAACAGCATTTTAAAACAGG
>Ga0187893_10005248_pt1 | contig 23507 bp, 24 predicted proteins | sample MA1701074metaG_FD_139574 | JGI IMG/M metagenome (GOLD analysis project Ga0187893, IMG submission 139574) | White microbial mat communities from a basaltic lava cave in the Kipuka Kanohina Cave System on the Island of Hawaii, USA - MA170107-4 metaG ...
AACGATCTTCAGCCGACGACGATCGTCTCGGCCTGCGTGTGATCCCGCCATGCGACGGGCATCGACTCGGTCCGATGCCCGAATCCCACCGCGCCTCCTGGCGACACCAGGATCAAGCCGGCGTGCGCGCCGAGTCGCGTGGCGAGCTCATCGAGCCCGCGGGCGCAGGCGTCCGTCGGGCCGGCGCCGGCGGCGAGGTGCGCCAGCGCGACGCGGCCGAGCGACAGCCGGATGATGGCCTCGCCGGGGCCCGTGCACGAGACTGCACCGATCCGATCGTCGGCGTAGGTGCCGGCGCCGATGATCGCCGAGTCGCCGACGCGGCCGGGGCGCTTGCCGGCGATGCCCCCGGTCGAGGTCGCCGCGGCGACGTGTCCACCTGCATCGTGGGCCACCGCGCCGACCGTGTTCCCCGGCGCGCCCCGGCGCTCCTGCCAGCGGGCGCGACTTGCGGGCGTGATCAACGAACGCGGATCGACGAGGGCCATCCCGGCATGCGCCGCCGCGTCGCAGGCGTGTTCGCCGACGAGCAGCACCTCGCGCCCGCCCTCGAGCACGGCATGCGCGCCGCAGATGGGATTGCCGATGCGCGTCACGGCAGCGACGGCTCCAGCGGCGAGCGTCCGCCCGTCCATCAGCGACGCGTCCATCTCCACCCATCCGTTCCCGGTCAGCACCGATCCGGTGCCGGCATTGAAGTGCTCGTCGTCCTCGAGGACGATCGTCGCCGCGACCACGGCGTCGAGTGCGCTGCCGCCGCGTGCGAGCACGGCCCAGCCCGCGTCCGCAGCGCGTCGCAGCCCCGCCCGCCGCGGCGCGCGTTCCTCGCGATCCTCGCGCCCCGCGCCTCCGTGCACGACGATGGCCGGCATGCGACCTCATACCGTGGCGTCGCCCCGGCTGCATCCGGCGGCGCGCTGGTATAAGGAGCCCCGATGGCTTCCTCGACGATCACCCGGCTCTCCCGCCTGCTGGCGCCGACGCTTCGCGAAGACCCGGCCGACGCCGAGGTGGTGAGCCACAAGCTGCTGGTCCGCGCCGGCATGATCCGCCAGGTGGCGCGCGGCATCTACGATCTCCTGCCGCTCGGCCTGCGTTCCGTGCGCCGCATGGAGAACATCGTCCGCGAGGAGATGGATCGCGCCGGCGCACAAGAGATCCTGATGCCGGCCGTGATTCCGGCCGAGCTGTGGCAGGAGAGCGGTCGCTGGGACCACTACGGGCGCGAGCTGCTGCGCATGCGGGACCGCTACGACCGCGACTTCTGCTTCGGGCCGACGCACGAGGAGGTCGTCACGGATCTGCTCCGCCGGGAAGTGCGCTCGTACCGTGACCTGCCGAAGAACGTCTACCAGATCCAGGTGAAGTTCCGGGACGAGGTGCGGCCCCGCTTCGGACTCATGCGCGGCCGCGAGTTCATCATGAAGGACGCGTACTCGTTTCACGTCGACCGCGCGGACGCCGAGCGCGAGTACCGGCACATGTACGAGACCTACGCACGCATCTTCGAACGCTGCGGGTTGACGTTCCGGGCGGTCGAAGCCGGCACCGGTGCCATCGGCGGATCGCTGTCCCACGAGTTCCAGGTGCTGGCGCAGTCGGGCGAGGACGCGATCGTATCGTGCGACCGGTGCGACTATGCCGCCAACGTCGAGAAGGCCGAGGTCGGACCGTTGCCGCCGCCTCCGGGCCGGGAGCGAGTGCTCGAGCGCGTCGACACGCCGAGCAAGCGAACCGTCGAGGAGGTGTCCAGCTTTCTCGGGGTGCCCGCCGAACGGTTCGTGAAGACGCTCGTGTATCTGTGTGGCGACGCGCCGGTGGCGGTGCTCGTGCGCGGCGACCATGAAGCGTCGGAGACGAAGGTGGCCGGCGTGCTCGCCGGTGGACCGCTCGCGCTCGCGGACGAAGCGACCGTCGCGCGGGTTACCGGCGCGCCGGTGGGGTTCGCCGGGCCGGTCGGCTTGCGCGTCCGCATCGTCGCCGACGCCTCGTTGCGCGGGCTGCGCGATGCCGTGACCGGCGCCAACCAAGGCGACACGCATCTCGTCGGAGTCGATCAGGCGCGCGACTTCCCGAGCGTCGAGTTCGCCGACCTGCGTCAGGCACGCGCCGGGGACCGGTGCCCGCGTTGCACGGAAGGCACCTTCGCCGAGCACCGCGGCATCGAAGTCGGTCAGGTCTTCTACCTGGGCACGAAGTACTCGACGTCCATGAAGGCCACCTTCCTCGGCACCGACGGGGTCGAGCGTCCCATCGAGATGGGCTGCTACGGCATCGGCGTCACGCGCACCGTCGCGGCCGCGATCGAGCAGCATCACGACGACGCGGGCATCTGCTGGCCCGCCCCGCTGGCCCCGTTCGGCGCGCACGTCGTGCCGGTGAGCGCGAGCGACGCCACGTTGGTGGAAGCGGCCGAGCGCGTCGCCGGCGAGCTGGCCGCTTCGGGCGTCGATGTGCTGATCGACGATCGCGACGAACGGCCGGGTGTGAAGTTCAAGGATGCCGACCTGATCGGCGTCCCCGTCCGCGTCACCGTCGGCCCGCGTGGCTTGAAGACGGGCAAGGTCGAAGTGAAGCCGCGCACGGCCGCCGCGGCCGAGGAGGTCGCCCTCGGTGAGGCGGCTGCCCGCGTCGCCGCGCTCGTGGGGCCGCGGTGACGATCCGCAACGCCGCACAGCGCCGCATCATCGTCGCCCTCGACGTGGAGTCGCTCGCCGAGGCCAGGCGTCTCGTGCGGGTGCTCGCACCGCACGTGGCGACCTTCAAGGTGGGGAAGCAGCTCTTCGTCGCGGCCGGTCCGGACGTCGTGCGGATGATCCACCGCTACCGGCGTGACGTCTTCCTCGATCTGAAGTTCCACGACATTCCCCACACCGTCGCGAACGCGGTGGTCGCCGCGGCACGTCTCGGCGTGCGCTTCGTCGACGTGCACGCCTCTGGAGGTCCCGCCATGCTGCGGGCGGCCAGCGACGAAGTCACCCGTGCGTGCCGCCACGAGCGGCTGCGCCGGCCGACCGTCCTCGCCGTCACGGTGCTCACGAGCATGGACGACGCCGACCTGCGCGCCATCGGGGTCCGCGGCGGTCCGGCACGGCAGGTGGCTCGGCTGGCGCGGCTCGCGGCTCGCGCCGGCATCGACGGTGTCGTCGCGTCACCGCACGAGATTGCGGCCATTCGCCGCGCGTGTGGGCGCCGGTTCACGATCGTCACCCCGGGGGTGCGTCCTGCCGGCGCCGTAGCGGGCGACCAGAAGCGCGTGCGCACGCCGGGCGAGGCCGTCGCCGCGGGCGCCGACTACGTGGTCGTCGGGCGTCCGGTGCTGCAGGCGGCGGATCCCGCGGCGGCCGTACGCGCGATCGCTGCCGAGATTCGTGCGGCGCATCGCACCCGCTGCTGAGGGCGTCGCGCGCTACGACAGCCGCGCGTTCGCCAGCGACGGAAGCTCGCGCCGCACGCGCCGTAGCCGCTCCCGATCGATCTCGGCGAGGACGACACCTTCGGTGTCGGCGGCCCGCGCCAGGACCGTGCCCCAGGGATCGACGATCATCGAGTTGCCGTAGTCGGCGAATCCGTGCGGGCTCCGTCCCGATTGGTTCGCGGCCAGCACGTAGCACTGGTTCTCGATGGCGCGGGCGCGCACCAGGACGTCCCAGTGCGCGGCGCCCGTCGGGGCAGTGAAGGCCGACGGGACGACCAGCAGCTCGGCGCCCGCCCGCGCGAGGCGCCGGTACAGCTCGGGGAATCGCAGATCGTAGCAGATGGAAAGCCCGAGAGTTCCCAGCTCGGTTTCGACCGTCGTGGGCTCGGCCCCCGGCGCGCGCGTCTCCGATTCTCGAACCGTGACCTGGCCCGGAATCTCTACGTCGAAGAGATGAATCTTGCGGTAGCGGGCGAGGAGTGCGCCGTCCCGACCGAACACGCACGTCGTGTTGAAGGAGCGGCCGCGCTCCCCTGCGGTCTCCAACCACGATCCCGCGCAGAGGACGATGCGATGCAGGCAGGCGAGCGAAGCCATTGCCTCGGACGTCGGGCCGGGAATGGGCTCCGTGTGTGCAGGCTCCTGGTCGCGCGGCCCCCGCCACGCGACGACTTCGGGCAGGACGACCAGCTGCGCGCCCTTGGCCGCAGCTTCGCCGACCAATTCACCCGTTCGGGTGAGGTTTCGGGCGCGGTCGGGCCCCGAGCTGGTCTGGACGACCGCCGCGAGGAAGCGCTCCATGGCCTGGCGGGAGCCTTAGCCGCGGCCCGAGCGGTGGTCAACGCGGGGCGCGTCGAGGCTTCGCACAAACGACCGATTGTCACTCCGTGTCGCCCTGTGGTAGCGCATCGTGTCATGGCGCGATTGGTGAAGCGGTACAGCAACCGCAAGCTGTACGACACGACCGAGAGCCGTTACGTCACGCTCGAGGAAATCGCGCGCTGGGTGCGTGCGGGCGAAGACGTGAAGATCCTCGAGAACGAGAGCGGGGAGGATCTGACGGCCGTCACCTTCGCGCAGATCATCCTGGAAGGGGAGCGCAAGAAGTCCGGCCTGCTCTCGCTGGGGCTCATGCGGGAGCTGATCCAGCACGGCGAAGCGGCGCTGCAGAACATCGCCGCCACCGTCGACCGCGGTATGGAAGCCATCCGCTCGGCGCCCGAGCGCGCGGGCCGGCGCGTGCAGGAGCTCTCGCGCGTCGCCGACCGGCTCGCCGAGCTGCAACGCCGGGTCGACGAGGTCGTGCGCCGTTCGGTCGAGCGCGTGACCGGACACCCCGCCTTCCAGCAGGAAGTGAAGCGCATCGAGCGGACCGTACAAGCCCTCGAGGCACGCATCGGCCGTCTCCGCGGGGGTGACGGTGACGAGGACGAGGTCCCGCCGCCCGCACCCGCTCCCACGAACCGCACCCCGACGAACCACGCGAACGAAGGCTAGGACACCGACCCGAGCTACAGCTCGGGTCGGGACCGGACGAGCGTGAGGCGCTCGGTGACCCGCGCGGGCGTGGTGTCGCGGCCGGCAACGCGTCGGATCTGCCGCGCGTACCTCGCGTCGGTGTCCTATCGTGTCAGGAATACCGGGCAGAGGGTGTTGCGCAGCACGAACTCCGTCGTACTGCCGAGAACCATCTCGATGATTCGCGAGTGTCCGTAGGCGCCGATGATCAGCAGATCGTACTGGCCGTCGCGCGTGACGTCGACGATGCGCTGGTGCGGCGGACCGGAGAGGCGCCGGATCGAGACGCTGACGCCGTAGGTTTCCAGGTACTGCCGCGCTTCGGCGAGGACGGCATCCGGGTCGCTCCCCGCGCGCTCGACGTGCACGACCGTGAGCGGCAGGCCGAGCGCGCTCGCCAACTCCGCCGCGGCGTGCAGCGCCGCGCTCGCCCGCTGTGAACCGTCGTACGCGAGGAGCGGCCGCGCGATTGGGGCGAAGCTGGTCGGCGACACGAAGACCGGCCGCGGCGACTTGCGCGCCACCGACTCCGTCGTGCTCCCGAGCAAGCCGGTCGAGAACCGTTCGTTGATGCCGCGATGCCCGAGGACCACGAGGTCGGCGGTGCGCGCTTGATCGCAGATCTCGTTGGCGACCACGCCGATCGGGAGCGCCGTGGTGCACGCCACGCTGCGTTCGCGGCACCGTCGCTCGAACAGATCGAGGATCACGCGGCCCCGTTCCTGCAGCGCGTCGCGCATCTTCGAGGAGAAGTCGAGATAGGGCTCGAAGCCGAGCGAGCCCGACACGTCGTGCAGGAAGGACCCTTCGATCGACACGATGTCGATGACGTGCAGGCCCATCAAGGTGGCGCGCAGCCGCTCGGCCAACCACAGGCCGTAGTCGAGCGCGGCCACGGCGTGCTGCGAGCCGTCCAGGGCGACCAGGATGCGCTTCACGCGGTGAGAACCCTTCGAGGCCGCACTACACCCGCCCAAACAGGCGCGCAAGACATCGGCCGCAGCTTGCAAAGCCGTCCGGCTGGGTTATGAACCCAGGCGTGGGCCGACGCGACGAGGCGCTCTGCGAAGAGCTGAAGGAACTGGCCACCCGCCTCGGTGTCGAGGTGCGCGAGGAGCCGCTCTTGCGGGAAGTCGGCTATCACGTGCACAGCGGCGCGTGCCGCGTCCACGGGCGCGAGCTGATCATCATCGAGCGCGGTTTGACGGCCTCGGAGCGCATCGACGTACTCGTGCGCGGGCTCGTCGAGCACGACTTCGAGACGCACTATCTCTCGCCCGCGTTGCGTCACCTGATCGAGAGTGCCCGAGGTGGTTCGGCCGCCTGAGGCCGGGACGCGCATGCTCCGCGGGCTGCAGGGGGCGTTCGAGGAGGCGCTGAAGGAGCGAGGGCTCAAGTCGACCGCGCAGCGCGACGACATCGCGCGCGTCTTCTTCACGGAAGGTGGCCATCACTCCGTCGAGGAGCTGTACGCCGCGGTGAAGCGCGTGAACCCGCGGGTCGGGTACGCCACCGTCTACCGCACGCTCAAGCTGCTGAAGGAGTGCGGCCTCGCAGAGGAGCGGCGCTTCGACGACGGGCAGACGCGCTACGAGCCCAGCGAAGAGCGCGAGCAGCATCACGACCACATCATCTGCGAGCGCTGCAACAAGATCGTCGAGTTCAACAGCGAAGAGCTGGAGAAGCAGCAGGTGCGCATCGCGCGGTTCCTCGGATTCGTGCTCTCCCGCCACCATCTCGAGCTGTACGGCATCTGTGCCGAGTGCCGCGAAGGCCGGCCCAGCAAGCGGGTTGGCAAGGGCGTGCAGCAGATAGTCTGACGACGCCGGCGCCCCGGCGGCCGATATTCGCGTCGGCCCGCGTGCCTGGCCCGTTGCCCCTTGTCTTGACACCCCGGCACCCCTCCGAGTAGCTGAAAGTGACTTTCAATATCTTTACCCCATGCCGTCGCTTCGTACCGCGCCCGTGCTGCTCGTTTTGCTCCTCGGAGTCGCTGCGGGCGCTCGTGCGGCGACCGACGATCCGGCGGGCGTGCGGCGGCTCCTCACCATGCTCGCCGGCATTCGTGACGAGTATCGTGAGGCCCTCGACGACGCCGGGAAGCTGATCGCGCCGCGCGAGATCGAAGAGGCACGGCTGCTCATCGCCGAGGCGCGCGAACAGGCGCGACGCCTGGGGCCGGTGGTCCCCCCGACCTTCTCGACCATCATGGACGCCGTGCAGGCGGGTATCGATCGGACGGTTCCCACGGAGCAGGTGGTCGGGCCCCTGGACGAGCTGCGCGCCGCGCTCAGCGAGGCGAGCGGGGTATCGGCGGACAGTGGGCCGCCCGCGCCCCCGTCGGTCGAGCGTGGTGCCGCGCTCTTCGCGGACAACTGTGCGGGGTGTCACGGGGCGCGCGGTGCGGGCGACGGAGAGGAGGCCGCGCAGCTGGCGATCCGCCCGGCCAACTTCAGCGATACGACGTTCATGCGCGGCGAGACCCCGCAGGATTTCTTCAACGTGATCTCGCTCGGACGGCGCCGCAGCGGCATGCCCGCCTGGGAAGAGGTGCTGAGCGTCCAGCAGCGGTGGGATCTCGTCGCGTTCACGTGGACGCTCGCGGCGGCGGCGCCCACCGGCGCGGGCGCACCGGCATATGCCGCCGCGTGCGGCGGCTGCCACGGCGACACGGCCGCCGGCGGCGGCGCCGTCCCGAACCTGTCGACCACGCTCAGCCTGGCCCAGCGTACCGACGCCGAGCTGCTGGCATCGCTCGACGATGCGGGGCACGCCGCGGTCAGTGCGAACGAGGCGGACCGCGCGCTGGCCGTGGCGTGGCTGCGGCAGCGCTCGCTCGCAGGCGGCAGTGCCCCCGGCGAAGCCGCGGTCGAAGGCGAGCTCTCGCTCGCGGGCCTCGACGATGCGCGCCGGTTGCTCGCGGCGTCCGTCGCCGCCGCGGCTCGGGGCGACGAGGCGGCGGGACAGCTCGCCACTGACGCGTACATCGCGTTCGAGCCGTTCGAACGGCGTCTCCGCGTCACGCACGGCGACCTGGCGGTTCGCATCGAAGAGGCATTCCTCGAGCTCCGGACGATCGTACGCGGTGCCGGCGCCCGCGACCGCATCGCCGCGCTGGGCGAGGCGATCGATGCCGATCTCGCGACGGCAACCGCACGGCTCACGGCGCCGTCGTCGGCCGGCCGCTGGGCGGTGTTCGTGCAGGCCGTCGCCATCATCCTCCGCGAGGGCTTCGAGGTCATCCTCGTCGTCGGTGCCCTCGCTGCCTACGTTCGTCGCAGCGGGCAAGTGCACATGCTCGGCGCCATCCGTGGCGGTGTCGTCCTCGGGCTGGTGGCGAGCCTGCTCACGGCGCTCGGGCTCGTGCAGCTCGCGCGGAATGCCGCCGTGGCGGGCGAGGTGCTCGAAGGCGCGGCGTTGCTGCTCGCCTCGCTCGTGCTGTTCTGGGTGAGCTACTGGCTCATCGCCAAATCCGAGGCAGACCGCTGGCAGCGCTACATCGCGGGTAAAGTCCAGGGAGCGCTCGGTCGCGGGAGCACCGTCGGCCTTGCGCTGGCGTCCTTCCTCGCCGTCTACCGAGAAGGCTTCGAGACGATGCTCTTCTACCAGGCGCTGCTCGGTGCGAGCGGCGCGCTGGACGTCGTCTTGGGGGGCTTCGCCGTGGGCTGCTTCGCGCTGGCGCTGCTCTGGGTGGCGATGCACCGCGTCGGCATGCGTGTCCCCATCACGCAGTTCTTCCTCGTGACGGGCGTGTTGCTCTACGCGTTGGCGGTCATCTTCGCCGGGCAAGGCGTGGCGGAGCTGCAGGAGGGAAGTGTGATCGGGGTGACGCCGGTGGCCGGCGTGCCGACCATCCCGTGGCTCGGGATCTTCCCGACGGTGCAGACGCTCGCAGCCCAGGGTACGCTCCTCCTGCTGGCGATGGGCGCGCTCGTCGTGCTCGCGCTCCGCCGCGCGCGGGGCGTCGCCGATCCGTCCGCGCGCCCGGGTGAGGCCGAGGGATGAGCGTGGCGCTGGTTCTCGCGACGACGCTCGTCGCCGCCGTCACCGCGACGGCGTCGCCAGACCCGCAGGCATCGTTGCGCGAATGGGTCATGGGCACCGTCGCGGACGTGCGCGTCTATGCCGCCGCGGATGCGCCGGCGGCACGGGCGGCGCTCGGGCGTGCGATGGACGAGATCCGCGCCGTCGACCACTTGATGGCGGTCCAGCGTCCCGACAGCGACGTGAGCCGTGTCAATCGCGAGGCGGCGACGCACGCGGTCGCCGTCGACCCCCGCGTGCTCGCCGTACTGCGCACGAGCCTGGAAGTGAGCCGGCTGACGGACGGGGCGTTCGACGTCACGGTGCTCCCTACCGTGCTCGCCTGGGGCTTCACGGGGCCGATGCCGGCGCGACCGACGGGCGCGGTGCCGCGTCCGGCCGGCTTTCGCACGCTGCGTCTGGATGACGCCGCAGGAACCGTCCGCTTCACCGATGCCGCCGCCGGTGTCGATCTCGGCGGCATCGCCAAGGGATATGCGCTCGATCGGGCGCGCGACGTGTTGCGTGCCGCCGGCGTGCGCTCGGCGTGGCTCGATCTCGGTGGCGAGATCGCGACGATCGGCGCGCCGCCGGACGGCGGCCGGTGGCGCATTGCCGTGCGCCATCCACGCCGAGCAGGCGCCGTGTTGGGCATCCTCGAGATGGGCGAGGGGGCGGTGTCGACGTCCGGCGACGGCGAGCGATTCGTGGAGGACGCGGCGGGACGCGCGGGGCACATCTTCGATCCCCGTACGGGTCGCCCGGCGAGCGCACTGGTGACGGCCACGGTCGTCGCCAGCTCGGCGACGCTCGCCGATGCCCTGTCCACCGCTGCGGTGGTCATGGGCGACGAGGCTTTCGAGCGGCTCGCGCGACGGCTCGACGTCGGCGCCGTACTCGGCGAGCTGGCGCCGGACGCCGCCGTCCGCGTCCGTGTGACACCTGGACTCAGATTCGAGCCGGCTTGAGCGCCGCGTTCGAAGGCCCATCAACCGTCCGAAGCAAACGAACGAGGGGGAAGGAATGCAGCAGACATCGACGAGAGGACCGGGCCGCGCCGTGCGGGCGATCCTCGCCGCCACCACGCTGACGCTCGGCGTGGCGCAGGGGACGCGTGCCGACAGCCTGGAGGAGATCGAGCGCAGGGGACAGCAATTGCTCCAGCAGCTCCAGCACGAGCTCGATGCCGCTCGTCGCGAGCGCGAGGCCTTGGAGGCCGATCGCAAGCAGTTCGAGGCCGAGCGCCGGCAGTTCGAGGCCGAACGCAAGACCGCCCCGGCGGCGGCGACGGCGGGTGCCGCACCGGCCACGCCCAGCGAAACGGATCGGAAGGTCGACATCCTGGCCTCCGAGATCCAGCAGCTGAAGACGAACGTCGCCGTGCCTCCGACGGTCGACTACAAGAGCAAGTATGGCTACGGGCCGGCCGCGTCGAAGGTCTATTCGGTGTCCCGCGGGCTGTCGATCGGCGGCTACGGAGAGGGCATCTACACGAACACCGTGGGCGACACGCGCGGCACGAGCGACACCGCCGACGCGCTGCGCTTCGTCCTCTACACCGGGTACAAGTTCACTGATTGGCTCGTGCTGAACAGCGAGATCGAGTTCGAGCATGCCACCACGTCGGCGACGGTGAGCGCGGGATCGGGCTCCGTGTCGGTGGAGTTCCTCACCCTCGATTTTCTCGCGCGCGACTACGCCAACCTGCGCATGGGCCTGGTGCTCGTGCCAATGGGGTTCATCAACGAGATGCACGAGCCGGTGTTCTTCCACGGCGCGAATCGGCCGGAGGTGGAGCGCGTCATCATCCCGACCACCTGGCGTGAGCTCGGTGCGGGCATCTTCGGGGAGGCGGGCGAGTTCACCTATCGCGCCTACACGCTCACGAGCCTCAACGCGGACGGATTCTCGTCGAGCGGCATCCGGGGCGGCCGGCAGAGCGGCAACCGGGCCCTGGTCGACAGCTACGCCGGGACCGGCCGCCTCGACTACGAGCCGGAGTGGGCGGAGGGCTTGCTCGTCGGCGGGTCGTTCTTCGTCGGCGGGACCACACAGGACCAGGCGGAGTTCGGCAACGCCGACGGCTTGCTCACCTTGTGGGACGCGCACCTCCAGTATCGCTGGCGCGGCATCGAGCTGCGCGCCCTCGGCGCGTGGGGATACTTGGACGACGCGAAGAGCATCAGCAACGCGAACGAGACGACGGTCGCCAACCAGTTCGATGGGTACTACCTCGAGGCCGCCTACGACGTGATGCCGCTCATCCTCCCGCAGTTCGAGACCCAGTACCTGGCTCCGTTCTTCCGCTACGAGCACTTCGACACCCAGGAGCACGTGCCTTCCGGGTTGGTGCGCGACCGCACCAAGGACACGGAGCTCTACACCATGGGGCTCACCTACAAGCCGCACCCGCAGATCGTGCTCAAGCTCGACTACCGCAACTTCCAGCAGGCACAGGGTGAGCGCGCCGACGACGTCAACTTCGGTGCCGGATTCGTCTTCTGAACGTGTGGCCCGCCCGCCTCTCGCCGTGCCTGGCCGCCGCCGTCGTCATCGCGGCGGTGGCCGGGCCGGCGAGCGAGGGGCGGACCGAGGCGCTGCTCGCGCGCGACGAGGCGTTGGCGCTGGCGTTTCCCGGCGCGCAGACGGAGTCGCGCACCGTCTTCTTGTCGGAGGCGCAGCTCGCCACGTTGCGCGAACGGATGGGGAAGGAGGCGCCGTCGAAGCTGTTCACCTACTACACGGCGCGCCGCGACGGGGCCGTGGTGGGGTACGGCGTGATCGAGACGCACGTGGTCCGCACCTTGCCGGAGGCGTTTCTCGTCGTGCTGTCACCGGCCGGCACCATCGAGCGCGTGTTGATGCTTGCCTTCTACGAGCCGCCCGAGTATCGGCCCTCGGACCGATGGTTGGAGCAGTTCACGGGACGCACGGCGAAAGGCGAGCACGGCTGGCGCGTCGGACGGGACGTGCACGGCATCACGGGCGCCACGCTCACGGCGCACGCCGTGACCGAGGCGCTCCGCCGCATCGTGCTCGAGTTCGACCTCGTCGTCGGGAGCCGATCGAAGTGATCTGATGCGCTTCGTGGTGACTGCCGAATGGCGCGAGAATCACCTGCTGCGCCTCATCCTGGCTGGGTTTCTGGTGTTCGTGTCGTTGCTCTGGCTCACGAACGCGCTGTTGTTCTTCTCGCAGATGTCGCTCAGCACCGCGTCCGTGGTGAGCTTCTATCGCGGTTCGGACGAGGCCTTCACCCAGCCGCGCAGCTTCAAGGTCCTGCTCGAGATCTCGCATTTCCACCTCTTCGCGATGGGGATCCTCGTCCTCACCATGACCCATCTCGTCCTGTTCGCACCCATCAGCGTCCGGGCCAAGGCGTGGCTCATCCTGGTGTCCTTCGGGAGTGCGCTCGCGGACGAGGGGGCCGGGTGGCTGGTCCGCTTCGCCCACCCCGGGTTCGCGTGGCTCAAGCTCGCCGGCTTCCTCGCCCTGCAGACCAGCCTCGGGCTCATGATCGGCATCGTCGCATGGGCCGTCTGGACGACCCCGCCGAACGCCTACCGCGGCAACGGAGCTCGTGGCGACGGGCGCGACGGCTGAGCCGCCGCCGCGGGCGGACACGCATGCCGCGTCGGTGCGGGCACCTCCGCGGCCGGCGGCGTGATGCCGAACACGACATCGGCCACGCCCGGGCGGAGGCCGTCGCATGCCCGGGTCGTGTCCCAGGGGAGGAGGACGACGACGTCGTCGATGCCGAGCGCGGCGAGCTGTCGCGGGATGCCGCCGCGGTCCTCGAGGTGGCCGTACCCCGCGAGACCGACGACGAGGCCATCGCCGCTGCTGCGAGCCGCCCGCGCCAGCACCTCCGCCATGGCGCGGTCCCACAGAAGCTGCGCCTCGATGAACCGTGCGGCAGCCGGTGTATCGCGAACGTCCGATGCAGGACGACAGGCGTGCTCGGCATAGGTGGCGACGAGTCGGTCGACGTAGGCGGCGTCCGGTATGGCCGGGTCTCCGACCCCTGCGCGCTCCGCGGTCGGGATCGACGCCCATCCCGAGCGTGCGACCCGCGCCGTCAACGCACGGGGCACGTTCAACGCGAGCGTGGGAAGATGGTGGCGCCGGGTGAAGTAGAGCAACGGCAGCACGGAATCCGCCGATGGACCCCACGCCTGCCGCCAGCGCGTCCGGGTACTCAGCTCCTCCACCGACAGCTCGCCACGCGACCAGGCGTCGAGCACGGGTTGCTCGTCGCGCGGGAACATCTCGAAGCCGACCTGCACCCGGGCGCGGCGGGCCAGGAGTCCGGCCAACACGTCCAGCTGCCAGCGATGATCCTCCGGAACGTCATGCCGTTCCCCCAGGAGCACGACCCGCGCCCTGCTGGCGCGCGCGAGAACCTGGTCGTGTGCCCATGGTCGCCCGCCGGCGGGCTCGAGCCATCCACCCGACGACACGCACGCCTGCCGCGGCCCCGCGGGGTGCGGGCTGTGCGTGCCGGCGCAGCCGGCCAGCAGAGCCAGCAGCAGTAGCGACGGGCTACTTGTGCATCTGCTCGGCGAGGTACTGCTTCTCACCCAGCGCCTTTACGAGCCCGAGCTGGGTTTCGATCCAGTCGAGGTGGGATTCCTCGCTGCGCAGGATGTCTTCGAGCAGGTGCCGGGAGGCGTTGTCGCCGGCGTCGACGCAGAGTGCGATTGCCTCGTTCAGGCGCTTGGCCGCGTCGAGCTCGAGCGACCGGTCGAGGGAGAGCTGCTCGGGGACGGTCTCCCCGATGCGGACCTTGCCCAGCTTCTGGAGGTTGGGAAGGCCCTCGAGGAACAGGATGCGCTCGGTCAGCTCGCTGGCGTGCTTCATCTCGGAAATCGACTCGTGGTAGATCGCCTCGGCCAGCCGGTGGTACCCCCAGTTCTTGCACACCTTCGAGTGCAGGAAGTACTGGTTGATGCCGACCAGCTCGGCGGCGAGCACGTCGTTCAGCGCCTGGATCACCTTCGCATTGCCCTTCATCGTATGCCCCCCCGGTGGACGACTCACTCGGGAGCTAGCACAGGGGCTATGACCGGTCGAGGTGCGACGCTCGCGTAGGGCTCAGGCGGCGCGAGGGCAGGTGCGGGAGCCGGAGGTCTGGAGATGTTCACGGATGTCGGCCAGGCAGGTTCCGCATTCCATGCCCGCACCGCATGCCCGCCGGACCTCCGCCACGGTGCTGGCGCCCCGTTCGACGGCTTCGGCGACCTCACGGTCGGTCACGCCCCGGCAAAGACAGAGAATCATCTCGATGGCCTCGACTCGATAGTTACCGATTTTGAGAATCGTTTTCAAGCACTATCGAAGCGGGGGAAGAGGGGCTCGGGGGCAGCGGTGTGGTGCCCGGGCGCAAAGGCCTTGCCCCACGCGAGGGACAGCTCGCCCAGACGGTTCTCCGGGAACCCGAGGTAAGCACTCAGTTTCCTGGCGGTTTCTGGCAGGAACGGCTCCAGCAGCTGCGCGCTCGTGCGCAGCGCCTCGCATAGCTCGTGTAAGATCGCCCCGACTCGAGGCCGGGAGGCGGGATCCTTGGCGAGCGTGAAGGGCGCCTGCTCGACCACGTACTTGTTGGCGTGGTCGAGCGCCCGCCAGACGGCTTCCAGCGCGCGGTGGAAGGCGAGCCCTTCGACGTGGGCATCGAGCGCGCTCGCCGCATCCGCGAAGGCTCGACGGAGCGCCTGATCCGCCTCGGTCGGAGCGAGCGGCTGCAGGACGCCCTCGAAGTAGCGTTGCTGCATCGCCAGCACCCGGCTCGCGAGGTTGCCGAGGCCGTTGGCCAGGTCGGCGTTGAGTCGCGTCACCAGCGCCTGCTCGTTCCAGTCGGCGTCGTGTCCGAACGCCATCTCGCGCAGGAGATAGTAGCGAAAGGCGTCCATGCCGTAGCGCGCCTTCATCTCGAGCGGCCGGACGACGTTGCCGAGGCTCTTGGACATCTTGTCCTGCTGCATCTTCCAGTAGCCGTGCACGCAGAGGCGCCGATAGACGGGCAGCCCCGCCGCCATGAGCATGGTCGGCCAGAAGATGGCGTGGGGCTTGAGGATGTCCTTGCCGATCAGGTGGTGCGCCTCCGTCCAAAACGTCATCAAACCGCGGTGCTCGAGCGCGCTCACGTAGTTCAGCAGCGCGTCGAACCACACGTAGGTCACGTAGCGGTCGTCGAAGGGCAGCTCGATGCCCCAGGTGAGGCGCGCCTTCGGCCTCGAGATGCAGAGGTCGCCGATGGGCTCGCGCAGCATGCCCAGGACCTCGTTGCGGTAGCCCTCGGGGACGATCAGGTCCGGGCGCTCTTCCAGCAGTGCCAGCAGCCGGTCCTGATAGGCGCTCATCCGGAAGAAGTAGTTCTCTTCCGCGATCTCGGTGGGAGCCACGCGGTGATCGGGGCAGAGACCGTTCTCGAGCTCGCGCGGCTGGTAGAAGCGCTCGCATCCGAAGCAGTACAGTCCGGCGTAGCGGTCGAAGTAGATGTCGCCCTTGGCGTGGATCTCGGCCAGCACCCGGCGCACGAAGGCCACGTGATGGGCGTCGGTCGTGCGGATGAAGTGATCGTAGCGCAAGCCCGCCTCGTCCCACGTCTGACGGAAGAGCCCGGAGACATGGTCCACGTGCACCTGCGGATCGACGCCGGCGCGCGCCGCCGCCTGCGCGATCTTGTCGCCATGCTCGTCGGTGCCCGTCAACGTGAAGACCGAGCGGCCGCGCGCACGCCAGTAGCGTCCGAGGACGTCGGCCACCAGCGTCACGTACGTGTGGCCGAGGTGCGGCTCGGCGTTCACGTAGAAGAGCGGCGTGGTGACGTAGAGCCGTTGCTCAGGCATCCGGCCGCCGCGCGACCAGCTCGTCGAGCGTGACGTCCACGACCTCGCCGTCGTCGTCACGACGCACGCGCACGGTCTGCTTGAGCAGGCTCTGGCCCACGACTTCGCCGTTGCCCTTGACGCTTTCCACATGCACGCCGATGGCCGGAAGCTCGCGGCGAAGCTCGAGGTAGGTCTCGTACTCGTACCGCATGCAGCACTTGAGCCGGCCGCATTGCCCGGCCAGCTTCGAGAAGTTGAGCGCCAGCCCCTGCGCCTTGGCCATCTTGACCGAGACGGCCTGGAACTCCTTCAGCCACGACGAACAGCACAGCTCGCGGCCGCAAACTCCCATGCCGCCCGCGACCTTGGCTTCGTCGCGGGAGCCCATCTGCCGCATCTCGACGCGCATCGCGAGCACGTCGGCCAGGTCGCGCGCCAGATCACGGTGCTCGTAGCGCTCCTCGGACGCGTAGTACACGAGGGCCCGGGATCCATCCGAGGACCGCTCCACCTTGACGAGCTTGATGGGCAGCTCGCGGCCACGGAAGACCTGCAGCACCGAGCGGCGGAGGTCGTGCTGGCGCAGCAGCTGATCGTCTTCGACCGCGAGATCGCGATGCTCCGCGAGCTGGAGGACGCGATGGAGGCGCCGTCCCGTCGTCCGCCGCATCGGCGCCGCGCTCACCGTGCCGAGTGTCGGGCCGCGCTCGGTTTCGACCAGGACCCGGTCGTCCCGCTTGAGCGCGAGGGTTCCGGGATCGAAGTCGGACACGGGGCCGCCCGCCCGGAAGCGGACGCCGACGACCAAGGGAAGCTCCGGAGCCGGCGGGTCGTGCTCGTGATCGTTTTCGTATTCGTTCATGGTGTGATGCTCGGGGTGCCGCGATCGAGGCGACGCAGCGCGAGCAGCATCGTCTCGATGGCCAGCACCCGATTGGCGTTGCGATCGAGGGCATCGACCGTATCACAGAGCAGCTCGAGTTGGCGAAGGACGGTCTCCGGGTCGGTCCGTGCGGCGGCGATCGCGAGCGCACGTCGCAGATCGGGGTTGCGCGCGCCAAGCTCGTCCGCGCCGCACGCGTGGGCCAGCAGGTCCCGATACCAGGCCAACACGACGTCCAGCGCGGGTTCGAAGGCGCCACGGCCGATCTCCTGTGCGAGCGCGGAGATCTCGTGCGCGCCGCGGTCGCGCAGCGTCGCCACGACGTTCAGGACGCGCTGGCGCAGCGCCGTGTGCTCCTCGCCGGCCAGGGCGATCGCGCGGCCGAGCGAGCCACCCGCCTGCGCGGCCGCCAGCGCCGCCACGTCGCCCGCGACCCCGCGCGTGCCGAGCGCGGCCTCGACCTCGTCGCGGCCCAGCGGCTCGAGTTGGATGGCCTGACAACGAGAGCGGACCGTGGGCAGAAGCTGACTCGGCCGCGTCGCCAGGAGCAGGATGACGCTCGCCCCGGGCGGCTCTTCCAGCGTCTTCAGCAAGGCGTTCTGTCCGTGGTCGTTCAGCAGGTGCGCGCCGTCGATGATGGCGACCTTGCGCGCGGCCAGCATGGGGCGCAGCGTGAGCCAGCGCACGAGCGTGCGTGCCTGCTCGATGCGGATGTCACGCCGCTCTTCCTCCCGCATGACGATGCACGCGTCGGGATGCGTGCCCGCGCGCATCAGCGTACAGTGCCGGCACGTGCCGCAGGCGTCGTCTCCGCCTGCCTCGCACACCAGCAAGGTCGCGAACGCATCCGCGACGGCGCGTTTCCCGACGCCCTCGGGTCCGTGCAGAAGGTAGGCGTGCGCTGCGCCCTGGCGAGCCGCCGCGGCGAGGCGCCGGGTGACGTGCGCGTGGCCGACCAGATCGCGAAAGGTCACGGGCGCCCCATCCGCGCCAGCGCCGCCGATTGCACGGCACGCTGGACCTCTTCGAGGGAGCCTCGCGAGTCGAGCAGCGCGTATCGCTCGGGCGATGCGGCCGCGAGCGCGCGGAAGCCCTCGCGAACCCGCCGGTGAAAGGCGAGCGGCGCGGCTTCGATCCGGTCGGCGCCGCCGGAGCGGCGCCGTGCTCGCGCCAGGCCTTCCTCGACCGGACAATCGAACACGAAGGTCAGATCCGGTGCCAGGCCCGCTCGCGCGTAGCCGTCGACGGCGCGAACGGTGGCGAGGTCGAGTCCGCGCCCGTACCCCTGGTAGGCGATCGTCGAATCGGAGAACCGGTCGCAGATCACGGGGCGTCCCGCTTCGAGCGCCGGTCGGATCACCTGAGCCACGTGCTGGGCGCGGTCGGCGCAGTAGAGAAGCAGCTCGGCCAACGGGGCCACCGATCCGGACTCGACGTCGAGCAGGAGCCGGCGAAGCGGCTCTCCGAGCGGCGTGCCACCCGGCTCGCGCGTCTCGAGGACGTCGCACCCCGTCTGGCGCAGCTGGGCCGCCAACAGACGGGCGTGCGTCGACTTGCCGGACCCCTCGATGCCTTCGAACGTGAAGAAGCGCGGCACGCGGCGAGCGGTCTAACGTGCTTTCCGCCGGGTCGGCAAGCCCGCCCCGTCGCGCGTCAGGTCTCTGACACCTGCACACGCGCGGTTGACGTAGCGGCGGGTCGCGGACCGCCTCTGCCCGCCGGGCGGCGTCTGCGGTCGGGCACGTGCTTTGCTGCTCCACGGCAGCATGCGCGGGACATGGGTGGAAGTCCGGCGACGTCTCGGCCTCCACGCCCTGGCCATCTTCGGCGTCTGGCCGCTGCTGTCGCTCGCGATGGCCGCGGTCGAGATCCGAGAGCTGCCGTACTACGCGGTTTCTCCCGGGCAGGCCCTGCTCGGCGCTGCCGCCGGGACGGCTGTCCTGGTTCCGGACTTTGCGTTGGTCGGCGCGCTTGCGCTGGCGGTATCGACGCTCTGCTTCGGCACCCTGGCGTCGCTCGGCCTGCTGCCGACGGCTTCGCGGCGCGAGATCGTCGTCGAGCCGGTGCTCCTCTTCCTGGCGGCGTTCCTCGGGATCGCGCTCTGCTACCCGAGCGTGCTGGCGAATCCCATCCTGACCTTCGCGCGAGGCTACCCGATCCTTCCGGTGACGGTGGGCTTGGCCGTGACCACCGCGGGGGCAGCGATGCTGCGGGCCGGTGGCGCGCGCGGAGCGATCGTCGTGGTCGTCGTGTGTGCCCTCGGTGCGGCCGTTCCACAGCCGGTGGCGCGGGGGATGGTCCCGACCCACATCGGACCGGGACGTGCGGCCGTCGTCGTCCTGGGGCTCGACTCGCTCTCACACGCCGACGATCTCTCCGAGCTTCGCCAGCTCGCGGCCGCGCCTGGAGGCGCCTGGTATTCGCACGCGGTCAGCCCGGGGCTGCTCACCAATGCGGTGTGGACGAGCATCCTGCGCATGCAGGCCGTGCACGCGCACGGTGTGTTTCATACGTTTCAGCAGTTTCCGCCGGCGACGGACACGCTCGTCACGCGATCGCGGCGCGCAGGGTTGCGGACCATCTCGCTCTTTCCCGACCAGGTCACCTGTGCCGTCGGCAGCCAGGCTGGCTTCGACGAGGATCGCAGTGGTCCCATAGGGTGGCGCCAGCTCGCCACGGCCATCGTCGAGAACGCCAGCGTGCTCCTCCCCATGGCGCGCCCCCTCTTGCCCCGCGTGAGCGACGTGCCGCGGAACCACGCCGGCACCTATGCCTACGACCTCGACCGCGAGCTCGACGGCGTGTTCGCCGAGGGCGATCGCGGCGGCCGTGCGCTGCTGGTCGCCCACCTCACGTATCTCCACAGCCCTCGCTTCCCGTCGTACCGCGAGCTCGATCGGGCGGAACGGCGTCGCGTGTGGTGGACTGCGGCCGGGAGCGTGCGCGATCGCAGCTTCGACTGGCAGGACGAGCAGCACGGCTCCGACGCCCTGGCGCTTCGCCCCTGGAAGGTCCGCCGCCTCACGACTGCGCTCCTCGCGTCCTTGGAGCGCACGCGGTTCTTCTCGCCCGAACGCGCCGGCCAGCTCCTCGTACTGTCGGACCACGGCGACCGCGCCGGTCTCACGCCCGCGACCTTCTGGAAACCCGAGTATCACCATGTGCCGCTCGTCACGGTGGGTTTGCCCGTGCGCCCCGATCCCGACGCGCCGATCTCATTGCTCGACACGGCAGCGTTGCTGGGACTGGCACCCGGGGACGCGCCCCCCGACCCGAGCGTCGAGTTCATCGTCTCGGCGCCGGTGCAGTGGCCGCCGCTCGTGCGCTCGGCCAGGCTCGCCTGGGACGGGACGGTCACGCTCGACGCCGATCTTCTCGCCGAGATCTACGGCGGGTTGCGGGTGCATCGGCCGTGGCCGGCCGAAGTGCCCGCGCGCGTCTTCCTGGTGTTCGGGCCGGGCCGCGGCGCTTCCTAGTGACGGGACACTAGCCGGCCGGCCTGCCCGAGGCCGCGCTCAGAGATAGCCGAGCGCCCGCAAGCGATCCTGGTCGAGCTTGCGGATGACGATCTCCGGGTTCGCCACGGCTCCCGCGGCGGCCTGCGCCAGCGTCGTCCCGAGCCGGGTGCGCAGCGCGCCGACGACGTCCGGATGCTCGCCGGCCACGTTGCGCTGCTCGCCCGGATCGCGTGCGACGTCGTACAGCAGCGTCTCGTCGTGGCGGCCTTCGTAGTTGCGCGCGAGCTCGACGAGCTTGTAGCGGCCCAGCAGGATCGAGCGGGCGATGCAGCGCTCGGCCCACTGCACCTCGTGCACGATCGGACGGTCCGCGAAGGCTGCCGCGGTGGCGCCGGTGCCGGGGAGCAGCGGCCGCAGCGAGAGGCCGTCGGTCGCGGCGGGCGCCGGCAGGCCGAGCACGTCGAGCACCGTCGGCATGACGTCGGTGAGGGATACCCGCGTACCCACACCCGCGCCCGCGGTCTGCCCGGGCATCTTCACGTAGAGCGGGACGTGCACGAGCTCTCGATGCAGCGAGTAGCCGTGGCTGAACCCGCCGTGGTCGAACAGCTCCTCGCCGTGGTCCGCGGTGACGACGATCAGGCTGTCGTCGTACAGCCCGGCGTCGCGCAGGAGCGCGAAGACGCGCCCGAGCTGTCCTACCGAGTAGTGGATGGCCGTGTCGTATTGGTCGACGAGGCTCTGCATCACGCGATCGTCGACGGCCGCGCGCCGGTCGGTTCGTCCGTGCTTCAGGATGTCCGACATGACCGGGCCGTAGTAGAGGAAGTCGCGGCTGGGCGTCTGGCCGAGCAGGCCCCGCTGGGCTTCCGCCGGGACGCGGTAGGGCCCGTGCGTGTTCATGGGGTGCAGGTAGAGGAAGAACGGTCCGCGCGGCGTCTCCGCGAGCCAGTCCGCGACCCGGTTCACCATGACGGAAACGTCGGGGTAGGCCTGCGAGCTTCCGAGGAAATCGTCGAACGCGTCGAAGCCTTGCGCGAAGCCCGTCTTGCCGGACACGTGGTGGTTGAACGAGTGGCCGACGGTGTGCCAGCCGTTCGCTCGCAGCGTCTCCGCGAGCGTCGTGAGCTCGGTGGCGAGCCCCGTGCCGTATTCGGAGAGCCGGTGCCGTGCCGGCAACGTCCCCGTGTGCAGCGAAGCGGCGCTGGGCGCCGTCCACGACGAGGGAGAGAAGGCCTCGTCGAAACGCGTGGCCTGCGCCGCGAACGCGTCGAAGCCGGCCGCGGTCGGCCGCGCGTACCCGTAGTGGTTCAGGTGGTCGGGCCGGAGCGTATCGATGACGACGAGGACGACGTTCGGTCGCCCGGACCGACTGCCCTCGGGCCGGTCACGCGCGGGTGGCGCCACGACGCCGAGCACCGCGAGCGCCGTGCACGTGGCCAGCGCGATGCCGAGGCTACGCCAGCCCGAGCGCCGTGAGTCGTGCCACCAACGCCACACTCTCGCGTCCTACTCCGACCCAAGACGTGTCTTGGGTCGGCGGCATCAGTCGACCAGGCGCACGCCGAGCACGAGCCCGAGTCCGTGCAGGAGCTGGCGGGTCGTAAACGGCTTGGTGAGGTAGTAGTCCGCTCCCTCTTGATAGCCGTTCAGGATGTCGTCGTCCTGGGAGCGAGCGGTGACCAGGATGACCGGGATGTCGTGCTGGCTGCTGTCGGTGCGGAGCTGTTGCAGCACCTCGAGGCCGGACATGCCCGGCATCATGACGTCGAGCAGAACGACGTCGGGCCGATGGCTGCGAACGAGCGCGATGGCGGCAGGACCGTCGGTGGCGACGTCGACCGTGAAATTGTGTCGCAGCAGCAGGGTGCGCAGGTACTGGTTGTTGAGGTCGTTGTCGTCGACGATGAGGATGCGTCGCGACTTGCCGTTGGCGTGTGTCTCTTCCATGGGTCCGGGCGGCCCTGCCCGGGATCGTCCTTGCTATCGGCCAGGACGGACCGGACCTTTAGCGGAGTGCCAGGGAGTGTCAAAAGTCCCGCACGGACGCGACGCGGGCCGGCCGGGGCAAGGGCAACAGGGCGTCTGCGTCGGCGAGCGCCGCGTCGGATGCGGTGAGAACGGCGCTCCCGTCGACCAGCAGGGTCTGCAGCGAGTCGTCGCCGAGCCAGAGTCCGCCGTGGAGCGTGAGGACGCCCCCGGAGCCCACACGGACGCCGCCCCCGGCGACGAGCACACCGGTGAACTCGAAGGGTGCATCGATCGAGAGTACGCCGGCGACGACGAAGACGCCGGTGCCGAAGGCCGGCGCGGTGAGCGTCAGATCACCCGCGGCGAGCGTGACGGCTGGTGGGGCGGGGCCGACACTCGTCAGTCCGATGGCAGGCGTCACGGCGCCGGCCGTGGCGGCACGCGCGACGAGCTCGTCCGTGGGTGGCGGCTGTGCCCAGATCGGACCGATCGTGCCAGAGGACACCGAGACCGCGCCGCCTTGCGCGAGCAGCCACGCGTCGAGAAGCGTGGGGTCGTCCGGCGCCGCCAGGGCCGCGCGTGCGCCGCCAGGCGCTGCGGGATCGATGCCGTCGAGCGTGAGACTTCCCGTGACGGGTCCGAGCGCCGCGGGAATCGCCGCCCAGAGTACGGCGGGAGCCCCGGGCGCGGCGTGGCGTCGCACCAGCGCGTCGAGGCGTCGTCGGCCTCCCCCGCGGCTCGCCTCGAGCTCGAGGATCACGCGTGCCGGAGCCGGCGGACCCGGCGCCGGACGCGCCGATCCCGCGCATCCGGGCGGCAGTGCGATCATCCCGTCGTCGGCCGTCCCGAGCAGGTCGTCGGGCCCACGGAGTACGGCGTCGAACTCCCACCCCGCGGCGAGGGTCGTCACGGCCTGCTCGGCGCACGCATCGACGGCGGCGAGCGCGTCGAGCGTGGCGCGGCGTTGGCGTGCCAGGACGACTTCGAGTCGCGTGATCTCGACGATCGCCGAACCGACCGTGCCGGCCACGGCGATCGCGAGGAGCGCGGCCGCCAGTGCGGCGCCTCGGTCGTGCGCCCGCGGTTGCCTCATGGTCGGCTCCGCACGGCGACGGCGAGCATGCGGTCGACGGTCGCTCCCCCGCCGCGCGGGACGAGACCCAGATCGAGCACGACGAGCGCTGCTTGCGCACGGGTCGGCGCGTCGAGGCCGCCGACCGGAACGGGAAGAGGGGTGAGGCCGGCGTCGAGGTAGGCAAAGCCGCAGCGCTCGACGTTGCCGGCCAGCGGCAGCGATTGTGCGCCGACAAGGCGGGAGAGGCGGCGCGCCGCGACGTTGCAGACCCACCCCACGTGCTCGGCCGAGTTGACGTCGATGGCGCCGTTGCCGTCGAGATCAGCCTGCA
>Ga0187893_10005249_pt1 | contig 23506 bp, 22 predicted proteins | sample MA1701074metaG_FD_139574 | JGI IMG/M metagenome (GOLD analysis project Ga0187893, IMG submission 139574) | White microbial mat communities from a basaltic lava cave in the Kipuka Kanohina Cave System on the Island of Hawaii, USA - MA170107-4 metaG ...
CACCGCGCCGCACGGCTCGTCATGGGTGTCCTGTCGGACCCGATCAGACAGGATCGGTTCATCGCGACCGCCCAGCTCGGCATCACGGTCGCGAGCCTCGGCCTCGGCATGTACGGGGAACAGGTCGTGGCCGAGTGGATCGCCACGCGGCTCGCGGATCTCGGGGCGGGGCGGTGGATCGCCGCGCACGCGGTTGCGAGCGTCCTCGCGGTCATCCTGCTGACGTACCTCCATATCGTCGTCGGCGAGATGGTGCCGAAGTCCGTCGCGCTGCAGTATGCCGACCGCGTCGTCCTGTGGATCGCTCCACCAATGGTCGCGCTCTACAAGGCAATGTATCCGATCGTCGTCGCGCTCAACGGCGCCGGCAACCTGACGCTCCGGCTCCTCGGCATCCGCCGTCAGGTCACCGGACCCGAGCACTACTACACGCCCGAAGAGCTGCAGATCATCGTCGAGGAAAGCGAGGAAGGCGGAGAGCTGCGGCGGGAGTCGGGCCGCATGCTGCGCGAGCTGTTCGAGTTCGGCGCGCTCACCGCGGCGGAAGCCATGGTGCCGCGCGTCCGGGTCGTCGGCCTGCCGGCGCGCGCGCGCCTCGACGAGATCCGTGCGGTGCTGGGCGGCGCGCCTCACACGCGCTACGTCGTCTACGACGCCGATCTGGATCACATCATCGGGATGGTGCACATCAAGGATCTGTTGCGTCTCCTCATCTCCAGGCAATCGTTCGATCCGACGAAGGCGCGGCCGCTGCCGGTGGTTCCGGAAACCGCGCCGCTCGACGACGTGCTGGCCACGATGCGCCTGGAGCGGACGCAGATCGCGGTCGTCATCGACGAGCACGGCGGCACGGCCGGCGTCATCACGCTCACGGATCTGTTCGACGAAGTCCTGGGCCACATCGTCGAGGAGGGCGTGGCGGTCGCGGGCGCCCGCGATCAGTTCGGGCGTCTGCGCGTCAAGGGGACGATGCGCCTCGATGAAGTCGGGCAGCAATTCGACCTCGACGTCGAGCACGCCGACGTCGACAGCGTCAGCGGTCTGGTGCTCACGCTCCTCGGGCGCCCGCCGTGCGTCGGCGATGTCGTCGAGTTCGACCGTCTGCGGTTCGAGGTCACCGCGGTGCGAGGGCGCGGGGTGGAGGAATGCGCCGTCACGCTTCTCCCCGACGTGTGATGGCGCACGGTACACGGGACTAAGAGGAGTCTTGCGCGCGCCGCGCTCATTCACTAGAATCCGCACTCCCGGGACGCTCTCGCCCAAGGGGCAGCTCATCAAAAGCGAGGAGACCACAGCCCATGCGGAGAACCCTGCGTACGCTCGCCTGCCTGGTGTTCATCGCCGCCGCGGCCGTCGATCTGGCCGCAACTACCGCCCGTCGGCTCACGAACGAACAGATGGCCGACACGGCTGACATTATCGTAATCGGACGGGTGACCGACGTCCGAGCGGTCTGGGAGAACCCGCGGACGCTCGTCACGGTGGCGACGGTTTCTGTCAGCGAGAGGCTCAAAGGGGACGTGGGTGATACCGTCACCGTGGCTCTCCCGGGCGGCGCCGACGCCAATCGCCGATTCCCGGTCGCCGTGACCTACGCCGGCGCTCCGCAAATGCGTGAGGGCGAGGATGTCTTCCTGTTCCTCTCGCGGGACGGGGAGATCGCAAGCGGCCTCACCGTGCTGGGGTTCTCGCAGGGCAAGTTCTCGATCGTCGACGACGGCAAGGGCGGCAAAGCCGTCTCCCGTGATCTGACGCAAGTGACGCTCGTCGGAGGCACCGGAGCCGTGCGTGGCGCGGTCACGCTCGTCGGCCTCGCCGAGTTCAAGCAGGAAATCCTGGAGTACCTCCGCTAGCCCGGCTGGCCGAAGGAGTCACTATCATGCGTCACAAGATCGCGTCCATCTTCGTTTGCGTCGTACTCGCCATCGTGGCCTCCTCGAGTCTGCAGGCTGGAGGACGTCTCGAGTCCTTCGATATCACCGCGATGACGCCGTCGCCGATTCCCGGACACATCCTCGGTCGGGTCATCGGGATCCAGTGGGACCCCCGGTCGATTCCGGTCCGGTACAGCATGAACACCACGCTCGATCCGATTCCGAATCCGCTCGGCGCTCCGTTCATCTCCGTCGCCCAGATGACGACGGCGCTGCAGGAGAGCCTCGACAGGTGGAACCGGATCCCGACGTCGTTCATTCAGATGAACCTCACCGGAACGACAGCGAACCCCGGTCTTCGAGGCTTCGACTTCGTCAACGAGATCACGTTCCGGACCGCCGCCGGTTTCACCGCTATCGCCTCCTCGCCTTCCGTGACCCTCATCGCGGATTCGACGTTCGCTCACGGAGACGACATCGACGGCGACGGGGACTCGGACGTCTCTGACAAAATCACGGTCATGGGAGACGCCGACGGCGACGGCGACAACGAGTTCCCGCCGGGTGACTACAAGGCGGGCACGATCCTCGACAACGACGTGCAGTTCAACACGAAGGTCTCGAACGGGTTCCGCTACACCCTGGACCCCGCGCAGGCTGACACGGTCACCCGCTCTGTCGACCTGTTCGCGGTCGCGGTTCACGAGTTCGGCCATTCGTTCGGCCTGTCACACTCGAACAACAATCAGAAGAACAAGAACGACGGCAACGGCGCGACGATGTTTCCGTTCATCGACACGGGCGATCCTGCGTCGGAGCTGGCGCAGGGGAGCCCGGACTCGGATGACATCGCCTGGGCGTCGTTCATCTACCCGGAAGGAACGGCGTCGAGCGGCCCGGGAAAACTCCAACACGGGGATGTCGCGTTCAAACATCGGTTCGGCGTCATCAGCGGCAACGTGCATCACGGTGTCCTCGATCAGGACATCGCCGGCGCAGCCGTTCTGGCGGAGGATGTCACCGGTACGGCCGTCGTCGGCGCGTACAGCGGCACGACCAACCTCTCGTTCAATCCGGTGAATGGGGGCCTGTTCTTTGTTCCCGCGGCGAATAGAGACGTAGCCATCCTGGACGGAAAGTACTCGATACCGGTCCCGATGGCGAAGGTGCCGCTCTTCCACGGCGCGTTTTCCATCACGTTACCGCTTGCGCTCTACGAACTCGCGATCGAGGCGGTCGACGGTTTCCCTGTCGCGGTCGGAAGCATCAGCTTCACGACGCAGATCGGCAACTTCTTCGGCCAGCAGAACTTCAACGAGGAGCGCTGGAACCGGAGGCGGGAGGCCGATCTCGAGCGGAGCCCGGGCGATGACAACCTCGTCCTGGTGCTGGCCGGCAAGACGACGAAAGGAATCGACTTCGTCACGAACCGGACGACGAACATCAACAACTTCGGCGCCACGCTGAACGCCATCGGCTTCATCAACTCGCCGGTCGGCCGGTACTATGCCCTGCGCATCCCGGCCGCGCTGGTCTCTGCGGTGAATCCCGGCGAGGACATCCTGGTGCAGTCGGCGTTGTTCAACAGTTTCGTCGTGGATGCCTCGGTCGCGCCGCTGTGGACGGAAGCCATGTTGACGACAGGGACGGTGGACGCCACAGGCGCTCTTGCGTCGATCGATCTGCTCCACCCGCTCGCGCGACAAGCGCCCTTCCTGGCGCAGGACTCGGATTTCGCCCCGTTCCACTTCCCGAGGCCGCGGCTGCTGGGCCACCAGATTCGGGAGGGAATCGCCAACGGCACCATCCAGAACCTGTTCCTCGTGCTGCGTGGGCCGCTGACCACTCCGTATCCCGGGGTTAGCGGTCAACCCCCGCTGGTCGGCCTCAACACCGCGCCGGCTGTTCTGGGGATGTCGTACCTGTCGGACGACGGAGGCGTGACGTTCAACAGAGTGAACACGTTCAACTTCATGTTCTCGCTGGTGCTCGCCGAAGTGCCCTAGTATCGAGGAGGCCACAGGCGGAAAGTCGACGGCCCGCCGGCGCTTCAGCGTCGGCGGGCCTTTTTGTTTGATAATGGAGAGTCGCGCGGAGAGGTGGCCGAGCGGTTTAAGGCGGCGGTCTTGAAAACCGCTGTACGGGGAACCGTACCGGGGGTTCGAATCCCTCCCTCTCCGCCATTCGACTCGCCTCCGGCTCGCTCATGGCGAGCCACGGCCGCGGAGAATGCCCTGAGCGATCCAGCGAAGCGAGCAAGTCGAAGGGCAACAATTCCAACCCCTCTACCCTTGGACGATGGCATCGTCGTCCCATGTGGTTCGTTTACATATTGCGGTGTGCCGACGACTCGTTTTATGTCGGGGAAACCAACGATGTGGAGGGTCGTTTAGCAAGGCACAACGACGGAGCCGCGGCAGCTCACACGGCAAAGCGTCGCCCGGTTCGGCTCGTCTATACAGAGCACCATCCGACACGGGACGAGTGTCTCAAGCGCGAGCGCCAGTTAAAGGGATGGACGCGAGCCAAGAAAGAGGCTCTCATTGCAGCCGACAAAGTCGCGCTAAAGAAGCTTTCATAGGCCCATCGCCCTCACCTCGTGGCTCGGTCGTTGGCGGCTCGGGCGGGACTGCGACGGTCCCTCTTAGCGGCGTCCGCCTACCTCATCGAGATGCCTGAGCAGATCGGCAGGATCTTCGTAGACGCGGTACGCGCCGGCTCGCTCCAATTCCTCCAGGCCATAGCCTCCTGACAGCAGGCCGATACCGAGCGCCCGGGCTCGTCGAGCAGCGAGCATGTCCCACACGCTGTCACCAACGACCGACGCCGTCTCGATTCCGACGCCGAGACGGTTGGCGGCCGCGAGGAACAGATCGGGCTCCGGCTTCGCGTACTTCACTTGATCGCGAGTCACGACCGGTATGCGGTTCAGGTCGATGCCGAGCGTCTCCAGTAAAGGGCCGGCCGTCTCCATTCGTCCGCTCGTCGCGATGGCCCACGGGATGCCGGCGTTCGTCAAAGACGTCAGCAGCGCACGGGCACCGGGTAGCGGTCGAATATTCGAGCGGGTGCGCTTGTAGGCCTCCGCGTGGAGCCGCTGGAGGCGCTCGATGCGCTCCTGATTGAGCTCGAGGCCCGTTTCGCGGAGGAGCATATTAGTGAACAGCCCGCCGCTCATGCCGATCTTGCGATGGATACGCCAGACGGACAGATCGAACCCCTCCGTTTCAAGGGCTTCACGCCAGGCCAGGACGTGCTGATACACGCTGTCCACGAGCGTGCCGTCCAGGTCGAACAAGAAAGCCGTCTCCTGGCGCTGTGCCGGTGCCGGTGCGAGCTCGGTCATGACGCTCCCCCTCCGCACGATTCGCGTACCACCAGCTCGCCATTCAGGAGGATGTCCCGCGTCGGCAGATCGGTCCGCACGACGCGGTCGAGCATCGCGGCCAGGGCCGCGGCGCCGAGCTCGGCGGTCGGCTGACGCAAGGTCGTCAGCGGAACCGGGAGCAGGCTCGCGTACTCGAGGTCGTCAATGCCGACGAGACGGACATCACGGGGGAGTGCAAGTCCGAGCCGAAGCAGCGTGTGCATCAGCCGTGCAGCCGTCCAATCGTTGGCGCACACGATGCCTTCAGGTCGGCTCGATTCCATGAGATGAGCGACGACCGAGGTCTCGACGGGATCGAGACGGTGCACGAACGCGGGGTCGAATGGCACACGCGACACGTGCAACGCCTCGCGATACCCCGCTTCGCGCGCATCGACGGTCGCTGCCGCGTTGGGCAGGCCAACGAACGCGATGCGCCGACAACCCAGGCGCAGGAGGTGATCGGTGACGAGAAAGCCCGCGCGGCGATTGTCGATCCCGACGAGATCGTGGTGACCACGCTGCGGATACGGCAGAACGGTACGGTCGAGGAGCACGATCGGAATGCGTGCGTCGTCCAGCGCCCGCGCGATCCGCCTATTCACGTCATCCTTACCGGCGGTCAGCTCGAGCGGAGCGAAGAAGACTCCAGACACCTTTCGCTCGATGTACTGCTGACACAACTCCCAGGCGCGCTCCTCCTTCGATTTGGCGGCGCTGAAGCTTCCCCACAGGAGCGCGTGCTGACGCGCCAGCGGTGAAGCCATCATGCCCTGGCAAATCGGTTCGAAGATCTCCGTGTCGCCGAGGTCGGGAATCAGCAGACCGAACGATAACGCCGCCGCGCCGGCTCGTGGGCCTTTGACATAGGTGCCGGAACCGGCCCGGCGCTCGACGATCCCCTCTCGTTGCAGATCTCGAACGGCGCGCCCGACCGTGATGCGCGATGCCCCAAACCTGCGAACCAGCTCGGCTTCGCTGGGCAGCCGGTCACCCCCTTTCCACCGGCCGGTGTGGATTTCGCGTTGAAGTGCCCGGTACACCCGCTGGTATTTGGGGAGCTCAGATGCAGTGCCCTTCACAAGCAACAATGATATAACAGCATTGCTCGGCGGCAAACTGTTTACGCGAAAATTACGGCAAAATTGCTGGTATTTTCGCCATGCGGCCTTGACCTGAACCCAGCAAGTTGATATGTTCAGGCTCTGAAGTTGATATTACAGCAACACGGGGTGCCCATGCTTGCGACGACGACGTCGGAGAAACGCTTCCTGCTGGCGTCCGATTTCGATCAGACGCTCAGCTTCAACGATTCGGGTCTGGTTGTGAGCGAGCTGATTGGGGTCTCCGGATTCCAGGAGAAAGTTGACGGGCTCGCTCGGTCCAACCTGGTCCAGCAGGGCGGCGAGCTGGCGTACTTGATTCGTCACGACCCGGAATTCCGAGGCGTTCGTCGGGAACATCTGGTCGAAGCCGGCCGGCGGGTACGTCTCCGAAAGGACATCCCGGCGCTCGTCGACTTCCTGGACCGAGGGCTCGACGACTATCGGTTTTCGTTTTTCGTCATTTCGGCGGCGCCGCGCGAAGTCGTCCAGTCGGCTCTGGCGGGTGTCGTGTCGCCCGATCACATCTACGGCACGGAGTTCGAGTACGACGCGACGTCCGGCGAGGTTCAGTCGATCGGGCGTGTGCCTGCGGGGTACGGGAAGGTTGCCGTCATCGAGCAACTGGAAGCCGCGCTGGGCCTCACGCCTGACCGCACGATTTATGTCGGGGATGGCAGCTCGGATGTGCATGTCATGCTGCACGTCAACAATCGCGACGGGTTCACGATCGCCGTATCCGAGAATAAACAGCTCGCACGAATCGCGAGGACGACGGTGCTCAGCGACAACGCCTTCAGCATCATGGTGCCGGTCTTCCAGCAAGTGCTTGGGAGGCGATCGGCTGACGTCCGCGCGTTGTTCGAAGCGAACGGCCTGACCCTGCACGAATGGGAGAAGGCCCGCACCGATCGGATCACGGTGGGGGTATCGACGTTGACACCAGGCGAGGCGGTCGGTTGACGCGAGGAGTGAATTTCGGTGATTGATGGGCTGGGGTGGGCCGCAACGGCCGTTTTTGTGATGTCGTACTTCTGCAAGCGCGCTGACGTACTCAAGCGCGTGCAGATGGCCGGCGCGGCGATGTGGGTGATCTACGGAATCCTGGTGCAGGCCCCGCCGGTCGTCGCGGCCAACCTGCTGGTTCTGCTGGCGGCGGCGTTGACCACGGCGCGTCCATCGCCGGTGTCGTAGGAGGAGCGCCGATGTTCGTAGGCCACTACGGCGTGAGTTTCGCCGCAAAAAGGCTCGAGCCCGCCATCCCGTTGTGGCTGCTCTTTGTTGCGGTTCAGTGGCTGGATGTGGTGTGGGCGCCCCTCGTGTTGCTGGGAGTCGAGAGGGTGCGGATCGTTCCAGGGATTACGGCATCGAACCCGCTCGACCTTTATTACATGCCATACACCCATAGCCTCGTTGCCGCGCTGGCGTGGTCGGCCGCCGCATTTGTGATGTGGCGCGTCGTTTCAGGACGAAGAGACTTCAACGCAGCAATCGTTATCGCAGGCGCCGTCTTCTCCCACTGGGTACTCGACTTCGTCGTTCATCGCCCGGATCTGCCGCTGTATGACAACGCGATGAAGGTCGGTCTTGGCCTCTGGAACGTCGCCGCACTCGCGTTCGGGGTTGAAGCGGCGCTGTTCTTCGGTGGCATGTACCTCTACTTTCGGGGCGGTGTCGCGCGAACGGTGCCGACCATCGTCTTCGGTGTCCTGATGCTGGCCCTGCACGCCGTGACGTTCTTTGGCGCGCCGCCTGCGTCGGACCGTGCCGCTGCCGTTACGGCTCTCACCGCGTACATCGTGTTTGCGCTCGTCATCCGCTTTCTGGAACCGCGCGCATCAGTACAGCCATACGCGTCCGCCTGACGGGAGAAGCACGCCTGATTGGGGTGTGACTCGTTCCAGCCCCAGCAGCCTGACGAGCGCGCGAGTGGGCCGATGGGGGCAGCCATCCAGATGCTGCCAGACGCCTGATTGCAGGATCCCGGGGAGCGTTCGAATCAACAGCCGGCTTGGCGCGCCGTACGACCGACCCAATCCCAGGGCCACAAGGATCTCGACACCCGAGCCCCAGGTGTCCCTGGCGGTCGACACGAGCGTCCGGAAGCCCCGGGTAAGATTGCTGGCGCCCAGCGCGACGACCCGGTGCTGAGTCACTTCGGCCGGATCGTCTCGAGCCCGTGCATGTACGACCGCAGCGCGTCAGGGATCACCACCGTGCCGTTCGCCTGCTGGTAGTTCTCCACGATCGCGATCCAGGTACGGCCCACGGCCAGCCCCGAGCCGTTGAGCGTGTGCACGAATTCCGCCTTGCCGGTTCCACCAGGCCGGAATTTGATGTTCGCCCGCCGCGCCTGGAACGACTCGGTATTGCTGCAGGAGGAAATCTCGCGATACGCGTTCTGGCTCGGCAGCCAGACCTCGATGTCGTACGTTTTCGCCGCCGCGAACCCCAGGTCGCCGGTCGAGAGGACCATCGTGCGATAAGGAAGGCCGAGGCGCTTGAGCACCTCTTCGGCGTTCGCCGTCAGCGATTCGAGCTCGTCGTACGACCGGTCGGGCGTCGTGAACTTCACGAGCTCCACCTTGTCGAACTGGTGCTGGCGGATGAGCCCGCGCACGTCCGCGCCATACGATCCCGCTTCGCTTCTGAAGCAGGGCGTGTAGGCCGTGTACTTGATCGGAAGCTCACGGCCGTCGAGAATCTCGCCGCGATGGAGGTTCGTCAACGGAACCTCCGCGGTGGGGATCAGATAGAGATCCCAGTCGCCGCTGATCTTGAAGAGATCCGCCTCGAACTTCGGGAGGTTCCCTGTCCCGGTCAACGCGGCGCTGTTGACGAGAAAGGGCGGCTCGATTTCCTTGTAGCCGTGCTCGCGGGTCTGGAGGTCGAGCATGAACTCGATCAGCGCGCGCGCGAGCCGTGCCCCCGCGCCAACGAGCACCGAGAACCGGGAGCCCGACAGCTTCGTCGCCCGCTCGAAATCCAGAATGCCGAGCGCCGGCCCGAGATCCCAATGCGCCTTGACCGGGAAGCCGAACTGCCGTGGCTCGCCGTGCCGGCGCACCTCGACGTTGCCGTCGGCGCCGGACGCAACCGGCACCGTGGAATGCGGCAGGTTCGGCAGCGCCATCAGGACGGCCGTCCGCTGCTGCTCGATCTGCTCGAGCTCGATCTCGAGCTGACGGATCCGCTGCGCGCGCTGCTTGCTTGCGGCGAACAGGTCCGACGCGTCCTTCCCCTGCCGCTTCGCCCGGGCGACCTCGTCCCCCGCGGCGTTCTGATCCCGTTTGAGGCCTTCGAGCTCCGGGATGACCCGCCGGCGGCGGGCTTCGAGCGTCGCGAGCTGCTCCAGCTCACGGTCGACCGCGAGACCACGGTTCCGCAATCCGGTCCGGACGTCTTCGAGCCGATCGCGGACGAGCGCAGGGTCGAGCATCGGTAAATCCTATATCCTATGCGAATGGCGAGTCAGATCCGGAAGGTCGTCTTCCCGGCGGCGGGTCTCGGCACCCGGTTCCTTCCGGCGACCAAGGCCCAGCCGAAGGAAATGCTCCCGCTCGTGGACAAGCCGATCATCCAGTACGGCGTCGAGGAGGCGGTCGCCGCGGGCGTCAACAACGTCATCCTCGTCACCGGCCGCGGCAAGAACGCGATCGAGGATCACTTCGACGTGTCGGTCGAGCTCGAGAGCTTCCTCGAACAACGCGGCAAGAGCGACTTGCTCAGCGAGATCCGAAAGATCTCGAACTTGATCAACTTTTCGTACGTGCGCCAGGGCGAACCGCTCGGCCTCGGGCACGCCGTGCTCGTCACGCAGAACCTCGTCGGGAACGAGCCGTTCGCCGTGATCCTGGCCGACGACGTCATCGACGCGTCGCCGTCGGCGCTCGCGCAGATGATCGAGGTCCACGACGAAACCGGCGCGCCCGTCCTGCTCGTCGAGCGTGTGCCGAAGCAGGACGTGAGCTCCTACGGCGTCATCGCCTACGAGCCGGTCCGCCGCGGCGTGTACCGGATCACGGATCTGGTCGAAAAACCGGCCAGGGACGAGGCGCCGTCAGATCTGGCGATCATCGGCCGTTACATCCTGACGCCCGACGTCTTCGCCGCGCTCGAAGCCACCGTGAGAGACCGGACCGGCGAGATCCAGCTGACCAACGGCCTCCGCCGGCTCCTGGCGTCGCGGCCGATCTATGCCTGTGAGATCAAGGGCGTCCGTCACGACACCGGCAACAAGCTCGGGTACCTGCGCGCGGTCGTGTACTTCGCGCTCAAACGGCCGGACCTCTCGGAGCCGTTTCGCGAGTACCTTCGCTCTCTCGAGATCGAGAAGATCGCTCGAGGTTCCGGACGACCCTGAAGGGTCGTACCACTGACAGGCTACGCGGGATCCTTCGACGCCGGACCTCCCGGCTTGCCCGGAGACTTGTCTGAGGCGGGCTTCGCCGGAGCCGAATCGGACGACGAGGTCTCTTTCGATCCCGATTCGGCGGGCTTCGAGGAGTCGGATCCGGATGTGGACGCGCTCGATTCACCGGACTTGCGCGCGTAGTCGGTGATATACCAGCCGCTGCCCTTGAATTGAATCGCCGGCGACGACAGCAGTTTCCTCACCGGGCCGCTCCCGCAGGCGCGGCAGACCGCTACCGGCGGATCCGAGAACTTCTGAATCACCTCGAAACGCTGGGCGCACGCGTCGCACTGGTACTCGTAAAGCGGCATCGTTCCTATTCTATCAACGCGCCCGGCGCCTCACCGAGCATGAGGCGGCGATGCACCCAGAACGGAAGCGTGCCGTTCGACAGCAGCGCGTCGTGGAACCCGCGGAGGGAATACTTGGCGCCCGTCATGGCCTTGTAATCCTCTCGCAGCTTGAGCAGCATGAGTTTCCCAGCGGAGTACACGACGTACGAGGGGTCGAACGCGCCGCGCTCCGCCTCGCGGCGCGCGCTGCCCTCTTCCATGAAGGCCTCATCGCGGAAAAACCTGACGCCCTGCTCGACCGACATGTCCTCGGCGTGAAGCCGGATGCCTACCACGAACCGGCACAACCGGATCAGCGCCTCGGCGAGCTGGCCGAGCCGTACGGCGAGATCCTCCCGGCCGAAGCCGGCCTCGACCATCATCTGCTCGCAATAGTGGGCCCAACCCTCGACGAACGAGGCGGACGAGAACAGGATGGACTTGCGGAGCGAGGATTCCACCTGCCGGAGATGCTGATAGTGCAGGAAGTGTCCGGGATATACCTCGTGGATCGAGATCGCCCACAGCGCGCCGTGATTCAGATCGCGCATGTGCTCCTCCTGGCGATCGGGCGACCAGGCGGCGTCGACGTCCGTGATGTAGTAGTACGCGCGAATCGGTCGCGTCTCGAACGGACCAGGCGTCCACATGCTCGCGAACGTCCAGCGGTAGAACTTCGGGGACGGGGCGACGATGACCGGGTCGCCCTCGGGGAGCGACACGAGCGCGCGGGTGCGGATGAATGCCTCCAGCTCCTCGATCTGCTGGCGCGCGACGTCCACGAGCCGCCCGGGGTCCGGATGATCGTCCTTCAGCCGACGCCAGGTTTCGACCGCGTCGGCGCCATTCGAGCGGCCCGCGACGCGCTTGAATTCCTCCTGCGTGGCCCTCAGCTCGCGCAGAGCGATCTTCAGGAGCCCGTCGGCGCCGACGCTGATGCCTTCCTCCAGGCGCAGCTTCTCGTCGAACGCCTCGCGCCCCAGCCGGAATGAGGCCTTGCTGCGCGATCCCTGCTCCTCTTCGAGATGGGCAATGTAGGACCGCACCGCCGCGGCTGCGCCCATCGAGGCATCGGCGAGATCGCCAAGGAGGTGAAGATCGTCTACGGCGCGGAACGCCTGAGGCAGATCCTCCTCGATGAACCGCAGGGTGCCCCGCATGGTCTCGAGGCCGATCTTGACGAAAATCCCTGGAGGTTGCTTGATGTTGTCGCGCGCCGCCTGGATGAAGCGCGGCGTCTGTCGGAGCTTCGACAGGACGCGCCGTGCCCGCTCCTCGAGCGGCGCGTAATCGAACAGCGCCTGCCCCGCTAGGCTCGTCGCCAGCAAATCCGCGTAGAACTGCGGGTTCCGCTCCCACGTGCGCGTGGTCTCGAGCTCAAGGAGCCGGGATCGGATGTTGGCGTCCAGCGCCGGCCGCTCGATCTGCTCGATCGGCGTCAGGACGGCCGGGTCGATCGCCGCCAGCCGGCGGGCAAAGCCGGATAGTTCGGTGATCTGGGCGTCCACGGCAGGACGGGCCAGATCTTCCAGCAGGTCGTCGTGCGTGTGGACGCCGTCGAAAGTGGCGTTGGTCGGGTGCTGCTCGTGCAGGTACGCTAGGTAGTCGTCGACGAAGTGCGGCAGCGGTTCCGATGAATACATGGAGTCGGTGATGCCCGGTTCCCTTTACGTCGTCGCAACGCCGATCGGCAACCTCGAGGACATCACTCTTCGAGCGCTCCGGATTCTGCGGGAGGTCGCCATCATCGCGGCCGAAGACACCCGCCGGACGGCAAAACTCCTCTCACACTACTCGATCTCGACCCCCACGACGAGCGTGCACGCGCACAACGAGCACCGGCGGATCCAGGGGTTGCTCGATCGGCTCGCCGCGGGCGACGACGTCGCCCTGGTCTCGGACGCGGGCACGCCTGGCGTGTCCGACCCCGGTCGCCACGTCGTGGCCGCCGCGGCCGAACGCGGCTTCAAGGTCGTGGCGATCCCGGGTCCGAGTGCGGTAATGGCGGCACTCGTCAGTTCAGGCTTCCATATGGACTCATTTCGGTTCGCCGGATTCCCACCGCGTAGGTCGAAAGCCAGAAACGAATGGCTTCGCCGACTTGCCGATGAACCTGAGACGATCGTGTTCTTCGAAGCGCCTCATCGAATTCGAGAGACACTGGAAGCAGCTCGCCTGATTTTTGGCATTAGACCAATTACTCTCGCTCGCGAACTGACGAAGATGCACGAAACATTGGTCAAGGGACCAATAAACGAGATTCTTCCTGCCGTGTCTGAGCCGAGAGGAGAGTACACGGTGGTTGTCTCAGCGCTCGAGAAAGCGGAAGGAGCTCATGACCCGCCGGATCAGCGGACTCTCTTTGCTGAATTCTGTCGTCTGACCGATTCTGGAGATGTGTCACGCCGGGATGCAATCGGTCAATTGGCCTTAAAGTATCGTCTCCAGCGGCGCCAGGTTTATGGAGCGATTGAAAAGGCCAAGGAGTCTGCTGGTTGACCTAATAGTGAGGGATTTGTTACGTTTACGCCCGCCTGTCGCCCCGTTGCCCCTCCGATGTTTTTCGGGCGCAGGAGCAGGCTGATGGCCAAGACTCGCCGGGGACGCGACCGCCCTTCCTCTCCCGAACGCCCGAAACGGCGCGCGGCACCGGCGCCTACTCCGGTCCAGGGACGGCCGAGCCGACCAGAACGGCGGCTGCCGACCGCTCCTCCACCTCCGCCTCCTCTTGCCCCCTCGCATCTCGAGGCCGTTGCTCTTTACGAACGCGGGGTTGAGGCGCTCCAACGCCGGGCATTCGAGGCGGCAGCCTCGATCTTCCGGGAAATCCTTGGCCGCTACCCTGAGGAGCGTGAGATAGACGAACGGGCTAGACTCTATTTGAAGGTCTGCGAGCGCGAGATGGTCTCAGCCCCCTCCCCACCCCAAACCGCCGAGGAGCGCCTGCTCTCGGCGACGGTCGCGCTGAACTCCGGCGACTACGACGGCGCGCTCGCGCTCCTCCGGCACGTCCAGGCGGATGATGCCGAAAACGACCTCGCCGAGTACATGCTTGCCGTGATCGCCGCGGCACGGGGCGATGAGAGCCGGACAATCGATCATCTCAGGCGCGCGATAGAGCTGAACCCCGAGAATCGCGCCCTGGCGCGCCAGGACGGCGACTTCGAGACGCTGCGCGCGAACGATGCGTTCCGCGTCTTGGTCGAGCCGGTTCCGGGCTCGTCGATGGCGCGGCGCCGACGCCCGCGCCTGGCGCGCTGAAAAGCGGCCGTTTGGGGCCGATGCCCGAACTCCACATCGTCGTACTGGCTGCAGGCAAAGGGACCCGGATGAAGTCGGCCCGTCCCAAAGTCCTTCACGAGGCGGCCGGCCTCCCCGTGATCGAGCACGTTCTGCGGGCGGCCGATCCCCTCGGCGCCGCCTCGATCACGATCGTCGTTGGACACATGGCCGACGCGGTGCAGGAAAGCGTGAGCAGGAAACGGCCGGGTGTGCAGTTTGCGCTGCAGAATCCGCAGCGAGGTACGGCGCATGCGCTCCTGCAAGCCGAGCCGTACCTCGCGGGGAGGACCGGTACAGTCGTCATGCTGTCGGGCGACGCGCCGCTGCTTTCGACCGGAACACTGCGCCGGCTGGTCGCGACCCATGCGGACACCGGCGCGGCGGCCACCCTCCTGACCGCGATCCTCGATCAGCCTTCTGGATACGGCCGCATCGTGAGAGTCGAGGGACGGGTAGTGCGGGTGGTGGAGGAACGCGATGCATCTCCGGAGCAACGGGCGATTCGCGAGATCAACGCCGGGTTCTACGCCTTCGAGCTGGCCCCGCTGTTCGACCGGCTTCGGGCAATCGCCGCCGACAACGCGCAGGGAGAGTACTATCTAACGGACGTGGCGGAGGTGTACAGCCGCCGCGGGCTCCGTGTCGAGACGCTGGTTGCCGATGACCCGCGCGAGGTGCGCGGGATCAACAGCCGCGCCGAGCTGGCCGAAGTGAGCGCCATGATGAGAGAAACGAAAAATGAGGCTCTGATGGCCGCCGGCGTGACCATCGAGGATCCCGCCTCCACGTACATCAGTCCGGACGTGACGGTCGGAGCCGACACGGTGATCCATCCAAACGTGTACCTCGAAGGGCGGACGACAATCGGAGCGGGATGCGAGATCCACGCGAACGTTCGCATCGTGGACTCGACGATCGGCGACCGCGTGGCAATCCTGAACTTCTGCGTCATCAAGGCGTCGCGCATCGCCACCGGCGCAATCGTCGGACCGTTTGCGCACCTGCGGCCCGACTCGCAGGTCGAAGAGCAGGCGCACGTCGGGAACTTCGTGGAGCTGAAGAAAACCGTGCTCGGACGAGGCTCGAAAGCGAACCACCTCTCGTATCTCGGCGACGCGACCATCGGTGCAAATGTGAACGTCGGCGCCGGCACGATCACGTGCAACTACGACGGCACGCAGAAGCACCCCACGGTCATCGAAGACGGCGCGTTCATCGGGAGCGACACCCAGCTGATTGCTCCGGTCAAGGTGGGCCGCGACGCCTACATCGGCGCGGGATCGTCGATCACCGACGATGTGCCGCCGGGGGCGCTGGCGATCGCGCGGGGCCGGCAGGTGAACAAAGAGGGTTGGGCCGATAAGAAAAAGAAACCGTAGGGCTTGGGGCTTGGGGCTTGGGTGTAGGCCCCAGGCCCTAAGCCCCAGGCCCCATAAGGATCAGACCATGTGCGGCATCATCGGGTACGTCGGACAGCGGCAGGTTCTGCCGATTCTCATCGACGGGCTGCGCCGGCTCGAATACCGCGGATACGACTCGGCGGGCGTCGCCATCGTCCGCGAGGGCGCCATCGAATTGCGGCGCAGCGCCGGCAAGCTCGCGCGGCTCGAGGAGACCATCGCCGTCAACCCGCTGGAGGGCGACTACGGCATCGGGCACACCCGCTGGGCGACGCACGGACGGCCCACCGAAGAGAACGCCCACCCGCATCGCGACTGCACGGGGCGCATCGTTGTCGTCCACAACGGGATCATCGAGAACTACCTCGAGCTGAAGCATCAGCTCCAGCGTGAAGGGCACACATTCGTCACCGAAACCGATACCGAGATCGTCGCGCACCTGGTCGAGCGCGAGATGCAGGATGACGGACTGGAGAACGCGGTGCGCCGTGCGCTGCTGTCGTTGCGCGGCCTGTTCGCCCTCGTGCTGATCTCCGCTGAAGATCCGGAGAAGATCGTCACCGTCCGCAACGGTCCGCCGATCGTCGTCGGGCTGGGCGACGGCGAATTCTTCGTCGCATCCGATATCCCGGCGATCCTCCAGCACACGCGCGACGTGGTCTTCCTCGGCGACGAGGAAATGGCGGTGATCACGCCGCGCGGCGTCGAGTTCACCGACTACTCGGGGCGTGCGGTCTCGAAGGCCAGCACGCGCGTGTCCTGGGATCCCGTCATGGCCGAGAAGGCGGGATACAAGCACTTCATGCTCAAGGAGATCTTCGAGCAGCCCTGGGCGGTGAAGGAGACCGTCCTCGGCCGCGCGTCGGTCGAGTCGCGGCGGGTCTTCCTGCACGAGATCGAGATCCCGGACGAACGGCTCCGCTCGCTCGAGCGGATCGTCATCCTCGCCTGCGGCACGTCGTGGCACTCCGGGCTGGTGGGGAAGTTCCTCCTCGAAGATCTCGCGCGACTGCCGGTCGAGGTGGACTACGGGTCTGAGTTCCGCTACCGGGATCCGATCGTGGCGAAGAACACGCTCGCGGTCGTCATCACGCAGTCCGGCGAGACGGCCGACACGCTCGCGGCGCTGCGCGAAGCGAAAAAGAAAGGCGCGTGCAGCATCGCGATCTGCAACGTCGTTGGCAGCATGGCGACGCGGGAGAGCGACGGCACGGTGTACACCCACGCCGGGCCCGAGATCGGCGTCGCCTCGACCAAGGCGTTCACGTCGCAGCTCGTTGCGCTTCATCTCCTCGCGCTCTATCTGGGCCAGGTCCGAGGGACGCTCACCGAGGCGGCCGTACACCCGCACCTCGAAGGGTTGACCCAACTTCCGCTGCTTCTCGAAAAGACGCTGCAATGCGATCCGCTGACCGAGGAGATCGCGAAACGCTTCTACCAGCGGCGCGACTTCCTGTACCTGGGCCGGGGCATCAACTACCCGATCGCCCTCGAGGGCGCGCTGAAGCTCAAGGAGATCTCGTACATCCACGCCGAAGGCTATCCGGCGGGCGAGATGAAGCACGGCCCGATTGCGCTCATCGATGAGGAGATGCCGGTCGTCACGCTCGCCCCGCGCGACCACGTCTTCGAGAAGATGATGGGAAACATCCAGGAAGTGAAAGCGCGCGGCGGGTCCGTGATCGCGGTGACGACCGCCGGCCATCAGGGGCTCGACGGGCTGCTCGACCCCGCGCGCGATGTGCTCCTCACTGTCCCCGAGTCTCACCCCATGCTGGCGCCCGTCCTTCTCGTGGTGCCCTTGCAGCTCATCGCCTATCACGTCGCCATCAGGAGGGGCTGCGACGTCGACCAGCCGAGGAATCTGGCCAAGAGCGTCACCGTCGAGTAGGGGCGGTTCGCGAACCGACCCAAGAAAGACAGACAATCCCCGGGTTGACTTGTTCTAAAGTACTGGTACAATCAAACCAGTCATGAGGGGCCCGGGCCAGATGCGCGTGGATCCGAAGGACCCCACACCCCTGTACGCCCAGATCGAGCGCGAGATTCTGGCGGCCATCGCGACAGGGCATTTGCCCGCAGGGTCGCAGCTGCCGACCGTTCGCCAGCTTGCGGTCGACCTCAGGGTGAACGCGAACACCGTGGCCCGGGTCTACACACAGCTCGAGCGCGCCGGCGTGCTCGAGACGCGGCGAGGCGTCGGGACATTCGTTACGGGAACGCCGCGATCGGCAGCAACAAGCCGATCCGCGCGCGATGCGGCGCTTCTCGCGGCCGCCAAAGGGTATCTCGCGGCCGCAGCAGCGGCCGGGGTCTCTCCGGAACAGGCGATCGCGCAACTGCGCGCGATGGTGGAAGGAGCATGAACCGTGGCTGACGATGCGGATCTGAAGGATCTCAAGAAGGTGGAGATTGACGTGCGGTTCAACGTCGTGTCCCTGCTGATCCTGGTCCTCGCCTGGACGGCAGCCGCGGTGATCGGGGTCGTGACGCGCTCGGCGGCGATTCCGATCGCGCTCGCGATCGGAGGCACGCTCCTGTCGATCTCGCCGAAGATCGCGAAACAGTGGGAGCGCGGCGTCGTTCTGCGGCTGGGACGGTACATCGGCCTGCGCGGGCCGGGGCTGTTCTGGATCGTGCCTCTCGTGGACACGGTGACACGGTGGGTGGACCAGCGCGTCATCACGACGAGCTTCGCGGCCGAGCAGACGCTCACATCGGACACCGTTCCGGTCAACGTCGACGCGGTCCTTTTCTGGATGGTGTACGACCCGGAAAAGGCGGCGCTCGAGGTACAGGACTACCGCCAGGCCGTGAGCTGGGCGGCGCAGACCGCGCTTCGCGACATCATCGGCCGAACGGCCCTGACCGACCTGCTGCGCGGCCGCGAGCGGATCGAGTCCGAGCTGCAGAAGCTCATCGACGAGCGGACGACCCCCTGGGGCGTCACGGTCCAATCCGTCGAGATGCGCGACGTCGTCATCCCGGTCGCTCTCCAGGACGCGATGTCTCGCGAGGCTCAGGCGTCGCGCGAAAAGCAGGCGCGCGTCATCCTCGGCCAGGCCGAGGTGGAGATCGCGAAGAGCTTCGAACGCGCGTCGGAGTCGTACCGCAACAACCCGACGGCGCTGCACTTGCGCGCGATGAACATGCTCTACGAAGGCCTGAAGGAAAAGGGTGCGCTGATGCTCGTGCCGAGCTCGGCGGTCGAATCGATGGGCATGGGCGGGTTGCTCGGCGCCGCCGCGCTGCGACAATCGAAGCTCGCCTCGAGTTCAGAGGACGAAAACGGAGCGTAGCAATGCTCCTTCAGCTGATCATCGCGTCGGCCGTCTCGGCCCTGCCGCCGCAGGCCGGACGGCCGCCCGTCGCTCCCGTCGAGGCGATCGGCGGAATCCTCGACGCGTTTCGCTCGAACGAGGTCGTGGCGTTGACCGACGCCCATGGCAACGAGCAGGCGCATCGGTTCCTGCTCTCCCTGGTTCGCGATCCGCGCTTTGCGGCGACCGTCAACGACATCGTCGTGGAGTTTGGCAGCGCGCGATGTCAGGATGTCATCGATCGCTTCCTCCGCGGCGAAGACGTGCCGTACGACACGCTTCGCCGGGTGTGGCAGGACACGACGCAGCCGAGCGCCGCTGCGGATCTTCCAATCCACGAGGAGTTCTTCCGCGCTGTGCGTGCGGTCAACGCCTCTCTCCCACGAGAACGGCAGCTCAGAGTGCTCCTCGGCGATCCGCCGATCGACTGGGACAAGATCCGCAGCCGGGAAGACCACTTCACGTGGATCGAGATGCGTGACGCCTATCCCGCCGCGCTGATTCAGCTCGAAGTGATCGCGAAGCGGCGGCGCGCGCTGCTCGTCTATGGCCTCGGACATTTTCAGAGGAAGAACGTCCACGCCAACTTCGAGATGGAAGACTGGCGGGCTCAGACGATCGTCAGCCTGCTGGAGCGTTCCGGGCCGACCAGGATTTTCACGATTTGGGGAAGCCGGGAGCTTGCCGCCATCCAGCCCGATGCCGCGTCGTGGCGCGTGCCGAGCCTGGCGACCATCCGCGGCACGGTGCTCGGAGCGGCGGACGCGGCGCGGTATTTCGGCTGGGGAAACCGCTTTGGGTTGCGGGATGGGAAGCCCGTTCCAATACCCAAGGAGCAGTGGCGCTCGCTCCCGGCCGAGGAGCAGTTCGACGCGGTGCTCTACCTCGGGCCGGCATCCGCCATGACGGAATCGCGATGGTCTCCTGCGCTTTGCTCTGATGCCGCTTACGTGGAGATGCGCCTGAAGCGAATCGCCGTTTCGGGAATCCCCCAGGCAGAGGCCGATCGGCTGAAGACATATTGCGCCAGCCTGGCCGCGAAGGAGGACTGAGCCATGGACACACCAAACTACACGGACCGCCAGGCGCAGCTCGTCCGAACCATGCTCGCGATTCTCGGCGCCTTTCTGCTCGTCTACGGCTGGTATCGGTGGGCCACCTGACGCGATAGCATGGAGGGCGGGCCGCTCCGGCCCGCCTATGACTTTCTCTCGACAGACGTTCGAACAGGCCCGCGAACGTATCGGCTCAAACGCTTACCACACACCCTTGATGACGTCGCGGCTCCTGAGCCGGCTGACCGGGTACGACGTTCGCCTCAAGGCCGAGATGCTGCAGCGGACCGGCTCGTACAAGATCCGCGGACCGCTCAACAAGTTCGCGCAGCTCTCGGCGGACGAGAAAGCGCGAGGCGTCATCTGCTCATCGGCCGGCAACCACGCGCAGGGCGTCGCGCAGGCCGCGTCCATCCACGGGATCAAGGCCGTGGTCGTGATGGCCGAGAACGCCACGCCTTCGAAGATCGAGGCGACACGCGGGTACGGCGCCGAGGTCGTCCTCCACGGCCGCATCTGGGACGAGGCCAATGAGAAGGCGAAGGCGCTCGTCCGCGAGCGCGGCTACACCTACATCCATCCGTTCGACGACGAGCAGTTGATCGCGGGGCAGGGGACGCTGGGCCTCGAGATCGTCCGGGACTGGCCGGAGGTAGACGCGGTGATCGTCCCGATTGGCGGGGGCGGACTGATTTCCGGCGTGACGTTGGCCGTCAAAGCATCCAGGCCCGCGGCGCGCGTCGTCGGCGTCGAATCCTCGGGTGCGCCGGCCATGAAGCAGAGCGTCGAATCCGGCCGGCTGATCACGCTCGATCGGGTCGACTGCATCATCGACGGTCTCAAGGTGAAGCGCGTCGGCGAGCTGACGTTCGAGATCGTGTCGAAGCACGTCGACGAGCTGATCGCTCTCCCCGACGAGCAGATCTTCGACGCGCTCGTCTGGATCATGTCCCACTGCAAGCTCGTGGTCGAAGGCGCGGCGGCCGCGCCGGTTGCGGCGCTCCTCGCGGGGCTCGTGATGCTGCCGCCGGGATCGAAAGTCGCGTGTGTTCTGAGCGGCGGGAACGTCGACCTGACGCAGCTCAGAGGGCTGAAATGGAACTGACGGCTCGGAAGGAGTGAATGCGCTCGGTGATGGCGGACGCCATCTGTGAGCAGGAGAGAACCGGAGCGCCGGGCCTCGTAGGCCCGGCGGCGGGGTCCGCCGCGCCGGTCAAATCCTCCGTCCGAGCGCCCGTCCCAATCGCCTCGACGATCGCCGCGTCGAGCGCGTCGGCTTCGTCGGTGAGCTTCAAGCCGTAACGGAGCAGCATCGCGGCCGACGCGATCGCGCCGATCGGGTTGGCGACGTCGCGGCCGGAGAGGTCGGGGGCGGCGCCGTGAACCGGCTCGAATAGCCCTGGACCGCTGCCGATGCTCGCCGACGGCAGCAATCCGAGCGATCCCACCACCGCCCCCGCCTCGTCCGAAAGGATGTCGCCGAACATGTTCTCCGTGACGATCACGTCGAACCGCGCCGGCGATCGAACGAGCTGCATCGCGCAGTTGTCGACGTACATGTGATCGAGCGAGACGTCCGGATACGCCCGGCCTGTCTCGGTCACGACGGATCGCCACAGCCGCGACGTCTCGAGCACGTTGGCCTTGTCGACCGACGTCAGCCTCCTGCGCCTGCGGCGCGCCTCTTCAAACGCGCGCGTCGCCACCCGTTCGATTTCCGCCCGGGTGTACCGGAGCGTGTTGTGCGCCGACGACCCGTCCGCCGCGACGCCGCGGGGCGTGCCGTAGTACAACCCGCCGGTCAGTTCCCGGACGATGAGCAGGTCGACGCCGGCGACGACTTCCGGCTTCAGCGGACCCGACCCCTCGAGGCCGGCGTAGACACGCGCCGGCCGGAGATTGGCGTAGACGCCGAGCTCCCGCCGGAGCGCGAGCAGCGCGGCCTCGGGTCGCCGGGCCGGCTCATGGCCGTCGAACGCCGGGTCGCCGACGGCGCCGAGAAGCACCGCGTCCGACTCCAGACAGGCGGCCAACGTCGTCGTCGGCAACGGCTCGCCCGCCTGCCGAATCGCGACGCCGCCGATCGGGAACGTGCGCAGCTCGAACGTATGGCCGAATCGGCGAGCCGCCGCCGCCAACGCCTGCGCCGCCGCTGAGGTCACCTCCGGGCCGATGCCATCCCCGGGCAACAGCGCGATGCGCGCCTTCACACCCCGTGTCCGTATCCGTGAGCCGCAAGCGTTTCGACGCTAGACTGCGCCGCGAGCGCTTCGGCGCGCGCCTCCCCGACGATCCGGCGCAGGTCGGCATCGGTGACGTGCTTCTGCGCGTCGGCGAGCGCCATCAACCGCCGGTACACGCGGTCGATCTCGAACCGGCTGAGCGCGCAGCCCAGCTCCTCGCAGCGCTTCTGCACCGCGTGCCGCCCGGAGTGCTTGCCGAGCACGAGCGTCGCCCGCGGCACGCCGACCTCTTCGGGCCGCATGATCTCGTAGGTCCGCCGATCCTTCAGCATGCCGTCCTGGTGAATTCCGGCCTCATGCGCGAACGCGTTGCGGCCGACGATCGCCTTGTTCGCCTGAACCGCCTCTCCTGTGATCGACGTCAGCAGCTGGCTCGCCGTGTAGATCAGCCGCGTGTCGACGTCGGTCTGGAACGGCAGCCGGTCGGACCGGACCCGCGTGGCCATGACGATTTCCTCGAGCGAGGCGTTGCCGGCGCGCTCGCCGATGCCGTTGATCGTGCACTCCACCTGCCGCGCCCCCGCGCGGATCGCCGCCAGGCTGTTGGCCGCCGCGAGGCCGAGGTCGTCGTGGCAATGGGTGCTCAGAACGGCGCGATCCGCGTTGGGCACGCGCGCGCGGATCGTCGTGAAGAACTCGAACACCTCGTCCGGGGTCGAGTAGCCCACGGTGTCGGGCAGGTTGATGGTCGTCGCGCCCGCGTCGATGACCGACTCGATCACGCGGCACAGGAAGTCCAGGTCGGTCCGCGTCGCGTCCTCGGCGGAAAACTGGACGTCGTCGGTGTAGCCGCGCGCCAGTCGGACCGCCTCGACGGCGGCGTCGAGGCATGTCTCGCGCGTCATCCGCAGCTTCCGCGTGAGGTGCAGGTCGGAGGTCGCGATGAAGGTGTGGATGCGCGGCCGCGCGGCATCCTGGAGCGCCTCCCCGGCCCGCTCGACGTCTGTCCGGCAACATCGAGCCAGCGCGGCCACGGTCGGCCGGCGGACCTCGGCGGCGACGCGCCGGACCGCTTCGGCGTCGGCGTCGGACGCAATCGGAAAGCCCGCCTCGACGATGTCCACGCCGAGCGCGTCGAGCGCGCGCGCGAGGCGCACTTTTTCGTCGATGTGCATC
>Ga0187893_10005250_pt1 | contig 23501 bp, 14 predicted proteins | sample MA1701074metaG_FD_139574 | JGI IMG/M metagenome (GOLD analysis project Ga0187893, IMG submission 139574) | White microbial mat communities from a basaltic lava cave in the Kipuka Kanohina Cave System on the Island of Hawaii, USA - MA170107-4 metaG ...
ATTGGATATTGAGAACTTGCGGCCGCATTACGTGAAAACCTTAGAAGCGTGGCTACAGCGCTTTGAGGCTATCCAGGACCGGATTGTGGCGGATCACGGGCCACAGTTTTTTCGCGCGTGGCGCTTGTATCTTTGCGGATCACTTGCGGCGTTTCGGGTTGGCGATCTGCAACTTTATCAGGTGCTTTTTTCCCGCCCACAGTGCGACCGCTTTCCTCTTACCCGAGGGTCCCTGTACACGGATTCTCAGACTTAAGGGAACCATGTCGTGAAATAATTCTGGAGTGAACCGTAAAATGTGCTTGAATTCTTCCCTGAGACAAATATGATATGCTGCGAAGCCAGTGAGAGGCCAATTGGTGGTTTCTCACGCGAAGAGGCTAGTGGTCAAAGAATGACCTGAGCCGTCGTGTCGTACCCGATGTTTAAAAAATAATGAGGAGGTAAAAAATGGAACCAGCGATATTTGCTCCAGTCGTACTTATCTTTTGTCTGATCTGTGGCTGGATCATCCTAAAGAAGAGTTAGTTCTACTCGTTAAGGAACGCCAGGGAGTTATTAACCGCTGGCGTTCCTTATTGCTTCGCCCCACCTAATCATCTGGGGCTAAGGTGCCCGAGGGGGTGCCGCAGCCCTTCTACCTGAAAGGTGTGCCCGAACGCATCCAATGCGGGGTGGTGGGCTCGCCCGTGAAAGCAATGTGATCTCTTAAGTATGTACAACCAACTTGTTATGCAATCTAACTGGCGAGCGATATCAACATTTCGGTTAACCTAAGGGCACTTCGATTAACTCGAAGTGCCCGGTGGCATAGGGATATACCACACCTGTTTCAAGCAGGTAACTGTTTGAAAAATGGAGCAAAGCAAAAATCGCATTTTTTGCTTTGCGATGCGAAAAATTCTACGGATGGAATTTTTCGAAGTGCCCTTAATATCACAGAGGTTGTTGCCCAAACGGGCACTGAATTTGGAGAGAGAGCCAGAAACGCTGGTTTAACGGTTCTTTCCCGGGCTACCGCGCGCTTGTGCGTTGTCGCTCACATTAGGGCTGATTTCCAGCTTTTTGCCTCCTCGTCGACATTGCGCCGATTGTTGCGGTATCTATACACTGTGGCACGGAGATCAGCGGGAAGAAAGATCGAAAAAACCTTCGGAGGCCCAATAGCATGGTGCATTACACGACAAAAGATATCCGAAATATCGCTTTGGTTGGCCATGGCGGCGCAGGAAAGACCTCCCTGGTGGAAGCGCTGCTACTTGAGGCGGGTATTATTGGCAAACGCGGCGCGGTGGAAAAAGGAAATACCGTGAGCGATTTCGATGCTTTGGAAAAGACCCATGGCCATTCTCTGGAAAACGCGGTTATCAGCTTTGACCACAAAGGAAGGCGCATCAATCTCATTGATACGCCCGGTTACCCGGACTTTATTGGGCGCGCTATGTCTGTGCTCAGTGCCGTGGAAACGGTGGCCGTCGTCATCAACGCGCAGACGGAGGTAGAAATGGTGGCCCAGCGGATGATGGAGGGGGCCGCACAGCGTGGCTTGGATCGGATCATTATCATCAACCGCATCGACGCGCCAGAGGCGGATTTGGTAGCCTGTTTGAACCATATCCGCGAGCTCTTCGGCAGTGAGTGCTTACCTGTGAACTTGCCTGCCGAGGGGGGGTCTCGCGTGGTGGATTGTTTCTTTCGACCGAGTGCAGAGAAGACCGATTTCTCGTCCGTGGAGCAAGCGCATACCCAATTGATCGACCAAGTGGTCGAGGTGGACGAGGAACTAATGGAGCTTTACTTAGAACAAGGCCAGGATCTCAGCCCGCAGCAGCTTCATGAGCCGCTCGAGCAAGCCTTGCGTGAGGGGCATCTCATTCCGGTAACGTTCACATCCGCCGAAACAGGAGCCGGGTTGACCGAATTGCTGGAAGTCTTTGCCGAATTGATGCCCAATCCGACCGAGGGTAATCCCCCGGCGTTTCTTAAGGGGGAGGGCAAGGAGGCTAAAGAGGTTTTTTTTAGCCCCGATCCGCAGGGGCACGTATTAGCCCACGTGTTTAAGGTATCTATCGATCCGTTTGTGGGACGCTTGGCAGCGTTTCGCATCCATCAAGGAACGGTGACTAAGGACAGCCAGCTTTACATCGGTGATGGGCGCAAGCCGTTTAAGGTCGGCCACTTACTGAATCTATTCGGCAAGGACCATAGCGACGCGATTTACGGGATCCCCGGCGACATCTGCGCCGTGGCCAAAGTCGATGATATCCATTTTAACGCGGTACTGCATGACTCTCACGAGGAAGACCGCATTCATGTGCCATTACCAAAATTTCCCGAACCCATGCATGGGTTGGCGATTGAGGCTAAGAGTCGCGGCGATGAGCAAAAGATTTCCGATGCCTTGATGAAATTACAAGCGGAAGACCCCAGCCTTAGGATTGAACACAACGTGGCTCTTAACGAGACGGTGATGCGGGGCATCGGCGATCTTCACTTGCGGGTGGTTTTAGAGCTTATGAAAGAGCGTTACAACGTGGAGGTTGAAACCCGCCCTCCGAAGATCCCTTACCTGGAGACGGTCACCGCCGAAGCCGATGGACACCATCGGCACAAGAAACAGACCGGTGGGGCGGGGCAGTTTGGCGAAGTGTTTGTACGGATTAAACCGTTGCCTAGAGGCACTGGATTCGAGTTCGTCGATGGCGTGGTCGGTGGGGTGATACCCAGGCAGTTTATTCCGGCGGTGGAAAAGGGGATCCGCCAGGCATTGGACGGCGGGGTTATCGCCGGGTATAAGATGGAAGACATAGAGGTGACGGTGTACGACGGAAAGCATCACCCGGTCGACTCCAAGGAAATCGCGTTTGTGACCGCAGGTAAGAAAGCCTTCATCGACGCTGTTAAAAAAGCAAAACCCGTTATTTTGGAGCCGATTGTAACGATCCGTATCACCGTACCCAGCGCAAATATGGGGGATGTCACCTCCGATCTGTCGGGTAAGCGTGGCCGTATCAGTGCCACAGATGCCTTGCCGGGTGGGATGACTGAGGTTTCGGGACTGGTGCCCTTGAGCGAATTGAATGGTTATCAGTCCCAGCTAAAGTCGATCACGGGGGGGGCGGGTTTGTACACTATCGAGTTCAGCCACTATGATCCGGTGCCTGTGAAGACCCAAGAAGAGTTGGCAAACCTGTTCAAGCCAACGGAATCCGAGTGAACTGAGGCAATGACGCGTGCTCACTGACCCCATCATAGGATACGATCGCGCCATCGACTCAATAACCAAACAGAATGCATAGGAGAAAATAAATGACAAAATACATGAGCTTGGTCAGCATATTGATGTTCGCAGCAACCCTTTCGGGTTGCGGGGAGCAGGACAGCACAGGCACGGAGCCTAGCGATCCCGACACGGCGTCAAGTGCACCCACAGATACGACGGCTACTTCAGCGCTGGCGACAGGGAGCGGAGGCATCGATCATGCCCAAGATATCAAGGAATTCGAGTTGAAACGCAGCCTGAGCGGCGTGGAATCCCTTATCGAGGACTTAAAAGCAAAAGGCGCGGATATCAGCGAGCTCGAAGCAAAGAAAAAAGACTTAGAACAAGAGCTAGCAGCCTTTAAGAGCGGCTAAGGGTATCTCCTGAGGCCCCTGAGACGCGCTTCACACTAGCTCGGAGCACTGAACGCGCGCGGAGGTCGGGAATGCTCATCTGCGCCGCAGATTTGTTGATAATTAGGGCACTTCGATAAATTGCTTCCTTGCAATTTTCGCGAAGCAAAAAGCGTGGTTCTTGCTTTGCTCCATTGGTCAATCACTTAAGGTTACTTAAGGTGATTGACCAATGTCCTCACGTCTCTGGGAGGGCGGGCACTCCGAATTAGTCGAAGTGCCCTATACTTGGTAGAGAAATTGCCCCGCCCTGAGCCGTGATGTCGACGAATAGATGTTTACCCATTGTTAATGGGTTCTTTCGTGGTTGGGTTGCCGGCAGAGTGCATTTACCGGGAGCGATGCATTGGCCCCCCAAACAGATCCGCGGTACCCGCGACGTCAAAGGACCTGGAGAACCAATATTGCGTTCGCGTTTTTCAAAGGATAGTCGCTCCAAGTCAGCCCCTTTGTGCGGTTGCCATTTGAGAGCAGCGGGTCAATGTCGGGACCAAGATTACCAGGATACGAAATACCTTTCGGGATGAACGAGCGGCGGCGCCATTCGCGTGTTCCGGTTTTCGTGCGGGCAACGCTTATAGGACCGGATTTATCGCCACGCGCCTGTACCATCAGGGATTACTGCAAAGGGGGCTTGTTCATCGCTTGGGAGGGAAATATCACCGCATCGCCGCTGTCGCGTGGTGATGGGGTAACGATTCAGTTCCGCGCCGATGAACCACCATCCGAAATGTCTCCGCTTGAGATGCCTGCCGCCGTCGCTCGCGTGTTTGCTGGTGGCGTGGGCGTTGCCTTTACCGAAGCCCTTCCCTCTGCCTTAGCGACACTAAAGAGTATCGCAGAGCGTCAACGGGAAACGCCGAAAAGAGCCGGAAACCCTCAACTCCTCAGGGAGATCGAGAACCTGTGTGATCACCATCTGCAAACGATGTCGCAGGAATTTCTAGCACGCGCTCGCGACCGCTTGTTCGAGTGCGCAAAAAACGCCAAGAGCAACATGGATCAGAGTGAGTTCCTGGAAAATAGGGCCGAACTCTCCGAGCGGGGTCGATCTATTATCAGTGGTGTTACGCGCGAGATCCACGAGCGTATGCAGGACGTTGGGCGACCGCAGGCGCGAGAGGACTTCCAGGCAGGAGCCGAAACGCTCAACCTCTCCCTGCTGGGGAAGGACGAATTTGAGGACTTTCTGGCAGTTTCTGAGCTAACCTCCAGGGCGGAACATCAGCATAAAGATGTTTTGTTTGCGCTGCAACAGCGTTTTTTTTCTCATGCCGTTGCGGCACAGTCGTCCAAGTTAGGCCTACCTTTTGGTCCAGGGATTGTTTTTCGCAGTCTCGCGCAGGCCCTGCGTCAGACCCGACTAAAAGCGAAGGCGTCGATGGAGTTGTATGCGCTTGGAGGGCGCGTGTTAACACCAGCGTTGGGTATCCTGTACCAGGAGATCAACCAATTTCTCATCGATCAGGGGGTGTTGACCGATCTTAGCGCACACCAGAGGTCCAAGGCTCCAAAGCCCATCGCCGCAAAGGCTCATCGAGCGATTGATGAACAGGTCGAACCAGCGGCGGGGCAATACGGTGAACCACCCCCATTTTTTGCGGAGCCAAGCGGCGGGCCAGCTTTTAGACCGACGTCACTTTGGGCACAGATGCGACAGTGCTTGGATGCAGCTGGCGGCCCTGTGGGGACACCGACGGGTGATTCGGCTGTGATCAGCGGTGCGCGGACCTCCTCGAACCCAGCCAAAGGCGAGCGTTACTCTCCGTTCGAAGTTGCCGAAGCGCTTTCCGGGTTACAAACAGAGCCTTTGATACCGGCGAGCGTGCTGGATCGGGTAAACAGCGTTCTAAGCGCTCATCACGGGCCAGGGCGCCGGCTAGGCGAGCGGCATGCGCGTGCCATCGACATGGTCGGCCATTTGGTGAGCGCCATCGAGGCCGAGGATTTGACCAGCACGTATATTAAGAACGAAGTACGCGGGCTGCGCTTGGCGCTTAGTAAACTGGCGGTCCAAGACGAGGAGTTTCTGGTTGCGGATTCGCACCCCGTGCGTCGGGCTATAAACCACCTTGCCCGATTGGACTCGCTGGTGCCGAACGATGATCCTTTGCAAGAGAGCGGTCGCCGCTTGATGTCGCGTCTGGTAGACGATCTCAACCGTGGTGTCGCGGTCAAACCGGATCTGCTACACGAGGTGGACCGTCTGGTAGAACGCCAATCGACGGAGTATGAAGAACGTATACAAGAGATCGTCGAGCAGCGCAGTTCTGATCCGGCACCCAACCCATCGGCCGAGACGGAGATCGTCGGTCCACCGGGACGGCAGCACGAATGGGATGTGTGGGTGGAGCGAGCGAAGGAATTATCCGCGGGAGACGGGGTCGAGTTCAAGCTCGATTCGGATCCTCCGAAGCGCCTTCAGCTTGCATGGGTTAATGAGGGTCACCACCGCTTTGTTTTTGCCGATGGTGCGGGGCACGAGGCGGCTTCTATGAGCCTCCAGAACTTCGCCAAACACTTGTTGGGCGGTACGGCCCGAATATTGGCTGACGCAGAATTGCCGTTGATCGACCGGGCCGTGCGCTCCTCGCTATACCGCAATCACAACGATCTGGAATGGCGTGCCCATCATGATCCGCTTACCGGGCTTCTCAATCGTGCCCGGTTCGTGGGTTTGCTGGAGCAAGCCGTGATCCGTGCCCGCGAAGAGGGCGCGCATCACTGCCTGGTGTACGTGGAGTTGAATAGTCTGCGTCTGCTCAGCGACCGTTGGGGTAGGCAAGCCGCTGATGCTTTCTTGGCCGAGGTCGCGGGGCAGATCCGGGCCTACGCCGAAATAGCCGGAGCGACCGCCCGTTTGGTGGACGACCATTTTGCGGTGTTGCAAGAGCAAGTGACCGTGCAGCAGGGTGTGCGCTTTGCTGAGGGCCTGGTCGCTAAATTCGATTCCTTTCGCTTCAAGTGGGAGCACCAGCGGTTCCGGGTAAGTTTGGCGGCCGGTGTCCTTCCGATCAGCGCGGATAGCTCCGATGCCGAGGCGATGCTCACCGAAGCAGCGAACGCGTGCAAAGCGGCTCGAGAAAGTGGGGCAGGCCGTGTTGAGGTGTACCAAGCGTCGACCAAGGAGATCGAAGGCGCAACCTCTCCTGTTGAGGATTGGGACCGTTGGTTGGAGCAAGCACTCTCGACGCAGCACTTGCCTCTATATATCCAACCGGTCCTACCTGTCATTCAGAGGACAGCGTTGGCACCTATCTATGCGCTCAGCGCGGGATCCGAAAATCAGCGCATTTTTTATCCTTCGTGCCTGGCGGGACCTGCTGAGGAGCGCTTACAGGCTTTCGACCGCTTGCTCATGCGGGAAGTCCTTTTCTGGATGGCGAACAATCAGAACACGGTGATCGAGTCGGAGTGTTGCGGTATTCATCTCGGCGAGCATTCGGTACGCGACCCAGGGTTGATGGAACACGTGCTTGGTTTATTCAGCGAAATAGCTGTGCCTCCCGGGAAAGTATGCTTCCAAATCCCCAACGCCGTTGTAGAAAAACACTTCGTGCAAACCGAGCGCTTCGTCCTCACCATGAAGGAGTTCGGTTGCCGCTTCGCTTTGGATGACTTTGAAGGGCCCTCTGGTTCGGGTTACCTAGATAGATTACCTGTCGATTATCTCGCCATGAGCGGCGCCTTGGTGCAGGGGCTGACCCAAAATCCCGATGATAAGGCGCTGGTGCAGTCCATCAATGGCATCGGCCACATGATCGGAAAGCGCACGATTGCGAAAGGAGTGCGGGACGAGGCGCTGCTTACGGGGGTGACAAGCATTGGGGTGGACTACGCACAAGGAATGAAGCCGACCCAGGCACTCGGGGATTTCAACTCTTGAGCAAACAACCGAAAAAGATCGGCAAGTACGATGTAATCGGAACCGCTGGCAAGGGGGCGATGGGGATCGTCTACATCGGCCACGACCCCTTCGTCGACCGCAGGGTTGCGATCAAGGTCCAACGGTACGAAGAGGAGGATCTGGAGAACACGGTCGGGAAAAAACAGGCGAAGCGACTATTTTTTAACGAAGCCCAAGCGGCGGGGGCACTGGATCACCCCAATATTCTCCGAGTGTACGATGCTGGGGAAGGCGATGGGCAGCCCTATATTGCCATGGAGTATATCGAGGATGTCGACACGCTCAGATCCTTTTGTGTTCCCGATCGGTTGTTGCCCATCGCTACCGTTTTAAGGCATATGATCGCGTGTGCTAAAGCCTTAGATTACGCCCACCGCCATGGGGTAACGCACCGAGATATTAAGCCAGCCAACATCATGGTAACCAAGGAGGGTCAAGTGAAGATCGGCGATTTTGGGATCGCGCAACGCACCCACACCGATCGGACGCAGGTCGTTGGGTGGTTTGGGTCGCCCATGTATATGTCACCGGAACAGGCGCGCAATGAACCAATGACCCATCAAACCGATCTGTTTTCACTGGGAGTCGTGATGTACGAGTTGCTGAGTGGGGTACAGGCCTTCAAGGCCACCGCCATCCACGCAGTTATTTCCAATATCCTGAACAAGGAACCCAAGCCCCTTCCCGAGCTTCGCCCCGAGATCCCAGAAAAACTCGGCGCCATCGTGCAAAGGGCACTGGCTAAAGAGTTAGCGCGGCGCTATCAAAACGGTGCTGAGATGGCGGCGGATCTCGCCGCGATTTTAGAGGCCTTGGATGAGCCTTTCGCCAATATGTCACAGGAAGAGAAGTTTCGCGCCGTACGCGGTTTAGATTTTTTTCGCGGATTCTCGGACTCAGAGGTCTCTGAAGTGATCCGTGCCAGCGATTGGGAAACGCACCCGTTTGGGGCGGAGGTCGTGAAACAAGGCGACGGAACGGGGGCGTTCTACATCGCTGTGTCCGGCCATGCTTGGGTGCGAAAAGACGGCAAGGAAATAGCGATGCTGTCGGAGGGGGAGATTTTCGGCGAAATGGGTTATCTCGCGCGTCATAAACGCTCAGCGACCGTGGTCGCAGCCAGCAAGCTCTCGTTGATGAAAATCGCCCGGCCGTTTAACGAATGGGCCTCCTTGCCGTGCCAGCTTCGGTTAAATAAGGCATTCCAACGCATCTTAATCGAACGTCTGGAACGCGCCAGCAGTCAGTTGGCGCGCATTTTAGAATAAGCTCTGACAATGCCGCATTTTATGTTATGAATGCTTGGGCCGTAAGTCTTCGCTTATACATCGTAGCCTGTGCGGCTTCAGAGTAGCTAAGGGCACCGCATCCCAGAAAAACAAGCGATGCCTGATGCCGGCATCAATCTCCGTTGAGACAATCTGGCCATCGCCAATCTGCGGGAGATGGTAAGGGAGCTAAGCATTATGTTGCCCGATATGTCGCCCAAAAACCCGGCGCAACTACCGCTTGGGTTGTGTGCAGTACGCCTTTTCACTCTAGTATCCATTATTGGATTTACCGTTCTTTGCATCTCCTGCGGGACTGAGCGCAATGACCTTGATGAGGGATCCGGTGCCACGATTTTGGAACCCCTTGCCACTCAGAGATCGGAACGCGTAGCAGGAAATGGTTCCCGAAGATTTAAGGTACTCATAAAAAGAGGAGGGTTCAGCGCTGCGCAGGTAGCAGCGCTTAAGGCGTTCGCTGTGAAAACCAATATCGTGATTCTGAATAACAAAGATTGGTTAGAAGAAGCGAACCGTGAGATCGGCGATGCGCATGGTTTGGCGACGGATGGACTAAGCCGTGAGCTGGTGCTGGCCGGAAAAAAGCTTGAGTGGATTCATTTCTATGCCGGAGGAGTTGATCAAATTCTTTTTCCAGAGCTAGTCGATAGCGAGATCACCTTAACCAACGCCAAGATCATCAAAGGGTACCAAGTTGCCGATCACGCTTTGGCGCTGCTTCTAGGGCTCACCCGGCGCCTAAACGAAACCATTGTCTTTCAAAGAAAGGGGGAGTGGTCGCGGAGATACTTTAGAAAAGCGGAAAATCAGCCGATCGAACTGCACGGCCGAACCGCCCTAATCATCGGTCTAGGGGGGATCGGCACACAAATCGCCCAGCGTGCCTATGCCTTCGGCATGCGAGTCATCGCTGTCGATCCCAAAGATATTCCGTTCATGCACTTTGTGAGCGCAGTGTACAAACCCGACCAGCTGCGCCGCGTGATCCCACGAGCGGATGTCGTGTTCATGGCGGCGCCCCTCACCTCCGAGACCAAGCGCATGCTGGCAGCGCGTGAGTTTACGATGATGAAGAGGGGCGCTTATTTTATCGCTGTGTCACGCGGGGAAACGTACGATGTAGAAGCTTTGCTGGAAGCCATGAAAGAGCGGAGATTAGCCGGAGCTGGGTTAGATGTCACGGATCCGGAGCCCCTCCCCGAGGGGCATTCGTTGTGGAAGCTTAACAACGTTCTACTTACCCCTCATATGGCGGGTGAATCTGAGAAAGTGTGGGATCGGCAGTTTGGCCTCTTGAAAGAGAACTTGGAGCGCCTTGCGGACGGTTTGCCTTTATTGAACGTGGTAGATAAACAAAAAGGGTATTGAACCGCAACTGCTCGCTCAGACGAATGCATGCCTCTCAAACCTATCCAAGCAAAAGCCAAAGGCTGTAAAAAGCTGCAAAGGCATGGTTCTGATCGAACCCGAAATACACGCGATGGCGGTTACTATGGAAAAACAAATTCCACTCTGTGTCGATCTCGACGGCACTCTCGTAAGAACGGATCTCTTTTACGAGTCCTTTTTCGCCATGCTTAAGCTAAACGCTCTGCTGGCACTGAAGTGTGTGGTCTGGCTTTTTAAAGGGAAGGCTCATGTCAAACACCAGATGGCAAAGCGGGTCGCAATACACCCCGAGCGATTGCCGTATCAAAAAGGGTTCCTTCAGTTCTTAAGAGACCAACGTGCACAGGATCGCTCATTGGTCCTATGCACGGCTTCCCATGAAAAATACGCGAGTCAGATTGCCGCTCATCTGGAGCTGTTTGATAAGGTCATCGCGAGCGACGCACAAATCAATATGGGAGGGAAAAACAAGCGTGCTCTGCTTGTGTCTCAGTATGGCGAGGGCGGTTTTGATTATGCCGGGAATTCGGCGGCGGATCTGGAGATTTGGCCCTATGCAAGAAACGCTATTTTGGTGAATCCTACGCCGCGGGTGGAGCGCGCGATGAAGCGTGCGGCCCGCATCGAGAATATCTTCAAGGATAAAGCGCCCGGCTGGCGAGACTACCGGCAACTGTTCCGTTTGCACCAATGGTTTAAAAATGTGTTGCTCTTCGTTCCCGTGGTGGCGGCGCACCGGATGAACGATGTTGATGTGCTCGCTGACGCATTCATGGCATTTGTCGCCTTCTCCTTGTGCGCCTCCAGCGTCTACATCCTAAACGATCTATTGGATCTGGATCTGGACCGAAAGCATCCGCGAAAGCGAGGCCGATCTCTGGCCAAAGGAGTGTTCCCCATCGATGTGGCCACGATGTTTGTCCCAACGCTGTTACTCGCGGCGCTGGCGTTGTCGCTCGCGTTACCTTACGAGTTTTTAGGCGTGCTGGTGCTTTATTTCCTGGCAACGATGACCTATTCCTTGTGGCTAAAGAAAAAAATGATGCTCGACGTGTTGCTGCTTGCCGGCCTCTACACGCTGCGGATCATCGCCGGTTCCGCGGCCACTTCGATATCGCCATCGTTCTGGCTGCTTGCGTTTTCAATGTTCCTGTTTCTAAGCTTGGCGCAGCTTAAACGATACTCGGAGCTCATTGGGATCCTTGGGTCGGATGAGAAGTTTATCCCAGGACGGGCCTATCAGCATGCCGATCTGACCAGCCTCTATAGCCTCGGCACATCGAGTGGTTATTTATCGGTGCTGGTGCTCGCGTTATACGTCAACAGCGACGATGTTTCCACGCATTATGCGCACCCGGAGTGGATCTGGGTGCTATGCCCGCTACTATTGTATTGGATAAGTCGGGTTTGGATCATCGCGGGTCGGGGTGGGATGCACGATGATCCACTGGTGTTCGCGTTTCGAGATAGGCCGAGTCAATGGGTCGGTATGGTGGCTGCCATAATCGTTTGGCTCGCCGACTGAGCGAACAGGGAGAAAAGCAACTCGCAGTTTACTCTTTCGGAAGAAAATGTGCAAGGAAGCCCGCTTTTCTTTTTGAGTTGCCAATAAGATATGAGGGCGCTTCGATTAATTCGCAGTGCCCCGCCCTCACAGGGACGTTGCGATGCGATAAATTGCAAGAAAGCAATTCATCGAAGTGTCCATGATCGGGTTAGAGCCTGGAATCGGTTCGAGGATTGAGCGCGATTAACAACTATGAGAGCAAATCTCTTGTTTCTGATCTTGTGCAGCGTTGCATTGTCAGCGCTGGCGCAATTGCTGCTGAAGCTCGGTATGTCCAATCCTCATATCCAACAAGCCGTAGAAAGAGGAAGTTCTTTAACGGCCCTATGGGCGGCTGCTTCGAATTCCAAAGTCATTGCGGGGCTGAGTCTGTATGCACTTGGTGCGGTGCTATGGCTGCTGGTACTGGCTAAATCCGATCTCAGCTTTGCCTACCCGTTCGTGGGACTGGGGTTTATCATGACAATGGCCTTTGGGGTTTGGGTGTTGCATGAGCCCATAGGCGTTTCCCGATCGGTGGGTGCCGCTCTGGTCGTCATCGGTGTGTATTTGGTCTCGCGATCGTGATCGAGCGGGCGGCTGTGCGCACAAACACGTTCCGGTCTGACCTGGTCTTGGCGCTGACGCTTTCCGTGCTGGCGACGCTGGGCGCGCTTCAAGGGATGGAGCGCTTGGGGGGACTCAGCGATACCTGGTTCGAATCCGACCAGCATCGTGTGTATGAGAACATGACCCGCGTCAATAGCGATCATTACCGCAGTAAGGTGCATCCTTTGTTTCCGCTCGCGAGTTTGCCTGCGGTCACGGTGCTTTTCAAAGTAGGAGGGGTTACACCGCTGCAAGCGGTGCGTGTGGCATTGGCAAGCGTCGTCTTTCTTTGGACGATGGCGTTTTTCGCCCTGTTGCGGCTTTTGGGTTGCCCCCGCCTGGATGCGGCACTGTTTACGGCGGTAGGCTTAGTCAGTGCGGCGAGCCTATTCTGGTTTACAGTGCCTGAAACCTATTCCTTTGGTTCCTTGAGTATTCTTCTCGCGCTGCTCGTGGTCGGCCTATCGGAATACCGTGCATTGAGCGAGCGCTGGTATCTGTTGACAAGCGCCGCCACCCTGAGCATGACCGTGACCAACTGGATGGTCGGCGTGGTGGCGGTTTTTAACCGCTTTGCTTGGCGCAAAGCCGTACAGATCTCGGTCAATGCGTTTGCATTGGTGAGCGCGCTGTGGATCCTACAAAAGCTCTTCGTTCCATCGGCGGAGTTCATAGATGTTGCTGAAGAACCCAAATATATGCACCTGCGATCCGCAGGGAACCCACTGCAAAAAATGCAGGCGTTTTTTAGCCACAGCATGGTGATGCCCCCAATCGGGTCCGGTACCAAAAGTGACCCGCCTTGGGCGATCCTCAGCGTGCAGCGCTCGACGGTCTGGTCCGGTGGCCCGCTCGGCAAAACGGCGGCCGGATTGTGGCTGGGGCTGCTCGGATTTGGGCTTTGGGGTCTGTCCAAAAGCAGCACGCAACGGCCGCTGCGCAACGTGATCGGACTCGCCTTACTGGGCCAGTTAGCCTTGCATCTGATATATGGAAAGGAAACCTTTCTTTATTCGCTGCACTACCTGCCCTTGCTGGTGCTGATGGCCGCTTGCGGCGCGCTTACGCGCGCGCGCCCACTCGTGCTGTGTTTGGCGGTAGCTTTGGTAGTGACCGCCGGGGCAAATAACGGGTCGCGATTTAGCGAGGCGCTGGCGCGGCGTGATGAGCTGCGCACGCCCCGAGAAGAGGTAAAGAGCCAGATGTACTTGCGTCCCCATGATCCGTGGCCGCGCAGCCAAGGCCACGCCGTGATTGCGCCCCCGGGGAGTGGCGCGAACGAGAAGTCCTATCACGAGCCGGGCGGGAGTTTCAGCCCGCGCGTGGGTAGCTTTGGGGTCTCGGTCTTGGCGTGGGATGGAAAGGGCCGCCTCCTCGCGTCGAGCGATAATATCTCTGTGGCCGAGATCGAACAGTCTTTCCAATGGCAGAGGGAGGGGCATGGGGACCTGCCCGCGATCAGTACTCAGACACCCTATTATCGAACCCGCTGGTCCTTGCCGGACGCGGGCGGCTGGAGCCTCGGTCTGGAACCTGGGCAACGACCGGTGGAGGAGTTATCGCTGATGATTCGCAGCGTGGGACCGGCCGGCGGACCGATCCGCGCGCTGGAATGGGAGGGAAACCGTCTGGTAGTGAATCATCGCTGGCTGCTGACGCTGGACCCGGCGCCGGCAGCGGTATGCTTGGGCGAAGAAACGCGGCCTGGATGGCTCGGCGCCTGTTCGCCGAAGCATGCCTGGGTCAGCGAGGACGGTTGGGCTCATGCACACTTGAAGCTAGCGCGAGCGCCGCGCTTTCAGCTGCACATTGCAGATCCCTCTGCCGCCGCGCAACCCTCCCGAGGGCGCTACGCCACCCGCTCCTCGCTGACGCTATCCCTGCCTGAGCCTCGTTTCCAGGAAGCACTGGATGCTCAAGTCGCTCATCTAATGATGAGCTTGGTGGGTGGCGAGACGCGCTCCAGCGATCCCGTAAACACCCCTATTGCCTGGCAACGCACCGGCGCCTATATCATCACCGCGCTGGCACGAGCTGGGCGGCTGGATGTAGCCAAAGATCTGTCTCGCTATCTGGCGGAGCACGACTTCTACGGGGGGTTCGGCGCGGAGGCCGATGCACCGGGTTTGGGGATTTGGGCCCTGAAGGAGGTGGCTTCCCTGCAGCAGGACCCCGAGTTTGTGGCCTGGCTTTGGCCGCACGTCTCACGCAAGGCTGCACTAATCGAAGAGATGCGGAGCACCAAGGGCCCCATGATGCGGAAAGGCGCGACCCCAATTGTGCCCAGGGCGCGGTACCGAGATAGCGAGCTGGTCGCAGAGCCCGCGCGTGATGGCCTTATTATGGGGAGGATGGATTATCAGCGTCCGGTGCTTTATGTCAATGCGGTAAGCTATCGCGGATTGCGGGATGCGGTATGGTTTGCCGAGCGCATGGAGCAAGGCGCAGACGCCGAGCGTTGGCGCCGGCAGGCAGAGTCTTTGAGAGTCGCATGGGAGCGTTACTTTGGAGCGCGTGGAATAGAAGAAACAAATGACCGCACCTACATCAGCGCCCTTTGGCCGACGGGAGTTGCGGACCGGAGCAAAGACCTCTTGCGCCGCGCGCTTGACAACCGCTGGCGGAAACGACGCGATGAGCGGGGAGGATATCGCGGACAGCCGCCGCTTTGGACCTATTTCGAGATCGCAGAGGCGCATCAACGACTTTATCTGAGTCAGGTGGATCCCTTATGGGACACCCTTGGCTGGTTCTGGGATAACCAAAGCTCGCGCGGTCTCTACACCTGGTGGGAAGGCGACGACGAAGGCAACACCTTTTTTGGGTGGCATGCGGTGCGGGGCTGGGTCAAGCCACCCTACGTCACACCCCACTATTGGGCCAACGCGGAGATGCTGTTGTTGCAGCTCGAGATGCTGGCGTACTGGCAAGATGCCCCCAACCGCCCTATGCTGGTGATCGGAGCCGGGATCCCGAGGGGGTGGTTGCGTGAAGACATGCGGGTGGCCGGCCTTTCAACACCGTTCGGTACGCTCGATTGGATCTGGACCGGTGAACGCCTGGTGGCGACGATACACGGAGCTCCCGCCGACATCGACCTCCGGCTTGGCGCGGCATTTCCCAGTGACAGCCCGCTCGAGCTTAAGTTTAGCGGTTCGAGCACTCTGTCCACCGTTTTTAAGTCATAGGGGAGAACCCAATGCAAATGCAAATGCAGGTCAGGCGGCGCCGCTTCATTAAGCTGGCCGTGCTAGGCGGTTTAGGAACTGCGATCCTCGCTCTAGGTGCGCAAGGGTACTATCCGAAGTTGCTTGTGCGCTTTCGGCAACGCATCAGGGAATCCGGGCAATTTCCGCAACACTGGACGGCGCGCGGCCCGCTCAGTAGGGCAGATCTCGAAATACTGCTCGCGGCGAGCAAGGCCATCATCGCTCTCGACGGTATCCAATGGGCCCATTATGCAGCCTATTTTCAGTGGCGCGCCAGGGAATTGCGCGGATACAAACAACTATACGAACAGCTTGGGAGCTGGCTAGACCAAAGTGCGAGCCGAAGCTATGGCCACAGTTTTCTTGCATGCGACGGGAAACAGCAGCGCCTGGTCGTGGAGGGTGTGCTGCGTTATCGAGGAAGCTGGATGGGCCGTTTGTGGATGCCTTTGTTTGAACGCCAATACTTTCTTTTCGACCACTATTTTGTGCGTGAGTTGTTTACCCTGTTAGCGCGCACCGATCTGTGGCGAAAGCTTGGCTACGACTCTTGGCCAGGCATGCTGCCGCTGAGCGTGCCGTAAGCCGGAATGGGAGAGCGGCTTCGAGGTGGCGAAAGCACCGTAGCCGTCGTGGGCTCGGGCGTTGCTGCGATTACGGTTGCTTATCTGCTAACCCGAAAAGGACACGACGTCGTTCTGTTTGAGAAGGGGCCCGACTATCCTTATCCGCACGCTCGCCAGTTCGAAGAGCGTGTGAACTATTTATATATCAATCCAGCATACCAGCTTGCTCCGGATATAAGGCGCGTGACATGGTCGGGTGATTATCGCCAGGACCTCGATCACGAACGGGGCATGGTGGTTGGCGGTAGCGCGACTCATTGGCTGGGTATCGCGCTGCGGATGCATCCGACGGATTTCAAAACGCGCACCGCTTACGGTTTCGGTTACGACTGGCCTATCACTTATGAAGACCTGGAACCCTACTACTGTAAAGCCGAGTCGCTTCTTAGCGTTTCAGGCACCGATGCCGACAATCCGTTCGCCCCGCCGCGGACCCACCCTTACCCCTTACCCCCATTCGATTTGACCCCAAGTGACCGCGTGCTTGCAGCCCGATTGCAGAAAGCGGACATCACGCTGCACACGACCCCGCAAGCACGCACCCGCCTTCCACATGATGGGCGCCCCGCTTGCCAAAACTTCGGCACCTGCGGGGTTTGCCCTATCGGAGCCAGGTATTCGCCAAATCATCATCTAGCGCGCGCCCAGGCGACCGGTCTGTGCCGGGTGATCCCCAACGCGTCGGTCAGGCGGATCATCACTGACCGAACGGGTCGAGCAGTTGCCGTGTTGTATCGGAATAACGAAACGACGACGGATCTTGAGCACGCGGCCAAAGTGGTCGTTGTGGCAGCGGGCGCGATCGAATCGGCAAGGCTTTTATTGCTTTCGACGGACGCGCAGAACCCCAATGTGCTCGGAAAACAAACTGCTTATGTGGGGAAAAATCTCGTATTCCATCACTTATGGCACGCATCACTGCGCTATCGCGAAAAGGTCCACGCCGGACGTTTGGGAGCGGTTACAGGTCAGTGCCATCAGTTCTGCGATGTGCCGGAACGGGGTAGACACGGCGGCATCAAAGTAGAATTTTCCTCCCATTATGCCGGACTCGGGCATGGCATACTGGAACAGCGCTCCGCGGCGAGGGAGACCTCCGGGGGAGGGATGATCGAGACTTTCTCCTCCAGGCCGTACCTGCGTGGTTTGATCCTGCATGCGGAATCTGCACCCAGCTCTAACAAATACGTGGGCTTATCGGAAAAACGCGATCGCTTCGGAGATCCGTTCGCCCACGTTCACTACGAATCGGCCACGTTCGACGAGGCGACCTATTCGTTTGCGAAACGCTTGTGCGAGCGGTTCGCAATGGCCACCAACGGCGAGATCGACGATCTGGAAAAAATGAATCAATATAGCTCTGGGGCCCACCACATGGGCAGTTGCCGCATGGGCAGATCCGATAGGGAGAGCGTGGTGGACAGCTTCGGCAAGCTGCATGGATGCCCTAACCTTTACCTTGTGGGGTCCAGCGTGTTCGCCGGCAGTTCCGGTGCGGTTAATCCGACACTCACTTTGGTGGCCCTTGCGATCCGCACTAGCGAGCATATCCTTGCTCGAGTTCTGTAGGGCACTTTGATTGATTCGGAGTGCCCGCCCTCACAGGGACGTGAGGACATTGGTCGATCACCTTAAGTGATAGTCCAATGGAGCAAAGCAAAAACCACGCTTTTTGCTTTGCGATTCGATAAATTGCAGGGAAGCGATTTATCGAAGTGCCCTGTAGGGATCTCTTACGGTTCGCGAGGTGGCGGCAGAAGCTCATCTACATCGATCCGCCCTCGACGCCTGCGCCTCCTTCCCTACAGCTTGCTTTTTACCAGCGCGTAAACGGCTTCCGCTTCCGAGTCCGCCCCTTGCACCAGCCCCTCCAATTCGGTACGGCGCCCGGCGGCGAAGCTCTGGTCTTTAATGTTTCCTATATTGATGTACACGTTGAGCGCTGCGCTCTGCAATGCCGCCTGGGCGGCGATAACGGCGACACCGGCATCGCTGATCACGTTTAGGTTGCCCTTCTCCGCTGCGGTACGGCTTAAGCGTATCACCTCCACGCACGTTCGCGCGCACGCGATCGGCACGTCGGTCGCAGCCTGCAGCGCCTTTTGGATGGCTTCGGCGCGGGCAATTTTTTGTTCCTCGGTGTCCTTGGGCATACCGTAAGCCCCCATGACCTGATCAAAAACCGCTACGTCCTGCCGGATCATGTCGGTCATCTGCTCCCGCAATCCCTCCGCACGACTCAAGACCTCTTTCATCTCATCCTCGACACCGGCGTATTTCTCCTTGCCTATCGTGAGGTTGCATACCATACTGACCAGGGCCGCGCCCATCGCCCCCATGATCGCCGCCGCACTGCCACCCCCGGGGGTGGAGGCCTTGCTCGCGAGCTTGTTTAAAAACACCTGTACCGATTCGTCTTTTATCATTCGCATTGCTCCCACTTCATTCCTGCCCATTACTCGCCAGTCGACAACGAAAACTCACTCTGGAGGTGCGGTTACGGTTTGGAAGCTTAACAAACTGCACCCAAGAAGTCATAGATGGGCCCCGTTTTGCCAAGCACTCAATCGATGATGACCAGAAGGTAGAGATCGCAGTCATAGATCCGGACTGTATCGAAGCCTTGAAGCCTGTGTCCCTGATGGAATGGTACTGTCCGTAAGAAGCTAACGCCGAGGAAGGCGAAAGGGCTGGTCCCGGAAGCGTAGAACGAGTCCGTCGCGGGTTACCTCTTCGAGCACCAGCTCGTTGCCGATCTCCTCGCCTGGCCGGTACTTGACCATGCCGACGATGATGAACTGCTCTTGTCGCAGTTGGGAATACGCGTGTACGTTGATCTTGATGGGAGGGATGCGCCGGCGCAGTTCGCTGGGCAATTCACTGAATAAAGGGATTTCCTTCGATACGGGAAGCCCTGCGGGGTCCCCGGGAACTGCAGCGACCGGCTCCGGGGGCGGGACCACGCGGGGAACGTTGTTATTCGGTGCGTCGGACGCGCTAGGCAAAGGCGGCGTCATCGGTTTAGCGCTTGGTGTTTGCGAACTCGGCGAAACCGCTTGCTTGACGACTTCTCGGGGGGCGAAACCGGGGTTGCTGGCGCTTGGAAAAGGAAGTGATGTCGTGAGTGCGCTTTTGCCTTCAGTTTTAGTATGCGCGTGGCGAGAAGCCGAAGGGCTTTCCGGTTGTAACGCACCTCTCTCGACCGATACCGGTGCCGAGTTCTTGACGCCCCTTTGCTGTGAGAGGGCTGGAGCTGTCACGGGCTCTAGCTCACTTGCATCCACCCCCTCTCGCAGGAAGCTTACGCCGCCCTTGTTAACCGACTTCTGGGCCTGCTGGGAGAAATACGCCAGGGTAAGGATGTTTATCGCGGCTAGGGCGACTACGGCCACAAAAAGCCACCTACTCCAGGGAATTTGCTTCTGTTGCTGCGCGTGTAGAACTCGAATGGACTCTGGATGCGATTTCTTCTGCCGCTGTGCTTCCGACTTCCGGATCGCCTCTAGTATGTACGACATGCCGCATCCCTATTTGGTTATTTTTTCGAAACCAGCCTGGGTGTGTCTGTTGCTGGGTGCTCCGTGAGAAGATGAATCATGGTGCGCGGACCAACGATGCCATCCGATTTCAATCCCCGTTCGCGCTGAAATTGGAGCACGCGCGCTTTCAATTCCTGGTCGAAATAGCTTGCATCCTCCGACTTGGCGATTCCCATCCGCTCTCGCAGCCACTGGACCCCCTTTCCGCGGAAGCCGGGCCTGAGTGTCGTTTGCGCGGCATCGGGTGGTCTCCAAAGCAGCGCGTAGTTCCCTTGCCAGAACTGTAGTATCTGCGCGAGCGCAAATCGTTGCTTTTCCCCCGCGATCGAAAGCGTTGCAGTTTCGCCGTCTGCGGCGACCAGGGCCACATACCGGCGCTCACCGTTCTCGCGCACGAATTCGAGAACGACGGGAAGATCGAGCCTTCGCATTTTATCCCAGGTGCCATGTTCCAGCAGACAATGCAAGCCGAGTTTGCGTGCGCCCTCGCAGCTGGGGGAGGCATCGGCGGCGTTTTGTCTCCAGAGTGCAAACAGGGTCCGGAAAGCCTCTTGCAGCGAAAGCCGACTGTCGCTTAAAACCTGTGCAAAAGGAATTTGCACGGTGTCTGGCGAATGATGCACAGCGCTTGGATTTTCCAAGCGCGGTTTCAGCTCAAAACGCGAGTTCTCAACTTTGGTCTGCCGCACCACCGCCGCAGCGAGCTCCCGTTCAAAAGCACCTTGTCGATTTTGCGCCGATTTCCATTCAGAATTCTGGGAAACAAGATAGGCGGAGGCAGCGAGTCCTCCCCCGAGCAAGGTCGCAGCAAGCGCAACCAGCGCGTACCGTCTATAAAGAGGTGGGGTTTGAGTTGCAAGCGCTTCTCGGGCGGCCTTACGCACGATAGCATAATCTACCTGGGGGCGATTACTGGTGAAAGCGCCTAACAGCGCTCGATCGCACAGGGTGTTGATTACCCGCGGTATGCCGCCGGAAAGCCGGTGCACCGTGCGCAACGCCCTATGGGTGAACAAGCGCGATTGGCCGCCGCTCAAAGTGAGGCGATGCAGAATATAAGCCTTGGTATCTTCGGCCGAAAGGTGCTCCAAGTGGTAGCGCGCGGTGATGCGCTGCGTGAGTTGCCGCAACTCCGTGGCCTCTAGCGTACGCCTCAGCTCTGGCTGCCCGATCAGAATGACTTGCAACAGTTTGGCCCGCTCGGTCTCCAGATTAGTCAGCAGGCGGATCTGCTCTAGCACCTCCAAGCTTAAGTTTTGCGCTTCGTCGATGATTAATACCGTGCGTCGGCCGGAAGCGTTGCGGGTCAGAAGATGCTTATTTAGGGCATCGACCAACACCTTGAGACTCTGGCTTCCCATTGGATAATCCGCCTCAAGTTCATCGCAGATCGCAGATATCAATTCTACGGCGCTCAGACGGGGATTAAAGATCAGCGCCGCGTCAACGTCTTCCGGCAGACGTTCGAGCAGGTGGCGGCTTAAGGTGGTCTTGCCGGTTCCTACCTCCCCCGTCAACAACACAAAGCCACCGCTTTCGCCCAAGCCATAGAGGAGGTGCGCAAAGGCTTCCTCGTGCTGCGGGCTCATGAACAAAAAACGCGGGTTTGGCACCATCGAAAAAGGCGCCTCCTGCAGGCCAAAATACTCGAGGTACATCGCGTGTTCCGATCAGCTAGCCGATCAATCCGGCGAATTCCCGAATGGGTTTTCTATCCGAACAGACCGCGAGCTCCAAGCACCCCGAGCGCCATGACCGCGCTTATATTCAGGATATTCCATTTTTTTACCAGCCTGGAGAGCAGCAATTCACAGCCATATAAGAGGATGATCGCTTTTATCACAATAAAGCTCGTTTCTTGTATCTGAAGATTACGGCCACCGAGGATGCCTGCCGTAACTGCACCACACACGATGAGAAAATCCATGGGCGTGATCTCAAACATGTTCTCTCGTGTACACCGCACGCATAAGGCTATGGCCATCGACAACACGAAGAAATAACCGAAGTCTATTGATTTCATATAGGGTACTAGAACGCTCGGCTCATGGATAGTTAAATAAACAGCAAATATGGCGGCTACATAGATAGCCCCGCGCGCTGTAACCGAGCGTGAGCTTTTACTGAATGCCAGCTCTGCGATCACAACCGCGAACAATAAGGTCGCTATTATCCCGAAATCGCGAGGAACCGAAGCAACCCCTAAGCTGCCAATAACCATATAGACGGGTACAGCGACCATGACCACCACAAATGATGTCCATCCTATTTTGTCATTATTCTGTAGCGCCAGGCTTATTGCCCCAATCCTCGAGGGGGTTGCACGATGATCCACATGCCAGCGCGTCCATTCGGCTTTTGTCAACAAAGAAAATATGAGAACGGAGATCCCCATATAGAAGCCGATGATCAGCATGTCATTTGCGTATCTGAGAAACACAGTGCTTATTACGAGCGCCGATTGCAGTAGATAGATAATGACAACTGTTTCGTGGTGATCGAATCCTAGAGCCATCAACCGATGATGGATGTGATTTCGGTCCGCAACAAACATTTTCTTTCCGTTTTTTGCGCGAATAATCATCGCGGCGATGATATCCACGATCGGCAGTCCAAGAAATAACAAAGTCGCCGCAGGACTAATTGAAGGATCAACTTGTTGGGTCAGCAAGACGGCAAGAAAACCTAGCGTAAAGCCCAGAAACTGACTTCCGGCATCTCCCAAGAAAACTCGCGCTGGATAGGTGTTGTACCGAAGGAAGCCCAGTATGCTTCCGATTATTGCGGTGGATATCGCAACGGCGAACACGCTGCCCTCGATATAGGAAAGCACGGCTATCATGAACAAGCTTAACAAAGACTCCCCCGCCGCAAGTCCATCCAGCCCATCCGAAGTGTTTAAGGCGTTTATCATTCCGATGATGGCGAAAAAGGTAAACGGCTTTCCGATCCACGCCGGGACGGCTCCGATCACTGGTATCTTAGCGATCCATAGGTCACCATAAAAAACCAGGATCGCAACGGCGATAAACTGGCCGATAAACTTAACTCGGTGTCCAACGTTTCTGGCATCGTCCCAGACGCCGAATACAAAGAGCACCATAGACCCGCCAAGATACGAAAGTGATACCGGATCAAGGTCGAATAACGTCAAAATGGGTAACAAGGCCCCGAAAAAGACACCCCACCCACCGGTGCGCGGTATTGATCTGGTGTGTATCTTGCGCTCACCCGGGTGATCTAGAAGACCCAGTCTAGGAGCGAGGTGCCACAAGATTGGAATTAGCGCCGTGCTAAGAGCAAGCGCAAGAACGAGGGTAACAAATAGACTGGCTTGATCCTGAAAGTTTGTCAATTTATGTGCCGCACTATCGAGCTAGCGGATGACCAATCACTGGCCTAGGATAAAACATCCGCTCACAAGAGTTCGGAGGTCTCCGTCACATTGCGTCCCTATGTTCTTCCGCTCCAACCATACATGATGCCGGGTTCCTCTGTCCTTCGCATCTTCGCCAGAAAAATCGCGAGCCCGATCACAGTGTTGGTCGCCTGTTTGGCGTCTTATGATTTATACTAATATTTTTCGCCATGCTGCTATGGAGACCCTGTGATCCGCCTTCCGTCAAATCTAGTAGAACCGGGCGCTTTTGCGGGCGAGGAAAGAATTCAGCTTTCCATCATCGTACCCCTTTACAATGAGAAAGACAGCGTG
>Ga0187893_10005253_pt1 | contig 23488 bp, 23 predicted proteins | sample MA1701074metaG_FD_139574 | JGI IMG/M metagenome (GOLD analysis project Ga0187893, IMG submission 139574) | White microbial mat communities from a basaltic lava cave in the Kipuka Kanohina Cave System on the Island of Hawaii, USA - MA170107-4 metaG ...
AAAACTTACCGTCACGAGGTGAACGTGAATCTGCGGCTATGATTCTATAAAACGGCCTCTTTTTTGACCCTATCCTTGTAAGTCTTATCTTAACCAAACTGTTTTACCTCCTTAGAATCTAACTAAATTCTCGATGCGGCGCTCTCACATAAATCTCATCATTTTCTTTGCGAGCTTTCCCATCTTACCCATGTTTTTCATCATATCTTTCATCTGAACATAGTTCTTAATCACACGATTTACATCTTCAACTTTAGTCCCGCTCCCTTTTGCAATTCTCCTGCGTCTGCCACCATTTAATAAGGTGTGATTTTTTCTTTCTTTCAATGTCATGGAATCAATAACGGCTATAGTTCTTTTCATTTCTTTTTCAGCCATGTCGATCGCTTTAGGGTTCTTAGCTATTTGCTTCATCCCTGGAATCATTTCCGACATGTTCTCAAGAGAACCCAATTTGCGCATGGCGAGCATGGCTTCCCTAAAATCCTCGAGCGAGAACTGATTCTTGAAAAGCTTCCTGGTCATTTCTTCGGCTTTCTTTTCTTCAAAAGCCGACTGCGCCTTCTCAATCAATGTAAGCACGTCACCCATTCCCAAAATTCGCGAGGCAATTCGTTCTGGGTGAAACACCTCAAGCGCGTCAAGTTTTTCCCCAATTCCGAAATACTTTATGGGCTTCCCAGTTACGGCTTTAACTGAAAGAGCAGCTCCTCCTCTCGCATCCCCGTCCATTTTCGTCAGTATTATGCCATCGATATCTAGTGCTTCGTTAAAACTGGTCGACACATTAACCGCATCTTGTCCTGTCATTGCATCTGCAATAAGAAGTATCTCATGAGGATTTATCTCAGCTTTTATTTTCTTCAGCTCCTCCATAAGTTCATCATCTATGTGGAGTCTTCCCGCTGTGTCTACAATGAACACATCATAACCTTCATTCCTGGCAACAGACTCAGCGTGTTTGGAAATATCAACTGGGTTTCTGCCGGGTTCGGTGTCATAAACTCCAACTCCGATTTGCGAGGCGAGCATTTTTAGCTGTTCTATTGCTGCTGGCCTGTAAACGTCCGCTGGAACCAGATAAGGCTTTCTCTTGTGCTGATCTTTGAGGGTTCTTGCTAGCTTTGCAGCAGTTGTGGTCTTTCCAGAGCCCTGGAGACCCACAAGCATAATACCAATTGGAGGAGCTGATCTAAGGTCAAGCTCCGAGTTTTTTTCGCCTAAAACACTCACGAGTTCTTCATGCACAACTTTGATAAATTGCTGCCCAGGTGCAAGACTATTTATCACCTCCTGTCCCAAAGCTCGATTCTTAACCGATTCAATAAAATCTTTCACAACCTTAAAATTTACATCTGCTTCAAGCAAGCTAAGACGCACCTCTTTAAGGGCATCTTGAATATTGTCATCGGTAAGCTTTCCGTAACCCCTTATTCTTTTTAAAGTTGAACCGAGTTTTTCAGAAATTCCCTCAAACATGGCCGCCTAACTATAACAAACAGCTCAATGAAATATAAACCCTAGTAATTAGCATAAGTTATGTCGGTTGTCAAATGGCATCTTCTTCCATTTTAACAGATTGAATCGAGTCTCATAACCAGGTATTTTTTGAGTCTCAGGATACGTATCCTTCTTCTTTATACCAAATGATTGTTCTTCTGAGTGCCTCTTCTAAGGGTGTAAAATTCAATTGTAGATATACCCTTGCCTTTCGGTTTGATCCAGAAGCCCCGATTTGCATTGCTCTAACTCCGTCTATAGAAAACTTCGGTGGTTTTCCAGTAAGGAAAGACTTTATCTCTGTAAAATAGCAAACTAATTTCATCAAAGGAAATGGCATTTGTTTATCCGGGATAGGAACGCCCGTGATCTCGCTGACAAGCTTGAATACATCTAAAATATTTACATTATCTCCAACAAGAATGTATTTTTCCCCAGACTTCCCCTTGCTCTCAGCCAGAATATGGCCTTCTATAACATCATCGATGTAAACAACAGGAATTATGCTTTCTCCAAGTGGTATTGCTCTAAGTTTGCCGGAGAGCAGATCAATAATTGTTCTTCCGAAAGTTTTTAGATCTCCAGGTCCAATTACAACACCGGGATTTAGGATCACTACAGGAAGCCTTTTTTTTCTGGAAATACTCAATACCTCTTTTTCAGCTAAAAACTTAGATCTGCCGTAATGACTCTCAAAATCTCTCTTGTGTTCCATCTCCTCTGTAGTAATTTCCCCTCGGGTTTGACGTATTGCTGCAAGACTACTTGTATAGATTACTTTTTTTACTCCTCCTTCCAGAGCCTCAAGCAAGATATTTCTAGTCCCCTCAACGTTAACTCTATAATAAATTCCTTTATCAGGTAGCCACCATTGAGAGACGTTCCCCAGATGATAGAAGAGATCACAACCAGTTAGCGCTCCTTTTATTGATCTCCTATCCGTAACATCTCCAATAACAGCTTGGACTCCGAGCTTTTCCAGCTCTTCTGCTTTGTTCTTATCTCTGACAAGAGCCTTTACGCTTGCCCCTTCCTTGAGAAGTCTCTCTATCAAATATCGACCTAAAAACCCAGTTCCTCCTGTCACAAATACTTTCATCACTTAATCCTTTTTATTCTCTGTTGCTTTAGAGTATGCCTCAAACCTAATCCCGAAGGTAGTTATAGCGGATAATAACGACTGAGGTGGATTCGTTTTGATAGATATTAGTCTATGGCGGCAGAGTCCCGATTGAATTTTTCGATGGTGATTACGATGTGGACAAACCAGCACAGAAAATTGTATGCTCTTGAATCAAAAAAGGTTGGATTTGAAATATAATACAAAAAATGGGTCAATGAGCTAAAGCAAAATAACGAATATTTACTCTATCTCCAAGAACTCTACACACTAAAGTTATAATTCAAGTTAGTTTTAGTTTTGACCAAGGAATACATATTTTCAAATTCCTTACGAGACAGTATTCCTTTATCAAAAAGGGCACCAACGAGAGTCCAAGTAAAACTTTCTTCATCTACTTGAACCCCACTGCGTTTGAGAATGAGCGTTATGGCATCTACAGCTTCCTGCGCAGAAAACTCTCCGTACTCCTCTCTGAAATTCATCTCTCACCTCCTATCTCAAAGTTTTATATAATTTATTGATTTTCATGTCAAGACTTTTTCTTAGAAGATTGCTATATAGATATATTCAGCACCATTTTGATGAGATGGGATTAGATAATTTCCGGAAGTAGAAAAAAATATATAAGCATGGCGGCGGCAGGAATCGAACCTGCGACCAAGGCCTTATGAGAGCCCTGCTCTACCTCTGAGCTACGCCGCCAAATCTAATGATGACTGCAAGATATGAGGATATGCTGGAAGCCCGGCAATAAATCCATCTTTCTAATTCTATTTATTGGAATAAAATCTTTTGGATTATAACATGTGATACTTTGTAAGCAATTTAAATTGGCTAAACCAGGGTTATTAATACTTTTCGCAGTAATAGACTTGATTTATTACGTCAATTTCTTATATCCATTTCATGAGAACTGCTCATGAAATAAGACCATATAAAGGATAAAAACAAAAGACTCGCTAATCACAGAAACCAAGAGTAACAATTTTTTCAAAAAATCCACAGCCATTACCATCACTCCGCGGCCCAATAGTTGTACCATTACTGGCCTTAGCTCCCGAAACCTTTCCCAAAAACAAAACTGCTGGAGCTGAGTAAATTCCAATTTTTAGTAGTTTCCTCCTTGCCTCATTAACAGTCGAAAACTTTTCTTTACGATCATCAGGTTTTTCCATCTATCTGTCCTTACTTATTAATTTTTAAATAAGTATTAGAATAGACCTAATAAAAGTATATTATGCTTTAGTTATATATTTACATAAATCAAATGTAGTATTGTTCGCAATATATAAGTCAATTTTACTAAGAATCATAATCCATTTTTTTGATCACTAATTCTCGCGAGTAAAACAAAGTTGTATTGAACATACCGATTTTACTGATAACTTTAATCCCGTGGCTCTATGTATTACATGCTCTTGCATATATAACTTAAGTTTAATCAGTTCTTATGATCATGGTTGCTTTTAAAACATTAATTCCAGTGTCTCCGAATAATAAATTTTTCAGATTTGGAAAATTCCCCTTGACATTTTAAGTTGTATACTTTATTTTTATAATTAAAGTTAATTGGTGAACTTATAAATCATCCTCCATCCTCCTTTAAGATAGTGGGAAGATTTTCAGTTCTTGGAAATCTTCCCACTTAACTTTAGATAGAGTTTTTTAGGTATTTTCCATAGTAAATTTATAAAGGGAAAAAAGCGTATTGAGTTGTTTTGACAGCAAAATATCAACTATTTATGAGAAATCATATTGCAAAATACTTTCATCACGGTTTTGATTTCAACTCAACTTCTCGAGATTCGACATCCGCGGGCGGTAGTTGTCCAACAACAATTTGGGACAATTGTTCCATGGCACACCTTCCATTATAGATTCCCCCGTCCTCTAATATAAAGAATTTAGTTAGCACATCTCCCACAACGATACCATCCTTTTTTATTTCGAGCCTTTGAGATTCCACATTTCCTTCTACTTTTCCATAAACTAGTACTTCGTTAGCCTTTACTTCGCCAGAAACGACCCCCTTTTCTCCAATTATCAAACTGCCATTACCCTTAAAATTCCCAATAACATGTCCGTCTATTCGAGCTGATGAAGGGGATGTAATATTTCCCTCAAACAAACACCCTTCACCAATGAGGGTTGTGATTTCGTTTGGTCTTGAGGCTGATTGTTTATGATTTTTATCTTTACCAAACATAGAAGAAGAGTTACCTCAGAGACAAATACTTCACGGGATCTAGGTTTTTACCGTTTTTTATAATCTCATAATGCAAATGCGGTCCGGTAGACCTTCCCGTAGAACCTGCGTATCCGATTTTATCACCTGCTTTGACATCCTGTCCATCTTCAACCATGATTTTTGATAAATGTCCGTAAAGCGTTTGATACCCACTTCTGTGTTTAATAATAACTGTTTTCCCATACCCCTTTTGCCATCCTGCAAGTTCAACTACACCACCCGCAGTGGTAACTACAGACTCTCCGTACGCTGCATCTATATCGACACCAGAATGGAATGCGAACCTGGAGTTAATGGGATCTTTTCTATAACCAAAGCCTGCGTTTATACTTCCTGATAACGGTGTACCCACAGGAAGACTTTCCATCACTTTAAATAACTGGTCAACATCCTTTTCCACAAAATCCACGTAAGACATGCTGAGCCTATCCGCAGGGATAAAATCGCCTCCGACGGATAATTCCCTATTTATTCCCTTTTTAGCCAATAGTTCCTGCATTTCCAATAGCTTTCCCTCTATGTCCTTTATTTTCTCTTCCAGATTTCCCCTAGCTGCCCGGTTTTCATTCAAATTATGATTTAAAACACCTATATTGGCAATTAACTGGTGAGTCAGCTCTCTTTTATGGTTCGCTTTTTTTAAGAAAATATAGGTCGACATAAAAGCTGAGAGTGACACTAAACCAAAACCAAGCAAAGTAAAAAAGGCTATTTTAATGTGAAACACTTTAATATTAATGGATTTTACTCTTCTACCAGTAGGAGCAACCATTACTATTGTCATGGAATCTCGTTCCATCGCTATCCTCCTCGACCAATAATATGATTTATGTTCGGTAATCACAAATGGGTAATTACCTTTAGGGTCTTACGTTATTTTATAAAAAGCAACTTATCATGCCTACTTCTCGGATGAAAAGCAATAGCTTAGCTTAGAGAAAAAATAGTACCTGTACATATACACTATTTTTTATTACCCCTCGTCAGCAGCAGGGCTATTATAGTTATGTATTTTGACCTCTCCCCATGTACGGCGTAGAACTCTTCAACCTTCATAAAAGTAAAACAAGCAAATTGTTTTCTTCAGTCTTTTCTGTTTAATGTCATACACTTTTAATCGCACGCTCTATGGAGCACCGATACTATAGTGTTTAAACAGTTCGCTCCACAGCGATTTGGAAGGATTATTATATGAAGAGCACTAACTCAATTTTCACATTAATTGATATAAAAATGGGCATCAGAGAGGGGAGTCTCTCTAATGCCCTTAACGCCAGGAGGATAGGAAGAATGTCCTATATTTTCTGAGATAAAAATCTTTGAAAAAGGATTCAAAGATTTCTTGGATCTCTTTATTAAACCGCTTTTTAGGAACCTATGAGTATATGAGGGCTGGTCAAACTTCTATTTTTGGAGAAAATTTAAATTCGCTTGTGGAGAAATTTCAGCCGTTTTCGACTTAATTTGGATTTCGAATTGTTTCTACTTGAGAAAGCTTTTCAGTACCTCTTCCATCTCCGATTTTGCAAGCTTCTTGAGTGCACCTTTTTCAATCTGCCTTATACGTTCTCTAGTCAGATCAAACTTCTTTCCAATTTCATCCAATGTGTTTGTGTTCTCTTGGTCTATTCCGAATCTCATCCTTATTATCTCTTCTTCTCTGTGTGTAAGAAGTGATAAAGCCTCTCTTAACCTCCCTGCAAGCGCCGCATCGGCCATCACTGAATCCGGAGCAGGTGAATCTTCATCTACAATAAAATCCATGAGAGTAGCTTTTTCCCCGTCTAAAATGGGTGAATCCAGACTGGTAGCATCGTTTTGTGCCTTTAAAATGCTATTTACAACCTTAGTAGAGATTCCTGATTTTTGTGAAATTTCTTCAGGAGTGGGCTTTCTGCCCATCTTCTTATGAAGCATCGAACTAATTCGGAAAACCTTATTCGATTGTTCGAGTAAATACACTGGCACTTTGATCGTTCTTGTCTGCTCCTGAAGCGACCTGAATACTGCCTGATGTATCCACCACGATGCATAAGTTGAAAACTTATACCCCCTAGTGTGATCGAATCTATCTACAGCCTTCATTAAGCCTGAATTACCTTCTTGAATGAGGTCTGAAAGCGGCAGTTCCCTCCCCCTGTATTTATTCGCAATGCTTACTACCAACCTTAAGTTTGCTTTCACAAATCTCTCTTTCAATTGCTTTGTCTTTTCAGAATAAGCTTTTTTCATAGCACTTAGAATCACAACTTGATCAGATAGTTTTCTATCTTTGTTATTTCGAAGACCGTTTTTCCTTCCTTTTTTCTCTTTTACTTGCGAAGCCTTATCCAGCATGACTTGGATTTCCTTGGCCTTTAACTCGCATTTCTTTATCTTTGCTGCAACCTCTATCTCTTTCTTTGCATTAAATAGAGGCTCTACTGCCATATCCTTAAAATAAGCATAGAGAAGCCTTAAGCTTTCGTCTGGAACCTCTTGGTCATCGTCCTCTATTTCAGGGGATTCTGATTCCTCAATCTGAAATTCTGATTCCTCAAGTTCGACAATTATATCGTTATTTTGAACGGTTACAGGTAAAAACGGTTCTTCTTCCTCAGCAAATTTTTCAAACTCTGTGTATTTTGTTTCCATATCTTTTTCCCTTAAGTAACTTCATAACAATATTAGACTTTTCTTGAAAACAAAAGATTCAGGGCAAATAGGGGCTATTTCATTTTTTGGGTATGTTAGGAAAACTCTTACCTCTTTAATTGATATTAAGCCACTGACCGATAATATTGTAACATAATCATTCAAACATCGGTTTCAAGGTAAAAAAGCTCCTAAAAGAAATAAGAAAAAAACCATATTGAGATATCTACATTTCTATAAACCATTCTGAAGCATCAATAGGAGCAAAAAATAGAATAAACCCCACGACCTCGCTTAACTTTCGTTTGCAGATTAAATTGATGATAACTGTAGATTATTAGTAATTATTTAGGAGCCTTATAACTTTTGGACACCAGTTCCCAGTTTACAACATTCCACCACGCAGCAATATAATCAGGTCGGCGGTTTTGGTACTTTAGATAGTAGGCGTGTTCCCAAACGTCCAGACCAAGTATGGGTTTGAGTCCATCAGAAATAGGGTTATCCTGATTGGGTGTAGAGGTTATAACTAACTTGTCCTTGCTATCCAAACAGAGCCAAGCCCACCCACTTCCAAAACGACTTGTCGCAGCTTTTGCGAATTGATCTTTAAAGTTTGCAAAGCTCCCAAAAGAGGAATTAACTGCTTTAGCCAATTCTTCGGCGGGTTCGCCCCCTCCATTGGGACTCATCATAGGCCAAAACATGCTGTGGTTAAGGTGGCCTCCGCCATTATTGCGTACTGCGACGCGAATCTCGTCAGGCACTGTGTTTAAATTTTTTAGAAGATCGTCAACGGCTTTACTTTGAAGTTCAGGATGTTTTTCTAAAGCCGCATTCAGGTTATTGACATAGGTTTGATGGTGTTTTGAGTGATGAATCTCCATTGTACGGGCATCTATGTGCGGTTCTAATGCAACATAGTCATACGGCAATTTGGGCAATTCGTGTGCCATAATAACCTCCTCTCATGATTGTATTTTTGAGTAATTAAACAACGATTTTATAGAGATTGCTAATTTAAAACAAATATTAACGGGCTGTTGCCCAAATCCAAAAATGTCATTTCGACAGGGAGAAATCTTTTTTTGACATTATCCATACATAAAAGGGAAAGATATCTCACATACGTTTTATATGACAGACTATTTCTGTGTTTGAGCAACAGCCCGTAAACATTTAAAAGACTAACTTATTGTAACTTTTTAATTTTAACGTGTCAAAAGAAAATACCGACCATTAATTTTGACAAAAAGTTGCGACCTAATTAGACTCCAATAAAACTTGTGGATAAACTTGAACTATTGAGCCATTAAACACAAATGAAACAAGACAATATCATTGAACTCAAAGACGTTCATAAAGCGTTCAACTCAAAGAACGTACATACTGGGGTGACGCTTTCCATCAGAAAAGGGGAAAATATGACCATACTTGGAGGAAGCGGTTCAGGAAAAAGCGTTCTCCTAAAAGAAATTACAGGCCTTATAAGAGTTGATAAAGGCGAAGTCATTATAGAAGGGGAAAACATTGTTCCAATGGGTGAGGAGGAGCTTATTCATGTCAGAAAAAAGATAGGGATGCTCTTTCAAGGGGCTGCGCTCTTTGATTCCCTCTCGGTTGCCGAGAATATCGCCTATCCTATCAGGGAGCATTTTAAGTATTCAGAGGAAAAAATAAGAGAGATTGTGGCTGAGAATCTCGAGCTCGTAGGACTCACCGGTATAGAAGATAAACTACCATCGGACTTGAGTGGCGGGATGAAAAAGCGAGTAGGGCTTGCCAGGGCTTTAGCAATGAACCCAAAGATTTTACTCTATGATGAGCCGACAACAGGACTCGATCCCCCCAACATAAGCAGGATCAATCATTTAATCAGGCATATGCAGGAAAGATTCAGTATAACCGGCATTATAATTACTCACGACATTGTGACCAGCGCTTTTGAGGTTTCCGACAGGATCGCATTCATACACGAAGGGAAAATCTCGTTTGTTGGAACCGTTGAAGAGGCCAAAAATACAGATATAGAAGTGTTGAGCGATTTCATTCACGGAAAGCTTGATGAGAATATTTAGAGCCTTTCTAATTTCTTATTATCTAAAACTCTACATCAGCAGCTTCGAGACCCTCGACTTTTATGATTTTCCATTCGCCAAAACTGGACCTTTTCAATGTAACTGTAAGATTTTGAAGAGAACCTTCACTTCCCAAGAGAGAAACCGGTATACCAGAGTTTACGCCTGAGATATAAGTGTTAAAATTAGCTACAGCTTTCTTTTCTCCTTTTTCAGTTTCGTTTATTGAAACCCTTAAGTCAGCATATCGACAGCCAAAAGCATCAAACTTCTCGAATGAGTTTTTTACAATTTTTTTAACTACAGGGTAAGTCGCCCCGTACTCGTCTCTGTAGATTAAAGAGAAATGTTCCATCACACCCTCCAAATCCTTTTTCTCACCTGCCTCGATTGCTTTGTTAAAAACAGCTTCTATTTCCCTAGTATCATCTCCTGATCGAAACAAAAGGTAAGCCAGAACTGCTCCCATAATTAGAAGGATGATGTATCTTTTCATGATTAAAGCTTAATGCACAAACTGTTGCTTTTCACCATCGTAGGTTTTTACTCTAAGCATTTTACCATCTGTGAGTACTGTAACAGTGCCTTGAGTATCTGAGTGAAAAAAGGCAGTTTTGGTGAATAGATCACCTTGTTTGCGGTAAGCCACTCTGGTAACAAGAATTTTGGGTGAGACCGCGCTGATGAAATCTCTGTTATCAAATCCAGAGACTCTGGGAACATACAGCACGGAGCTCCTGATTTTATCTGCGTAGATTTCTATAAGCTCTTTCTGCACGGCCTTTTCTCCGACACCCTCTCCAAAAAGAAAATTTGCCTGTTTAAAAGTTAACCTTCCCAGAATTGGGTATGGTCTCGACGAATCTTCAACTTCAAACTCACCTCTCGGTTTTAAAAACTCAAGCCGCACACCATCTATCAGGAGGGGTTCTACTTCATCAGAGATATTTTTCCAGCTTATTCCTTTATTGTATATTTGTTCCCAAAGCCCGCTGTCGAGTTTTGCACCGTTTGTCCAGAGCCTTTCTACTCGAAATTTCCGCACTAGTTCTTTAATTCCGTTTAAATGATCTTTATCGAGCGATGTTAAAATCAAATAGTCAATCTTCGTAACGCCTGATTTAAGGAGAAAGGGGGTAACCACAGCTCTTTCGATAAATCCGCCCCGATCATAGTAGGAAAAACCTCCATCGATAAGAATATTTCTCTTTCTTGGAAGTTGCACAAAAGTTATGTTTCTATCTCCCGCATCAAGAAAGTTCACTTCGAGAAGTCCACGGTCTGGTCTTTCAAGAACTCTGTAAGCAGAGGCGCCAAGAAAACCAATAATTAAAACTGGAAGAATAATCTTGTATCTGCCATTAGTTCTCAAAAAAAGAAAACTCGTAAGCATCAACCCATAGAATACCAAGCTCAAGGCCCCAAGAGACGCAACTGTCAAGGAAGAAAAGGGGATTTGGAGAAGCGCATTGCTACCCCAGAGGAGAGATTTAATAAGATAGACGTTCACATGCAACAGAGGAGTCGCAATAGTTTCAGATAAAAGAAATACTAAAAAAGAAATGAGGCCAATCGGTACTATTAAAAATTCAACAAGTGGAACAAAAATCAGGTTTGCCGGAACAGATATGACAGAAAAAACGCCAAATGAGTTTATAATAAAGGGCAGAGTAGCAAACGATGCAGCGCAGGTGGTTTTTATGCTAGTCAAGAATTTGTCTTTGATTGTAGCTAATCTAAAAGGATAAGACCGGTGCATGAGAAGAATCCCTAGAACCGAGGCAAATGAAAGCTGAAACGAGAGTTCAAAAAGTGCCCATGGATGCCAGAGCAGTATTATAAAAGCCGAGACCGCAAGCGTGTTTAGTTTATTCTCGTCTCTGCCTATAGCTATTGAGACCAGGTAAACAAAAGCCATTATGGAAGCTCGAACAACCGGAGTGGCGAATCCGGTAATGGCAGTGTAGGCAAGAATAGGAATGATCGTTAGCGCTGCCGTCAGCCTGGGAACTCGGAACCTGAGAAGCAGATATTCAGATCTCTTGAGAATCCACTTGATCGTGAAGTAGAAAAAAACTGCGACCACTCCCATATGGAGCCCCGAGATTGCCAGAAGATGAGCAATTCCCGCCTCAGAAAATTGATTTCGTAAGTTACTTGGTATTGCACCTTTATCCCCAATCGTTATGGCACTTAATATTTCGCCCTCAGGAAAAGGTGTATTCCTTCTGACAAAATCCCCAAACTTCACCCTCTGCTTATCCAACGAATTGATGAAAAAACTGGCTGACTTATCCCTTCCAAATGATATAATCCATTCCGCGCTTGGAATAAATCCGGTTCCGTAAATTCCCTGTCTTTCGTTGTAGCGTTTTACATCGAAACTTCCTGGATTTTGAAAATTCTTAAATGGTTTAAGCCTGGTTTTTATTGCTCTTATTCTCTCCCCATATGCAAGCCCTTTGATTCTTTGCTCGGTGGTTATAATTATTTTCCCCGATGTTCGGTTCTCTTTTCCGCCGATAAAAACAGTTCTGACATCTATGAATAGACGCGATCCATTCTCTCTGCTCTCCGGAGATTTAAAGAGAACCCCCTCTATGTCGACCTCCTTTCCCATAAATCTCAGGATATGATTTTCTGTAATTTCGGGTCTTGTTGAGAATAAAATCCCGATTGGAATAAAGATTAAAAAGCGTAACCTTGGTCTAATAAGAGATATGAAGCCACAGATTGGAGACAGAAAGACGATTAGTAACCATTCATTTCCCATCCATTCCGTGATTAGTATTCCAGAAATGAAGCCGAAGAGAGGGGGCAGGATCTTGTATTTCAAGAAAAGAGAACTCATTAATCAATCAAATATGTCCGGCTCAAACAAGTCGTTGATCGATAAATAGTTGGCCGAGAACTCAATACCCGAAGTTCAATCGAGATTCCGGGTTATTGATTATTTTTTTAAAAGCGCTACCGCATACGCCGCTACGCCCTCTCCCCTGCCGGTAAAACCCATGCTGTCTGTCGTCGTTGCCTTAACTCCAAGAGCGTCCTCTGGAATCTTAATAGCTGTTGCGATACTTCTTTTGATTTGAGAAATGTAAGGCTGAAGTCTCGGTTTTTCGCAAACAATAACAGTATCTATGTTTTCAACCCTGTAGCCTTTTGAACCCACTAGAATTAGGATATCCTTCAATAAAGCTAAGCTAGATATACCTCTATATTCAAGTTCATTATCCGGAAAATGCGTGCCGATATCCCTTTCTCCAACCGCTCCCAGCATAGCATCACAGATCGCATGTGTGAGCACATCGGCATCAGAATGCCCTTCCAGCCCGAACTCAAAAGGAATTTCTACTCCTCCAAGAATGAGTTTCGTTTCACTAGAAAACCTGTGAGCGTCAAACCCTATCCCTGTCCTGTACATCTTTTTTATATATCCCCTCTCTAAAAATCAATTCTCCCAGAAATAAATCCTCTGCGGTTGTGATTTTAATATTGAACTCGGAGCCTTTAACCAGTTTTACTCGAATGCCTAGACGCTCTATGAGTGAAGATTCATCCGTAAAGATAAATCCGTCTTCCAGCTTTTCATAAGCAGTCCTCAAAACGTCATGCCGAAATGCCTGTGGTGTTTGTGCAAGCCAGAGAGATTCGCGAGATATGGTCGTTTCAATGTAATTTGCCGGGGAGGATCGCTTAACTGTATCTTTTACGGGTATAGCAACGATGGCCCCACCGGATATCGACGCCTCTTTTATTACTTCTTCAACCATTCTGTTATTGATGAACGGACGCACCCCATCGTGAATTAAAACTACATCTATTTTATCTGATAGGGAATTAAACCCTCTCTCGACAGAGTGTCGCCTTTCTTTTCCACCAGGAATAATTTTTGTAATTTTTTTAAACCCAAATCTTTCGATGACTTCGCTGTGACAGTAGTCGATTGAATCATCCGGTACAACGAGGACTATTTCTTCCACGAGGGAAGAACTCTCTAGGATTTCTATGGAGTACGAGAGAACCGGTTTCCCGAATAGGTTTTGAAACTGCTTCTTCACAGTTCCGCGAAATCTCGCGCCCAAACCGGCTGCCACTACTATTGCGGCTGTCTTTGGATCAGACATGTATGCTCGAGACGATTTCCTCCTCTTTAACTCTCGTGAATATCATTCTCCCCGTGGGGGTTTGTAACACGCTTGTTACTGAAACGTCTATTTCCCTGCCCATATATTTTTTGGCGTCATCCACGACTACCATGGTTCCATCGTCAAGATAACCAATCCCCTGATTTTCCTCTTTACCCTCTTTTACCACACGGATGCTCATTGTCTCTCCGGGAAGCACCACGGGTTTAAGAGCGTTGGAAAGCTGATTGAGGTTCATCACTTTTACACCGTGGAGCCCCGCCACTTTATTCAGGTTAAAATCGTTTGTTATGATGATGCCCTTTAGCCTCTTGGCAAGCTCTACGAGTTTTAAGTCAGCCTCTCTTATATGTGAAAAGTCATGACTTGTGATTTTAATCACAACGCTCGGAATCTCCTGCTGCATACGCTTGAGTACATCCAGTCCTCGTCTTCCTCTCACTCTTTTAATCGGCTCTGGTGAATCGGCTATATATTGGAGCTCCTTGATAATGAATTTTGGCACAATCATGACTCCTTCAATAAACCCCGCCTCTGCAACATCTGCAATCCTCCCGTCTATTATAACGCTCGTATCCAGTATTTTGGTGTTGCCATAGTCGCTTCGCAGAGATGGTTTCTTACCCGAAGATTCGCTCTCCCACCCTATCTTTGATCCCGCCGTTATCCCTAAATAGAAGATTGATAGAAAGACTATAGTGTAAACGTAGGAAGCTATAATGGTGGGCATTTTAAAAGTTTCTATAACCTCCTTGAATGCAAAGAAAACCAGCGATGCTGCAACGGTTCCCAATGCCAACCCGAGTAATGATTTTGGAGGGAACTCTCCAAGCCTCGGCTCCAGCCCCCACAAAATTCCGAGCGCAACAACGCCGAATGCTGCTCCAACCATGGACGCCTTAATAAAATCATCGAATGGATTTGCGATACAAAAACCCAGGACGATTGCAATTCCAAATAATAAAACTTTATATTTCATCTCTTCCTCACCCCTCTCCCTACCCCCTTGCTCATGATCAATTATATTTCATAACTATGCTTCGCACAGGCTTAATCGATTGCTTCTATTTGATTTTTACCCGATCTTGGATTAAAAACTCGCTTGCGGCTCTTTATCAACGCTCGATGCTCCCGTGATTAATAAATTCTTCACCAAATGCGGCAATGGGGGTAAGGACAATTTAAATTTCTATTCATCTGTTTTAAGACTTTCCGCTATTTACAATCTCTATCAGATGTTCCAACTCATCAACGATCCTTATATACCTGCTGTCACCATAACCCGGTTTTAACGCCCTACCCTCTATGCCCGCGTCCGTCAAAGTGTCCCCTGTATTTTTATCAATCAACTTTACCCAAACAGATACTGAACCTTTGCCTTTATCGTTAACCCTTATCAACCATTCACAATATTTACAGCCGCGGTTATAACCAGTAACGGTTCCTTTGACAAGTAACACTCTCTTTGCAGACGGAGTACTGGATTCGGAACGTCTGATTTCCTCGAACTCATTGTTAGTTCTAAGCTTGTCGGCCAACATGTCCGGAATTTGAGTATAGGACTCATAGGGAACCCATTCCGCATCCGTTTTAGCGAAATTGGGGATCTCAATCACATCATACTTAATTGTCTCGGCGTCCGGTTTTTTATAGAGAACAACATTAGTAGGAGCACACGCAACCAAAAAAAGACAAAAAGAGATTAAGACAAAATAAAAATCCTTCCTCATTATGTATCGAACCATCTTACTCCTCCTCATTATTATTAGATATTATTGTATACCAATTTAAAATTAACAAAAGGGCTTAGCTGCCCCTTATGTCATAGAATTATTTACCCGGGTTTGTTCAGCTTCGTTTAGATCGCGGTGCTTGATTCAAGATGTAGTGTTTAGTGTTGACAAGCCCTAATTAAACTACTCATACTAATACTTCACGGAATAAGAAATGAAAGTTTGCACACTTGCGAGCGGAAGTTCTGGAAATTCCCTCTTCATAGAGACGAAAAGAGCAAAAATTCTGGTGGATGCAGGAGTTACTCTCAAACAGCTTAATTCAAGGCTTAAAACTCTAGATGTCGAGATAAGCAAAATAGACGCAGTCATTATAACTCATGAGCACACAGACCATACACTAGCGCTACCTCACATAGGTGTTCCTGTTTACGTTTCTTCGTCGACAGTTCCCCTTTGGAAAGATAAAGTTAAAAATCTAAACGAATTTGAGTCGAGTTCGCCGTTTTCGATAAAAGACGTATTAGTCTCTCCGTTCCCAGTTCCACATGACGCCCTAGACCCCGTCGGATTCACATTACAAACAGACCATAAAAAATTAGGTATAGTAACGGACATAGGATCTGTAACAGCCCTGGTGAAAGAAAGGCTCAAAGGATCGAACATACTCGTCCTAGAATTCAATCATGATCATCAAATGCTTCTTTATAGCTCTTACCCCTGGGAATTAAAACAAAGGATAAAAAGCCGCCTTGGACATCTCTCAAACGAAGAAGCAGCGATACTTCTTAAAAACCTTATTCACGAAGGCCTTTGCCATGTCGTGCTCGCTCACCTCAGCGAGGTTAACAACAAGCCTAAAACAGCTCTCGAAGCTGCATCCTCGGCAATCCAAAAAAGCGGTGCCGACCATATAGGTCTTTCGGTTGCCCCCAGAAAAAACTTGGGAGAGGTCATAAGGATTTGATTTCAAGATACTCAAGACCCGAAATGTCTAAGATATGGAGTGATGAAGCTAAGTATCAGAACTGGCTCCGAATCGAGATTGCCGCATGCGAAGCTTGGACGAGACTTGGGCGCGTTCCCTCTGATGCCTTGGAAAATATTAAAGCACGGGCAAAATTTGATGTAGGTCGCATCAGCGAACTTGAAAAGGTGCTCAAGCACGATGTTATAGCATTTCTCACGTCAGTCTCAGAACATGTTGGAACTGATTCTAGGTACATACACTTGGGACTTACATCTTCTGATGTCTTGGATACGGCTTTCGCGCTTCATCTTCGAGAAGCAGCCTTAATTTTGATAGAAGATATAAAAGCTGTAATCGGGGTTCTGAAGGAACTTGCATTCAGCTATAAGCACACTCCTATGATCGGCAGAACTCACGGAATACATGCGGAACCAATAACCCTTGGTCTCGTATTTGCTCTTTGGTATGACGAAATGAAGAGAAACCTTGAGCGGATGGAGAGGGCTAAAGATATTATAAGCATTGGAAAGATTTCAGGAGCCGTTGGTACGTTTGCAAACCTGCCTCCTTTTGTGGAGGAATATGTTTGCCGACTCCTTGAGCTTAAACCCGCCAAAATTGCCACCCAGGTAGTGCAACGCGACACCCATGCAGAATACTTCATGACCCTTTCTATAATCGCTTCAACTATAGAAAAGGTTGCGGTTCAAATCAGACACCTTCAAAGAACTGAAGTGTTAGAGCTTGAAGAACCATTTACAGAAGGGCAGAAGGGATCTTCCGCTATGCCGCATAAGAGAAATCCGATTCTTTCCGAGAACCTCTGCGGTCTGGCAAGGCTCGTTCGCTCTTATGCTATATCGGCGCTTGAAAACATCCCCCTTTGGCATGAGCGTGACATAAGCCACTCCTCTGTAGAAAGGGTTATAGGTCCCGACGCTACGATTTTACTAGATTTTATGCTGAATCGGCTCAAATATCTTCTTGAGTCCTCTCATATCTACCCGGAAAATATGGAAAAGAACCTTTCGCTCACTCGCGGCCTAGTTTTTTCTGAGAAGATTTTACTCCAACTGGTGGCGAAAGGATTAACAAGGGAAAAAAGCTATGAGCTGGTCCAGAGAAACGCTATGAAAAGCTGGAAAAACAAAGAAAACTTCAAGGACGTTCTTCTTAGCGATGAAGAGGTAACATACCACCTCTCTCTGGAAGAGATAGAAAGCTGCTTTGATATGGCAGATGACCTAAAGAACGTGGATTACATCTTCGATAGAGTTTTTTCTGAAACTTAATATAGCGATAATGGACCTCAATAGACCTTGCTAAGCCCCTATTTTTTAGAAGCAAAATTTCTTTGATTTCCATTTTATCAGTGGTATAGTTTAGCAAACGCAATATAATGCGTAAAACGAGGGTTAAAGCAATGAGAGTAAGCCATAACTGTTCTTTATTATTTATTGCACTTGTTGTGATTTTTGGAGTTGTTGTTGAAGTAAGCGCTGAAAACGTATCCGGCGACGAAGCTAAAAGGCTTGAAAGTTTTCTCAGAGAAAAGCTGGGAGAAAATCTGCCTAAAGATTCCAAAGTGACGGTCAATGGATATCAAGAATGCCCCATAAAGGGTTTTAAAAAGGGGGGCTTTAAGGTCGAGGCTTCCGGCAAGTCGGGAGATATACCATTTCTCATCAGTCAGGATGGGAGATACGTAATATTCGGAGAATCAATAGATACCCTCTCTTTCAAGAGCACAGAGGTAGCGGGTCTTAAGAAAGGAGCTATTCCTTTAGGTCGTCAGCAAATACCAATTTTGTTGAGCGAGGATGGAAGATACCTCATGCTTGGGGAGTTGGTTGATTCTAAAGCCAATAATAAACCTAAGTAACCTTTTCTATGTCCTGACAAAATCCAAGAAAATCTAAGGAGGAAAAAATGAGACTAAAGTATCTTGGGATTATGTTATTTGTTTTATCTTTTTTTGCTTTTGGAGTTCAAGTTTTTGCCGAGAAGATTTCACCCGAGGAGACAAAAAGACTTGAGCTGTTTGTGAAAAGAACATTTGGATCTCGAATGCCAGCGGATGCGAAGGTTAAGGTCAACGGTTATGAAGCAAGTCCCATTAAAGGGTTCAAAAAGGGGAGCTTTTCCGTAGAGTCAGCCAGAGGGTCTGGGGAAATTCCCTTTCTCATAAGCCAAGACGGCAAATATGTAGTCCTTGGCGAACCCATAGATACCGGGAAATTCGAAGATACAAATGTAGCAGGGGTCAAAAAAGGAGAAGTGGCTCTAGGACGCCAGCGGGTTCCGGTCCTGATGAGCAACGACGGGAAATATCTGATCCTTGGAGACCTAGTCGATTCCACTCAAAACCCCCTCTTAGAAACAATGAATAAAATTTCCCTCAAAGGAGTGCCTTTAAAAGGGAACAAGGATGCGAAGGTTACGATAGTGGAGTACTCTGATTTTCAGTGCCCGTTCTGCAAACGCGCAACGGAGGACGTGCTTCCGGGAATCTTAAAACAGTACGACGGGAAAGTGAAATTGGTTTTCAAACAGTTTCCACTGCCCAACCACCCTTGGGCTAACCCCGCAGCTATTGCGTCTGTATGCGCTTACAACCAGGGAAACGAGTTGTTCTGGAAGTTTCACGACATACTGTTCGAAAAACAAAAGGAAATTACCGTAGAAAAATCAAAGGAGCAGTTTAAGGCGTTTGCAAAGCAAATCGGGCTGGATGCGGGTAAATTTGAAGCTTGCGTTAATTCCCCTGACACCGCGACTAGGGTTCAAAACGAACTCAAAGAGGGACAGTCGATAGGTATTAACTCCACTCCGACGTTCGTGGTTAACGGTATGCCCGTCCCTGGAGCTACTCCAGAGGGACTGAAAGCAGCGATCGAAGCAAGCCTTTCCGGAGAATCTTAATTATCCAGTTCAGCGACTTACCTCCAAACATTGATCATCGTAGGGACAATCCTCTGATTGTCCCTACTCTTTTTTAGCTAGCATACTCAGACCGCTTTTCACACTACTTTCTTGTTTAATTGTAGTTTTACATTGGTTATAATTTCGTCCGGAAAGAGTCATGAAGTGCCCTTCCTGCGGCTTTATCACATTCGACTATCTAGAAACATGCAAGAAATGCGGAAGTCCGCTTAAAGCTAAAACAAGACATAAAGCAATTTATGAGCCCTTTTTGGAGTCAAAAAAACAAAAAGAACGCAAGACAATTGAAAACTCGCTAGTAGAAGAATATGCGCACCCACCGGTTCCCGCACAGTATCAACGCGAACCCTTATTTGAGGAACCCTCTGAGTTGGTAGATGAAGAAGCCGCTGATTTCGACCTCGCAAGATTAGCCACAAGAGCGATAGCAATTCTAATCGACCTGACAATCCTTTTCGGAATCACAACGCTCACTCTCGCGAGCGGTTTATACTTTGCGGATGCAAAATACGAGATTAGCTCGAGTAATTTCATGGACTTTGTAATCACTACATATCTCGTGCTACTTATTATTAGCTCCACCTACTTCGTTCTTCTCCATGGTCTAGGAGGCAGAACAGTAGGAAAAATGGCTATGGGAATAAGAATAATAAGAGAGGATGGGGAATTTATAGGATTACGGGAAGCGCTGATTAGATGGGTGGGATATTTCATATCGGTGTTATGCGGTTTTCTCGGATTTATCTGGGCTGTTTTCGACTCGCAAAGTCAAACCTGGCATGATAAGCTTGCTGGGACATATGTTGTACGGGAATGAGCTGATCTAACTATGGAACTTCTCGACAAGATAAACGGAAGAATTAACGAAAAAAGCAGTGCAATAGAGAGATGGATGGAGGAACATTGTGAAAAAGTAATAGTTCCGCTCTATACCTCCGTTGACCTCAGAGTTTCGGAGCATAAAGTCGCTCCTGTTGACACCAACGTGTTTCCCGCCGGCTTTAACAACCTATGCCAGGTTTTTCGAGAACGCGCCGCTGGGCTTTTTAAACAGTACTTCCTGCGTAAGTATCCAAAGGTGAAAAAGATTCTTATAGTACCCGAGCTTCACACAAGAAACGCCCACTACTGGGAAAACATCTATGTTCTTAAATCCATCCTGGAGAGCGTCAACTTCTTGGTCGAGGTAGGACTTGTGAGCGACGATTTGTATGAGGAGGAAGTGCATTTTCAGACAGCGAGCGGAAAAGAAGTAGAGGCTTACAAAGCAAAAATGGACGGCTATAGAGTTTTCGTCTCTAGTTTTGTCCCAGACCTTCTTTTGATAAATAACGATTTTTCAGCAAAGTGTCCTAAGATGTTGAGAGACATCTGGCAACCGGTCGAGCCTCCCGTGGAAATAGGCTGGCATACGAGAAAAAAGAGCATTCATTTCGACTTTTATAATAAGCTTGCGGCAAAAGTTGCAGAAATACTCGATATTGACCCCTGGATAATTTCAATAGAAACAGCCCCTGAAATGAATGTGGATTTTGATGACCGAGAGGGGCGTGAACGAGTAGCCATATCTCTGGACTCGATGCTCGGAAAACTCAGAGCTGAGCACAAAAAAAGGGGGATTGTGGAAGAACCTTTTCTTTTTGTGAAAAGCAATTCCGGCACTTACGGAATGGCGGTGATAAACGCTAGAAATGGTGACGATATACGAACCCTCAATGCGGAAGGTAGAAAACGAATGCGTGTTACCAAAAGCGGAAAACCTGTCAGGGACGTCGTAATCCAGGAAGGGATACCAACATCCTTGAGATCCCCTGATAATATCGTGGGAGAGCCTGTAGTTTACCTGGTCGAAGCAAAGGTAGCGGGGGGCTTTATGAGGCTGAACAAGGAAAAAAACGAATTTGACAACCTAAATACCAAGGGGATGGAATTTTCCTGCATATGTCTTGAGAAAGAAGGGAAATGCGAGGGTAAAGAGTGCGAAAAATCATTTTCTCCAGCGTTTCAATTGATTTGCCGAATAGCAAGCATCGCCGCAGGATACGAGATAGAAAAGATTATCAGAGAAGGCGGCTGTAGTGAGGAGAGTTCCTGAATTTTAATAACTAGTCCCCTCAGAAAGGGCTTTATTGTAGGCTCCAATCACATTTTTTCTCGATAGCACTCCCACAATCTTTCTGGAATTATTCGATTCAATCACCGGAAGAATCTCAACTGATTTTCTCTCCAATTTTTTAAGGACGGTATAAAGCGTATCATCGGGAGTCGCTGTTAAGACGCTCAACGTAGCGAGTTCTTTCACTACAACAAAATCCTTGATTGATTCCTCAAATATAAACTCTCTAAAATCTTGAATCGAGATTATGCCCGTGAGGTTACCTTCTCTATCAACAACTGGAAATGTTGTGAAGTGGCTGCCGGGAACATATTCCATCAGGTTTCTTAGAGTCATGCCCTCGAAGATTGTTTCCACAATCGTCGTCATTATATCGTTGACTCTGATAGAGTGTAAGACCCGCCTCTCCGTCTGTTCCTCAATATCTATTCCTGCCTTCTTCAATTCCAAGCTTTCAAGCGAGCCCCCTACAAGAAGCTTTGATGCCGCGATTCCAATAACTGAGCTAATCATTATGGGGATTACAACCTGATAGCTTTGAGTCATCTCGAATATGAGAAATATAGATGTGAGAGGAGCCTGAGTTACTGCGGCAAGAAATGTTCCCATCCCAACGGTTGCATAAGAGCTGCTCAGGTTTACCGGACTAGACAAAATATACTCAACCGCTCTTCCGAATGCGTTTCCCGCTACGGCCCCTATAAAAATAGAGGGTGCAAACACTCCCCCTGGCCATCCGGTACCAAGGGTAATAGTGGTTGCAATGGGCTTTAGAACTATTAATCCAAGTGTTAATACCAGCGGCAGCGAGCCGACTAACGCCTTCTCGACAAATTCGTACCCGTTGCCGAGTACGTACGGTGAAAATATACCCATAGTTCCGACGATCAATCCCCCGAGAATAGGCTTTATACGTGAATAGTTTGTTATCCTGAAAAATAGGTCTTTGACGAGGAAAAAAAGCTTAATAAAGCCTGAGGCAAAAACCCCCAAAACGATGCCAAATAGCGCGTAAAAGAAGAATTCCGCAGTGCTTATGAACTGATAAGTGGGCACTTTAAATACTGGTTCATTTCCCCTCAAGGCCTGTGAAACAACAGTTCCTACGGCAGAGGAAATCACGATCGGAAGAAAGCTGCCGACTTTAAAATCCCTCAGAAGCGCAATCTCTTCGGCAAAAAGAACTCCCGCAACAGGAGCGTTAAACGTTGCTGCAATCCCCGCTGCAACACCGCATGCTACAAAAACTCTTATCTTGCTCCTAGAAACCTTAAAGAACTGCCCTATGAGGCCGCCAATTGCACCTCCAAGCTGAGCAATTGGGCCTTCCTGTCCTGCAGACCCTCCGAATCCCAGTGTTATACAGGAACCAACTGTTTTAGCAACTGTTTCCCTAAGTTTGAGCACTCCCCCTCTCAGGTTTACTTTTTCAAGAAACTTGGGAAATCCATAGCCCAATACATCATCACGAAAGACAAAAGAGAGAAGGCATAAAATTAACCCTCCGCCAATAACCGGTATTATTACATATGGCGAACCCCGAAACGGCAAAACTACTTTGTCAAAGATGAACCCATATGCTTCCACGAAAACAAAATTTGCAAGTCCGGCAAAAAGTCCAATCAAAACCGCTACTAGGACAAAAAAGGTGTACTCATTCGAGTAAAGTGAGCGGAGTCGATAATTTAAATTCATTTTAAAATGATCTTAAGTATATCCTTTATCAGAGCCAAGCTTTTTTGAATTAACTATTCAGCTTAATTCACAGAAAAACATATCTCAAGCAACAACAAAAGACAAAGCTTTTTTGCTTTTTGTATTATAAGCCCTCCCTAAGACCTATCAACTCTAAGTAGATAAACCCATTATTGTTGTCCAGGTTCATACACATGGGTAACACCTATGAAGTATGAGAAGGAAAGACAAATCAAGATATAATGGCTGTTCTATGAATGTATATGGAGCCATTATACCGGGAGCTAGAAGCCTTGTTCG
>Ga0187893_10005254_pt1 | contig 23486 bp, 16 predicted proteins | sample MA1701074metaG_FD_139574 | JGI IMG/M metagenome (GOLD analysis project Ga0187893, IMG submission 139574) | White microbial mat communities from a basaltic lava cave in the Kipuka Kanohina Cave System on the Island of Hawaii, USA - MA170107-4 metaG ...
ACGCCCGCGCGCGTCGCTCCGATGGTCATTGTCGGCGACAGGTCCGGGTCGCTGTGCGCCACGGTTTCTTCAGCCGCTTTTGCCAGGCCGAAATCGAGAACTTTGATGACGCCTTCCGGTGTCACCTTGATATTGGCGGGCTTCAGATCCCGATGCGTGATTCCCTTCTCGTGCGCCGCATCGATTGCTTCGGTCAACTGCCGCGCGTAATGGACAACCGCCTCCACCGGCAGCGGACCGCGGAGCGTCTCGCCTTCGACCAGCTCCATCACGATCGCCCGCTCTTCCATGCCGTAGATGGCGGCGATATTGGGATGATTGAGCGACGCCAGCACGTGGGCTTCGCGTCTGAAACGGGCTAAACGCTCCGGATCGCGAGCGAACGCGTCAGGCAATACCTTGAGCGCCACTTCGCGGCCCAGCTTGGTGTCGGTGGCGCGATACACCACGCCCATGCCGCCTTCGCCGAGCTTGGCGGTGACCTTGTAATGCGCCAGCAGCTCACCGATCATTTCGCGCCCCCCACCGGCGCGCGCCGCCGCACTTCATCGAAAAAATTCAATAGAAACGTCACCTGCGATCTGGGCCCCTCGCCCTCAGCCTCCATCATGACCGCAAAGCGCTTCCCGTCCGGCGCCAGATCGAAGGTCGGTACAACGCCCCGTGTCGCGAAGCTTTTCTCCGACCACAACCGCGGCTTGTTCGCCGCTAACGATCCGCTTCTCACGGTGTAGGAAACCGCCATGATGCGGTTGTCATTGCTCTGGAAAAACAATTCCCGTCCATTGCGTGACCACACCGGTTTCACGCCGCCGCTGTTGGAGATCTGCCATTTGCCCCCTGTATCCGGAAATGCGCGAACATATACTTCGCTGCGCCCCGATTCGTTGGAATCATACGCCAGCCAGCGTCCATCGGGAGAGAATTCCGGATTTGTTTCGGCAAACGGCGTGGCCAGATACAGCTCCGGTTTCCCCGCCCGCGGACCGGTAGAGTCCGTTTCCAGTGGCAGGGTCCAGATATCCACACCCTTGCCAAATTGAAAATAGGCCAGCCGCTTCCCGTCGGACGAGATGGAGTAGGGCCGCTGCACCATGTTTCCTTCGATGAGCCGCTCCGGTTTGCCGGCCCCGTCCACGCGGACCCACATGATCCCCATGCCTTCCGAACGGTAGATAATGTGCCGCCCATCCGGGGTCCATACCGGATAGAGATCCAACCCTGGATCGAAAGTCAAGCGGGTCATGGTGTCCCGCTGGCGTTCATAAATCCAGATGTCGGCGTTCCCGCCCTCAGTCAGGGTGACAGCCAGGCGCCCGCCGTCCGGCGAGAATCGCGGCCTCAAGTAGGTCGCGGGCCTGGCCAGCAACGGTTCCGTCTTCCCGGCGCTATCAAGCCACTGTATCGTCCACTTACCCTCCGAACCGCCGCGTTGATATACCGCCGCTCCGGTGAAGGAAGAATCAAACTGCACGCGGCCGGCAAAGGAGCGGCTTGCGCCCTCCAGCACCGGAACCGGCGCGCCGGCCGTCTCCAGACGATCGGGATGAAACGGTACTGCGAACAGAGTCTCCTTGTTGACCAGGATCAAGTGGCCGGTGGGAAGGTAGCGCGCCCAGCCGGCGCCCTGATATACCGTTTTCCGTTTGCCATCCACCAGGGATACTACATCGATATTGCCACCGTCCAAGACAGCGAACTGGTTGTTTGATGCGAACATCACGGCTTTGCCCCCAGGCAGCAGTTGCGGCCAGCGCAACGACATCTCCCCACGCTGGCTGTCTAACGCAACAATCGTCTCCGGTTTCCCGCCGGATGACGGCACGCGGACCAAACCGCTGCTGAGGTCAGGCGACGCGATGATATTGCCATCCTCGCCCCAACTGGCGCCGCGCAAATTGGGAGCATCGCAGATCGTGACTGCGCCGCCGCCTTCGACGGGGATTTTCTTCAGCTTGCCTCCGGAGGAAAACCCGACCCACTGGCCGTCGGGCGAAAAAAATGGGTCGTACGCCCACGCTCCTTCGGCGCTTTCCAGGTGTACGATCTTGGTTTGATCGAGCCGGCGCGTCATCAGGTGAGTCTGGCCTTTTGAATCACGTGAGACATAAACGATGCGAGTTCCGTCGGGTGAAAGGATCATGTCCGCCCCGGCGGAACCGGCCAGTCTGGTATCCGGACCCAGATCGGCGTCGATGCGGATCAGCGCGCGATCGATGGGCCGCGTGACATACCAGAGCACCACGGCAAGAACCAACGCAACTGAGGTTGCGACCGCGGCCGCCACTACCCACGCGATACGCGTTCGCGAAGCGGGAGCAGTGGCAGGGGCAGGCGCCGCTATGGCCTCGGTCCACGCTTCCCCGATATCGCGCAGACGCTTCTTGCGGTCCCGCTCCAGGCATCGGCGCAGCAGCCGGTGAACCGCCGGTGGTGTATCCGCAGGCAGGGACGTCCAGTCGATCTCGCTTTTGAGCACTTCCGCGAGCGTGTCGCCGACCGTTTCGCCTCCGAAGAGCCGCTTTCCGGTGAGTAGCTCAAACAGCACGACACCAAACGCCCAAATATCGGTGCGCTTGTCCACCGGGTGTCCGCGCGCCTGCTCGGGTGACATGTAAGGAGCCGTGCCCATAATGACGCCCGCGCGTGTGACTGCCTCCGCTCCAATGGTCACCGTAGGCGAATTGTTTGGATCGCCGGACACAGCGGCCGGCTCGGCCGCTTTCGCCAACCCGAAATCGAGCACCTTGATCACGCCCTCAGGCGTCACCTTGATGTTGGCCGGCTTAAGATCGCGATGCGTGACCCGTTTCTCGTGGGCCGCATCGAGCGCATCCGTCAACTGCCGCGCGTAATTAACGGCCGTCTCCACAGGCAACGGCCCGCGTAAGGTCTCGCCCTCGACAAGCTCCATCACGATCGCGCGCTCTTCGATGCCGTAAATCGCGGCGATATTGGGATGATTGAGCGACGCCAGCACGTGCGCTTCGCGGCGGAACCGCGCCATGCGTTCCGGATCGCGCGCGAGTGCGTCCGGCAATACCTTGAGCGCCACTTCGCGCCCGAGCTTGGTGTCGGTGGCCCGATACACCACTCCCATGCCGCCTTCGCCGAGCTTGGCGGTGACCTTGTAATGCGCCACCATCTCGCCGATCATCTGTCAGTAGCCTCTGAGTATGGCTATTATACTGCCTGCCGGAAGCGATGTTCGCCTAGTTTGCCCGCACACGTGTTCACGCGCGGGGATATACTGTGCTCAAAGGAGTGCCAGCCGTGAACCTACTTCTCGCGATGCTTCTGTTGTTGGCCGGCCCGGCGGCAATGGCGCAGGTCACCAGCGCCGACATTGCCGGGTGGGTGCAGGATCCACAGGGACTGGCTGTTGCCGGCGTGCGGCTAACGGCTTTGAATGAGCGCACCGGACAGCGCTTCAGTTCAGAGTCAAATGCGCTTGGCGAGTACCTGCTGCGATCCCTTCCGATCGGAGACTATTCATTACTTGCCGAAACGGCCGGGTTCAAGCAATACAGGCGGCAGAACATTTCGCTGACGGCGGGCCAGGTGGCGCGCGTGAATGTCCCGCTCGAAGTGGGCGCGGTGAGTGAAGCCGTAACTGTGGCCGATGAGCTGCCGCCGGTGGATACGCAAACCGGCACGCTGGGCACTTTGGTTGACGCGCGGCGTCTGGAGGACCTGCCGCTGAACGGCCGCAATATTCTGAGCCTTGCGGCGCTCACGCCGGGCGTGACGCGAGTCTCGGTAACGGGCAATCCGTCGTTCGGCCAGCAGAGCATCAACGTGAACGGGAACCGGGCGCATTCAACCAACGTCATGCTCGACGGCGCTTCCATGTACTACGCACACCGCGGAGCCGCCATCATGCAGCCGCCGCCGGATGCCGTACAGGAAGTGAAAATCGTCACCAACGGCGTGTCGGCGGAATTCAAGCGCGGCTCGGCCGCTATCACCGCCATTACACGCGCGGGCACCAACCAGTACCACGGATCCCTTTGGGAATACCTGCGAAACGACGCCTTCGACGCACGTAACTTCTTCGCCAGCCGTGTCTCGAAGCTGCGCTTTAACCAGTTCGGCGCGGCCGGGGGCGGGCCAGTCAAGCGCAACAAGGCATTCTTCTTCGCCGCGTTTCAGGGTTTCGAGAATCCGTCCGACCGGCTGTCGTCCTCCGGCTTCCCGCCGACGGCGCTGGAGCGCACCGGCGACCTTTCGGCCTCGCCGGGCGCGCGGCCGCGCGATCCGCTCTCCAATGCGCCCTTCGCGAATTCCCTGATCCCTCGCAGCCGCATCGACGCGGTTTCGCTGAAACTTCTGGACCGGGTCAAGGAGCCAAACCGGCCTAACGGGCAGTATGTCGCGCAGGTGTCCGTGCCCACCAGCGGGCGCATGTTCATGGTGCGCGGCGATTACGACTTCACCGCGCGCGACCGCACCACGTTCCGCTATTTCATCGATTCTCCCACGAGCGAGAATCCGTTCCCCAACGGCGCCAACGTGGACGGCTATGTGCGTTCGATAACCGGCGACCGGGCGCAGAACTGGAACCTGGCCCATGTTCATACGTTCAACCCGTCGCTGCTCGTGAACGCGCGCGCCAGCGTGACCCGCTTCCGGTACTTTGAAACTAATGATGTCAGGGATACGCTCACCAGCCTCGGTTCAAGGTTCTCGATCGCCGGAGGACCGGGGAGTCTGCCGCTGATTTCCGTGACCGGCCGGTTCAGCGCGGCGGCGGCGCGCGAAGGCGACCGCGTCAGCGATACGCACGACGCATCGGGAGACATGAGCTGGTTCCGGGGAAGACACGAGATCAAGTTCGGCGCCGACTTCCAGAAAATGCGATTCCTGCTGGCCAACAGCGACCGCTCCTATGGAGAGTTCTTCTTCAACGGGCAGATCACCGGGAATCCGCTCGCCGATTTCCTGGTCGGACAACCTTTCGAGATGTGGCAGCAATCCTTCCGCGGCAACGATGTGCGTTACGCCGTCCCCGGCTTTTATATCCAAGATCGCTGGCGCGCCACGTCCCGGCTGACGCTGAACCTGGGCCTGCGCTGGGACATCTACCAGCCATGGCGCATGGTGAACAACTCGGCGTTTTCGATGGTCCCGGGCGCGCAATCGCAGTTCATTCCGAAAGCGCCGCGCGGCGTGCTCTACGACCGCGACCCCGATTATCCGCACAAAACCGATGCGCTCAACGCGGCGCCGCGGTTCGGCTTCGCATACGATCTTTTCGGAAATGGAAAAACCAGCATTCGCGGCGGCTACGGCATCAGCTATGACACGATTATCGGCCAGATCGCCGGCCAGAACGCGCAGCCGTTTGCTTACGACGTCCGCACCACCAACACCGGTCCCATTTCCGATCCTTACCGGTTTGCCGATTTTCCCTTCAACCGGCCGTTTGATCTGATCAATCCCGTCTACAGCCTGCCCATCGCGATGAGCGGCTCCTGGTTCGGCGAGATTGTGAGCCCCTACGTTCACAACCTTAACCTGACCGTGGAGCAGCAGATTGCCGCCGGCACCATGGCGCAGGTAAGCTACGTAGCGTCCTGGGCGCGGCATGAAGGCAGTTTGCGGGAAGCCAATCCGGCAGTCTTCATTCCCGGCAACTCCACCAGCCGCAATATCGAGCAGCGCCGCATCCATGCGCCTGTGTTCGGATCTATCAGCGGGTTTGGCACGGATGCCAACGCCAGCTATAACGCGCTACAAGTGCAGGTGATGCGGCGCTTTGCGCAGGGGCTGACGTTTTCGGCGGCCTATTCGTTCGGCAAGGCGATCGACGAGATCAGCCGCAACGACGCGGCCAACAACTGGCAGATTCAGAACCCGTTTGACAGGCGCAACAACCGCGGCTTGGGCGACAACGACATCCGCAACCGGTTCGTCGGCTCGTGGGTATATGAGCTGCCGCTGTGGCGGCGGCAATCCTCGCTGGCGGCGAAGATTCTCGGTGGATGGCAGGTGGCGGGCATTGTGACCTTTCAGGATGGACGCCCGTTTACCGTTACGGCCGGCCTGGACAACTCACTCACCGGGGTCGGCGTGGACCGCCCGGATCTGCTCGGAGACCCCCGGATGCCCACCAACCGCCCCAAGGGCGATTTGATTCAGCGCTACTTCGACATAACCAAGTTCGCGCGGAATCAGCCGGGACAGTACGGCAATTCGGGACGCAACATATTGATCGGTCCCGGCGCCGTAGACATTGACGTTTCCATGGGCAAGCACTTCGCCGTCACCGAGAGCAAGCGGCTGGAGTTCCGTTGGGAAGCCTTCAATGCGCTCAACCGGACCAACTTCAGCAATCCGAACGCCAATCTGAATGCGGCGCCGTTTGGAAGAATTACCGGCGCGGGTTCCGGACGGGTGATGCAGTTCGCGCTGCGCTTCGAGTTTTAGGCTCCGCCGCGGCGGACCTTCGGAGCGGCGGCCGGTTCGGCTTCTTCGACGGCGGCGGGCTTTTTGAGCGCCGCCAGACTGGCCTTCAGCGCGTCCATGATGTCGATGACCTTGGTTTGCGGCGCTTCGGCGGGCGCCACGATTTCCTGTCCTTGAATTTTTGCGTCGATCATGGCGCGCAGATTCTGGCGGTAGGCGTCGTGATATTTGCCCGGCTCAAATTCCGCCGCCAGCGACTCGATCAGCATCAGAGCCAGTCCGAGTTCCTTTTCTTTCACCATGTTCGTCTCCGCGCGGAAAGCCTCCGTCTTGCGGATTTCGTCTTCGTAGTACATGGTGTGCAGCGTGATGCCCTGCAGAGAAGGGCGTAGAATCACGATGTGCTCGCGGTTGTGCATGGCAATCTTGGCGAGCGCCACATAACCGCTCTGCCGCAGCGCTTCGAGAAGCAGCGTATACGGCTTCTCCCCGGCCTCATCCGGCGCCACGTAGTAGGAGCTCTCGTAATAAATGGGATCGATCTGGGCTTCTTTGACGAATTCGAGAATCTCCATCACTTTGGCCGACTTGGGCGCCATCTTTTTGATGTCTTCATCCTCGATGACGACGTAGCGGTCCTTTTCGTATTCATAACCCTTCACCAGCTCACTGCGGCTCACGGGCTGATCCTCGGCCTGGCAGTAGAGCACCTGTCTGATTCGCGAATGATCGCTGCGATGAAGCTGGTTGAAGCTGATGCTCTCGGCTCGCGCCGCCGTGAACAGCTTGATGGGCAATGAGACAAGACCGAACGTGAGATGACCTTTCCAAACTGTCGCCGCCATGCCGGAACCTCCGTAAAATCCATACATAACATATCCGCATTGTTTCGGGCAGGTTCGCGGGCGGTTTCACCCGCCGGTTTCCCGATATAATGCACGCATGCAACGGACATACCAGCTTCGCGACAACGCTTCGAGCAGTTTGTCACGCCGGTCTTTGCTTGGAACCTCGGCCGGGGCGCTCGCAGGCGCTTTCTGGGCCGGCCGGGACCTGGAAGCGGCCATGCAGAACACGAATCCTAATTCAAAGCCCTCGGATCTGCGCATCACGGACATGCGTGTTGCCGTCGTCGCCCGCGCACCCATGACATGCCCATTGATCCGAATTGATACGAACCAGGGAATCTACGGGCTAGGTGAAGTGCGCGACGGCGCCAGCAAGAACTACGCGCTCATGCTCAAGAGCCGCCTGATCGGTGAGAATCCCTGTAACGTGGATAAGGTTTTCCGCAAGATCAAACAATTCGGCGGCCACGCGCGGCAAGGCGGCGGCGTATGCGGCGTGGAAATGGCTCTCTGGGACCTGACCGGAAAAGCCTACAACGTTCCCGTCTATCAACTCCTGGGCGGAAAGTTCCGCGATCAGGTTCGCTGTTACGCCGACACCACCATGTCGCGAGATCCCAAGGAATTCGCCCGCAGGTTAAAAGCCCGCATCGACGAAAAAGCATTCACCTATCTGAAGATGGATCTCGGCGTCGGCCTTGTCGAGCAGATACCAGGCGTCGTGAGCCGGCCTCTTGGAACCACGTCACGCAATTTCGGAAACGTTCAGCACATGTTCACCGGCATGGAGTTGACCGACAAGGGCGTGGCCGCCATGGCCGACTATGTCGCGCAAGTGCGTGAAGTGATCGGGATGGAGGTTCCGCTGGCCGCGGATCACTTTGGACACATCGGAGTCAACAGTTGCATCCGGCTGGGAAGGGCGTTAGAGAAGCACAACCTGGCCTGGCTTGAAGACATGATCCCGTGGCAGTATCCCGAGCTTCTTAAGAAAATCACCGACGCGGTGGACATCCCCATCCTCACCGGCGAGGACATCTATCTAAAGGAAGACTTTATCAAGCTGGCGCGCATGGGAGCCGTTGACATGGTGCATCCGGATCTGGCAACTTCCGGGGGCATTCTCGAAACCAAGAAAATCGGCGATGCCTGCCAGGAACTCGGCGTACCGATGGCGATGCACTTTGCTGGAACGCCCGTGAGTTTCATGGCCAACGTGCACTGCGCGGCCGCAACGGAAAACTTCATCGCGCTGGAGCACCATTCCGTGGATGTCCCCTGGTGGGAGGACCTGGTCCACGGCGACAAGCCGCTGTTTGAAAAAGGCTTCGCGAAGGTTCCGAGCCGTCCCGGCCTCGGTGTGACGCTCAATGACGAGGTGGTGAAGCAGCATCTGCTCGAGCCCGGCTACTTCGAGCCGACGCCCTATTGGGACAAAGACCGCTCCAACGACCGGCTGTGGAGTATGCTCCGGTAATAACCATGCCGGATCGTCTTACGCTTTCCTGCTGGGTGCACGGCTACCATCCGCTGAACGTTCTCCATCACTGGGAAGGGTTGCTGCGCCTGTTCCCTTATTCGACGCTGAGCGAGAGGATCCTTCTGGCTCGCGTGCATGCGGTGAGCTTCAGCGAGCCCGTTTTGGATGAGTACGCGCTGGAGCCTCCCGCGGATCCGGACAGCATCATCGGACTGGCGCGCGAGCATCAGAACGACGATTGCGCCTATGAGTTGGAGTGCGCCTGGGACCTGGTGCAGTTGGACCAGGACTGGCGCCTGGCGCCGGCGCCGGTCCGGTTATGGTGTTTTGGAACGGGTTTTGAAAACGACACCGGCGACCACCTGCGAATCGAGTTCGGCCAGGAAGACCTGTTCCTTCCCTCGGCCAACGACAGCCGCGGCGTGCGGGCGGCGCAGGCGAACCTGAAAAGCCTCATGCGGCTGGTGAAAGAAACGGAAGCGGGCATCCGGCTGGAGAAGAAGCTGCTGTGGTCGGAGTCCGGAATTAATTTCGCGGAGAAGCTGGAGCGGATGGTGGCCGGCGGGCCGGAGCGGTCAACTCGGCATTAACTCGTCAAGAGCCTCAAGCAGCGCTCGTGGCGGAAATGGTTTTTGCAGAAACCCGACTTTTCGTCCCGGGTCAAGCCGCAGGTCCTCACGGCAAACCGGACTGCCGCTGGCGACTAGAACGGGAAGATGGGGCGCGATAGAAAAAATTTCGTCTAGTGCGGCGGCGCCGCTCATGTCGGGAAGACTCATGTCGAGCACGGCGGCGCCGATGGTGGAATCGGCGCGCAGCAGATTAAGTCCTTCCCTGGCGGTCGCACTCGCGACGACTACGTGGCCGTGGCGGTGCAGCACAACGCCCAGAAGGCGAAGCAGCGCCTCCTCATCGTCGATCAGGAGGATGCGGGCCATGGAGCGAGTGGGCCGGGCTACCGGGTCCAGACGGGGATGGGGCCGGGGCTGTAAGTGAGTCCCAGCGAAAAGCGGGAGCTATCGCGTTGAAAGCCTGTGCGGTTAACCGCCATGCGGCGGTAAAAGCCGGAAGCGGTGAAATGAAGCTCTTCCCGAATCCTGTAAGAAAATGTGACGCCTGGAGCTGTGGAATTGAGCCGGCCGGCGAAAGCGCCGGTCCCGACCACGCTGAAGTAGTCCAGCGAGGCGGTCACCGACCACCTTCGGCCATCGTTATAGGAAAATCCTCCTCCGGCGGATTGCATGCGGCTGAGCAGCATCACTCCGGTACCGGGATTAAACCCCCGGTTGTAGGTTAAAAAGACAGACGAGCGGCGGAACGTGCGGGTGATATTAACGATGGACGTGGGCAAGTGGTTGACCACGTTGAACGCCTCCCTGCCCTGTCTTTGTCCGAGCAGTTCGGCGACCACGGGATCGATCTCGACAGTACGAATTCCCGCCAAGTCGCTGCGCATGCCTCCGATGGATAAGGCGGCCTGCCATTTACGGCCGATCTGCCGGGAATATTGAAGGAACAGGCCATGGATGTCCGCTTCCCCGAAAGCGCGCGGGTAGTCGATATGAAAGAACTGATAGCCGATTCCAACCGTCTGGTTGCGCGTGATACGGCGCGAGAAATCCGCGAAGGTGCGGTACCCGTTCAACCCGACAAGCGCGCGCGACTGGCGGCGCACGGCGAAGCCGCTTCCGCCGATTTGGATCGAATTTCGATTGCCGAGTTCGATGGTGTAGGAACCAGCCGATTCGAGGAAATAGGCGCGGTTATCGAAGACTTCCGTCAGCGGGATTCCAATAAAAAACGGATCGGCGGAGGCGAACGAGAAGTTACCGGCGAGGGCCCTGGAGAGGGTCCCGGCTATGGTTCGAAAATTGACGCTCGAACGGCGGGTAACCTGCATGCCATAGTCCAGGCCCAGCATGTGATCGCTGCCGTCAAAGTAAGTGCGCCCGGAATAGTGCCGGTAGTTGCCTTGATAGTCCAGCCCCAGGTGTTTGCGTCTCCATTTTCGAGTGCCATAGACGCCCAGATTAGCCTCGACGCCAAAGAGGCCGCCGAAGTTCGGAATTTCACCTTTCTCATTAAGGGTCACCGACGTCAGCCCGCTGTCGTAAATCCCCGTCAGCGCGGCGAACATCTGAAGATTGACAGGTTCGCCTGCCCGGGTTCCCGCGCGGTTCAACCCACGGCTGGCCACCGCGGGCCCGCCGTAACCGGGCATTGTGGTTTGCGCTTGAACTGTGAAGGCTAGAGATAAAAACAGGCTGGCGCGGAAAATCAACAAATCCCCCAAATGTTTTGGTGCACGGCAAAAGAAAGGACGATCCATTCAAAGTCTGACCCGCGCCGAGGTCAAAAGTCAAGGTCGAATAATCTTAGGGCGCGTGCCAAAACGTCCGTATCGCGGTCTAATAGAATCATGAACCGAGACGAGATTCTGCTGGCGCAAAAGGAATTCCTGTTCCCCGCCGTTTTTCACTACTACGCCGAGCCGCTGGTGGTGACGCACGCACGGGATCAATACGTTTGGGACGCCAATGGGCGTCAGTATCTGGACTTCTTCGCCGGTATTCTGACGGTGAGCGTCGGACACGGCAACGAATTCGTGAACGGCAGGATCCATGAGCAGGTGGACCGGCTGGTGCACATCTCAACGCTCTATGCAACCGAACCACAAGTTGCGCTGGCAAAGAAGATGGCGTCGATCACGCCGGGCGGCGCCCTTCGCAAGAGCTTCTTCACCAACAGCGGGACCGAGGCCAACGAAATGGCCATCATGGCGGCGCGCTGCTATACCGGAGCAAGCGAAATCGTTGCCTTGCGCTATTCCTATCACGGCAGGACATCGCAGGCCATGGCGGCCACGGGCCAGTATAACTGGAGGCTGCCCGGCGCGGCGCTGCCCGGAGTGGTTCATGCGCACAACGCCTACTGCTACCGCTGCCCTTTTCAATTGACCTACCCGAGCTGCGACGTGGCCTGCGCGCGGAACCTGGAGGAAACCATACTGACCACCACCAGCGGCCGGATCGCTGGCTTCATAGCCGAACCGATTCAAGGGGCCGGCGGCTTCATCACGCCGCCGAAAGAGTACTTTCAGATCGTGTCCGGGATTGTGAAACGCCACGGCGGGATTTTCATCAGCGATGAAGTGCAAACCGGCTGGGGCCGCACCGGGGACAAGTGGTTCGGCATTGAGCACTACGGCGTGACGCCCGACGTGATCACATCGGCCAAAGGCCTGGCCAACGGGATGCCAATCGGGCTGACGGTGGCAAAGCCGGAAGTTGCCGATGCCGTGAAGGGAGTCACCCTGTCCACTTTCGGAGGGAATCCGGTGGCCACGACGGCCGCCAAAGCGGTGCTTGATTACATCGAGGAGAAGGATTTGCGCACGAACGCCGCCGTGACGGGCGAGTATTTGCGGCAGCAGTTGGAAGATCTGGCCCGGAAGCACTCCCTGATCGGCGATGTGCGCGGAATGGGCTTGATGCAAGGCGTGGAACTGGTGCTCGACCGCAAGACGAAGCAGCCGGCGGCAAAGGAAACGAATCTTATTATGGAGGCGGCCAAAGAGGAAGGATTGCTGATCGGCAAAGGCGGGCTGTTCGGAAACCTGCTGCGAATCGCGCCGCCGCTGAACATCGGCAAAAGCGACATCGATGAATTTGCGCGCATGCTGGACGGCGCCTTCACCCGGTGCACGGCGATGACCGCGGTCTAGCCGCGGCCCGCTGCTTGGTACGATAAAAATACCGTCGATGTTTCGATTTGAGACCGCCGGCGAGTCCCATGGCGAGTGTCTGGTGGCGACGCTGACAGGACTGCCGGCCGGAATTCCGATATCCCTATCCGCCATCAATCACGAGCTTTGGCGCCGTCAGCAGGGCTACGGCCGCGGCGGCCGGATGAAGATTGAAACCGATCAGGTGGAAATCGTCTCCGGAGTCCGGCACTCGAAAACGATCGGCTCGCCGATCGCCTTGATCGTCCGCAACAAGGACTGGAAGAACTGGAACGAATCGCTGCCGGTGGAAGATATCGAGGGCGGAGAGGACAAGAAGAAACCGGTCACGCGGCCGCGGCCCGGCCACGCCGACCTGGCGGGCGTGATCAAGTACAACTTTCCGGACGCGCGCTATATTCTCGAAAGGGCCAGTGCGCGGGAAACAACGGCGCGCGTGGCCATCGGCGCCCTCGCCAAAACATTTCTGGGCCAGTTTGGAGTTACGTTGCTGAGTCATGTAGTCGCGGTCGGGCCGGTGCGCCTGGAGCGGCCGGTGGAATGGGAGGAGATCGAGGCGTTGTCGCGCAAGCGGGAAGTGCTGCTCGGCTGCGTGGATGAAGAAGTGGAAGCGCGCATGAAGGAAGCGGTGGACCAGGCATACCGCACCGGCGACACGATCGGCGGCGTCTTTGAGGTGGTGGCGCATAACGTCGTTCCCGGGCTGGGATCGCACATCACCTGGGACTCGAGGCTCGATGGACGTCTGGCGCAGGCGATCGTTTCCATCCAGGCCGTCAAGGGGGTGGAGGTGGGCGCCGCCGACGAGCAGGCCTCCTCGTACGGATCGAAGGTGCAGGATACCATTCACTACGACCGCGGCGAGCGCAGGTTCACCCGCGGAGCGAACAAAGCCGGCGGCCTGGAAGGCGGCATGACGAACGGCGAGGACGTGCGCGTGCGCGGGCTGCTGAAGCCGATCTCAACTCTACGCAAGCCGCTGGAATCGGTGGATCTGACCACGCGCGAGCCATCCCTTGCCGCTTACGAGCGTAGCGATGTCTGTGTCGTGCCGGCGGCGGGTGTAATCGGCGAGGCAATGGTGGCTATCGTGCTGACTCAGGCGTTTCTGGAAAAATTCGGCGGCGATTCATTGGTGGAAACGCAGCGGAACTTTGACGGCTTCATGCGCCAACTGAGGGAGTATTGATGATCTACACGATCGTGAAATACGGCGATCCGATCCTGGAGACCCCGGCCGAACCGGTCACCGAATTCGACACCAAAGAATTGCACGAGCTGATTGCCGACATGTTTGAAACGATGTACTCGGCCAAGGGAGTCGGGTTGGCCGCGCCGCAGGTGGGCCTTTCCCTGCGGCTCACGGTAATCGACTGTTCCGTGGGCGAGGACGATGCGCAAAAGCTGGCGCTGATTAATCCGGAAATCATTTTCATGGAAGGCGCGCAAACAGGCGAAGAAGGGTGCCTGAGCGTGCCGGGGTTTCGCGAAGACGTTACGCGCGCCCGCAAAGCGGTGGTGCGAGCCTGCAACGTCCGCGGCGAGATGTTCGAGGCGGCCGGCGAAGATATGCTGGCGCGAGCCATGCAGCACGAGATCGACCACCTGAACGGCATTCTCTTCCTGCAGCACTTGAGCCCGCTTAAACGCGATCTGATCCGCCGCAGAATCCGCAAGATGACGAAGGCCGGAGAGTGGTAAACGGCTCTTTGCGGCTCGTGTTTTTGGGAACACCGCAATTCGCCGTGCCTGCGCTTGAAGCAATAGCCGCCGCCGGTCACGACGTTGCCCTGGTGGTGACGCAGCCGGACCGGCCGAAAGGACGCCAGCAAGAGACGGCTTTCAGCCCGGTGAAGCAAAAGGCTCTCGATCTCGGGTTGAACGTGTATCAACCGGAACGTATCCGCAAACCGGAGGCGAAGGACACGCTGGCGGCCGTTGGCGCCGAGGCGATGGTTGTGGTCGGTTACGGGCAGATTCTTCCTCAGGCCATTCTGGATCTGGCGCCGCTCGGCATCATCAACGTGCATGCTTCGCTGCTGCCGAAATACCGCGGCGCCGGACCCGTTCAATGGGCGATCGCCCTTGGAGAGACAGTCACGGGAGTGACTACCATGCGAATCGACGCCGGCCTGGATACCGGTGATGTGCTGCTGGCTGAGGAGACTCAGATCTCAGAGACGGAGACCGCCATTGAGTTGGCGGGACGCCTGGCGGAAATGGGCGCCGCGCTGCTCGTGAAAACGCTTGCAGGCATCGCCCAGGGCACGATTACTCCCCGGCCGCAGGATCACGCGGAGGCCACTTACGCACCCATGCTAAAGAAGGAGGACGGCCTTCTTGACTGGACGCTTCCCGCTCGAGCGCTCGATAACCGCATCCGCGCTTTTCAACCGTGGCCCGGATGCTACACGCGGTTCCGCGGCTCGAAGCTGCATATTTGGAAGGCGCGCGTCGCGAGTCCCGAAAAGGAGGTCGAGCCCGGCCGGCTGTTGGCCAAGGGAAACCGGCTGCTGGCTGTCTGCGGCGGGAACACGGCGCTCGAACTGATTGAGGTGCAACTCGAGGGGCGGAAGAAGATGCCGGCCGCGGCTTTTTTAAACGGCCAGCGGCTGCTAGAGTATGAGATTCTGGGAGAACAAGTCACTTGAAACTTCCGCTGGGCTACCGTTACGCATCCACTTACGCGGGGATTCGCAAAGTTAATAAAGATGATTTAGCTCTGATTGTCTCCGTGAGACCGGCTTCGGCGGCGGGGGTATTCACGCAGAATCGCGTTCAGGCGGCGTCCGTGAAACTGGCCAAGGCGCACCTGGAGAAATCCGGCGGCGTGGCGCAATCAATCCTGGTGAACGCGGGGAATGCGAATTGCGCGACCAGCACTGGGCATCGAGTCGCGGCGGCAACCTGCCGCGCGCTCGCCAAAGCGCTGCGGATCCGCATGGAGCACGTGCTGCCACGTCGACGGGCGTGATCGGCGTGGAATTGGACCCGTCTCTAATTACCAACGCGCTGCCGGAATTAACGGCCCGGCTCTCGGACGGAGGTTTCCTGGCAGTTAGTGAGGCGATCCTCACCACCGATACACGGCGGAAAACCGCCACGGCCGATGTTGCGGTTCGCGGAGGAGTGGTGCGCATTGCGGGGATGACCAAAGGCGCCGGCATGATTCAGCCGCTGATGGCTACTACGTTGGGCTTTGTTGTCACCGATGCAGGCGTCTCCGCCGACCACCTCAAAGGGATGCTGCGCGAAGCGAACCAGGAGAGCTACAGCCGCATATCCGTGGACGGTGATACCTCCACCAACGACACCGTAATTGTTTTGGCCAACGGCGCCAGTGACCTTACATTAAACCGGACGGACCGGAAGAACTTTCAAGAAGCGCTGCTACATCTGATGCAGGACCTGGCCCGGCAGATCGCGCGCGACGGAGAGGGCGCCCGCAAACTGATTACCATTCAGGTGGATGGCGCGGTGAGCAATGCCGACGCGGCCCGAATCGCGCGCGCCATCGCAAATTCTCCGCTGGTGAAGACGGCGATCGCCGGCTCCGATGCCAACTGGGGGCGCATCCTTTCGGCGGCTGGCAATTGCGGAGCCGCATTCGATCCCGCGAAAGTAAACATCCATTTGCAACAAACCCTGGTATGCCGGTCAGGGCTTGCGGCGGCATTCGATGAAGCGGCGCTCAAGAGCAGACTGGATGAAAAGCAGGTTGAAATCCGCTTCCTGATTCGGGGAACGGGAACGGGACAGACGCGGTTCTGGACGTGTGACCTGACGGAAGAGTACATACGCATCAACGCCAGCTACCGTAGCTGACCTACTAACCGGGGCGGCGCTTACTTACCATCTTGAACAACCGTGATTATCGAGTTGTTCACGCGAATCGTGCCCGTTCTGGGGCTGCGATCCGGGTTCCGGGTAACCCGAAAGTGAAGCGTCGAACTATCTCTGCCCGTACTCCAGATCAGGCTGATCCAGTTGGAAAGACTGGCCGCCTGCCAAACACATCCGGAACTAGCCTGCACGGGGATTCCGGTCATTTGGGAGGCTGTAGAAAGTTTGACGCTCGCAGGAACGGTGACAGCACCCGTCGTAAAGTTTGCGGCGATATCATACCCCTGCGTAAGGGTAATGGAAATTGTGGAATTAGCCGTTGCCAGGATGCCTGACCAGGAGGCCAGGCAATTTCCGGGCATGGGCGAGGCAGTGACGCTCACGTTGCTACCCGCCGGATAGTACTCGTCGTTGGAAGCCGGCGAGCTGGACACCGAGCCTTGTGAGGCGGAGGATGATCGCGTCCAGAGCCGGTAGCTGACACTGAAGCTGGCGGTTAGGCTCCAGGTATGGGAGGGCGTGGTTACCGTATGGGTCTGCGCGCCGCCATCGCTCCATCTCGAGAACAGATACCGCGTTAGGCCGAAGACGTTGGGCGCCGAGACCGTGTGAGAACTCCCAATGACCCATGAAAAGGTCGCCGGAGCCACTACATTGACGCCGTCGACAACCAGAGTGCGCCCGGCTGGGGTGGACCCGATGGTTACGGAAACCGTTGACGGCGGCGGTGGCGGCGGCGGTGGCGGCGGTGGTGGCGGCGGCGGCGGCGGCGGCGGAGGTGGCGGGGCTACCGCTGAAGCCGGATACATCGCCTTAACGCCGGCCACGTCGCCCGTGGATAACGCTGTACGCTGTCCGATCGGAATGCCGGCTGGAATCGTTTCGATGGTTGCCAGCCCGTTGGACGAAAAAGCGTACGCACCGTAGTGCATTATCGAGCCGTAGTCATAGGGTCCTGAATTGACGCCGCCGGATTGGACAGAAAAGTTAAAGAACGCAGTGGAGGAAACATTCGCCGTGTGGACACGCACATAGGTGTCCCGATCGGTGCGGGTGTGCTCGTGGAATACACCGATGGCGTGACCAATCTCGTGAATCACATTCCCCGTGGAACAGGAATCCCCCACGTTAACAGGCTGGGCGGCGACTCCGAGATATCCAACGAAGGAAGAACAACTGGAAGCGCTGGCCGGCCGGATGAAGCGCACGAAGGCGGACTCATTGGTACGCGCCACCAGGCGTAGATGACCGGACAACAACGTGTTCCAGTGATTGACCGCATCGGTGACTCGAGATGGATTCGGAACCTGAGGATCGATCTCAAAGGGGACAACGCCGCCGGGCCAACGATACATGGCGCCGTTAACGTAGAAGCTTTGCCGCTCCAGGCGCTTAACCGTGTCCCCGGTGACTGGTTCCAATTCTTCGATGCGTCCCAGCAGGATATCGCCTTCGAAGATCGCCATGCCATCTACTACCTGATGCTCTACGACACGGCCCCGGAAAACGGATAGCCGCGTTTCCGGGTTCGAAGCGGTCAGCACGGGTGAAAAACTCTCCTCAATGCCATCCAAATGGGCAATCTCATTCAATGTGAACGGAAGAGTGGCGATCTCGCCGGGAAGTTGCAGTTCGATCACGACCTCAGGGCCCGCTACCGGGCGGGTCCAGAATTCGCCGGAATCGAGCGGGCCGCTGCTTGAATACGGACCCGCGATTTCCGTCACGCCGCGCTCGGGGTTATAGCCATAAACGAACAAGCGGGCCTCTTGCGGAAGCCGGAAATCCTCAAAATGGAGGCGGATCGCCGCGGCGCCCTCGCTTGCAAGCTTAAGCAAGACAACTTTTCGGCCTTCCTCGCCGTCAAAGAACCGCACCGAATCTTCCTGCAGCCTGCCAAGCTGCCGGAGCCTGCCCTCGGCAGTTAACCGGCCGGAACCGGAATCGGTCAACAACGCGGCTGCTTCTCGAATCCACCCTCGTTGCACTCCTTGGATTTCCAGCGCATCCTGAGCCCAGATCGCCGTCGCGAGAAACAGCACACAGACAGATTTCATGCTTCTTTCCTCCACCCGTCACCGCCGATGATCCGATTGAAATGCGGTCGTTCAATTCGCTAATCGGCTGGGAGGAAAGTTCCATTACTCAGCGAAAACGCTTAGGAGAATCCGGTATTCCTTCTCATGGGGTTTCGGAATCCGGGCCGGTCTGGGAGATTGCGGTCAGTCGGCTACTTGCCGTGCAGTATTGGCGCGGCAACCCTACTGGCCCGTCTTTCCCGATAAGAGAACCTTATCTTGATGGGGCGGAAGCCCGCGAAGTTGAAACGGCAGTGCTCACAGCGCAGCCGCTTCGCCCCCAGACGCATTAAGAACAGTGTACCTGCACGGGGAAAATAATGCTGCTCACTCCATTCCGTAAGCTCCATCCGGTAGCATAAGGGACAACGGGAGTAGCGTAAATCGGAAAGCTTATATACCCTCGCGTGGAAGCGATCGCCGCAATCCTTGCATCGCATTGCGTGCCGGCCAAACAAAGTCAGTAGCTTCTCGATAAAGCTCTCTCGATGGGAGAGCCGGACATTTTGCGAGCCACACGATGGGCATGCTACGTGCATTTAAAGACCGGTCCTGGCGTTTCTCGAAGACTCAAACGCAACATGTCGCATCATTATAATACGGGATTACGTTTTCCGCTTCTAGTACTGTGGCACAATTTTTGCGCGCTTGCCGGCTTGAGAGATATAGTCTGTCAGATAGGCTGCAAAGGCCTCATTGAGCCTGTTACGAACATTGCCGGACTGAGGCCTGCGTACGCCTTCGATCTCGTCAACGGCCAGCAGATCGCGGGTGCTGGAAGTGATAAAGACTTCGGTGGCGCGCTCCAGATCCTGAAGACGGAATTCGCGCTCGACTATCTCAATGCCTGGGATGCGGATTTCCTCGAGCAGGACGGCGCGGGTGATTCCCGGAAGGCATCCGCAAGTAAGCGGCGGCGTCCAGACCACGTTGCCTGTTGCAAGAAAAATGTTGGCCGAAGTGCATTCGGCAATACGGCCTTGTTCGTCGAGCAGAATCGTTTCGTCGAAACCACGAGCACGGGCCTCTTCAAGGAAGGTGAGATTCATGCCCCAAGAAAGCGTTTTGGCGCCGGCAAAACGGGACGCGGAGTAGCGGGCGTGGGGGGTGACAGCGAGCCGGACGGCGTTTCCCCATTCGGTGATGGGCCGCGTGAAGGCGATCACATCGCAATCGTTCTCCAGGTTGGGGCCTTCGAACGGACCGCCGCGATTGCGCACAACCACCACTCGCAGGGTTGCGTTCCAGGCTTCGTTGGCTTCCACCAAATCGAGCAACTGCTCGCGCATGGCTTCCGGATCAACAGGAAACGGCACCCCGAGCAGCGCGGCGTCGTTCTTCATGCGCTGGTAGTGGCGCTCCCAGACAAACAGAACACCGTTGGAAACACGCAGCGTGCTGAATACACCCCATCCATTGAGCAGGCCAACCTGACCGGGACTGAGAAGCCTTTCGGATGCATCGTGGATCTTGCCGTTATGAAGCAGGAAGCGATGGATCATTCCTTCATTGTAGGGGGTCGGGGCTCGCCGGACGGCGCCGGCCTGGGAGAATGGTTGCTTGAATCCCAAGAATCGCGAAACCGAAAGGATGTTCGCCTACCATGAGGCGACCAAACACACGGTCGAAAAACTCTACAGTAGCCGACACGTGCTGGATTGGGAGAATATGCCGGAGCCGTTCCGCCGCTATGACGGCGCGCCGGTTGTGGACCTGCCCGCTGCCGTGCCACCGCTGCCGGCGCCGGCGCTCAACGTGCTGCTCGGCGGCAAAGGCGAACCGGAGTGCGGCAACGGGACCGGGTTCCTCTCCACGCTGCTCTATCATTGCGCTGCCATCAGTGCGATGAAAATCGTGCCGGCCACCGGATACCGCTATGCACTGCGAGTCAATCCATCTTCCGGCAACCTGCATCCCACCGAGTTCCATTTCCTCACGCGCGGGCTGGCGGGCTGGGAGGATGGGCTCTACCACTACCGCGCGGACATCCACGCCGCCGAGCAGCGGCGGCGCGGCGGCGATGCGCGCAAGTTGCTGGAATCGGCGAACGCGCCGTGGTTCCGCGATTCGCCGCTGGTGTTCGTGCTGACTTCGATCGCCTGGCGCGAGGCCTGGAAATACCGCGACCGCGCCTATCGCTATTGTCTGCATGACATGGGGCACGCCTGGGAGTCGGTGAAAATGGCGGCTCAAGCGATGGGGTGCGAGACGTTTGCGCTGGGCCATTTCGCCGACGCCGATGTCGCCACCGACCTGCACCTGCGGGACGAGTGGCCGATGCTGATTCTGCCGGTGCGCGGGGCCGGCATTCCCATGGATTCGCATCCCCCCGAGCCGGTGGCCTGGAATGCCGGCGTGCCCAACGTTCTTTCGGCCGGGCAAGTGGAGTACCCGCTGATTGACGCGGTGCATTTCTCGTCTTTGCTTGAATCCGATGACGGCGTGGTTGCGCAGCCTTCGCCGGCCGCGGAGTGGAAAGGGGAGATCGCGCTCGATCACTTGGCGGATTCGGCCTGCCAGTTCGGAGCGGTGACGCGCCGCCGGCGGTCCGCGCTGGATTTTGTGGGCGGCGCGCGAACCATCGGCGTCGAGCAGTTTGCGGCGCTGCTTGAGGCGACGCGCCAACCCCTTCACGCCGATTTCGAGGGCGACCTTTTTCAAACCCCTGCCGCGCGCTACATCACGCTGTATGCGTACGTTCACCGGGTGGAGGGGCTGGACCCGGGCATCTACCGGCACTCGCCAACCAGCGGGACGCTGACGCTGCTGGCCCGGGGAGACGTGCGCGTCGCCGCCGCCGGCCTCAGCCTGAGCCAGCAACTGGCGGGAAATTCGTGCGTAACGTTCTCGATGATCGCCGACCTGCGGCGCGCCGCGCGGGATCACGGCAATCGCGGCTACCGCTACGCGCACTTCGAAGCGGGCGTCATTGGGCAGCGCCTGTATCTGGCGGCCGAGGCGCTGGGGTTCCAATCAACCGGCATCGGCGCTTTCTATGACGATCAGGTGCACCAGTATCTCGGTATCGAGCCCGAACAAGGGCAGGTGGTGTATCACTTTGCGTGTGGGTTTGCCGTCACGGACCCGAGGCTGAGCACGATTGAATAGCCATCTACGCAGGCAGCACCAGCCGCGCCTCCGAGCCGCGCGCGCCGTTGCGGTTGGCCAGGGTCAGCGACCCGCCGTGAGCCTCCGCAATCTGCCTGCATAATACCAGGCCGATTCCCGAGCCTCCCGGCTTGGTCGTGAAGAAAGGCACAAACAGATTCGCAGTATTCGAGACGCCCGGGCCTTCGTCCTCCACAATCACATGCAGCGCGCCCGGCACCTTTTCCCAACGCACGCGAACCCCGCCGCCGGCTTCAACCGACGCATCCACGGCATTGCGGATGAGATTGATGAGCAACTGCTCGATCTGATCGCTGTCGCCATGCAGCGTTACGTCCGGCCCCGGCTCGGTCTCCACCGGCAGCCGTGTTTCAAGCGAGGCTACTCGGCGAATCAGCGGGCCGGCCGCGAACGGCGCCATCTGCGGACGCGGCAGCTTCGCCAGCCGCGCATAGGCGCTCATGAAGCGGCTCAGCGATTCCGATCTCGAACCGATGATCGCCAGGCCGCGCTTCATGTCCTGCCGCCAGTCGTCGGGCAACGGGTCCCGCGCCACCATCGATTCCAGGCTCCCCGCAATCGATTTGATGGGCGTCAGCGAATTGTTCAGCTCGTGCCCGAGCACCCGGACGATCCGCTGCCAGGCCAGCAGTTCCTCTTCCCGCAGCGCCCGCGTAAGGTCGGTCACCACCAGAAGCTGGTGAGGCAGTCCGCCTTCGCGAAAGCTCGCGCGGTTGAGTCCCCAGCGTCCGGGGCCGCCCGGAAAGGCGCGCTGCCGCGTTTGCGATGCCTCGCCGTGAAGACAATCGTCCAGGCCCAGTGCCTCCGCCTTCAATCCCAGCAGCCGCTCGGCGGGCTGAGCCAGCAGCCGCTCGCCGGCGCGGTTCACCAGACGCAGGCGTTGCTCTTCGTCGAAGGCAAACACCGCGACGTTGATCTCCTCCATGACTTTTCGAAGCAGCGTCGTGGCCTCAAGCGCCCCCAGCCGCTGCGCGCGCAGCGTCGCGCTCATGGCATTCACCTGTTGCATCACTTCGGCCAGCGCGTCCTCACCCCGCGCGCCACGCGCACGGATCGAATAGTCGCCTTCCCGCATCGCTTCCAGCAGATTGGAGAGCGTGCGCAGCGGCGAAGCGACGCGCTCGCGTACGGCCGCGCTGAATCCCCACCAGAATCCTACGATCAAGACTGTCAGGGTCCACTGAACCTTCGGTGTGTAATCACCATACCACCACAGGATTGCCAGCGAAGTGATCACGGCGGGAAGGCCGGCCATCAGAGCGGCAAACAGAACGCGGTATTCGTGCAGAGAAAAACGGCGGCGGATACCCGGGAACAGTCTCACAATCCGTACCGCTGAAGACGCCGGTAGAGGGCGCTGCGGCTTAAGCCAAGCGCCTTGGCGGCATGGCTGACGTTGCCGGAGTAGCGCGCCAGCGCTTTACGAATCAGGAAGGATTCCACTTCCTCAAGGCTCATATCCTCCAACCGCGGCGCGCCTTCCTGCGTGGTCCGCAAAGCAAGATCGGCGACATGAATCACCGAATCGCCGGCCATCAGAACGGCGCGCTCGACAACGTGGTTCAACTCGCGCACGTTTCCCTGCCACGGGTTGCCAAGCAGCGCCTGCATGGCCGCCGTGTCAAAGCCGGTGAGGCTCTTGCGGTACCGCTGTGCGTGCTGCCGCAGGAAATGTGAAGCCAGCAGCGGAATGTCCTCGCGGCGCTCGCGCAAAGGCGGCAGGTTGATCTCAATGGTGTTGAGCCGGAAAAGCAGATCCTGGCGAAACCGGCCGGCCGCCACTTCTTCCTGAAGCCGCGCGTTAGTCGCCGAGATCACCCGCACGTCCGTCTTGCGCGTGCGCGAGCTGCCGACGCGTTCCATTTCCCCGATTTCCAGCACCCGCAGCAGCTTCGTTTGAAGATTCATGGGTACATTGGCGATCTCGTCGAGAAACAGCGTGCCCCCGTCGGCCA
>Ga0187893_10005256_pt1 | contig 23471 bp, 21 predicted proteins | sample MA1701074metaG_FD_139574 | JGI IMG/M metagenome (GOLD analysis project Ga0187893, IMG submission 139574) | White microbial mat communities from a basaltic lava cave in the Kipuka Kanohina Cave System on the Island of Hawaii, USA - MA170107-4 metaG ...
CACGGAGTCGACCACCGGGCGCACCGCCTCGAGCATCGCGTTCTTGTTCTGGATCGAGCACTGCGCGGGACAGCCGATCACCGCGTAGATCAGCTCGTCGGGCCGCGGCTTGGCCAGCGAGACGGCGTGCTGCACGAGGTCCTGCGCCGCCTTTGCGAATGCCTTGGCCTCGGGCGCGGCCGCGTCGTTGTCGCTGTGCTGGATCACGCCCCCGGCGAGCGGGCGGTAGAGGTCGAGGGCGAGGCGGTTGGCGAGCGCCTCGTCGCCGAAGAGCACCTCCTTCTTCAGCGCCTTCCGGGCCACCACGTCCTTGGGGTAGCCGACGAAGCTCGAGAACATCTCGCGCGCGCCGTTGCTGGCGGCGACGGAGGTGCGCGACGTTCCGAGGTCGATGCCGACGTAGAGGACGCCGGCGGGCGCCGCGTCGGACTTCTTGCGCGTCTCGCTGCTCGGGGAGCTGCTCATGGGGATCGCGGTTCCTCTTGCGGGGGGCTGGGTGCGGCGGGATCAGGTTCGCTCGCCGCCGCGGCGAGCGTGCGCCGCAGCTCGACATTGTGCTCGAAGATGGCTCGCATCAAGGCGCGCCGCTGCTCGATCCGGTCCTCGTCGCCCTGGAGGCCCTGCACCTCCTTGTAGATCGACGGGACTCCCTCCAGGTCGGCGGCCCTGGCGCTGCGGGTGCGCTCGAGCAGCTCGCGGGTCTCCTCGAGCTGCGCCGAGAGCTTCTTCACGCGGCGCTGCAGCAGCTCGACCTCGGTCTCTCCGGGCGTCGCGGCACCCGGCCGCGAGCGGAGGAGCGCGGAGGAGAGCAGGGAGAGCATGGCGCCCCGCAGCGGGGCGTGCAACGCCGCCACCGCCGCGGCCGCCTCCGGCGACGCGGCCGCCACGCTCGAGCCGGCGCGATCGAACGCCTCGCGCAGCGAGCGGTCGAGCGCCTCGCGCAGGTCGTCCATCGCCGCCCGCTCGCGCTGCAACTGCTGCTGCTCGAGGGCGAGGCGCGACTGCGAGAGCTCGGCCTGGAGCGCGCCGAGATCGGACTCGAGGGTGGCGCTCGCGCGCGAGAGTTCGTCGCGCCGGTCGCCGATGCGGTCGGGGTCTCCCAGCAGCTTCAGGAACTCGACCTGGGCGTCCTGCGCGACGCGCTGCGGCGAGGCTCCGTTGCGCGCCGACTCCCCCAGCGCCCGCTCGATCGCCTCGCCCACGATCTCCTCGAGCTGCGAGAGGTCGAGCACGCCCACCGTGCGGATCCCCTCCCGCTCGAGCCGCTTGAGGCTCGTGGTGTCGGCCCTGCTGCGGAACAGCGAGGCGAGGCTGCGCGTGAGCGGGTTGGCCACGAGGGGATCCGACGCGATCTCGAGGAGGCGTGCCGGCCCCGCCTCACCCGGAGCGGTTGGGATCGGCCGGTCCGCTCGCGACGCTTGAGCGGCGGCGGCGGAACCCGAGCCAGTCTAGCGGCGCTCGGGGGGATCCTCCCGCGTGCGCTATCGTGTCGGCCCCGCGGGCGAGCCGCCACTTCGGCTCACGCGCGGACGGCGGCGCGGCCGAAAACGGCGGGAGCGGCGCTTCCCCAGCGGCAGGATCCGAGGATGGCGGACAAGGTGAGCGAGAAGGCGGCCCGCGCCGGCGCGAAGGAGCGCGAGGTCCTGGTGCTGGTGCACCGCGCCGTCGACCAGCACCTCGTCCTCTATCACGAGCCGCAGAGCGCGCTCGCGGAGCAGTACCGCACGTTCCGCACCAACCTGGTTGCCATGAATCCGGGCGGGGCGCCGCGCGCGATCGCCGTCACCTCCACGCTCAAGGGCGAAGGCAAGTCCCTCACGGTGGCCAACCTCGCGCTCGCTCTGGCCGAGCTTCCCGACACGCGCGTCCTCATCGTCGACAGCGATCTGCGCGCGCCGGTGCAGGCCGGCCTCTTCGGCCTCCCGCGCGAGCCGGGGCTGGCCGACGTCGTGCTCGACTTCGCGCCGCTCGACAAGACGGTCGCGCGCACGACGGTGGCGGGGCTCAACGTGCTGCCGGCGGGGCGCCCGGTGCGGAACCCCTCCGAGCTGCTCGGGAGCTCGCGCATGAGCGACCTCGTGAGCGCGCTCAAGGCGGAGTTCAACTACATCCTGTTCGACTCGCCGCCGGCGCTGCCGTTCGCCGACACGGCGGTGCTGGGCCATCGGCTCGACGGGATCCTCTTCGTCGTGCGCGCCGAGAAGACGCCGCGCGACCAGGCGGCGCGCTCGCTCGACCTGCTGCGCAACGCTGGATGCAACGTGATCGGCAGCTTCCTGGCCGGCGTCCGCTCGGAGGACGGGCGCGCCGCCGAGTACGTGATTCCCGAGGATTGATCCTCCCGCCGTTCGCGCGGGGAGGGGAGACGGTCCGATGAAGCTGCGCGTGGCGCCGCCCGGGGTCGTTCGCGTGGAGGGCGCGCTGCGCCCGCCGTCGGACAAGTCGATCACGCAGCGCGCGCTCATCCTCTCGCTGCTCGCCGAGGGCACCTCGCGCATCGAGCAGCCGCTGCGCGCCGGGAGCACGAGCGCGGTGCAGCGCGCCATCGAGCGCCTGGGCGCGGTCGTCGTCGAGCACGACCGTGCGCTCGAGGTCCAGTCGCCGCTCGTCCTCGAGCCCGACGACCAGCTCCCGCTCGACCTCGAGGGATCGGGGACGGGCGCGCGGCTGCTGCTGGGCGCGCTCGCCGGCCGCGGAGTGCGGGCCGAGATCACCGGCGACTCGAGTCTTCGCGCGCGGCCGATGGGGCGCGTCGTGCGCCCGCTGCTGCGCATGGGGGCGAGCATCCGCGGGCCCGACCTCGAGCGGCTGCCGCTGCGGGTGAGCTCGACCCCGCCGCTCGAGCCGTGGTCGGGGGAGCTCGAGGTCGCGTCGGCCCAGGCCAAGAGCGCCGTGCTTCTCGCCGCGCTCGGCGCCGCGGGAGGGACGCTCCTCCACGAGCGGCAGCCGACGCGCACGCACACGGAATCGATGCTGCAGGAGTTCGGCGCGAAGATCACCGTCCGGCCGAACGGCGCCGGGATCGACGTGCTGCTCGAGGGACCGCAGCGGCTGCGCGCCGCGACGGTGCGGGTCCCCGGCGACCCCTCCGCGGCGGCGTTCCACGCTGCGGCCGCCGCGTCACGGCCGGGATCGCGCGCGGAGTTCCGCGAGGTGCTGATCGACCCGAGGCGGGCCGCCTTCTTCGACCTGCTCCAGCGCATGGGGGCGCGCGTCGAGCGCGGCGACGCCGTCCGCCGGGGAGGCGAGCTGATCGGCACGATCACCGTGGAGGGCGCCGAGCTGCAGGCGGCCGAGGTCGGACCGGCCGACGTGCCCGACCTGATCGACGAGCTGCCGCTGGTGGCGGTGCTCGGCGCCGTCGCGCGCGGCACGACCCGCGTGCACGGCGCCGCCGAGCTTCGCATCAAGGAGAGCGACCGGATCCACGCGCTCGGGGACGGCCTGGCGCGGCTGGGGGTGCGCGTCTGGCTCGAGCCCGACGGCTTCCTGGTCGAGGGGGGGCGGGAGCTGCGCGGCGCCGACGTCTCGAGCCACGGCGACCACCGGGTCGCGATGGCGTTGGTGGTGGCGGCGCTGAGCGCGCGCGGAGAATCGACGATCGACGGCTTCGAGTGCGCCGAGGTCTCCTATCCGGGATTCCTCGAGGACCTCGCCGCGCTCCTCCACGCGCGCCCCTTCTCCGCGGTGGCCTGAGGAAGGGGCGATCACTCCGACGGCGTGAAGGTGCGGCCGTCGCGCGAGCGCCAGATCCCGGCGAATCCGTCGAGCATCAGCTCCTCGCCGGCGAGCCACATCGTGCCGCCGCACGCGCGGTGTCCGCCCGGATGGAGGCGGGCGACGACCCCCTGCGACGACTGTCGGCGCACCAGCCCGACGAGGTCGGCGACCGGCTCCACCCGCGCGCGCGCGATCCGGTGTCGCGTCCGGAACCGGTCGGCCGCGTCGGCCTCGTGGAAGAGCGGGAGCATGCGTTCGCGCCCGTCGCCCTCCGGGTCGACGAGCGTGGCCGGCTCGCCGTCGTGCAGGAGCGCGAAGCAGCGCCACGTCGCGCCGTAGCCCACGAACGGAACGTGCCGGAACGTCCGCACCATCAGCCGGTCCCACGCGTCGGGATCGACGAACGGCTCGAGGTCCTCGGCGCCCTCGTAGGGCTCCCAGCGGCCGGCCCCGTCGAGGAGGTGGCTCGCCGCCTCCTTCGCGCCGCGCGGCGCGCTCACCTTCAGGAACTGGATCCGGCTCTCCTCGTCGAGGCAGAAGAAGATGATCTCCTCGTCGTCGAGCAGCGCGCCCGCGAAGCCCTCCTCGGTGCGCAGCTCGAGGAACTCCCGCAGGTTCCCGGTCGATTGCACGGTCGCCTCGCCGCCCTCGCCGCCGCACCCGGCGGCGCGCTCGCGAGCCGTCTCCTCGTCCCGCCAGAGGCGGATCACCATCCCGGCCGGCTGCGCCGGGTGCAGCGCGTGCAGGGCCCCGCCCGGCGCCGCGACCCAGAAGCAGGGGTGCTTCGCCTCCTCGATGTGCTCGCGACGGGCGGCGGCGTAGCGCGGTAGCATTCCGCGCAGCCGCTCGTCCAGGCCTTCCGGGGGCTCGGGCGCCAGCAGGAGCTCCCGGCCGTCGAAGCGCGCAACCTGGATCCAGAGGCCGTGCTCGCTCTGGTGGGTCGCACGACGACCCGGCGCCACCGCGCGCCGGTTCTCCGGCCGCGCGAAGATCAGCAGCGCCGGTCCGCCGGCGTCGCCGGGGGCGTCGACGAAGAGGTACTCGTCCTCACCGTGGAGGATGCGTGTCTTGCGCGGCATGACGGCTCGCTTCCGCCACGAGTTCGGCGACCTCGCGCCGCCGGCGCGAGGCGGTCGCGAACGCCACGGCGACGCGGAAGGGCAGGAGCAGGAGGTCGGCCAGCGCCTCTCCGGCGAGAAGGAGCACGCCGGTCGTCACTTGAGGTCCGCCACGCAGCGGAAGCCGAGATGGAGCTCGCGCGACGACCCGCCCGGCGCCACCCAGCGGAACAGCGCGCTCACGTTCTCCGGAGGGCTGAGGAAGTGGCCGCCCCGGACGACCACGGCCGCGATGTTGGAGGGCAGCTCCTCGAGGACGTCGCCCTCCTCGAGCGAGCGGGTCCACTCCTCGACGTTTCCGGCGAGATTCAGGACCTTGAAGGGCGAGGCGCCCTCGGCGAAGCGACCGACCGGGACGGTCGTCTCCAGCCGCAGGCGGGCGTCGTTGCAGCGCTCCTCCAGATAGTCGGGTCCCCACGGATAGAGGAGCCCGTCCGGGCCCCTGCTCGCCGCCTCCCACTCGTCCTCGCTCGGCAGCCGCTTGCCGACGAACCGCGCGTAGGCGTCGGCATCGCGCCACGTCACGCCCGAGACCGGATGGTCGAGCCGGTCGGTCGGCGGCCGCGGCCTCCCGTCGCCGCCGGCCTTCCAGTGGCGCGGCGTCCGGGCGATGCGCTGCTCCGGCTCGAGCGACTCGAGGAAGGTCAGGTAGTCGGCGTTGCTCACCTCGCAGCGGTCGATCAGGAAGGGCCGCAGCGTCACCCGCCGCTTCTTGCGCTCGAAGCCGACGTTGGGCCCGACCAGGTAGCTGCCGCCGGGCACGTAGACCATGCCGGGACGGGTCTTGGCGCCGCCGGGGAGGTAGGACTCGGGATGGCGCACGCGGTCGAGCTCGACGCCGGCGGCGATGTAGCCGTCGTAGCGGTCGCGCCACTCGCGCACCTCCTCGGCGCGGGGACTGATCGAGTCGTTCCACAGCAGCTCAAAGCGCTGCCCCGCTTGCAGCCAGGGATCGACCACCGCCGCGAACCGCCCCTGCAGGTCCTCGCGAGCGACGCGGCCGGCGGCGTCGCGCGCCGCCGCGTGGGCGAGCGCGTCGCGCAGCGCCGGCTCGGTCAGGCCGCGCTCCTCGAGCGCGGCGCGGAGCACGCGCTGCAGTTCGTCGAGCTCCGCGCGGCGGGCGGCCCGCGCCTCCCGGGGCCCCTCCTGGGCGCGCTTCACCGCCTCCTCCCGCCCCCATTCCGAGGCCCGCTCGGCCAGGAACGCGGACAGCGGCGGGAGGCGCTCCGCCTCGGCGGCGCGCCACTCGATCCAGGCGGTCTGGATGCGCTCGTACGCCTTCTCGAGCGCGACCAGCGCGCTCTCCTTGGCGAGCTCCGCCTGCCGGTAGCGCTCGAGCGCCGCCGCGTCGTCGTCGCCGAAGGCGTGAAGCGTCGCGATCAGGAGGGCGGGCAGGATAGACATGCGGGGAGATTATAGGTGCGGTCGGTGGGCTCGCTGCGACGCCTCGAGGTCGGACCGATCGCGCTCGACGCGCGACTGGAGCGGCTGCATGGCCTCGGTCCCCGCCGCGTGGAGGCGTGGAGCCGCGCCGGCGTCCGCACCGTCGGCGAGCTGCTGCGCTGGCCTCCGAGGCGCCACGTGCACTTCGCGGCACCGACGCCGATCGATCAGCTGATCGACGGCGCGCCGGCGACCATCCGCGTGGAGGTGCGGCGCCGCCGCGCCTCCGGGCGCAGGGGGGTCGCGCGCACCCAGCTCGACGTGCGCGACGGGAGCGGCGAGGTCGCGGCGATCCTGTTCGGGCCGCGCTGGCTCGCGCGCTCCTTCGCGCGCGGAGAACAGCTCCTGCTGCGGGGAGAGCGGCGCACGCGCGGCGCAGCGCCCGAGTTCCTCGTGCGCGCCTGGCTGCACGGGGAGGAGCTGCCGCCCGCGGACGCGCCGGCGTGGCAGCCGCACTACTCGCTTCCGGAGCTCATCGCTCCGCGCCTCCACCGGCGTCTGCTGCGCTCGCTGCTCTCTCGCCTCCCGCCGGCCGCGGGCGGACTACGTCCGGCCTGGGCGGCCGCGGCAGCCGAGCCGCCGCCGACGCTGGCCGAGCTGCTCCGGTCGCTGCACTTCCCGCGCAGCGAGGAGGAGGGTGCGGCGGCCCGGCGCGCCTTCGCGCTCGAGGCGGCCGTCGCCGTCCAGCGGCGGCTGGTGGCGCTGCGTCAGGCCGGCCCGCGGCGCGCGCCCCCGCCCGACGGCGCGGTCGACCGGTGGCTGGCCGAGTACCTGCACGCACTTCCGTTCGAGCCGACGGCCGACCAGCTCCGGGCGCTCCAGGAGATCGCGTCCGACCTGCGCGGGGATCGCGCGATGGCGCGCCTCCTGAGCGGCGACGTCGGCACTGGCAAGAGCGCCGTCGCCTTCTTTCCCCTGGTCGCGGCCGCGCGCGGCGGACGTCAGGGTGCCCTGCTCGCGCCCACCGAGATCCTGGCGCGGCAGCACCATGCGACGCTGACGGAGCTTCTCGTGCCGCTCGGGCTCGAGCCGCCGCGGCTCGTGACCGCCGAGGGAGTCAGGGCGCGACGCGGCGCGGCGCGCGAAGGAGCGATCGGGGAGCTCCTCGCGGTCGGGACGCATCGACTGCTCTCGGCGCCGGTCCGCTTCCGCGACCTCGCCGCCGTCGTGATCGACGAACAGCACAAGTTCGGCGTCGGCCAGCGCGCCCGCCTCTTCGGCAAGGGCCGGCAGCCCGACCTGCTCCTGGTCTCGGCGACGCCCATCCCGCGCACGCTCGCCCACTCCCTCTTCGGTCACCTCGAGGTCTCGCTGCTGGCGCAGCTTCCCTTCGACCGGCGCTGCGTCTCGACCGAGCTGCTGCTGGGCGAGCAGCGGCGCGCGCTGGGCGCGCGACTCCGGGCCGAGCTCGCCGCGGGCGGGAAGGCGTTCGTCGTCTGTCCCGCCGTCGGCGCCGCCGTCGCCTCGACGCGTGCGCTCCCCTCGGCGGAGCGGGTCGCCCGGTGGCTTCAGGGCGAGCTCGGCGGCGCGAGCCGCGTCGAGCTGCTGCACGGCCGCTTGGGCGGCGGCGAGAAGCTGGCGCGCCTGGGCGCCTTCACGCGCGGCGAGGCGAGAGTCCTCGTGGCGACCGTCGTGGTCGAGGTCGGGATCGACGTGCCCGACGCCACCCTCGCCGTGGTGCTCGCGGCCGAGCGGTTCGGCCTCTCGCAACTCCACCAGATCCGCGGCCGCATCGGGCGGCGCGGCCGCCCTGCACGCTGCCTCGTCGTCTCGGCCGACCCGAGCCAGGAGGCGCGCAGCCGGCTCGAGGAGTTCGCGCGCATCGACGACGGCTTCGCGCTCGCCGAGGTCGACTTCCGATCCCGCGGTCCGGGTGAGCTCCTCGGCTTGCGCCAGCACGGACGGCTGAGCGCGCTCTATCCCGAGGCGCTGCTCGACCCGGCTCTCGTGACCGCAGCCAGGGAGCTGGCGAGATCGCGCCGCGCCGATCGCAACTCCGCTCCCGTCAGCCGCTTCCGCGAGAGCGCAGTTGCCAGCCCGGGGACGATCTGGTAGTTCCCTCGCTCCCCCGGCCCCGGCGGACCCCTGCGGGCGAGTGCCCTCGCGGGGCGGCCGCACCCGCCGGTCCGCGACGCGGTGTGCCGCCGCCCAGGAGTGCCCCTTGCGCATCCTCCCGCTGCTGCTCGCGCTGTCGCTGGGCACGGCCGGCGCCGCGGCCCAGAGCGGCGGTCGACCCAAGACGGACGAGCCGCGCTTCGACGGGGAGACGCCGCGCAAGGACGACCTCTCCTCCGGCAAGGCGGAGGTGACGCCCGAGAAGGCGCTCGAGAAGGCGCTCCCGCTGATCACCACCTGGCCGGCGGAGGGGGGCGAGGCGGCCCTGCGGGCCCTGATCGTCCGCGGCCCCGACGTCATGGTTCCGCTGCTGCGCGCGCGGCTGGCCGGCGGGACGGTGCTCGAGCGCAGCGCGGCGGCCCACGGGCTCTGCCTGCTCGGCGATCGCGAGTCGTTCGAGGCGATCGAGCGGCTCTTCTCCGACGCGCGGCAGCGCCGCCGCTTCACGGCGCTGCTCGCCTCGCTCCATGAACTCGACGCCGCGCGCGCCCAGGCGCTCGCGCTGCGCTTCCTCGAGTCGGACCAGGCGCCGTTGCGGCTCGCCGCCACCGCGCTGCTCAAGTCCCACCCGACGCCCGATCTGCGCGCCGCGCTGCGGCGGCGGCTGCTCGAGTCGCGCCGCGACGCGGAGCGGGTGGACGTGTTCAGCCTGCTCGAATCGCTCAAGGACGCCGAGCTGCCGGGACTCGCCCTCGAGCACTTCCTCGGCCACGCGAGCCCGCAGCTCGCCGCGCGCGCGACCTACCTGCTCTCCTGGCAGGAGTCGCCCGAGATTCGCCGGGAGCTCGTGCGACTGGCCCGGTCGAGCCGTGAGCGGAGAGGTCTCCACGCGGCGCTCGCGCTCGCGCTGGCCGAGCAGCGGCTCGGGGCCGCGCTGCTCCCGGACGATCTGTTCGACACGCTCCTTCCCACGATTCGCACCAGCGACAAGCTGCTGCGGGCGACCTCCTGCATCGTGTGCGGGATGGTCGGCTATCGCCGCGAGGGAGCGGCCGACCTCGTGCAGGACCAGGTCCTGCCGGCGCTCGCCGACGCGGTGGTGAACAGCCGCTTCTTCGGCGACTTCGAGCTCTGCTTCAACGCCCAGGTGCGCACGCTCGAGCTGCTCACCGGCGAGAAGCTCGGCAGCAGCGTTCCCGCCTGGCGCAGCTACTTCGAGGCGAATGCCGAGGCGCCGGTGAAAGGGAGGCGCGAGCTCAAGGCGTTCGTCCTGGAGGAGGACGTCGCGTCGGCCGTGGTGACGGTGGCGCCGGGCGACGCCGCGGGGCGTCTCACGCCCGCCTTCGCGCTGTGCGGGCCGGCGCTGCGATTCGCCGTGAGCATGGGCCGTCGACCCGGATCGATCGCGCTTCCCGCCGCCGAGATGCGCTCCCTCCTCGAGGAGCTCGAGAAGGAGGGGCTGCTCACGGCCGAGATCCCGCGCGCGTTCGAGACCCCGACCCCCGGCGGCGTGCAGCTCACCGTGGAGGCGCGCGGCCGGGAGCGCACGGTGGCGCTCGCCCCCGGCGAGCCGCGGCTCGCCGCGTTCCAGCGCGCGATCCGGCGCGCGGCCGAGGCGCAGTGGTGGCAGCTTCTGCTGCCGGCCGGCCCCGACCACGCCAGGACCTACGCCGAGGAGCAGGCGTGGTTCGACACCCACCCCGACCCGGCGGCGCGCCGGGGCCGCCTGGTCGATCTCGCGCTCGCGCAGCTCGGCGGCAGCGACGGCGGCGGGTCGGAGCGGGCGTTCGACGTGCTCACCCGCATCGATTCGCTCGGCCAGTCGGTGCGCGCCGATCAAGTCGACGCGATCGCGGCGCTGCTCTCGCGCCTGCAGCTCTCCGACTGGCGCTCGCGCCGTCTTTTCGACCTGCTGGTCGCGACCGGCCGCGCCGACGCCTTCGATCGGCTGGTGGAGGCCCTGGCGCCGCGCGGCGCGCAGGCGCTGCCGTGGATCACCGAGGCCGTGCTGGCCACGGGCCGGGTGACGGCGGGGCTGGGCGATCCGCGGGCCGCGGTCCGGCTGGCGGCGCTCGCGGCGGCGGAGCAGAGCGGGACCGACCTGCCGCCGGAGGAGCGGCTGATCGCGCTCGCCACCGAGGATCCCGATCCCGGGGTGCGCGCGCGCGGGCTCGCGCTGCTCGCGCGCAGCGGCGGCGGGCGGGCGGTCGCGACCCTGATCGGCCGGGCGACGGCCGCCGACGGCGATGCGCGCGGTCGCGCCGATGCGCTGCGGGCGCTCGGCGGAGTGCAGCAGGAGGACGCTCTCGCCGTGCTCGCGGGCGCGGCGCGCGGAGGCGAGGGCTCGCTCGCGGCGGCGGCGATCGAGGGGCTCTCGCGCCGCGGCGACGAGTCCGCCGCCGCGGCACTCGACGGGCTGGTGCGCGAGCGCGGCCCGGCCGACCCGATCGGCCGGCTCGCGCTGTCCGCGATCAAGGGGCTGCCGCGCGAGCTCGCGGTCGCGCGCCTGGAGCGGCTCCACGCCGAGGGGGAGGGCGCGGTGGCGCGGGAGGCGGCCTATGGGCTGGCCGACCTCGGCGAGATGGGGCGGTGGGGGTGCTGCTCGACGACCTCGAGGACCCGCGGCTGCAGCGCCGGGCGCAGACGCTCCTCACCTACCTCTTCTGCCAGGACCTCGGAACCGAGTCGTGGCGCTTCCGTTCGCTCCACGAGAGCCAGCCGTTCGCCACTCACGCCGACCACTTCGTCGCGGCGCTCCGGGAGTCCGGGGCGCTCGTGCGCGATGACGAGGATCCGCGCGACCCGGCGAGCGTCCCGGTGCTGGTGGCCGCGATCGAGGACTCCCGGTGGTTCGTGCGACGCAGCGCCCTCGAGTACCTCGAGGCCGTCACCGGCCGCGGTCTGGGAACGCTCTCGGTCGACTCGGGCAAGGAGGAGATCGCCGACCTCGCGCGCCGCTGGCGCGAGGCGACCACCACGCAGGCGCGCGGGGACGAGCCGCAGCGGTAGGAGCGCCATTGGTGGCAGATCCATCCGCAGTCGAGCGCCGCGTCGCGGAGGCGGGCGCGCTCCTGCACCGGATCGAGGAGGAGGTGGCGGTCGTCCTCGTGGGCCAGCGCGAGCTGGTGCAGCGCATGCTCCTCGCGCTGCTGTGCGACGGCCACGTGCTCATCGAGGGGGCGCCGGGCCTCGGCAAGAGCCTCGCGGTGGCGGCGCTGGGGCGCGCGCTCGCGCTCGAGTTCCGGCGGATCCAGTTCACTCCCGACCTGCTCCCCGCCGACCTGCTCGGAACGCAGATCTTCCGCCCGGGCAGCGGAGAGTTCACCGTCCGCAAGGGGCCGCTCTTCGCGGAGCTCGTGCTCGCCGACGAGATCAACCGCGCGCCGCCCAAGGTGCAGAGCGCGCTGCTCGAGGCCATGCAGGAGCGGCAGGTCACGATCGCCGAGCAGAGCTGGCCGCTGCCGCGGCCGTTCCTGGTGCTCGCCACGCAGAACCCGATCGAGCACGAGGGGACCTACCCGCTGCCCGAGGCGGAGCTCGACCGCTTCCTGTTCAAGGTGCGGCTCGACTACCCGGCCCGCGCCGACGAGGAGGAGATCCTGCGGCGGCACGGTCGCGCCACGCCCCCGGGCCCGGCCGCCTTGAAGGGGGTGGCGACGCGCGAGCAGCTGCTCGCAGCGCGTACGCTGCTCGACGACGTGCACGCCGAGCCGGGCATCCTCGATTACGTGCTGCGGATCGTCGAGGCGACGCGCGCCCCCGATCGCGCGGGGGCGGGCTCGCTCGCCTCGGCGATCCGGCTCGGCGCCTCGACGCGGGCCGCCCTGGCCCTGCTGGTGGCGGCGAAGGCGCTCGCGGTGCTCCGGGGACGCGCCTACGTCACGCCGGGGGACGTCAAGGAGCTGGCTCCCGACGTGCTTCGCCATCGTCTGCTGCTCGGGTTCGAGGCCGAGGCGTCGGGAGCGACGGCCGACTCGGTGCTCGCCGAGCTGCTGCGCACCGTCGCCGTGCCGTGACCGGGCCGCGAGCGATGGGCGCGCCCGCGATCGCCCCCGAGCTGGCCGCCGCGGTCCGAGCGCTGGAGGTGCGGGCGCGCCGCACGGTGCGCGAAGGGCTGGGGGGGCGCTGGACGAGCGCGGTGCGCGGCGCCGGCGTCGAGTTCGCGGAGGTGCGCGAGTACGTGGCGGGCGACGACGCCCGCACGCTCGACTGGAACGTCTCGGCGCGCACCGGACGCCTGCACGTCAAGCGGTTCGACGAGGAGCGCGAGCAGACGCTCTTCTTCCTCGTGGACGGCTCGCGCTCATGCCGCGCCCCGGCGGGAGAGCGGTCGTGGCCGGCGGCGGCCGCCGAGGTGATGGCGCTTCTCGGGCTGGCGGCGGCGGGTGCGGGCGACCGGGTCGGCGCGGTCTTCTTCTCCGAGAGGATCGAGCGCGTGCTGCCGGCGCGTCACGGGACGACCGCGCTGCTCGCCCTGCTGGCGCGCCATCTCTCCCACGCGCCGGCGCGGAGCGGCACCGACCTCGACGCGACGCTGCTCGAGTTCCTGCGGCTGCGCGTGCGGCCCTGCCTCGCGGTGGTGCTCACCGATCTGCACGCGGCGGCGCGGCCCGCCACGTTGCGCGCGGCGGCGCGCCGCCACGACCTGGTGGTGATCGCGCTGCGCCCCGCGTGGTTCGATCGCGAGCCGCCGCGCGGCCTGCTGCGCGTGGAGGATCCGGAACGGGGAGCAGGGCGACTCATCGACCTCGGCGACGCGCGCGTGCGTGTCGCGTTCGCGGCCCGCATCGAAGCGGAGCGAAGGGAGGCGGCCGCGCTCGTGCGCGAGGCCGGGGCGGAGCTGGTCGAGCTCGCGACCGGAGGGCCGCTGGTCGCGCCGCTGCTCGAATGGGCGCGGCGGCGCTCCCGGAGGCGCGATCGATGAGCGGTCGCGCGTGGATCGCGGCGGTCGCGTGGCTCACCAGTGCGCCGGAGGAACCGATCGCGCTCGAGGTCGCCGCGCGGCGGGTGGCGGTCGGCGAGGTCGTCGAGGTGGCGATCCTCGGCGCCGCGTCGGAGCGGGAGCTGCGCTTCGCCGAGCCGCCGCGCTTCGACGCCGCCCTGGCGCTGCTGGAGCGGCGTCTCGTCGAGCCGCACGGCGAGGGACGCGCGGCCGGAATGAAGCTCCGGTTCCTGGCCTGCGCGCCCGGCACCATCGCGATCGGACCGTTCGCGCTCCTCGCACGCGATCGGGACGGGAGCGTGCGCGCGCGGGCCACCACGGCGGCCGTGGTCGAGGTCGACGCGCCGTGGCCCGGTCCCGAGCCGCCCCCGTTCGAAGCGTGGCGCCGCCCCGCTCCCTCGGCCGCGGGCGGCGGGTGGAAGGCGCTGCTCGGAATCGCGGTGGTGGCGGCGGCGGCGGCGTGGATCGGCCGGGCGGGACGATCGCGCGCGCCGCCGCCGCCGCGGCCGCCGCCGCGCCCGTCCCTCGCGGAGTTCCGGGAACTCCTGCGCGGTCGCGTGGCGGAGGAGGTCGAGGCGAGGCGCTCGTGGTGCGTCGCGGTGCAGGAGCGCGTCCGCGCCGAGCTCGCATCGCGATCGCGCGCGGCCGCGTTCGCGTGGACGCGCGAGGAGCTGGTCGCGGGAGCGGGGCTCGGCGCCTGGAGCGGCGCGGAGGGCGCATCGTGGGCCGCCGTCCTTGCCGCGCTCGAGGAGGGCATCTTCGCGCCCGCGAGCGTCCGCGATCCGCGCTCCAGGATCGCACAGCCGCTGCTGGTGCTGCTCGGGGAGCGGTCGGCATGAGCCTCGAGAGCCTCGCCCATCCGATCGTCTGGGCCGGCGCGCTGGCGGCGGCGGCGGCGGCGGAGCTGGTGCGACGCCGGAGGGCGCCCGCGCCGGCGCTGCCGATCGCGTTCCCCCGCCTGATCGCCGATCTGCCGTGCAGCCTGCGCCAGCGGGCGCGCCGCTGGCTTCCCGCCGCGCGGCTCGGGCTTCTCGCGGTCCTCGGGCTGGCGGCGGCCGGCCCGATCCTCTCGTGGCAGGTCGTGGCGGAGACGCGCCGCGGCGTCGACCTGCTGATCGCGCTCGACGCCTCTTCGTCGATGACGACCGTGCTTCCGGGCGCGTTCGCAGGCACCCGCTTCGACGCCGCGCGCAACGCGGCGCTCGAGTTCGCGCGCCGGCGGCCGGGGGACCGGGTCGCGCTCACCGCGTTCGCGCGCTACCCGCGCCAGGTCGTCCCGCTCACCTGGGACCACGATCTGCTCGCGGCGCTGCTGCTCGACGCGGCCCCGGTGGAGGCGGGAAGCGAGGAGGATCGGACGGCGATCGGAGTCGCGCTCGCCGACGGCGCCGACCGGCTCCGCGGCGCCGGGGACCGGGGCCGGCTGCTCGTCCTCGTCACCGACGGAGCCAACAACCTCGGTCCGATCGCCCCCGAGGAGGGGGTGCAGCTCTGCCGCGACGCTGGAGTGCGCGTCCACTCCATCGCGATCGGCGGCGACGCGCGCTTCGGCAGCGGCTCGGAACCGCCCAACCTGGGCCTGCTCGAGCAGATCGCCGCCGCCACCGGCGGGCGCGCCTTCTCGGCGCAGGATCAGGCCGCTCTCGAGGATGCCTGTCGTGCCATCGACGACCTCGAGCCGGCCGCGTTCACGTTCACGTCGGGGCTGCGGGCGTGGCCGCTCGCCTCGCCGCTGCTGGCAGCCGGACTGATCGCGTGGATCGCGCTCGCGCTGGCCGAGCGGACGCTCGTGCGGAGCCTGCCGTGACGTTCGACGCGCCGCTCTGGCTCCTGCTCGCGCCTGCGCTCCTGCTCGCTGCGGTCGCGGCCGCGCGGGCTCGCTCGCGCGCGCGTCGCCGGCTGCTGCCGTTCGGAGCGGGCGGTCCGGGGGCCGGACGGGCGGCCGCGGCGCGTCGCGCCGCCGAGGTCGGCGGCTGCGCGCTCCTCGCCGTCGCGCTGGCGGGACCGCGCCTCGACGGGGAGTCCTCCGCGAAGCGCCAGCGCGAGCCGGTCGTGTTCGTCCTGGACGCCTCGCGCAGCATGCTCGCGGAGGACGCGATCCCCGGGCGGTTCGCGGCGGCGGTCGTCGCGCTGCTCGAGCGGGTCGCGCGCGGCGAAGGCCGGCGGCACGGCCTGGTCGTCTTCGCCGGCGGGGCGCGCGAGGTCTGTCCGCCGACGGCGGACGGAGCGGCGCTCGCGGCCCTTCTCGCCGACCTCCACCCGCGCCGCCACCCCGACCCCGGCAGCGACGTGGCCGCAGGACTGGAGCGCGCCCTCTCCCGGCTCGAGTCGGAAGGGGGCGGCGAGATCGTGGTCCTCTCCGACGGCGAGTGGGACGGCGATCCGGCGCGGCTCGAGGACGCGCTCGAGCGCGCGCGAACGCTCGGGATCGCCGTGGTCGGGAAGTGCTTCGGCACGGAGACGCCGTCGCCGATCGTGGTGCGCGACGAGGCGGGAGAGATCGTCGACGACGGACTGGCGCGGCTTCGCACCGCGGCGGCACCTGCGCGGCTGGCGGAGCTCCGCGGCGGAAGGCCCGCGGCGACGGACGGTGGCGGAGATCCGTCCTCTGCGCCGGGGCCGGGCGGGTGGGTGGTGCTCGGACTCCTGCTGCTCGCGGGGGCACACGCCCTCTCGGAGCGCGACCCGTGACGCGCGGACGCAGGGCCGCCCGCTTCGTGCTCTTGCTGGGAGTCGCGCACGCTCCGCAGGCGGGGCCGCCGCTCACGGCGCAGGAGCGGCTCGAGTCGGGGATCGCGAGCGCGGAGGCGGGCGCGCTCGCCGCGGCGATCGACGCCTTCACCGCGGCGCGCGACCTGGGCGAAGGGGAGCTGCGCGACTGCGCGATCTTCAACCGGTCGCGCGCTCTCTGGCAGAGGGCCGGCTCTCGCGAGCTGCCTCCCGAGCCGCCCGCGTCGGGGAGCGTCCCGCCGGGCGAGCTGGCCAACGTGCGGGCGCGGCTGGCGTCGATGCGCGGAGACCTCGAAGCGGCGCGCTCCGGGCTCGTCGATCTCCTGCTGCAGGCACCCGACGACGTGGGCGCTTGCAGCGCCGTCGCACATGTCTCGGCCGCTCTGGGGCGGGTGGTCGCGCTCGACCAGGCGTGGCGCGCCCGCGCCGAAGCGCGGCGCGAAGGCGTTCGCGGCGGTTCCGCACCTCCAAACGCACCGCTGCGAGAGGGGCCTTCGTCGGAGGCCGCGCTCGGCGCCGAGAGCGGCCGCCCCGGCGCCGCCGAGCCGGCCGCCGACCCGAACGCCGCCGGACCGGCGGGCGCGGGAGGGCCGCCGCAGGCGGCGGCTCCCTCCGAGGAGGAGGCGCGCGAGCTGCGCGACCGCCTCCTGGGAGTCCGCGCGGAGATGCGCGGACATGACGAGCAGCGCGCCGCCGCCGCCGCGCGCTCGAACCGCCGGCGATGACGACCGCCTGCGCCCGGCCGTGCACGTGATACTTTCGCGCCACCGGAAGTCAGCCCCGTACCGAGGAGCGGAGCGATGCGCGGATCGCTGCGCGCCGGCCTGACGGTGCTTTGGATCGCCGCGGCGGCCTTCGCCGCCGCAGCGCAGGGTCCCACCACGGAGCGGGCCCGGCGGGACCTCGCCTTCGACGTGCCTCCGCAGATCGAGGAGTACAACCCGCGGTGGCTGGGGGACTGGAGCCTCGCTCTCGAGGAGGCGGAACGTCGGAACGTCCCGGTGGTGGCCATGCTGAGCTCCGACGACAGCGTCGGATTCAACACGGTGAACACGGCGGTCTACTCGCACCCCGCCTTCGCCGCGTTCAGCCGCCGCTGCGTCCTGCTCGCCGCGCTGGACGGGCGCAAGCACGGCTCGAGCGTGCGCAAGGTGGACGGCGCGGACGTCGCGTGGTGCGACCTGTTCCGCTGCCCCTGCGACGACCACGTCCGCACGGCGGTGCGCGTGCGCAACGAGTTCGCCACCCGCGAGTTCTGGAACCCGCTGCACGTCTTCCTCAGCCCGCAGGGCGCGGAGCTCGGACGGGTCGAGGGCCACGAGGTGCGGCAGCCCCAGCTCGACGAGGAGCTCGCGCGCGTCCAGAAGACGATGGGGGCGGGGATCGCCTACGACGAGTACCGGGAGCTCCTGCTGAAGCTGCGAGCCATCGTCGACGGCCGGGAGAAGAAGGGCTCCGCGAGCGCGCACGCCGAGCTCGGCCGCCTGCTCGCGGCCGAGACGAAGGCGGAGAAGGATCCAGGCGCGAAGCGGCTGCTCAAGTCCGCGGCGATGAAGAACCTCGTCGCGGCGCTGCAGTCCGCCCTGATCCTGGAGGGCGACGGACTGCTGGAGGACGCCGACGACCTGGTCCGGGAGCGCCGGTTCGACGACGCGCGGCGCCTCCTCTGGCGAATCCAGAAGAGCTTCAAGGGACTCCCTCCCGCCGCCGACGCGGCCAAGGCGCTCGCCAGTCTGCCGGGGGAGAAGGACCCGGCCCGACGCAACTGAGGTCCAACGGCATCCCGGATGGACGGACTCGCCCGCGTCGGTGTTGCGCCGCCGCGACCCCGGTTATCCTCTGCGGCCGAGCGGGGCCGGATCGGCAGCCGCCGTCCGGACTCCCTCGGGTTCGAAGGGAGCTTCTCGATGAACGCGCGCAGCCTCTCGTGGCGGTCCGCGGTGGTTCTCGGGTCGGTGCTGCTCCTCGCGCCGGAGTCGTCCGGTTTCGGCTGAGGATCGGGCGGGTGCGGGTCCGCCGGCGGAGCCGGCGGCGGAGCGTCGGGAGGCGGATCGGTCGGCGGCGGTTCGTCGGGAGGCGGCATCCGCGGCGGCGGCGGCTTCGGTCGACGGCCGAAGAGCGGTGGCGGCGACGGCGGCGTGACCGACCGCGAGTACTTCACGCCGGGACAGGACGGCAACCTGACCTGGAATACCACGCAGGCGATCGCCGACCGCCCGATCCTGCTCTACACCTTCAACGGCCACGTCTTCGACGGCAAGGAGTTCGACTACAGCCGGAGCGTCGAGCTCGAGCTGTTCAAGAACAAGGAAGTCATCAAGCTGGCGCGCGAGTTCGTGTGCGAGAAGATCTGCGTCTCCGACCACGAGTTCCTGCGCCAGGTGAAGGGGCGCGAGCCGGTGAACGCGTTCCTGGCCTCGAGCATGGAGAAGCCGGATCAGCGCAAGGTGCGCGTCACCTTCCTCGACCGCAGCGGACGGCTCATCGCCACCTTCGACGATCCCAAGGCGCTGAAGGACGGCGCGCCCGCGCTGCTGCGCGCCATGCGCGCCGCCGCCGCGGAGAACGCGCGCCGGCGCACGGCCGAAGCGCCCAGGGACGTCTGACCGCGGCCGCGACCGCGGCGTTCCGTCAGCGACGGCGGGGGTGCGGCGAGGCGCCGCACGCTCATGGCTCGCGGCGGCCCGGCTCCGGCTCCTGGCGCAGCGTGGCCAGGAATCCGTCGTTGCTGCTCGTCCTGCGCATCCGCGAGAGCAGGAGCTCCATCGCCTCCACCGGGTCGAGCTGGCTCAGGACGCGGCGCAGCACGAAGACGCTGCGCTGGCGCGCCTCGTCCATGAGCCGCTCCTCCATGCGCGTTCCCGACGCGTTGACGTCGATGGCCGGGTAGATCCTGCGGTCGGCGAGGCGGCGGTCCAGGACGAGCTCCAGATTGCCGGTCCCCTTGAACTCCTCGAAGATCACGTCGTCCATGCGCGAGCCGGTCTCGACCAGCGCGGTGGCGAGGATCGTCAGACTTCCGCCCCCCTCGATGCAGCGGGCCGAACCGAAGAAGCGCTTGGGGCGCTGCAGCGCGTTGGCCTCCACGCCGCCCGAGAGGATGCGCCCGCCCGCGGGCGCCAGCGCGTTGTAGGCGCGGGCGAGCCTCGTGATCGAGTCGAGGAGGATCACGACGTCGCGTCCGAGCTCGACCAGGCGCCGCGCCTTGTCGAGCACGATCTCCGCGACCTGCACGTGGCGGGCGGGCGCCTCGTCGAACGTCGAGGCGACCACCTCGCCCGCGACGTCGCGCTCCATGTCGGTCACCTCCTCGGGCCGCTCGTCCACGAGCAGCATCATCAGGGCAACGTCGGGGTGGTTGACGGCGATCGCCCGGGCGAGGGATTTCAGGATCAGGGTCTTGCCGGCGCGCGGCGGGGCGACGATCAGCCCCCGCTGGCCGAACCCGATTGGAGTGAGCAGGTCGATCACTCGCGCCGCGAGGTCGTCGCCGCAGCCGCTCTCGAGGTCGATGGGCCGGTCGGGATGGACCGGAGTCAGGGCGTCGAAGTCGCCGCGCCGCGGCAGGCGTTCGGGGGGCTGCTCGGCGATGTGTTCGACCCGGAGGAGGGCGAAGTAGCGTTCGTTGCCCTGGGGGCGGCGGATCTGGCCGCCCACCGGCATCCCGGTCTTGAGGCCGAACCCTTCGACCAGCGCCGGCGAGAGGTAGATGTCGTCGGGCGAGGGGAGATACGAGTAGGCCGGCGAGCGCAGGAAGCCGAATCCGTCGGGCAGGATCTCGGCCACGCCGTCGCCGAAGAGGACGCCGCGCTTGCCGACGTACTCCTCGAGGATCGCGAGGACGAGCGCGTCCTTGCGGGCCGCGCCGGGGTCGGGGACGCCGAGATGGCGCGCCACCGCCTGCAGCTCCTCGAGGGGCATGCGCTGCAGGTCGCTCAGCGCGAGGAGGCCGCGGTCGAGGTCGGCCATCGCCGCCGACGGGGCGGCGACGTCGCCGCCGGCAGCACGCCCCGCATCAGGTGTCGTCTCGGCCATGCTTGGAGCCGCCCGCCCGCGGCGCGCGACGCGGGATCGCTGCGAACCCGCCGGCGGCCGCCAGCCACGCGAGGACGTCGCGGTGCAGGTCCGCCGCGCTGCCGTCGTTCCGGATCACGACGTCGGCGCGGCGCCGCTTTTCCTCGGGCGCGATCTGGCGGGCCTCGCGACGATCGAGCTCGTCGCCGGCCCATCCCCGATGCGCCATGGCCCGTCTTCGGCGTTCGGAGCGGGGCGACTCGACGTACAGCAGCAGATCGCAGCGCGCCGCGAAGGGGCCGGCCTCGAGCAGGAGGGGCACGTCGAGCACCACGGCGGGAACGTCGCCCCGCTCGAGGTGGCCTTCGAGCCGGGCGGCGAGGCGCCGCTCGACGACGGGGTGGACCAGCCGCTCCAGGTGCGAAAGATGTTCAGGGCTCCGGAAGGTGACTCGCGCGAGCGCCGCCCGGTCGAGCGAGCGGCCGTCGGCCGACAGGATCGTCGGGCCGTGGCGCGCCGCCAGCTCGGCGAGAGCGTCCGGAGCGTCGAGCGCGGCGCGAGCCTCCGAGTCGGCGTCGAGGTGGGCGGCGCCCTGCTCGGCGAGCGCGCGCGCCACCGTGCTCTTGCCGCTGGCGATCCCGCCGAGCAGGCCGATCACGAGGGGCCGCGAAACGCCTCCCGCCTCCGGCGCGCGCTCCCTCGGCTCGCCGTGGTCCACGCGTGCCCTCCGCGCTTGACACCCCCGACGGGCCGCTCTCTAATCCCGCGCCTCCCCGGGGTCGCTCGATCCTACGTCGCGACAACGGTTTGCGAATGATGCGGCCGCGGGGAGCGAAGCGGGCACCGTGCGCGGCGGCCGCCGGCGAAGCGGAGGGGGACGTTGCCCCCGATTCGCACCGGGCCTAGAGCGCGCTCCGGGACCGCCGTCGGTCCGCGCGCCTCCTCTCGAAGCTGGAGCCCGTGAATGAACCGCAGAATCCGCGGTGCCGCGACGGTGAGCGTCGTCTGGGTCATCGCCCTGATCGTCCTCCTGCTGTTCGCCGGGGGCGGGGTCTACATCTATGCGTCGGAACGGGCGCAGCACGAGGCGGCCGTCACGAGAGCGACCCGGGGCAAGGAGGACGCCGACGCGCGATTCGCGGCGCTCACCGCCAAGTACCTCACGCTCTCCAAGGAGGTCGGGTTCCGCGACGAGAGCAAGCCGGCCACCGAGTCCGAGTCCAACCCCGAGCAGGCGCGCGGGACGATCAGGCAGCTCCAGGAGGGCTACTCGGCGCACGGGATCGGGCCCGACGCCAACAGCCTCTCGCGCGTGATCGAGCGGATGCGGGTCCGGCTCGACGACCTCACGAGGGAGAAGAACGAGGCGGTGCAGCAGGCCGCGTCCGCCGAGCAGAACCGCGCCTCCGCGCTGCAGAACCTCGCCGACGTCACGCGCCAGAAGGACGAGACCTACGAGACGCTGCAGAGGCAGCTCCAGGACGAGCGCGATCGCAACGCCAGCCAGGAGGCGGCCGACAAGACGCGCGTGGACGAGCTCAACCGGCGCCTCACCGACCTCGAGGCGCGCGCCCGCTCGGAGAAGGAGGAGCTGGAGCGGAGGATGGCGGCGCTGCAGGGCGAGGTGCGCAAGCGCGACGGCCGCGTGGCCGAGCTGCAGAAGAAGGTGGAGTACATCAAGCTCCCCGAGGAGCCGGACGGCTCGGTGGTGCAGGTGAGCAACGCCTCCACCTGCTACATCGACCTCGGCACCCGCAACCTCCTGCGCCGCGGCACCCGCTTCAAGGTGTTCACCTACGGCAAGGGCGGCACGATGCGCGAGAAGGGGATGATCGAGGTCACCTCGGTGCGGGACGACATGGCCGAGGCCACGATCGTCGATCTCCGGGACCGCTTCGACCCGATCGCCCGCGGCGACCTCATCGCGGCGCCCAACTACGACCCGGAGATGCCGCGCGAGTTCGTGCTGGTCGGGAGGTTCCCCACCGGCTACTCGCGGGCGATGGTGGCCGATCGCCTGCGCGCGCTCGGCGCCACGGTGAGCGAGAAGGTCGGCCCCACCACCGACTTCCTGGTGATGGGGGACAAGGAGACCACGGCGGCGGACGGCGAGGAGGACGGCGACGCGGAAGCCGACGAGTCGGCCGAGTCGGCCGAGATGAAGCTGGCGCAGCTCTACCGCGTGCAGATCCTCCCGGTGCGTGAGATCCTCGAGTTCCTCAAGTACGAGTGACGCGGAGTCCCGAAGAAGTCCGGATGACGTTCGGGGAGCACCTCGAGGAGCTCCGCCGGCGCATCCTGGTCGGCCTCATCGCGTTCGCGGCGGCGTTCGTCGCCGCGTTCGTCTTCCAGGAAGAGCTGATGGCGCTCTTCACGCGCCCCTACGAGCGGGCGCGCGCCGAAGTCAACGCCGATCTCCTGCGCGACTGGCAGGCGCGACCGCGCCACGGGGCGGGGGCGGACCCTTCGGACGCGGTCGTGGAGGCGCTCGAAGGGGTGATCCAAGCGCTCACGCCGCAGGTCCCCGCGGAGACGGCGAGCCGACTCGAGGAGCTCGCCGGCCGGCTGCGCGACCGCGGGCCGCCGCAGCTCGGCCCGCTGCAGGCCGTCGGCACCACCGAGACGTTCACCGCCTACATGATGGAGTGCCTGCTGGCGGCGCTCATCGTCTCCGCGCCGGTGCTCCTCTTCGAGCTGTGGCGATTCGTCGCGGCCGGCCTCTACCAGCACGAGCGGACCCTCGTGCTGCGCGTCCTGCCCTTCTCGCTGGCGCTCTTCTTCGGAGGCCTGGCGTTCGGGTATCTCGTGCTCGCCGAGATGTCGGTCCGTTTCCTCGCGGGCTACGGCAGCTTCGAACACGTGGTGCCCCAGGTGACGATCGCCTCCTACCTCGGGCTGCTCTTCCTGCTCCTGCTGGCGATGGGGCTGGTGTTCCAGATCCCGCTGGTGATGACCGTGCTCGCCCGCACGGGGCTGCTGCAGCCGGCCTTCTTCCGCGGCAAGCGGCGCTACTTCATCCTGGCGATCTTCGTGATCGCGGCCATCATCACGCCGCCCGACTACATCTCGATGCTCCTGGTCGCCGGTCCGATGCTCCTCCTGTTCGAGGCGGGCATCTGGCTGGCGGCGGCGGCGGCGAAGCGGCGCCAGGAGCGCAAGCCCGCGGACGCGACATGAAGGTCGGATTCATCGGCTACGCCGGCGTGGGCAAGACCACGCTCTTCTCGATCCTGACCGGTCAGGAGCCGCCGGCGCACGCGCCCGGGGAGCGCCACCTCGCCTCGGTCGAGGTGGTCGATCCCCGGCTCGAGCACCTGCGCGACCTCTGGAAGCCGCGCAAGTTCACGCGCGCGCGCTTCGAGGTCGAGGACTTCCCCGGGATTCCGCGCGGCGACTCGCCGGGTCGCGGCGAGCGGGTGGCGTCGATGCGGGAGCCGGACGCGCTGCTG
>Ga0187893_10005257_pt1 | contig 23460 bp, 37 predicted proteins | sample MA1701074metaG_FD_139574 | JGI IMG/M metagenome (GOLD analysis project Ga0187893, IMG submission 139574) | White microbial mat communities from a basaltic lava cave in the Kipuka Kanohina Cave System on the Island of Hawaii, USA - MA170107-4 metaG ...
ACATCTCTCCTCCTTAAAAACCAAAGAACTATGCCCACTAACCCGTCAAATTTCGAGTTTCATCAAGCTAACACTACTTCTTACCACTCCGCGCCCGCTACTTATTAATTTAAACGAAAAAACCCCTTACGGGGTTTGGAAAAGATCCGGATGAAGATTATTACGATTTCGATTCTTCCAACCTTCAGCCAGGTCCTTTGCTTCCTTCAAACCAAGTCCCGTCCTTTCACGGATCATCTTGATTGAAGAAATAAGCTTTCTCTGGAGAATCAGATCGATTTCATCCTGAGTCAGCTTATCGTGAGAAACCGGATTAACGATAACTGGTGCGGCAGAAGTCTCGTCTGCACTGAGACTTACGCCGATCGGCTGAGTATCCAGAAGAAGATTAGCGATATGAACATCGCTTCGCGCCAATTCGCGGATATTGAGTATCCACTTCCGAAAACTCATTTATTCCCCTTTCTGACTTTTTACCAGGTTATAAACGCATTCATCAGCTCTCATAACCCTAGACTACTCAAGCACTTACAAGCACGTCGGCATAACCCCTTATTTCCAGCCTATTTACAACGAATTTTTATATCTCTTTATTTTACAAACACTTATAAAAACAAAAAGTACCGGGTACAGGGGGTAAAAGTGTAAAGTAGCGGCCTTAATACTATCTTGGTTATAAAAGCAAAAGAACCCGGCACTTTCGTACCGAGTTCCTTTGGAACATTTGTTCCTAAGCTTAATGTTCTGACAGTTTCATCAACAATAGCAATTACTAAACCAACACATCGGCCTCGCTTGCGAGTTAACCCCGCTACAGATTATAATATTGGTATAAGACTTGCTGGAGTCGGAGGGGGACACCCCTCTATATGTAAGTGCTTGATAATAAAGGGGATGCTGCGTTCTCAGGGACTACAATATATAGGAAAATCTTCGCAGACGGGGATTGGGTGGATATTAAAATTTGAGATTATTCTCAATACTGCGTAAAAGTATAAAAAGGAATTTATATCTATTAATACTACCCATATAAGTAGGAAAATTATAGAATATAGGACCCTAGTAAAAAATAGTATATGATGTAAAACTAAAAATTTGCTATAATGACATAAGAAAAGGCGCAATGCTGAGTAAAGAGTGAGTTAAGAATTATGCCATTTTATAAAATTGGTTTAGTAATAGATGACTGGGAAGTTATAGATTTAACTTTTATAGACTTCGGAGAAATTACTTGTAAGTGTTTAATATGTAACTTTATTAAAGTTTTTAATATCATTAAGTTAGAAAACGGGCCAAACAAATGCCGCAGTTGTGATACTATAAATAAAGGAAAAATAAACTTAGTTATTAAGGAAGGCGATAGATTTGGTAGTTGGACTGTTATAAAACAAGTTATGGCTGCTGATGAAGATCCAAGACGTAAGTATTACTGTCGTTGTGATTGTGGTGAGATGAAAAAAGTGTGGGGCCATAATCTAAGAGAAGGTAAATCTCTTAGGTGCGTTAAGTGTAAGATAAAAATGATCAACAAGATTAGAAAAGAAAAGAAAAAATGAAAATACTATTAGCTCCTAAGTTTAATATGTATCTAAGAGTAAAAAGCCCTGGAAGTAAAACTCTGATGCATCTTATGTATAAACCTAAATTTTTATATACGCCCGAAATTATAGATTTATCGCAGATTGAAAGATATGCAATTAATTAAAGATGGGAAACTAGATAATGCTTTAGCTACTTATTGCCCATATTGTCCCGGCTTAACTATGACACTGTATGAAAAAGCTTTTCTATATATTGTGCTCAAAAATCTGCTCACCTCGGATGTCTTAAAATGCAATTAAGAACTAAGGCCGATCTTAATTTAAAACTAAGCTTTGGTTCTAATTTTGTAGTAATAGAGTTCTATGATTTAAATAGAATAACATTACATAATTTAATTATAAAAACAGTTGAAGGTAATATAGCTAAAAGAGATATTTATAATGAGAATGATATACTATAGAAATAGATTGTTAAGTACTAATTATTATTACGAAGGAACTTTAGTTCTGGAAAGCTATAGTAATTCAAATATCGCTGCCGCGTGCGCTTTTGAGCCTTGGCAGTTATTTTTTGATACTAAAATGGCAGTAGGAAAATGCATATAATAAATAAAGGTAGTTTTTCTATACTACTATTTCTTCCAGTTGATGATAACACTACGTATATGGTTGGAGAAGATTGTAATATCTACCATTCTTTTCAGGAAGGTTGGAGAAGAATTTTTGATTTCTTATGCAGTTAAAATATTAAAAGAGGCAATAAGTTATGAAATTGCTTGAGAAATATAGAAAAAAATTAACTAAAGAACAAAGTAATACTTATGACTATTTTGATGATGACATCTTTGATACTGTAATAGAACTTGAAACATTGGAGATAGAAGATATGGCAGAAGAATTAAATATGTCTGTGGGCGACCATTTATTTTTTTGTTAAGAATAGCTAATGAAATTTAGAAAAGAGATTAAAAATTGGATGATTAGAAATATGACGAACACTTGGTTCTATATAGATAAAAGTAATAACCTAAGACCTCTTGAGATAAACCAAATATTTGAAATACAAGAATTTTTAAATTTTATAGTAGGTGATAAAATTTATGAAATTACTTAGAAAGGTAGAAAAGTGGGTAGACGCCGAATTTAAAAAAGCACAAAATATAATGTATTCTGATATTTTTGTTGACAGAGGAATCTATATGTTACAAATAAACTTTATTTTTGGAATATTAGATGATATTGATATTGCAATTTATAATAAAAGAAAGAAGATATTTAAATGATAGATATTAAAAGTAGTAAAGAAATAGATATAATGCGTCGGTGCGGCAAAATTACTGCCAAAATATTAGATGAACTTACTAATATTTGTGAACCAGGTATGACAGGCAATTTAATTAATACTCTGGTAAATAAGCGGTGTGCCGAATTAGAAGTTACACCATCATTTCTTGGTTATAAAGGCTATCCTGCTTCTATATGTGTATCTATTAATGATGGTATAGTTCACTGTATTCCTAATGATATTAAATTTAAAGTAGGCGATTTAGTTAAATTAGACTTTGGTGTTTGTTTGCAAGGTTATCATACCGATTCAGCGCGCACAATAGTAATTGGTAGTAATTCAAAGGGACAAATCTTGGCCGATACAGTTAAAACATCTCTGCACTTAGCTATAGATCAGGCTAGAGATAATAATAAAGTAGGCGATATATCTAATGCAATACAATCTTATATAGAAGCTAATGGCTATCATATTCCCAAAGCATTTTGTGGGCACGGCATCGGTAGACAATTACACATGGAACCGGAGGTACATAACTTTGGTAAGAAAAATACAGGGCCAGTTCTAAAGAAGGGTATGACTATAGCTATTGAACCGATTGCTAATTTAACAACGCCCTACCATAAAAGATCAAAAGATGGCTGGTCAGAATTTACGTTAGATAATAATTTATCGGCGCATTTTGAACATACTATACTAATTACAGATGATCTTCCTGAAATATTAACTTTAAGTAATTAACGTGGAACTTATTAAGAATCTTAAAGTAGATTTTAATATTAGGATAAATACGGGAGAAAGACTTGTTTTGCAGGTAAATATCATACAATCAATTCACGAAGTAAATATATTACTTTATGACATTCGGCCCTTTTATCTCAAAGTTTTAGATAATTTATGGAATTAATTTGTTTAACAAAATATAATTTTGATAGCTTAGATAGTAATATTCGGGATGATCCTACATTTTATAAAATTGTAGGAGGAATAGAAGATATAGTATTTGCCAGTTGTCAGATAAATATTAAGCCACAATCTTATATAAATGATGTTAACAGTAAATTAATAGCGTGGGCAGACGATGAATAAATATATTATATTATTTCTCTTTCTCTTATTAATAGGTTGTAAAGCTGTTCCACCAAATAAAACAACAGAACACTTACAAAAAGAGAAAACCTATTTAAAGCCAACATTGCCAATAAGTTTAGGCTTATCCTATTTTGGTGGAATTGCATTGCACGAAGCCGGACACGCAACTGCCGGTTTATTAATTGGTTCTAATAAAATAAAGTTATCGATACTTCCTGGTCGGGACGATGAGGGAAATACTCACTTAGGTTATACTACAGCTTATTTTAGACGTTCGCCAAGTAAAGCGGAGGATGTTCTATTTGATGCGCTTGGACCGACGTTTGCTTTTGCTGGACAAATCTTAGCCAGAGAAGTTCTTAAAACAGGTTATGTACCTATTATATTACAACCATCTTTACAAATATTTAGTTTTGTTACTAAAATGCAATTTTACAGTGAAGTTGGTCTCGGACTGCTACGTAAAAAGACTGCGGATTTCGGCAAACATCCTACTTATCTTCCAATTGCCTTTGGTCTGGCCGGATTATCTTATGATATTTGGGATATTGTTTATTGTGATGATTTCTTTAAATATATGAGAGTGTTAGTAGGTGAAGATTTTTATATCAAATCTAAATTAGACATGTTTTCTCTAAATACTGATGGTTCTTCTATTAATTTAGTTTATAGATTTTAATATGAAATTATTTAATACTTTGTGCCCAAAGGTTAAAAATGAATTTTCGGACTTTCTCAAAAACTTTAGTTTATATGACCATCACAGATACTTAGAATTAGGTACTATTCCAGTAGATCATTGTCTAGTTACGAGTCAAGATTCTTTTCTAAATTCTATTAAAATAGTTCTAATTTAAAACATAAAACTTCACAATGCTGAGTAAATCTTTATTATTAATTTAAAACTATATTTTCATTGAGAAATTTAGAATTAATCGCTATGCTGAGTAAAGGTTTTCGGCGAGGTTTATTCTAATTATGGTAGGTCTTAAATTTGGAAAATGGACTGTAGAAGCAATCGGTAAAGTAGTTAAAAATAGACAATACTATATTTGCCGCTGCAGTTGCAATAAAGTGCAAGAAATTTCGGAATATAATTTAGTAAAAGGTAGATCCACCATGTGTCGTTCGTGCGCTGGTGGATTAGATACAACAACTTTATTAAAGCCAGGACAACGAGTTGGTAGTTGGTTATTACTAGAAGAGATCAAAACAGAAAATAAGAGACGATCTTTTCTTTGTGAATGTGCATGTGGTGTACAATCCATAATACCAGGTTATGATTTAAGAAGTGGAAGAAGTTCTAGGTGTAATAAATGTAAACTTGGAATTTTAGACTAACACTATCTAAATAAAAATTTAATAAGGCGTATGGTTTGAAAAATAATTGTGCGCCTTTTTCATTTCTTGAGATAATCACAAAATTGATATATTATAATCTTTAAACCTAATTTTAATTTAGTAATTTGAGGATTATAGTATGCCAACTAATGTTAAGAAAAATCATGGCTTTATCGAATTAGAAGGAATCACAGCACCAAGTAATGCACCGTCTGGTAAAGCTAGATTATTTTTCGATTCCGGCTCTAATTTAATTACTGCGTCAGTTAATGGTGGGGCTCCTGCTACAGTTGGTGGCGGTTCATTAGACGCTGCATATGATTTTAATACTCCAGGTGGTGGTCGCGCCATAACTGTTGACGCGAATGCAATCACTATGACTAATAATGCTGCAGATAATAATAATGTTTTAGAGGTTTCTAAAACACCGGTTGGCGCACAAACAGGAAAAGCAGCGACATTTTCTGTTGGCGCTAATGTTAATGATAACTGTGTTAGCATTTCTAGTTCTCACACTACTACTGCTAGTCCAGCTTTAGCTGTTTCTAATGCCTCTACAGGCTCTGCGGCTGCTATTTTTACTAATACAGCAGCCGCACAAGTTACGGTAGCTGCATTTGGTAATGCGTTCGTTTCAGGAGGAAGTCGTTATAGTTACAATAACGTAGACACCACGGCCTTTGCTCAGGGCGTAGGCGGTGGAATGGCTTTCGTTGGTAAACATAATGCTGGTGGAAGCTTTCAAACCTTTGCTACTATTCACGGTGCAAAAACTAATGGTACTGATGGCAATACTTTAGGTGACTTGGTTTTCGCAACTAATGGCACTGCTGGCGGCACTGGTTTAGTAGAACGTGGTCGTTTTAATAGTAGTGGTACTTTCGTAGTTGCACAAAATGCTGCAAACAATAATGAAGCTGTTACTATTTCCAAAACACCATCCGGAGCACAGTCAGGTGCTGGATTAACAGTTACCATGGGAGCCAATGCTACAGGCGACGCAGTTACTATTACCCATAATGCAGCAGCTTCCCATATTCTTTCTCTTGGTCGTGATTTTACAGCAGCAACTGGTAATTTTATTCGTTTGGGTTTCGCCTCTTTGCAAGCATTCACATATTGGCAAGGTGCTCCGCAGACTTTAGGTGATACTCGTGGTCAAATGCAGCTTATGGATAACACAGCCCAGGCTGCTGGAACCGGTTGCGGTGTTGATATGGGATCGAGAACTGATGCATCTAACTACACTGTTCTCGGTGCAATTAAGGGGTGTAAAGAAAATGGAACAAATGCTAATACAGCAGGATTCTTAGCGTTTATAACTCGTACTAATGGTCAAAATCCTCAAGAACGCGGTAGATTTACGTCGGCTTCCAGCACTACTTCTGTTTTTGTCGTAGGAAATGGAGAAACCGCTGCTTCACCATTTGCATCTACAATTCAAGCTACGGGTCATAATGGGGCAGGCACTGGCGGTGCATTAACTATTAAATCAGGCGCTGGTGGAACAACATCAGGTGCTTCAGGAGCGGTCGTAATTCAAAGTGGTACAACTACGTCAGGTAGTTCTGGAACAGTTACTCTACAAAGTCCGAACGCTGTTGGTAATACATTCTCCGCTGGAGATATTACGATATTAGGCGGAAACGGTGTTACTACTGGTGTTGGGGGTGCAATTTTTATTACCAGTGGTAGCGGTGGAAATGCTGCCGCCGGTTCTGATATTAATATAACCTCCGGTAATGCTGGTGGCGGTAATAATGCTGGTGGTGATCTCTCTATAGACGCGGGCAACGGGTCAGGATCTGGTCGAGCGGGATTCTTAAGTTTTATTGCAGGCGATGGTGGAGCCACAGGTGTTGGTGGAGATGTTGATATATCTGGAGGTCAAGGTGGTGCCACATCGGGCACAGGCGGAAATATAGTAATACAGTCAGGTGGTGCATCAGATGGTGTTTCAGGTAGTGCTGAATTTGGATCCAGCTCATCATCTGGCACTGACAGGGCTTCTGGAGCAGTTACTATTTCTGTTGGAAATGCTACAGGTTCAGCGTCAGGTGGGGCACTCGCTATTACAGGTGGTGGAGGTGGTAATACCGGTACAGGATCAGCAATTACTATTGCAACGGGTATTGGTGGTAGTACTTCTGGATCATCGGGTGCTTTAATACTACGAAGTGGTGCTACAACTGATGGTGTTTCAGGTGCAGTTACTCTTCAATCTCAAAACTCTACTGGTACTAATAGAGCTTCCGGCGCTGTAACTGTTCAAGCCGGAAATGCTACAGGAAATGCTACGGCAGGTTTACTAAGTGTCTCTGGAGGTCAGGGTGGAGCCACAGGTATAGGGTCTACAGTAAATATTACTTCAGGTGTTGGTGGTGCAACTTCTGGAGCTTCTGGTCCGGTTAATCTAAAATCAGGAACTACTACTGATGGTGCGACGGGAACAGTAACTATTCAATCAGCCAATTCAACAGGCACTAATCGCGCATCCGGTGGATTACTTCTTTATACAGGAAACTCTACTGGTAACGCTGCTGCTGGTTTAATAGATATCCTAAGTGGCAATGGTGGGTCTACCGGTCTGGGCGGCGAAATTAATATTACAAGCGGCGATGGGGGTGCTACGAGTGGCAATGCTGGTGGTATAAATTTGGAAGGAGGAATTGCTACTAGTGGAACTGGTGGAAGTATACAATTAATAGGGGGTAGCAGTTCTGCAGGTGGTGGTGGAACAGTTGGTATAGACAGTGGTAGCGGTACAACAGGAGGAGGAGCAATCAACTTTAATACAGGAGATGCCGATACATCCGGGCAGGGTGGTCAGGTATTTTTTGGTTTAGGTTCATCATCCGGTACTAATCAAACAGGAGCACCATTTTTTGTTCATACCGGAATCGGAACTGGAAATGCCACTGGTGGGCATTTTTATGTTAGAACTTCCTTATCCACTACCTCTGGTACTAGTGCGCAACCGCAAGGCCAACGATTTTATATATCCGGTAAGCGTTTAGCTTTGACAGATAATACGGCCACTACTTTTGCTACGGTTTCATGCGCAAGTGGAGAAATGGTCTCTGGTACAGTTTATTATTCAATTAGAGCGAGTGATGGTACGGATCATCAAGCAGAGAGCGGTCATTTCCAGTTTAGTATCGTAAATAAAGGCGGAACGGAAACTGTTAATGTTTCTGCAATCGCGGCTGCAAATATAAGTCAAGCCTTATCGGCAGGCACGCTTACTGTTTCGTCATCAGCCACAGCAGGTACCGATGCTATTAACCTTAGAATTACAGCCGATACGAGTCTTACTCCAACTATTTTGGATATCGCATATGAAATTCATACGAATTCATCTTGCACTATAACTCCAGCTTAATAAAGAGATTTTGATAATGATAATAATTTGTAGAATTTGTAATAAGCAAGAAAATAGTAATCCTACTCAATCTGGGATATTTTATTTACCGAGAGATTGGATGAACCATGAAGATAAGAGTATCGATAGAAAATCTTCGATGGCAAATATTTGTTCAATTAAATGTCGAGATAAATTAAAAGAATTAAATAAAGCTGGTTCCGCTATTAGAGCTGGCATTTAAATATAAGATTCTTAAATTTTATATTATAGGAGGATACTCTGTTCGTTTATCAATTCCATTAGACTAATTTTTAAATGAGGTATACTTATCATGCCAAAGGGTAATGATTTGTGTATTAATTGTGGATCAAATCCAATACAAATACATAATAATTTTTGTTATGACTGTCACGATGAATTATTAGGAGATACTGAACATGATTATACGACTAGAGTTGGAAAAGATAATATTGAAAGATGTTCAAGTGATGAGTGCTGGATTTGCCAGAATTTCTTCTGGAGTAATAAACGAACAAGACCACCTAAACTCACAAAGAAAGACCTTTTAGTTAGAGCACAGGGCCGTGAAGGCAAGAAAAATAAAATTAGTGCTATAGCTGAACTAAAACGAAGAGGAATAGATACCTCTAAGTTTGAAAAAAATAAATAATTTAATCAATACTGACTAAATAAAAAGATTGTGACCTAACTGATGAAGAGGTTAACACAATCTCTTTGTCATAGTCTGTTTTCACATTTTTGTCTTTTAGCATTAATGTTTAAGTATTGGAGAATAAAAGAATGGCCAGTGTAGAAATAACTACTAGTGACGCAGCAGCCGCTTGGTTAGAGGAAAAAACAGTTAAGCAAAGTAATAAATATAAATATGCTTCTCATATAGGATCGGACGAAATTCATATTAAAAGTAAAGATTCTGGTGCTACTGTTCGAGAAATAATGTCCAAAATGAAAAATTTTAGTATAGAAAGCATGGATACAGCCTTCTATGATAAAGGAGCTGCTGTAATTGCAACCTATATTAACAATACAGAAAGTGCTTTTGTTGAAATAAACTTTGATGGAAAATTAGCAAATATTAGTGTTTGGTCGCATGAACAAGAAGAGGGCGCCAAAGTAGCCAAAGAAATTCTTGATAAGTTTCCAAGAGAAGTATTTAAGAAAGATGATACTATAATTCCTTTTAACTTTTGGTCATATCGCGGCGCTTATGTTGAGCACTATTCGCGCGCATTAAAGTGTCCTAAATTTGAAGATATTGAAGATAACTATACACCTAAAGTTTTCAAAGCGGTTAAGGATATTTCAGAATTAGAATCTCCTGAAAATGTTGGAAAAATTATATTGTTTCATGGAACTCCGGGTAGCGGAAAAACGCATTGTGTCAGAGCATTGGCAAGAGCTTGGGCTACCCAATTAAACGCATCGGTTGAGATCTTCTTAGATCCTGAGAAATTAATAGGCGATGCTTCATATTTAAATTCAATATTACTTAGTGATTCACAGGCTTCTGAAATTAAACTATTTTCCGATATAAATACTGGTGTTGCTAAGAAAAAGAATAGACATCGTGACTTATACAGTGAAGTGAAGCCAGATAATGTATTAAGATTAATCATTATTGAAGACTGCGCCGATCTCTTTGGTTCGAATTGTAGATCGACACAAGGTTTCTCCAGATTTTTAAATATAACCGATGGTATTATCGGACAGGGTTTACGTTGTGTATTCTTGTTGACAGCTAATGAGGAATTAGGTCAAATTGATCCGGCAATAACTAGACCTGGTCGTTGTATTGAAGTAGTTGAATTTGATAAACTTTCTGTAGAAAAATCAAACGAATGGTTAAAAGATCACAAGGTTGATAAGACGGTAGCTGATGAAACCGTGTTAGCCGAGCTGTATTCTATGTCGAATGAAAAACTTAGAAAAGTTAAAACAACACCAAAAGCAACTTTTGGATTCGCGAAGTGAATTTTTGATTTGCGAAATAAAGGAGTATATATGGATCACAAAGATTTTAATTATGATGACTTTGTAGGAAGAGAATTTGGAGAAGGCGAAGAGGATGAAGGAGGTTGTCCAATTCATGATGTTCCTTCACCATTATATGAGATAGTTCATAAATTTATTGAAGCTGGACTACCTTATTATCGTTTACCAGCACCTGAGCAAATAATTTCTCATTTAATCGAATGTGTGGATGAGAAAAAGCTTAACGCCTGGATAGATGCCTATGTTAAATTAGAAAAACCAAAGGATAAATCAGAAAGTAAGCAGAAATAATGTTATCAATTGCATGTGCGTCTGATATTCATGGACATTGGAGAAAGTTAGAGTATCCAAAGGCTGATATCTTGTGCATTACTGGTGATTTTCTAAGAAATTATTATAGAAATATTTTAGAAGATGCCCAAAAACAATTAGAAGAATTCAAATTAATGAATGAGTTTCTAGGAACACTAGACTATCAAGAGATATTTATTGTATTGGGTAACCACGAGAGAGTAGGAATTCATTTTTTAAATAATATGAAAGAAATATTAACGAATGGAATTCTTCTGCATGACGAAGCCGCTAAGTTTGGTTCGTACAGCCTTTATGGCAGTCCATGGCAACCAGCCTTTGGTGTTGGTTGGGCATTTAATCTTCCACAATTTGATGATTTAGCTGGTTACCCAGTAGCGAAACAAACTTGGGCTAAAATTCCAGACAATACTAATATATTATTGACCCATACACCATCTTATCAAATATTAGATAGATGTGAAGATGGGCGTAGAGTCGGTTGTCCAATTTTATTAGAGCGGATAAAACAGCTTAAAGATTTAAAGATAAATATCCATGGCCACATTCACACAGGATATGGAGTAGAAGAGCACGACGGTGTTCAATTCGTTAATGCTGCTTTATGCGATGATCACAATAGGCTTAAGAATAAAATTAGAGTAGTGACAATTGAATAGTTTGTTTAAATTTCTGGCCCTCGCTTTATTTATTACATTGTCTGGTTGTTCTTCGACTATTAATTTAAATTTAAAAGAAAATAGTCAGACACTCAGTTATGTAGATTTTAGGAAATCAGAAAATAATAAATATGCAATAGTTATTAAAGGAAATACATATTCAATTGAAAGAGATAGTTTGACTATTAACGAATTAGTTGGTGATTTACCAGCAGATGCTAAAGAGATTCCAGATGCATATCTAGTAGCTGATATTAAAGAAATTACTAAATTATTAAAATTTAAAGGCTATGATGTTTATAGTGCCAAAAATATAAATGAATTTTATACTTTAATTAGACTTATAGAAAAAGAATCTCTAACCTTAAAAGATCCATCTGATATTCCTAAATTATTTATTGCTTACTCAGGCGAAGGTAATAAAGAAGGATTAAATATAAGAAGTTTTATAGTCAATAGCACAACAGTTCTGTCTTATGCTGGCGATAGATTAAAAGTTAAAGATGTTATTGATAGCCTTAGAACAGTCAATGCAAAAAAACTATTACTGCTCAATGCTTGCGAATCTGGAACATTCATAGATATTATAAAGAGAGATAATTTAGAATATCGCGGTGTAATAATATCCGCCTGCGATGTTGGTTTTTCTACAACGCCATGTGAATCCGCAGGGCACTCAGCTTTATATGCATCTTTGTTAGAACTATATGAATCTGATCCAAATATTGAAATTAATTTAGCAGACCCGGGGTTTACAAAGGTTGGAAGATTTATTAATAATTATAGACATATTTGGGTAGATTTTTGGAATAGATCAGGCTTGCCTATATCATATCGCCCTGTTATATTCTTTACAGACGCATTTAAATTATAAGAGGTTTAACAGGAGAAATGCCGGATTTTTTAGATGATATAGACGACGAAAGTGATGAAGATTATGAAAAGAAATTAAAAAAGAAAAAGTATCCAAAATGTTATGTAGATAAAGAGCACGATAATGATCCAATTTGTAAAGAATGTGCTTTAGATTTATATGGTGTATTGCCCAAAAAGAAATTTAAGTATCCAAGAAATTGTTGGTCGTGTGAAGAAAAAGGATTTGTAGATACAGATGATGATTTATATGATGACTCTGGTTATGAAAGTGATTGATGGAGTATAATTTAAATAAAACTTATATAAAGTTAGATACTGCAGACACACCAGATTTTGTAAATTTTATTATACCAGAAACTAACAGATTAGAAACTTATTTACGCGCCAAAGCTTTACCATCAGAGCTTTATCAGTTAATTACTAACTATAATAATGCTAAACGGGTTCTTAATAAGATATTATTAGCAGCGCCTACTTTACAAAAAATAAAGCCAAAATACTATCCAAATAGTGTTGTAGAATTAAATTGGCCGATGGATGATGGTTCTAAGTTCTTATTAACATTTAATAATTGGCAAGATAATTTAACTACAGAGAAAGAGAATTATATAATAACGCATACAGGGAGAATAGGTTGGAATTTCACTTCAAAAAACAAAATACATAGTGGATATTTTAAGGATGAAGAAGAACTAATGGAGTTCATATCTAATAATATTCATTAATTAAAGGGTTTTAAATGACAAGAAAGAAATTCGTTACAGCCATTCTTGAAGCAATCTGTTCTTTTACATCTTTTAAAAATGAGTCAGATAATGCCAAGAAGATGTGTGGTATGAAAGCAGGTATGTTCTATGGTATTGATGAAAATGGAAATAATGAATCTGAACATTATATACTTCTGGAATTAGCAGATGGAACAAAATGGAGATTAATACCGGAACGTGCCCTTGTTTTAGAACCTCACGAAGAAAAGTTATGGAAAGAAATGAAAGAAAATGGAGATTTCGAAGAGGACGAGTAGATGCCTAATTATATAAAAATAAAAAGCGAAGATGGGCGCGGACCTTGGATTACTACATATACTGGAAAAAGATTTTATCCATTAGATCCTCAAGTTGAAGATATTAATATTGAAGATATTGCTCATTCATTATCACAAATATGTAGATTTAATGGACATATTAGGAAATTCTATTCTGTAGCCCAACATTGTGTAATTGTAAGCAATTACTGTTCTAAAGAAAATAAATTGCATGGTTTATTACATGACGCAGCGGAGTTTTGCTACAGCGATTTGTGTAATCCCATCAAAAAGTCTGGTTTATTACAAAACTATATTGATTTAGAAATTAAATTACAAGGCATTATATTCAAGGCTTATGGTCTTGATGAAAACGAACCAGAGGAAGTTAAAGAAATAGATAAAAAAGTAACCGCCACAGAGGCCAGAGATCTCTATAAAACTGTGCCTAATTGGGTTCAGTTTAGAGAAACTTTTCCGGATCGAATTAAATCTATCACCCAATTAAAAGCTAAAAAATTATTTATATATACTTTTGAACAGCTTGTGAAAGAAAGAGAGACCAACGTTGAAAATATTAATATACCCGCAGGACGAGAAGGAACTGAGAAAGGAATCTAAAAATATTAATTTTGAATATCTTTCTACTGATGAATTTAAGAGAAATATAACAGAGATGACTGAATTGGCCAAACAAGATGGTGTAGGTTTGGCAGCGGCGCAAGTTGGTTGGAATATTAATTTATTTTTAATAATGGTGGATAGAAATTTAAATAAAATTGATCCACAAATTATTATAAATCCTAAGATAATAAATGAATCCAATAAGTTAGTTAAGTTTGATGAGGGTTGCCTAAGTTTTCCTGAGCTGAATTTAACCATATCAAGACCGGATAAAATAACTTGGGAATGGTATGACACTAATTGGATAAAGCATGAAAGTACAGAAGAATACACTGGAAATGATATGAGTTCGTTATATATTCGTATTATACAACATGAATTAGATCATAATTTAGGAAAACTATTTATTGATCGTTTAACATCAACAGGGAGACTTAAATTTGAAAGGTGGAGAAAAAAAAGAAAAGAGACTAACGGGCGCTAGACGTGGTTATCCACATGATACTACCGCACCAGGAAAAGATTTATGGACAGATATCGGAGTACAGGCGCTAATTCGTAAAATAGCGGCTGATCCAGGATTATCGGAAGAATTAAGAAAGGAAGCATTACTATCAGTATATCAAGGAGCAATAGAGAAAGGAATTATGAAAGCCAATGAATTACCATCAACCAGAGCAACAACATTTAATGCTGAAAAAGCTCCAGTAGAATTTGATGAGTATCAGACGTTTACTGATACTGTCGCTTTATTTCCAGAAGATTCAGCTATAGCATATACTATTTCTGGTCTTTGTGGAGAAGTAGGGGAACTAGCCGGTAAAATGCACTTAGCGATAGAAAAAACTATTAAAAAGTCTAAATTAGATGAAGATGATGAGAGACTAGTTAACTTAAAGCTATTAAGCCAAATATTAAGTGATTTTTCAGAATTGGGTGCAGATGCGGAAAAACTTAAGAAGGGGATTCGTAATGGTGAAACACCAATTGTTCCTATCACTACTATAACTCAGACAGAATCAGTGGAAATAAAGAAGGAACTTTCTGACGTGTGTTGGTATTTTGCTCAGTTTGCTAAAAGTCTCGGAGCTAAACTATCAGATATAACTAAAATAAATATAGAAAAACTCCTCTCCCGTAAAGAGAGAGGAGTCATAAAAGGATCTGGTGACAATAGATAATTTATTTTTTACTATAATTATCTATCTTGTCTGATAGACCGTCAAGTCTAGATGTTACATCTGCTAACTTTACAGCAAAGTCGTTCAATTTATATGAAACTTCCACAAGAGCAGTTGTTACTTTTTCTACGGTCTCTAATCTAACCTTAGACTCACTAGCTATCATTAAAACCATTTGGTTGTGTGTAGCTATCTGGGTTCTATATAATAAACCAATTACACCTGCTAAAGCACCAACAACACCAGTAGATGCCCATTTAATCATGTCTGCTTGATCTTTCAGTTGTTGTAATAATTTTGTATTTTCTTTTAAGCTTTCTTTTTCTATATTATTAATATCAGAATTTACGCCAGCGTAGGCATAAAGACTTGTAAAACTTAAGCAAGAAAGTATAAATATAATGATAAGAAACGCGTAAACGAAATTTGGAGATCGAGTTTTCATTTTTATACATTAAACCTCAGAAAACTAAATACATCTCCTGGGTATATTTTACACATACTGCTAAGTTTTTTGTATAATTATTTATTAATTATTTAATGAAGGTACCAGAAAGTTGGATAAATGCTCGATAGAAGTTATATTTGAAGAATGTGGGTGGACCTACTACAAAGATGAAGCTACCTGGAGACTTTTAAATTTCAAATTATCTAGAGTTAATATTCATAAATCTGTCACTATGGGATCGGTAGATAAATTGAAAGAAGTAATAATTAATAAATTAACTAGTCATGCCGAATTACCACTGGATCCGCGAATAGAGGCAACTATTGAAAGATTAAGAGTCAGAAAGAAGAAATGAAACAATTAACACACAAACAACTAATAAAAATTGGAAAACAATGGCTGAAGAGAGTTGAAGGTTGTTTTCTTGTAATCTCAGAAAGACCAGCAGACGGATCGCCGGAAACCGCCGATATCTTAGGTTATAAGTCTTCTAGACATTCAATACTAATAGAGTGCAAAGCTTCTAGGGCTGATTTTAGGAAAGACAAAGAAAAATGGTTTAGAGAAGAAGGTCTTGGGATGGGTCAGCAACGTTTCTTTTTAGCCCAAAAAGGAATTATTCCTATTACCGAAGTTCCACCGGGTTGGGGCCTAATAGAAGTCTCTGGTAAACAAGCCACAAAAACTGTTTCGCAAGATTTATTACATTTTGATCAGGCCAAGGGTTGGGCGGAACTACCACTATTAGTGGCTGAACTAAAAAGAGTTAATTATAAATTGGAATCATTAAGACGAAAGAAAGGACTTTCTTAGTTTATTCTAATTCCATCCATATTCTATAAACTTTAGCATAAGCTCTTCCCCAACTCGCACCGTGAGAACTTTTATCATCTTCTCCACTGCGCCAATCAAGGCAATGCGAAATTTCGTGCAGCAAAATCAAGATAGCTGCATCCCAGCTTAAATCTTTGTGTATTTTAATATAAAATGTACCCCTACTATATGAACACTCCCCAGCATTTTCTAAGTTTTTGACCCGTCTGACATTTATTTTCTTCTTAATGCCCAATCCGCTTCTAAGAAGTTTTATCGCTCTATTGAAAGAACCGAACATTCGAACGGTTCTTTTTGTTTTTATTTTCTTCTTAGGTCTCTTCATAGAATCACTCCAAAAAGATTTGTCTATCCATTATTAATCCGTCTTTTTGATTATAGAATGACACACGTTGACTAGGAAATCCAGATATTCCTAGCTGTTGAACTACGAAATCTGAACCACTTTCGGTAGTTCCATTAATTAAAATAATTCTCTTATTAATTACTATTTGAGAGAATGTGTGGAAGTGACCTACGTATAGATAACGCCAGTCCTCTGGAATAGAATCTGCCCAATTTACTGCCTGTTTAGCAATATTTCCCCACGGATGTGCGCCTCCTGCGCCAATAGCATCTCCGTGAGTAATCAGTAATTTATTTCCAAGAACATCTTGAACCGTGTACCAATTATTAGTTTCTAAAAATTCTATTCTATTTTCTGTGTCCTTTCTGGGAAATTCTTTGCTTCCGACTAAAATAAATCTAGCGGCAGCACTAAGAACATTATCCCAATTGGTATCATGCGAACCGCTATCACCTCTTTTTCCATTTCTTCCATGATTTCCTGGTACACTCACTATTTTTATTTTTTCTATTACTTCCAGAATTAAAAGAACAAATTTCACAACCATTGCAGAGCCTCGTTTTATACTCTGATCAAAGACAGATGAATCTATTTCAAAGGCTTGATCATTTCTCATTTTTTCACCCTCAACCATATCTCCTCCAATTATGATTAAGGCTTTACTTATTTTGCTGTGTTTTTGTCGTCTTTTTATTTCTTCTACTGTTTTTTTACCAAACTCCAATATTCTTCTTTCAGCTATATCTGTATTATAACTGTCGGTTTCTTTTCCAATTTGCGAATCAGATAAGTGAATTACAGCCATTTCTTCTTCAAATTTATCTTTAAAATCAGCGATATTTTTCGGTAAGTCTAATTTAGGTAATTTTTGTAAACCCTTCTCAATTGTTTTAATTATTAATTTTTCTTTTAATTCTTTTTCTTCTATTCGCTTCTCAAGACCTTTTATCTTTTTAAGCAGGAACTCTTCAGTTGAATTATTTACTTTTTTTGCCATTTATACTCCTGTGTTTTAAGATTGTTTGATTAGATAGTTAGTAACTGCTAACTTTCATCAGTGTGCAACTTAGTTCTTCATATGTTATCATATTCCATGTAATTTATATCTATATAAAGGTAAGGAATGATAGTTAAGCAGGAATATGGAAAATGGCACTCTCTACCAAAAGAGAAGCCAAAGAATGAGATTGATAATATTCTCTCTGGACTATCGCCCGAGGAGCTTGCGGCGTTTAATGAGCTTATCAAAAGTGAAGATCTAGACCAATTTAAAGATGTAGTAGACACAGTTAATGAATTAGATTATGATCCAGCAACCGGACCTCCAATACCAATACGCGAATGGTTAGAAAGTGACTATCACTTAGGAGATACCAGAAAGGCAATCTTTCCTATTCTCAAAAAAGACATTATAGAGATATTTGAAGGCGGCTACAATGAAATAATTCTTGGAGGGTCTACGCGTTGGGGTAAAAGTTATATTACAACAGTGTGTTTAGTACGTATTATTTATGAATTATTATGTTACAAGAGTCCTCAAGAAGCACTAGGATTAGGTCCTGGTGAACCAATGTATATTTTACCAATCTCTATCAAAAAAGAGACAGCGCATCGTATTGCTTTTGAGGGTATTGGCAAGAAACTTGAACTAGCACCCTTCTTTAGAGGAAAATTTGAGAAGACTTTAGATGAAATACGATTTCCAGGCAAAAATATAACTGTACTTGCTGGTGGTTCTTCTAAAACACCAGGCGGTATCGGTTTGGCTGTTATTGCTGCCTGTGCTGACGAATTAAACTTCTTTTCTCAAGGTGGATCAACAGCCGAATTAGCATCTGGTAAACATTATGACCGCGCCCAAATGGTTTACAACTCTATTGGACGTAGAATCAAGGCTGGATTTAGAAATACACCAATACAGGGGAAAATATTCTTAATTTCATCTAAAAAAGGAACAGAGGACTTTACTGAGCGTCGAATAAAAGAGGCCGTTGCCGAAAAAGAAGAAAATGTGTTCGTAAGAGAATATTCAATAGTAGATATTAAACCAGAGAACTATGTTAATCAGAAATGGCACCGTTGCATAGTAGGGTCTAAAGAAGGTCGAGCAAGAGTACTAGATGATCACGAAGTCCCACCGCCAGATGCGGTTGTGGTTAAATTTCCAAATGATTTCTTATCAGAGTTCAGACGGGATCCCGAGGGTTCTTTAAGAGATTTAATGGGTGTTTGCTTAAATGTCACTAAACCATTCTTTGGTGAACAAAAAGCAATTGATGATATGATGCAAGCTAGTAAGCCATCGATATTTAAAAACAATGAATGGGATACTTCTACTAATTTAGAGATACCTTGGAATAAGTTTATGACTGTCAACGCACGAAATGAACCCATTCCACTTTGTTGTCCTCATGCAATGCGTCATGTTGGTCTTGATATGTCTAGAAATCTTTGCAATACAGGATTTGTGTGTGGTCATAAAGCGCATGACGTAGAGGTAGAGAGAATTAATGAAAAGGGCGAAAAAGTGATAGAAATCGCGCCAGTAATTCATATTGATGGAATTCTTAAAATAGTACCGCCGCCTGGTGCAGAAGTAGATCACGAAGCAGTAAGAGAATTAATATACAGATTAACTGAAGGTGGTCTTCCAATTCGTTCTGTCTCTTTAGACCAATGGTGTTTTACACCTAATGAACAATTATTAAAGAACAAGGGCTATAAAGTAAAGCAAATTTCGGTTGTTAGAAATATAGCACCTTACCTGGCTCTAAAAACTCTTTTAGCTGAACGTAGAATCGAATCCCCTATTCATAGAGATCTTAAGAAAGAACTTTATGAAGTAGAGTTAACAGATTCGGGAAAAGTTGAACCACCACAGCACGGTTTTCGCGACTTAAGTGATAGCCTCTGCCAAACAATATCGTACCTTCTCGAATATGGTAAGAGCACAAGACCAATAATGCCACAAAAAGGTGGGGGTCAAAATTCTGCGTACAATCAACAAGTAGGAAACGCTACTTATATAGGAAATGGAGATTTTAGGTGGGCTGATGAAATGCCGCCAGACAAGACTAGTGGAAACGATGGATTACCATCATGGATTATAATATGATAGAATCTTTTAGACAGTCTTTAAATATCTTTCGTTTGAATGAAGAACTATTTCTTCAGAGAAGAGATTTACATTCACGAATAGATAGAAAACTTCGAGAAAAATTGAGTCCTCCAATAAGAGATTTAATGCCGTCTCGTCGCGAAAGACAACAAAGAAATAGACGACACAGATTAAAGAATATAGATTTTGGCCCGAGAAAAATACTATCAACAAAGTTTAGATATAGGTAAAGAATGCGCTGTCCTAATTGTGATAAATTACCAACTCCTGTTATAAAAACAGAACGAGACGAAGCTTATGATAACGTAAAGCGTCGTAAGCGTGTTTGTCGTGACTGTAGACACGTATTTTATACTTATGAGGTTACGCAAGATGAATTTGAAAGAATTTATCCAAAAGACAATGATTCACCTAAAAATGGCGGTAGAAAGCCATTAAGAAGTAAGAAGGAGAAAGAAAAATGAGTAAAACAGTAGAAGAATTAATAAAAGAGTTTAAGACATCATCTAATTTCACACCTGGAGACCCCAATTCTTTCCAAATCCCACTGGGAAAATATTCTCTACCAGGAAAAAATGACCCAAATGCTTATTTACAGTTCTTAGATATAAATGATCTTACAAAGAAATTTGCGGTAGTTTGCCCTGGAAACGGTGGATTATGTACTGCCTTATTGGCAAAGGGCGTTAAATCTGTTACTGCACTTGAACCAAGAAGTCAATTTGAAAGAGCAATTACATCAATATCGGGGCTTTGTATGCTGGCAACTAATTCTACATTTAATGTAGTAACATCTTTAGCTCCAGAAGATAAATTTGATTATATAATTTGGCCGGAAGGATTAGAACAGACGGTAACTCCCCTTGAATTATTTAATAAAGTATATGATGTATTAACGCCCGGTGGAAAATTATTTATTGAAGTTACACACGGTTATCAAAATTCAGATACGCCCTCTGGTAATAGCTGGCGGCCCACTCAGGCAACCTTTAAGAAAGTGTTATTAGATAAAATTAAATATCAAAGTATTAATATTACTCCTGGTAGGCTTGAGCTTAGAAATATTTATACAATTACCAAAGAAAATAAAATTTTACCACCTGTGACCACTATTGAAACCAAACAAGAAATAAAGGATAATATAGTTAATAACCAGGTGGCGATTACTACCCCTACTAAGAAGAAAGGTGGTAGACCGAAGAAAATTAAGTAATGGTCCTTTAAAACTTAATCAGGAGATTTAAGTATGAAAGAATTTCTAAAAGGCTTAGTTGCTTCTCCAAAGTTCCAGGTGTTAGTTGCGGGTGCTGTTATGGTTACGCTCACTCAACTAACTGCCCATTTTGGTGTTGTATTAGATCCAAGTATCGCTGATAATATTTCAAAAGCTATTATTGGATTAGCAGGCGCTTTCGTTCTAGGTAAAACTGTAATTGAAACTGTAAAAGAACAAAAGAAGCCAGACGAACAAATTTAATAACATCCAACTGATGAACCTCGACTCCTTCTTAGGTAGAGTCTATCTAAGAGGGAGTTATTATTTATGGAATTAGAAGTTTTAAAAAGTAAAGAAGATGAATCGATTAATTTCATAATTAAAGGAAATACTGATAAGAATTTCCAAGAATGCAGATATGTAAGACGCCGCCCTAATTATTTTGTATGTTATTTATCTTGTCAAGACAGTTGTAAAATGGGCTGTAGAATGTGTTTCCTAACTATAACTAACCAAAGAGAAGGAAATAACATGTCTATTGATAGCATATTAAATCAGGCCCAATTAGTATTTAATCATTATACTACTCAACCAAAAGCTGACACTGTTCATTTTAGTTTTCAGGCGCGCGGCGAATTTCTTGATACCTCTTTAGATTCAAACGAGCTTTTCTGGAAATTGGGTAAATTAGCTTTAAAGTATGATGTAAAGCCACGTTTTATGGTATCCACAATTATGCCCAAAGCTTTAAAGGATATAGAATTAAAAGACAGATTTTCTTTAATTCATCCTAATATTTATTATTCTATATACTCAACTGATGAAAAGTTTAGAAAAAAGTGGTTACCATCCGCTCTTCCTACAGACATAGCCCTCACCAAATTAAAGAATTATCAGTATCACTCTAATAAAATAATTAAACTGCACTGGGCTTTTATTAGCGCCGAAAATGATTCTAAAGATAGTATAAACAATATAATAGACGCAGTTAATAAAGTTAATCTAAGGGTTGATGTTAATATTGTAAGATATAATCCATACTCAAAAGAATACGGTGAAGAGACTGATGAAACCGTTATAATAGAGCATAGTAAGACTCTTCGCAACGCTTGGCCTAATTCTAAAATTAAAATAGTTGATAGAATCGGAAAAGATGTTAATGCGAGCTGCGGCATGTTTACTTCTTAAATTATAAGCACTTAGGTAAAAATTTGACACCAGATAAAGCACTAATATTATCAATTCTTAGTGGCGGTATACAAGCATTTAATACTGTCAAACAGAAGGGAGTCTCTGCCAAAGATCTATATGGAAATGAAGCTGCTGTTTTTACTTTTATTGAATCATTTATTAAAAATGGACGCCTTCCATCATATCTAGAAATAGAAACACTTTGTAAGATAAAATTAGATCCACCAGCAGAACAGCTAGATCCAAAACTCTTTGCTGACGTAATAATTAAACGTGCTTTATCTACTAAGTTAAATGATGGAATTGGTAGCATTCTTGAAAAGATAACTAAAGATCCTGTTCAGGCCAGAGAAGAGTTAATAGAGTTGTTACATAAAACTTCTCTTTCTACTTCTAGCACTAGATCTACAGGTGATGCTCTTACTATTGAAGAAGTGGAGAATAGATATCTTACCGCAGAAAGTAGACCAACAGGCTTACTAGGTTTGTCTTCTCCATGGCCATCATTAGATAAACAAAGTTTAGGTTTAGAGAATGGCTCGTTGCACGTAATACTTGCGAAGAAGAAAGCAGGTAAAAGCAATTCGGCATGTGCTTGGGTTGAGCACATCTGGACTCATGATTTAAAAGAAAATGATAATATCTTAGTAGTTTCAATGGAAATGCCCGCCTGGCAAATTAATCAACGTATTTTTGCTGTTCATAATAAATTAGACTATCAAGCATTTAGATCTGGTAAATTAATTAAACAAGATAGAGATAAATTTATTAATTGGTGTCAAGAGATGAAACAACCAAGTAATAGACCTAAAATAATTACTGTAGATTCTTCTACTGTTAAGAATGTATCAGATATCACAGCTTTAACAGCACAATACAGACCTAAATTAGTTTTAGTAGACGCTTTTTACATTCTTGGTAAGAGTTCTAATAAACCAAAGTGGGAGCGTACGTTAGAAAATGCCGAGGCTCTAAAATTAGATCTAGCGTCAACT
>Ga0187893_10005258_pt1 | contig 23454 bp, 8 predicted proteins | sample MA1701074metaG_FD_139574 | JGI IMG/M metagenome (GOLD analysis project Ga0187893, IMG submission 139574) | White microbial mat communities from a basaltic lava cave in the Kipuka Kanohina Cave System on the Island of Hawaii, USA - MA170107-4 metaG ...
AAAGCGACGGCATCACGGGCAAGCTCATCAGCGCGCAATGGGATCCCTGGGTCAGGCTCCACGAGCACCGCGACGCACTGGCGAAGTCCGACATCTATTGCCTCCGGCGCATCGTGCCCGAAGACCGGGGCAAGAAATGGAGTTGAGGTGACAAGGTCGAGATTGAATTAATCCGTTAAGTGCGATACCAAATGATTGTAAGAAACCTATGACGACGGTCGAAATCAAGGCGTTCGCTGACAAGCAGCCGTTCAAGCCGTTTCGCATCCACCTCACGGATGGCCGGTCCTTCGACATTCGGCACCCCGATTTTATCTGGGTGTTGAAAACGCGGGTGGAAATAGGCCTCGCCGACGATCCGAATAGCCCCGTCCCGGATCGAGCTGAACACTGTTCGTTACTTCACATCGTCAGTGTCGAGGAGTTGCAAGCGGCTTGACCTGCGGCTGCTATGTCTTCCAACCCCCGCGTGGCCCTGATCGGCTGCGGTCTTGTCGGCCAGAAACGGCTCAAGCTGCTTCCGCCCGGCAGCGTCACCGTCGCCTGCGATCTTCAACTCGAACGCGCTCAGAAGCTCGCCGCGCAGTCGCCGGGATGTCTGGCCACGGATTCGGTTGACCAGACCGTTGCTTCGCCCAACGTGGATGTGGTGATGATCGCCACGGTGAACGCCTCGCTGGCTCCTTTGGCCACCCAGGCAGTCCAGCAAGGCAAGCATGTCCTCATTGAAAAGCCTGGAGCGATCCGCGTTTCGGAACTCGACGCTCTCGAAGCCGCAGCCTCGAAGACCGGCGCCTTGGTGCGTGTGGGCTACAATCATCGCTACCATCCTGCCTGCCTCAAGGCTCTGGAGATCTTTCACCGCGGAGTTCTTGGTCCGATGATGTTCGTGCGCGGACGCTACGGCCAGGGCGGACGCATCGGCTACGACAAGGAGTGGCGCGCGGACCCGAAGCTTTCCGGGGGCGGTGAACTCATCGACCAGGGCGTGCATCTGATCGATCTCGCCGGCATTTTCCTCGGCGAGTTCACGCAAGTCGAGGGACACACGCCGACGTTCTTCTGGGACATGCCCGTGGATGACAATGCCTTCCTTAGTCTCCGCAATGCGGAGGGCAAGACCGCCTGGCTGCACGCGAGCTGCACAGAGTGGAAAAACCTGTTCAGCCTCGAAATCTACGGGCGCGTCGGCAAGCTGCACTGGGAAGGACTTGGCGGCAGCTACGGCCCCGAACGGCTCACCTACTACAGGATGCTTCCGCAGATGGGGCCGCCCGAGACCACTGTCTGGGACTTTCCCCAAGCCGACGAGTCGTGGAAGCTGGAGATGACCGAGTTCTTCGAGGACATCCACCTTAAGCGCACGCCCGTCCCCGGCCTGAAGGAAGCCCGGGCGGCACTGGTCGTGGTGGAGAAGATTTACGCGAAGAATGCTTGACCCGCAGCAGCGGTTGAATCAGCTCGCATATCGCATTGAAAAATCATGCTCCGCATGCCAACAATGCCCTGTTACCACAGAGCAACCCGGCATCAATCAATCGCCATGTCTACGAGGAGCGCTTTCCGAAGCTGCTGCGCCAAGCAGATTCCGGTGCTGTGGCTACTCCTTGCCCTATTGTTCTACGGTGCGGTAGCGCTGCGCGCTCAGACTGTTGAAACGCTCGTCCAGTTCACCAACGTCTGGAAGTTTGATCAGTCCGGCCTCGAACTCGGCACCGCCTGGCGGACGAATGATTACGATGATTCGGCGTGGCCATCGGGCCGGGGTTTACTCGGATTTGAAAACAACCCACAGTCGTACGCCGTTCACGCGCCCTTCAGCACCCCGCTGACCGTTTCCTCCAGCGTTACCACGTTTTACTTCCGGGCTACTTTCGAGCTTACAGGAAGCACCGCTGGCTTAACGCTCATCGCCTCAAATCTGGTGGACGACGGCTGCGTGATTTACTTGAACGGACTCCGCGCGGGAAGCGTTCGCGCGCCCGCGACCTATAATGCCACGACGCTATTTTCAGGGCCGGCTTCGGAAGGCCAGATCGATTCGATGACGCTCGCGAACTTTGGTTTACGGCAAGGTGACAACGTCCTGGCCGTGGAGGTGCATCAATCCTCTCCCGTGAGCGAAGATGTCGTGTGGGGCATGAGACTGATGGCAATTCGGCCGACGGTGCTCGCCATTACCAATCCGCCCCAGAGCCAAACCGTCCTCGTCGGTGATTCAATCACGTTAAGCGTCGGTGTCATGGGAGGGCCCGCGTTTTATCGTTGGTTCAAGGACGGCATGGCGATTCCGAACGCCACGAATTCCAGCTACCTGGTTTCAAATGCGCTTCTGAGTTCAGCCGGCCAATATCAGGTGATCATCACGAACTCCATTAACGCAGTGACCAGCATCGTGGCTATGGTGACAGTGCTTCCGGATCGTGCGGGACCCACAATGATCGTGGCGATCGTCAACAACCGGATTCCCGGCTCGGCCGGGTCTTTCGGCTCGAATACCATCAATGTGTTGTTCAATGAGACAATCCACTTCACCGCCGCCAGGAATACCGACAACTATTTCCTGAGGCAGCCTGGCAGCACGAACGATGTCCCAATTCTCCGCGCCCTCTATAGTTCTGAATTGGGAGCGCTTTTGAATGTCGACACGACCGATCCAGATTGGGTTCCGGGCGGCGATCTCGTTCTCACGGTCAATGGAGTGAAAGATCTTCACGGCAATGTCATTGCCCCTGATAGCCAAATCGCCGTTGCGTGGTCGTACCCGACGAATTTGCTTGGCGCGGACGCCGCCTGGAGTGTCCACTCCGCCGCGACATCCGAACCCGATATCTATGAACAGCCGTGGAATGCGACAAATTTTATGGAGAGCTTGTCGTGGAGACAGGGGCAAGGCGCCTTCTGTGGCGGCACGCTGGGCGGACCTCCGTGCGTGGAAGACTGTCAGAGCGACATTGGCTATCAATCAGAACCGACATTATTCCGTACAACGTTCGCCTGGCCCGGTGAATTTGGTTCCAGGGCAACTCTCAATATAGCTGCGTCGTTCGATGACGCGCTCGCTCTTTACCTCAATGGCCGCGAAATTTTTCGCGCCAACCTGCCCGCCGGAGAGCGCTCTATCACCTCGGCCACCAAAGCGATCAACCGGGTAACAGTCCCGATCTGTGATACGAACATCCTGATCCTCATCACCAATCTTTTGCCAGGCACCAATTGGCTCTGCGCCGCTGTCGTTCAATCGGCGGTGCTCGTTGGCGATGCCGACATCGTCTTTGGCCTGCGGCTGAACGCAATCGCTTTGGTGGCGCCTTCAATCCCGCCAGGCGTAGCACCTACGCTTAACATCTCTTCGCTCGATGCCACCGCGGTCCTGTTATCCTGGGCTGGCCACGGCTACGCTCTTGAAAGCTCCACCAACCTTTCTCTGGGTCCCGTTGGCTACCCGTTTGGACCGTGGCTGCAAGTCTCCAACATGTCGAACCCGTTCACCAACAGCCTTTCAAAACCCGCGCGGTTCTTCCGTCTCAGGAAGTGATCCTCGTGACTGGACTTGAGCGGCCGAACGTGACGGTCAGGGGCCAACAAACAAACGGTTGTCGAAACGCTTCGTTTCTGTCATCGTCCGTTCAGTTCCCGCAAACGACCAGAAGACGTACGTATGAATCAAAGGATGTTTCATCAGTTCTCCGGCGTAAAATCAACCTTGGGCACGGCGGCCTGGCTTTGCCTGGTGATCCACAGTCTGCCAATGACGGCCTCTCCTCCCAACCAACCTCCGCAACCGTCGCCGATCACGGATAAGACCGTTAACGAAGGGAGCCTGCTGGTCTTTAACGCCAGCGCCACCGATCCGGATATTCCCACGCAGACGCTGACTTTCAGCCTGGAAGCAGGCGCACCCGAAGGCGCAGTCATCAGCACCTCGGGGGTTTTCAGTTGGACGCCTTCCGAGGCTCAAGGCCCTGGCGTTTACCCGCTCCGCGCCATTGTCACTGACAGCGGCTCGCCCAGCCTCAGCGCCACTCAAGCCTTCAATGTCACAGTGCAGGAGGTCAACCTGGCGCCGGTTCTTGAGGCCATTACCAATCGAACCGTCAACGAAGGAACGCTCGTGACCTTCACGGCCAAGGCGACGGACTCTGACCTTCCGGTCCAAACGCTCACGTTCAGCCTCGGAGGCGGCGCTCCGCCCGGCGCGAGCATCAATGCCGCCAGCGGCGTCTTCACTTGGACTCCCAGCGAACTTCAGGGACCGGAAACCTATTCCATCAGCGTCATTGTGACCGACAACGGCACACCCAATCAGGTTGTCTCGGTCGGCTTTTTCGTCACCGTGCAGGAAGTCAATCGCCCACCGGAATTGCCCGCTCTCGACAATGTCACCGTCAATGAAGGAACTTTTATCGGCTTTGGCGCCTCGCCGACCGACCCGGACATCCCGGCGCAAACCATTACTGTCACTCTCGGCCCCGGTGCACCCCAAGGCGCCACCATCAATGGCGGCGGGTTTTTCATCTGGACGCCGAGCGAAGCCCAAGGGCCATCCACCAATCGCATCGCGATCATTGCCACCGACAATGGCACGCCCAGCCTCACCGCCACTCAGTTCTTCACCGCCACGATCCTGGAACTAAACCAGGCGCCCACGTTGAACGCCGTCGCCGATCAAACAATCATTGAAGGCCAACTCGTGACCTTCACGGCTGCCGCCAACGATCCCGATCTGCCCCCGCAAGCCCTGACCTTCACCCTCGGCGCCGGCGCGCCCGACGGCGCCAATATCGATCCCGTCACAGGTGTCTTCACCTGGACTCCGACTGAAGCTCAGGGACCGGGAATCTATTCCCTGAGCGTGACGGTGGCGGATAACGCCACCCCGTTGCAAAGCGCCTCGCGAAGTTTCAATGTCACGGTGCAAGAGGTGAATCTCCCCCCCGCCATCGCCCCGCTCGAAGACCGCGTCGTCAATGAAGGCAGTCTGCTGATCTTCAACGCGGCCGCATCAGACTCGGACGTTCCCATCCAGAGCCTGACCTTCAGCCTTGGCCCTGGCGCGCCTGAAGGCTCCGCCATCAGCGTCAACGGTCTCTTCACCTGGACGCCCACTGGCAATCAGGGGCCGTCCACCAATCGCATCGCGATCATTCTGGCCGACAACGGAACGCCCAGCCTCACCGCGACGCAGAGCTTCACGGCCGTGGTGCTTGATTTGAATAACGCGCCCACGCTCGCCGCCATTTCCGACCGGACGCTCAACGAAGGCAACTTGCTGACCTTCACCGCCTCTGCTTCGGATCCCGATCAACCGGGCCAAAGCCTCACCTTCAGCCTCGGCGCGGGCGCTCCCGCCGGCGCGGCCATTGATGCCAATACCGGCATATTCACCTGGACACCTGCTGAAGCCCAAGGCCCGTCAACCAACGTCATCAGCGTTTCCGTGGCCGACAGCGGCACACCGCCTCTCACGGCGGCGCGCAGCTTCACGGTGATCGTGCAGGAGATCAACCTTCCGCCTGCCATCGGCACCATCAACGATCACGCCATCAACTCAGGCGCTCTGATGATCTTCAATGTCACGGCCAGCGACCCGGACATCCCCGCCCAAGCCCTCACGTTCAATCTCGGTCCGGGTGCGCCAGCCGACGCGGCCATCAGTGCGGGAGGTTTGTTCACCTGGACACCTTCCACGGCGCAAAGCCCATCGACAAATCTCATCGCCGTCATCGTCGCCGATAACGGCACGCCGAGTCTGAGCGCGACGCAACAGTTCAGAGCAATTGTCACCGACCTCAATCGCGCTCCGAGCCTCGCCGCTATTCCCGACCAGATGGCCGACGAAGGCACCCTACTGACCTTCACCGCCAGCGCCACTGACCCCGAACAGCCGCCGCAAACCCTCTCCTTCTCGCTCGGAGCGGGAGCGCCCGACGGTGCGGTCATCGATGCCGGCACCGGCGTATTCACCTGGACGCCCTCGGAACTCCAAGGCCCGGCCACGAATCTCATCAATGTAATCGTCACCGATAGCGGCGCGCCGGCCCTCAGCGCATCGCGCGGCGTGATTGTGGTCGTCAACGAAGTAAACCGTCCGCCAGACGTCGCTCCCATTGCCGATCAGGTGGCCAACGTCGGCGGGTTGCTGATTTTCGGTGTTGCCGTTGGTGACGCGGACATTCCCGCCCAAACCGTGGTGGTGAACCTTGGTTCGGGCGCCCCCGCGGGCGCGGCCATCAGTGCCGGAGGATTGTTCACCTGGACGCCGGCCGCCGGCCAGGCGGGAACCACGAATACCATCAGCGTCATCGCCTCCGACAACGGCACGCCCAGCCTCACCGCCACCCAGCGTTTCACCGTCATCGTGCAGGGCGTGAACACCGCGCCATCGCTTGTGGCCATCCCGGACCGGACCATCAACGAAGGCGACCTCTTAACCTTCACCGCCAGCGCGACTGATCCCGAACAGCCGCTGCAAACCCTCGCTTTCACCCTTGGCGCCGGCGCTCCCGCGGGCGCAGCTATCGACGCGAACACCGGTGTGTTCACCTGGACGCCGTCCGAAACGCACGGCCCCGGCACCAACACCATCAGCGTGATCGTAACCGACAGTGGCACGCCTCCCGCCGCTGCGTCGCGCAGTTTCACGATAATCGTAGAAGAGATCAACCGCCCGCCCGTCATCACCCCCATCAACGACCAGGCCATCAATTCAGGCGCGCTGATGATCTTCAACGTCCTGGCCGCGGATCCCGACATTCCCATCCAAACGGTCACGTTCAACCTCGGCCCTGGCGCGCCAGCTGGGGCGGCGATCAGTGCTGGCGGTGTCTTTACCTGGACACCGACGCTGGCACAAAGCCCATCGACGAACCTGATCACCGTCATCGCCGCCGACAACGGCACGCCCAGCCTGACCGCAACCCAACGGTTCAACGCCATCGTGACGGACCTCAACCGCGCGCCTAATCTCGCGGCCATTCCCGACCAGGCGGTCAACGAAGGCACATCGCTCAACTTCACCGCCAATGCAACGGATTCCGATGTGCCCGCCCAAAGCCTCGCCTTCAGCCTGGGCGCAGGCGCGCCCGACGGCGCGGCCATCAATCCCAACACCGGCGTATTCACTTGGACACCTTCTGAAGTCCAGGGACCAGCCACGAACATTGTCACTGTCGTCGTCACCGACAATGGCACGCCATCCCTGAGCACGTCACGCGGAGTGATCGTCATCGTCAACGAAGTGAATCGTCCGCCTGAACTGGATCCCATTGCGGACATGGTGGCCAATGTTGGCGGGCTGCTGGTCTTCGGCGCCGCTTTTCGCGACCCGGACATTCCCATTCAAACCGTCGTCGCAAGCCTGGGGTCCGGCGCGCCCGAGGGCGCAGTCATCAGCCCGGGCGGTCTATTCACCTGGACGCCCACCGCTGCTCAGGCCAGCACCACCAACACGATCAACGTCATCGCCTCCGACAACGGGACTCCCAACCTGACCTCCACCCAACGCTTCACCGTCATCGTGCAAGGCATCAACCACGCTCCTGCTCTCACGGCCGTGGCCGATCAAACCATCAATGAAGGTCAATTGTTGACCTTCACCGCTTCCGCCACCGATCCGGAACAACCGTTGCAAACCCTCGCGTTCACTCTCGGCGCTGGCGCGCCGGAGGGAGCGTCCATTGATTCCGAAACCGGCGTGTTCACCTGGACGCCGTCCGAACTCCAAGGCCCGGCCACCAACATCATCAACGTCGTTGTCACCGACAATGGCACGCCCGCTTTGAGCGCCGCTCGTAGCGTTACCATCATCGTCAATGAGGTGAATCGGCCTCCCGAAGTAGATCCGGTTCCCGATCAAGTCGCGAATGTTGGCGGTCTATTGATCTTCGGCGTTGGTTTTCGTGACCCGGATATTCCGATCCAAAACGCGAACGTGAGTCTTGGGCCCGGTGCTCCCGAAGGTGCGGCCATCAGCGCGGGCGGACTGTTTACCTGGACGCCTGTCGCTGCCCAGGCTCCATCCACCAACACCATCCGTGTCATTGCTTCCGACGGTTTCCTGACGGCTACCCAACGCTTCACCGTCACCGTTCAGGGCATCAATCACGCGCCGTCGCTCGCAGCCATCCTCGACCAGACGGTCAACGAAGGTCAATTGCTGACCTTTACCGCCAGCGCCACGGATCCCGAACAGCCGCTGCAAACTCTCGCCTACTCGCTCGGCGCGGGCGCGCCGGACGGGGCGGCGATTGATCCTGTCACGGGCGTGTTCACGTGGACACCCAGTGAACTCCAAGGCCCAGAAACCAACTTTATCAATGTCATTGTCACCGACAATGGGACGCCCGCTCTGAACGCTGCGCGCGGTGTCAACATCGTGGTCAACGAAGTGAATCGACCGCCGCAGATCGATCCCATCTCCGATCAAACCGCGGGCGTCGGCAGTTTTCTGGTCTTCGGAGTCGGGTTTAACGATGGAGACATTCCCACCCAAGCACTGACCGCCAGCCTCGGTCCAGGCGCGCCAGAGGGCGCGGCAATTAGCTCGGGAGGGCTGTTTACCTGGACGCCCTCCGCCGCCCAGGCTTCGACAACCAACACCATCAGCGTGCTGGTTTCCGACGGCTCCTTGACGGCCACCCAACGATTCACCGTAGTCATTGGAGGAATCAACCACGCCCCCACGCTGACAGCCATTCCCGACAAAACGGTCAATGAGGGCCAATTGCTGACCTTCACTGCCAGCGCCACTGACCCCGAACAACCGCTGCAAACTCTCACCTACTCGCTCGGCGCCGGCACGCCAGACGGCACATTCATCGATGCCACCACCGGCGTCTTCACCTGGACGCCTGCTGAAATCCAAGGCCCGGCCACCAACGTCATCAACGTCATCGTCGCCGACAACGGCACGCCTTCCTTGAGCGCCTCGCGCAGCGTCACCGTAGTGGTCAATGAAGTGAACCGTCCGCCCGAACTCGATCCCATCGCGGATCGCGCCGCCAGCGTCGGCAGCTTTTTGGTTTTCGGCGTCACCTACCGCGACCCGGATATTCCGATCCAAACCGTCGTCTTGACGCTGGGGGCGGGCGCTCCGGAAGGCGCGGCCATCAGCTCCGGCGGCTTATTTACCTGGACGCCCACTGCCGCCCAGGCTTCATCGGCCAGCACCATCAGTGTGATTGCCTCTGATGGCTTCTTGACCGTCACCCAGCGTTTCACCGTCACCATCGGCGGCTTCAATCGTCCCCCCACGCTGGTGCCCATTCCAAACCAGACTGTCAACGAAGGCGAACTGCTGACGTTCACGGTCGCCGCCAACGATCCCGAACAGCCATTCCAGAGCCTGACTTACACTCTCGGTCCCGGCGCGCCAGTCGGCGCGAGCGTCCACCCGGCCAGCGGCGTATTCACCTGGATCCCGCTCGAAGTCCACGGACCTGAAACCAACATCCTGAGCATCATCGTAACGGACAACGGCACCCCTTCTTTGTTCGTGGCAGGGAATGTTCAAATCGAGGTCAATGAAGTCAATCGACCGCCATTCTTTCTGCCGGACACCAACCTGATCGTCCATGTCGGCAGCCCGCTGTTTTTCCAACTCGACGCGGACGATCTCGACATCCCTCGGAACGAATTGACCTTTGCGCTTGGGCCGGGCGCGCCCACGGGTGCCACGGTGAGCGCGCGCGGCGAATTCAATTGGAGACCGACCGCCGGCCAGGGCCCCTCCACCAACTCAATCACCGTATTCGTTGCCGACAACGGCTTGCCTCCATTGCGAGCCACCAACACCATCCGAATCGATGTGATTGTAGGCGTGCCTCTGGTTCCGCCGGTGCTGCGCAATCCCGCCCGGCAGGGCAACACGTTCACTACGACTCTCGATATGCTCGCAGGCAGAAGATATACGCTCGAAGGCAGTGATTCCGCCAGCCAGCCGAACTGGCGGGTGGTCGAAGCATTTCAAGGCCGCGGCGCGCCGGACATCATGACCGATCGCAACGCCACTAACCGGAACCGCATCTACCGCGCCCGCGTGGAATAGAACTCGATCGAGCCCACGCCCATCCTTCAACCAGTCTTCGTAGCGGGGCTTATCTTTTCATCGGGTAGGATGGCGACCTCCGGGCACAGTGTCCAGGATGCCCCCACCCGCACAGAATGCTGCCGCCGTGTCACGCAAACGCCTTCGGCACAGTCTCGGGAGGACCGACGCGCTTCTGGTAATCAAGAATGATCTCCAGCGCCTCTTTCGCGCTGCCTACCACTTGCAGCAGATCCAGATCGCCCCGGCTGATCATGCCTTCCGGCTCCAGGATGGATTTCATCCAGCGCAACAATCCGCGCCAGTAATCCACGCCGAACAGGATGATCGGAAAACGCGAAATCCGGTTCGTCTGCACGAGTGTCAACACTTCAAAGAACTCATCGAGCGTGCCGAACCCGCCCGGCATGAACACAAACCCCATGCTGTATTTCACGAAGCAGACCTTGCGCGCGAAGAAGTAATGAAAGTTGATCGGGATGTTCGCGTAACGATTGCCCTCCTGTTCATGGGGCAATTCGATGTTGAGGCCCACCGATTTTCCGTTCGCCTCGCTCGCGCCCTTGTTGGCTGCCTCCATGATGCCCGGCCCGCCACCCGTGATGACGGCCAGGTGGTTCTTCGCCAGTCCCCGCGCCAGCGCCACCGTCGCCCGGTAATACGGATCGTTTGGCTCGGTGCGCGCCGAGCCAAAGATGGTGACCGCCGGGCCTACATGAGAGAGCGTCTCAAACGAGTCCACGAACTCCGCCATGATGCGAAAGATGCGCCAGGGATCTTCGCGAATAAAGCTGATGGGAGCGTTGCTCATGCGCGGACAGTAGGGAGCGAGAGCGCGGGTGACAAGCGCAAGGCAGGCTGGTACAAGCGGGCACGCACATGAACTCCACGGCACGAAAACGAATTCCCAACGAAGATTCGAAAGCCGGAAAGCCGGCAGGCCAGCAGGCCAGGCTCTCCGGCTTTCTCACCTGCTGGCTTTCCGGCCTGCTCGCAGTTGGGTGCTTCTCCACCGACGCCGCCGAACCCTGGACCGATAACCGCCTCGCCGTCACCAACCAACTCGAATTCTGGTTCGATGCCTCGCGCCAAAGTCCCGGACGCAGTTCACTCCAGCTTCCTTCGCTGACCGCTGGGAACGCCGTCGATTATCTGCTCGACGGTTCGGGACGCCGCCGCCATCTGGCGCAGTCTGCTCCCGAACGTCGTCCGCGCTTCCGCCAGGAATTCACCGGAGCGTTCCTGCGTTTCGACGGCACCAATGACTGCCTCGAAACCTCCTTGCTGAACTCTGGCTGGACCAACGTCACCGTGTTCCTCGTCTCCGCGCCACGCTCGAACGCGGGAACGTTCCGCGGATTCTTCGGCTTTGGCCAGGCGGGCCGCAACGATTACACCAGCGGGCTGAACCTCGACTTCGGCCCGTTCGGCACACCGCAGCTTTCCTTTCTCAATGCCGAGGGCGCCGGCTTTGGCGGTGCCGCGTCGCTCTGGAACGGCCCGGCCACTCCGTTTGGCAAGTGGCACAGGCTCGCGCTCTTCAGCCATCCTGGACCCCGAGGCGTCCAACTCTTCGTCAATGCGTCGTTACTCGGCGCGCGTGACCGCAAACCAGCTCTTTTGCGGTGTGATACCTTCGCGCTCGGCGCGCGCCATTACTCCAACAGCGGCGAGCCGCCTTTCACGCAAGGCTTTTTTCACGGCGACATCGCGGAGTTCCTGCTCTATGGGCGGACGCTGGACGAAACAGAGCGAACCGCTGTCGAACAATACCTTTCCACGAAATACGCGGCGCTCCTTGCCCTGCCGCCGTCCTCCGGCAACGATGGCTCTCGCCCTCTCGTCACCGTCACCAATCCCCCGCCGGTGCAGATGCTCATCCCTGGCTTTGCCGTCCGCGAATTGCCCATCTCGTTGAATAACGTCAACAACGTGAAATATCGTCCGGACGGCAAGCTCGTCGCGCTTGGCTACGACGGCAAAGTCCATCTGCTCACCGACGGCGATGGCGACGGGTTGGAAGACAAGGTCGAACCATTCTGGGACAAAGAAACCATCCGCGCGCCCATCGGCCTCGCGCTCACGCCGCCCGGTTATGCGCGGGGGCAAGGCCTGTTCACCGCCGGCAAAGGCAAAGTCGTGCTCATCGTCGATACCAACGCCGACGACCGCGCGGACCAGGAGATCCCCGTCGCCACCTGGACCGAACCCAGCGAACAGCACGGCGTGGACGGACTCGGCGTTGCAGTGGACAAGGATGGCAGCGTCTATTTCAGCCTCGGCGCGGCGTCATTCACCGGCGCGTATCTGATCGACAAGACCAGCGGTGAATCGCGTTACAGCTTGAAAAGCGAGCGCGGCACGATCCTCAAGGTCTCGCCGGACTTCTCGAAGCGCGAGATCGTCTGCACCGGCATCCGCTTCGCCGTGGCGCTTGCGTTCAACCGGCAGGGCGATCTGTTTTGCACCGACCAGGAAGGCGCGACCTGGCTGTCCAACGGCAATCCACTCGACGAATTACTCCACATTCAGCCGGGCCGGCACTACGGTTTCCCGCCTCGGCATCCCAAGCACCTGCCCAACGTCATCGACGAACCCAGCGTGTTTGACTACACACCGCAGCACCAATCCAACTGCGGACTGAACTTCAACGAACCGGTGGTGTTGCACGTTGAAACGTTAAAACGTTCAAGCGTTAAAGCGGACAACGCAACCGGCAAAGCCGCGAGCGAGGGCTTCGCCGGTTCAACGCTTCAACGCTTCAACGCTTCAACCACCTTCGGCCCCGCCCGCTGGGCCGGCGACGCGCTCATCTCTGGCTACTCACGCGGCAAACTCTATCGCACCAAGCTCGTGAAAACTTCGGCCGGCTACCTGGCGCAGAATCAACTCCTCGCCTGCCTCAACGCGTTGACCGTCGATGCCTGTGTGTCGCCACGAGGCGATCTCATCGTGGCCACGCACAGCGGCCAGCCCGACTGGGGCAGTGGCCCGAACGGCAAGGGCAGGCTCTATCAGGTCCGCTACGCCGACACGAACACCCCCCAGCCTGTGCTCGCATGGAACGCCAGCCCAACCGAACTGCGCGTCGCTTTCGACCGTCCGCTCGACCCAGCGGCGCTCCGCGACCTCACCCGCAAAACGCGCATCGAGTCCGGCAGGTTTGTCAGCGCGGGAGATCGCTTCGAAACCCTCCGCCCCGGCTATCAGGTCGTTTACGATCAACTCTCCGCGCCTCGGTTCGCGCAGGACGTTCTCAGCATCAGCCTCAGTCCCGACCAACGCACGCTCACGCTCGTCACCAAGCCGCGCACTGAAGCAGTGAATTACGCCGTGACTTTGCCCAACGTCGTAGCCCCCGATGTGAGGAGGGGGACAACCCAACTTCAACCGCCTCTTCACGTCGGCGGCTACGCGGCAGTGACGACGCACGACGAAATCGATCTGCTCACCGACCTCACCGGCGTCGCCGCGCAATGGACTTCGGCGGACGGACGCGAGACCTGGTCCGGCTGGTTGCCTCATCCCGACTTGGCCGTCGCGCGCGAACTCACGCGCGGCAGTGCCGAGCACGAGCGGTTCTGGGCGCGACTGGAGCAGCCGGGACATCTTATGCTGCGCGGCCAACTCGACTTGTGGCAAATGCTCCAGCCGGCCATTCAGCCTGGATCGGCACTCGACTACGAACGGCCCCGCGAAACCGTGAAGGTCGTCTTTAGCGGCCATTTTTGGACCGAAGCCCCGTTCCGTTACGCGCGTTTCGATCCCAGCAAAACAAACGACGTCACTTTCACTCACGTTGGAAGTCAGACAAACTGGGTGCCGTTCAACCTCGCCGCGCTCACCGGACCGCACGCGCCTCAACTGAGCGTCACTTGGTCCACCGACGCCGACCCGCGACCGCGCGCGTTTCCGCTACGCCGCATGATGCTTCCCTGGGCTTCGCCGACGCTGCAGCCTGCGCCCGCGACCACCGAGCGGTCGGTTCCCGAAATCGCCGGCGGCCATTGGCTGCGCGGCAAGCGGCTTTTCTTCAGCGAACAACTGGCCTGCGCAAAGTGCCATCGAATCAGCGGCGAAGGCAACGACGTTGGCCCGGACCTCTCGAACCTTATCCATCGCGACTATGCCTCGGTGCTCAAGGACATTCGCGAACCCAACGCCGCCATCAATCCCGACCACGTCGCCTATAACGTCGAGTTGAACGACGGCGAACCGATCACCGCTGTCCTCAAGACAGATGGGGCGGATCAACTGACCTTTGCCGACGCTTCCGGTCAAACCGTTCGCGTCGCGAAGAAACAGGTCAGATCGATCAAGCCCGCCACACTCTCGCTCATGCCCGAAGGCTTGTGGGCCGCGCTTACCGCTGAACAGCAAAAGGACTTGATGACCTACTTGCTCACCACTCCGCTCGACCCGGCGCCCATTGAAGCCGCAAACCCGCCGCCTCTTCGCCAGCGAAGAGAAATCAGTGGGCTGCTGGCGGCGGTCCATCGGCAATCGGCAATCGGCAATCGGCAATTTCAAATCGTCCTCTGCGCCGGTCCGAAAGATCACGGTCCCGGCGAACACGATTACCCGCTCTGGCAAAAGCGTTGGGAGAAATTGCTCGCGCTGGCCGATGGCGTGAACGTCGGCACCGCGATGAACTGGCCCAGCGCGGAGCAGTTCAAGACCGCAGACGTGATCGCCTTCTACTCAAACAACCCCGGCTGGAATGCCGAACGCGCGAAGGAACTCGACTCCTTTCTCGCGCGCGGCGGCGGGCTGGTCTATCTCCACTACGCGGTGGACGGCCACAAGGACGTGGACGCGCTCGCACAACGGATCGGCTTGGCCTGGCGCGGCGGAGGCTCCAAATTTCGCCACGGCGCACTCGACTTGAAGCTGCACGCGCATCCGCTGGCCAGCGGCTTCAGCAAACTGGATTTCATCGACGAGAGCTACTGGCAACTGGTGGGCGACACGAAGAACATCGATCTCCTTGCCAGCGGCGTTGAGGACGTCGCACCACAGCCGCTCATCTGGACTCGCACCCAGGGCAAGGGCCGGGTGTTCGTCTCCATCCTCGGGCACTACAACTGGACCTTCGACGACCCCCTTTTCCGGTTGCTCATCCTCCGCGGCATCTGCTGGTCCGGCGGCCAGCCGATGGATCGCCTGGCGGAACTGGCGACGATTGGTGCGCGGTTGACCGACTGACCCGAGTCACACCGAATACTTCGCTAGAATCCAATCCGGGATCGTTTCCGCCCGGCCCGTTTTCAGACTCACCATCGTGTATTCGAACCAGCCGTCGCAGGAGAGCTTCTGCCGCTCGCCGACTTTGCGCAGGATCTCGAATCGCACCTTCACTTCACTGCCGCCGATTTCATCCACCCATGTTCGCACGACAAACGCATCGCCCATGAGCAACGGGCGTTTGTATTCCAGGTGCGCCGCCTTCACGAACCACCCCAGCCCGGCGGCGATGAACTCCTCCATGGGCAACTTGTAACAGCGGGCCATCTGATCATAACGCGCGGCCAGCACGTAATCGTGATATCGGCTGGAGTGGACATGCTGATTCATGTCGATGTCGTCCGGACGCACAGACAGCTCCGTTTCAAATTTCGTGTGGCCAAGGGTCATGTGCTGCGGCGGAGTTTCGGCGGCCATTTGAACGACTGTCAATGACTGTCACGCGCTCAGGCGCATCCACACGCTGTACCTGGAGCGCCGTCTCCGACCCGGCTTGGGCCACCGAGGCGCCTGTTCGCGCCAGGATGGGTGTCGCGATGCGCCCCACTGTTCACTTGCCCAGAAGATGGCTTGCTTCCCGGGCGCGGATTTGTTACACGATCCGCGAACTTCCCGGATGGCCGACGCGCGCTTGCACGCGCCAGTTCACCGTCGTGGGGAAGCCGGGCAAGCGATGGAGCCAACGCGGACAAACCAACAACGCCAAGGGCAACACGCGCCCCGGTATCGATGGGCCGGCAAGAATCCCAAAATCCTCGTTATGAAAAGTGACCACGCCAAACCGCAGGTGACTTCAGTTCGGAGTTCGACATGGGCCGCCATTTCATTCTTCGCACTGGCCCTTGCCAGCCAGGCGCAGAACGTTCCCTCGCTGGTCAACTATCAGGGCCGTCTTTCCAATCCGGACGGCTCGCCACTGCCCACAGCAGACTACACGCTGACTTTCAACGTGTATGACGCTGTCACCAATGGCGTGCTGGCGTGGGGACCGCAAGTGTTCGACGGAGTCGTTGCTCAGGGCCACGGCGCGAAGATTCCCGTCGTGCAAGGTTACTTCAACGTGATGTTGGGTCCGGTGGACACCACAGGGCGCTCACTGGCCGACGCTTTCGGTGCCTCAAACCGTTTCGTGGAGATTGCGGTAAGCAACCGGCCCCCTGTTGCGCCACGACAACAAATCCTCAGCGCGCCCTTCGCCTTCCAGGCCGGCAACTCCGCGAAACTCGCCGGCTATGATTGGAGCGCGGTGTTTGGGACGAACGATCCTGTGGCAGGCACCATATCGTGGAACAGACTTTCACTCAGGCAAACGGGGACGAATGTCGGCATTGGGGGTGTAGCCACCAGTCTTCCGACAGCGAATCCCTGGTCATCACCAAGCCCCACCCAACCCACCTCGGTCAGTAACTTAAGTGTCACACTGACGACAACAGGCAGACCGGTGATATGTTTTCTCACCGCTGGAGTTTCCAGTACAAACGCTCACATTATCTTTTTTGCAGGAGGGGGAGGCAATGTGCCTCATATTGAAGTTTCCCTATTTCGCGATGGAGCTTCAGTCGGCAGTGAATTCGCACAGCAGACCGACACCGCCACAGCCAGTTACTTGAGCCCCTCGTCTTTTAGCTTTATCGACGTCCCGACGCCAGGCGTTCATACGTACGAAGTCAAGGCGTTCATTCCCGCTCCCACCGGAGGTTCACCACAGCTCCAGTTCGTCAACGTCCGCCTCGTCGCATTCGAACTATGATCCTGCGTCCGGCATCGAGCCGATTTCCGCGCCCGCCGGGCCACGGCGTTCGCGTCGCTTCAGTACGGGCAGGCCTGGCGCCTTCGGAAAGGACGAGAGTTTCCGCGCTAGTGGCGGTGAAGCGGACTGAAGTCCGCGCTCCTCTGATTAGGGCGATGGCGCTGCTGATTTGCATTCCGGCGTTCATCGCAGACGCGCAGACCGACTCGTTCATCCGCGGCCGGCCAGATTTTGTCAACTGGCTCTTCGATCCCACCCCCACAGCGCCGCCCGGCGCCAGCCTCACACAACCCGGCAGCATTGCCATCTTCAGCGGCAACATTGGCAACCCGACCAACGCTGCGCCGAATGACGGCCAGATTCACCTCGTGCAGTCGCAGGTCGGCGGGGTCTTTGCCGCCGGAGCGAGGTCGCTAGAGCCGCCGGTCATTCTCACCCAGCCGCAAAGCCTCACCGTCGCATCCGGCGCGAATGCGACCTTCACCGTGTCCGCCAGCGGAACCGAGCCGGTGATTTATCAATGGCGCAAAAACGGCGTGGACTTGTTAAACGAAACGAACGCCACGCTTGCACTCATTCCCGCCACCACCGCCAGCGCGGGCAGTTACGCGGTTTTGGTCTCCAACGCCCTCGGCAGCGCGACGAGCAGTGCAGCCACTCTCACCATCCACGGCACCGCTGTGACGCCCGCCAACTTGAACACGACCTGGATCCTGGCTAACTCTCCCTACGTCGTCGCGACCAACGTCATCGTCACCAACCTCACCATTGAGCCGGGAGTCACGGTGTTGTTCGATGGCTCCTGTCAGCTCGAAGTGCGCGGCCCATTCCGTGCGGTGGGCGCCAGCAACAATCCGATCCGGTTTACTGCCAGTCTGACGAATTGGGATGGCGTGTATTTTAACGGCGCCACGGGCGCGCTGGAAATGTCCTGGTGCATTATCGAGCGGTCGGTGAACAGCGGCATTCGCATCCATGACTGCTCGCCCGCACTGCGCTTTTGCACGATCCGAGACAACTCAGGATACAGCGGTGGAGGGATTTGGACGGACCGATCGTTGACCCTGGAATCATGTGAGGTGGCGAACAACCGGATCACGACCGGCACGCCTGACGGTGGTGGTGGGATTTTCTCCGGCGGTGGCACGCTTACCTTGCGACACTGCTCGGTGCGCTTCAACGAGGCTTCCGGGTGCTGTGCCACGGTCCGGGGCGGCGGCATCCAAAGCGCCGTCCACTGTGTCCTCGAGGATTCTGAAGTGCTGGGCAACCGGATCGTTCAGCCTCTCCATGGCAACAGCGGCGGGGGAATTCATTCCGAAGGATTATTGGAATGTTACCGCACGAGCATTTCCAGCAACGAAGTCATCTGCGCCCGAAACGGTGGGAAAGGCGGCGGCGTGTCGGCGCTCGGAGACGCCATTTTCAGCCAGTGTGTTCTGCAAGGCAACATCCAGGAAGCCTCCGAGCAGTCCTGGGGCGGCGCCGTCTATTGCCAGGGAACACTGTCGATGACCAACTGCCTGATGACCGGGAATCGGGCCTGGTCCTGTCCTCCCGGCTCATGGGTGCAGGGGAGCGCGCTGATGGCTGGCGGCGGCATCATCGAGAATTGCACCATCGCCCATAACGCGCTGGCGGCCACCGCGTTCACGAATCAGACGGCCGTCGAATTCGAAGGGGTCATTCGCAACTCCATCGTGTACTTCAATACGCCCATTGACCAACAAATCGGGCCCGGTATTCATGTGGAATATCCCGTCATCGAGTACAGCGACGTGCAGGGAGGCTGGAGCGGAACGGGCAACACGAACGCCGACCCGTTGTTCATCAATCAGGTGAATTATCTTCTGTCCACAAACTCCCCGTGCATCGACGCCGGTGATCCCGCTTCGGCCATGGAGGACGGCTGCCGTCCACCGGCTCTAGGAGGGACGCGAAACGACATGGGAGCGTACGGCGGTCCCGGTGTGTGCGAGTGGCCCGGGCTGGACGCGGGACGCCCCAGAATCCTGGTCAATGGTTTGTACAGTCCAGCTCATGCCTACGTGATCACCAATGCGACATTCGCACTCGTGGAAATGCAAACCTCCTTCCAGGATGGCCACATCTTCTATACGAGGAACGGCACGCCGTCTTCGAACTCCATCGCCTACCACGGGCCGGTGGCGTTTTTCTCCGACGTGACCTTGCGCGCCATCGCCTACAATTCCAACTACACCGCCTCGGCCGAGGCCAGGCCCGTGAACTTGATCGTACGACCCGTTATTTTCTCCGTCGCAATCGCCGGCAGCGGCAACGTCACCATCTCGCCGCAGGTCAACCAGCGGTTCTTTGGTCAATCGCTTTCGTTGATCGCCACGCCACGAAATGCGAACTGGACGCGCTTTGTTCGCTGGAGCGACGGCAACACCAACAATCCGCGCACCATCACGATCGGCGCGAGTAACGTCCTCACGGCCGTCTTCACCAACGTTGTGCCATTGGAGGAACTGGTCTTCAAACAATGGGACAAATCTTTTGGCGGCGAAAACAACGACGAGATTTTTACTCTCCAGCAGACGATCGACGGAGGATTCATCCTCGGCGGGCATTCGAATTCCGGCGCCGACGGCAACAAGGCCAGCCCCAACTACGGCCTCGGCGATTTTTGGGTGGTCCGGTTGGACACCAATGGGGAGAAGCTTTGGGACAGGGCCTTCGGTGGCACTGGCGAAGACACGCTCCTCAGCCTCCAGCAGACGGCCGATGGCGGCTTCATTCTGGGTGGCAACTCGCGTTCCGGCGCGAACGGCAATAAAAGCAGTCCGAACTTCGGACTGAGTGACTGCTGGGTCGTGCGACTCGACGCCAATGGCAACAAACTTTGGGACCGCTCCTTTGGCGGCAACGGGAACGACAATCTGACGAGCGTCCGTCAGACGGCGACCGGAGAATTCATCCTCGGAGCCATTTCGGGACCAAGTTTCGGCTCTTATGATTTTTGGGTGGTCGAGTTGGACGCCAATGGTAATCAGCTTCGGGAGCAATTCTTCGGCGGCTCGGGCGACGACGAGGCCAATAGTCTTCAGCAGACGGCCGATGGAGGTGTCATCCTGGCCGGGTACGCGTTTTCCAACACCGATGGCAATAAGACCAGCCCTGCCTTGGGCGGTGGCGACCTCTGGGTGGTGCGACTCGACGCCAGCGGCAACAAGCTTTGGGACGCGTCTTTCGGTGGCAGCGATACTGACAACGCCCAGAGCATTCAGCAGACGGATGATGGAGGATTCATTGTGGGCGGATACTCCCGTTCTGGAGCGGATGGCAACAAGATGAGTCCAGGTTTCGGCAACCTGGATTATTGGGTGGTACGGCTGGATCGTAACGGCCACAAGCTTTGGGATCAATCCTCTGGCGGTGGCGGCTACGATTCAGGTCAGGATGTTCGAATGATGGACGACGGGGGATTCATCGTCGGCGGATATTCGTCGTCTGGCGCGGTCGGCAATAAGACGAGCCCCGGGTTCGGGAACAATGATTTCTGGGTGGTCCGGCTGGACGCGAATGGAAACAAGCGTTGGGACCTGTGCTTCGGTGGGACCGGCAACGATGTGCTGTACAACCTTCAGCCGACGGCAGACGGAGGTCTAATCCTCGGCGGTCATTCCGATTCCGGAAACGGAGGGGCGAAGACCAGCGCCACTTGGGGCCTCGACGACTTTTGGGTGCTGCGGCTGGCCCGTCGCGAAGCTCCCATCGGCACGCCCGCCGTCCTCGTCAACGGCTCCTACAACCCGACCAACAGCTATACGATCACCAACGCGACGGTCGCACTGGTCGAGATGCAGACCACCTTCCCCGGCGGCCGCTTGTTCTACACGCAGAACGGTTCGGCGCCATCCTCCAACTCGATCATCTATACCACCCCCATCACCTACCTCTCGGATGCGACCCTGCGCGTCATCGCCTACAATTCCAACTTCACCGCGTCAGTGGAGGCGGATCCCGTGAGTCTGGTTGTAAAACCCATCACGTTTTCTGTGGCAAACGTCGGCAGTGGCACGGTCACCGTCTCGCCAGCGACCAATCACTATTTTATCGGTCAGACCGTAAACCTCACCGCCGCGCCGCGGAACCCCAACTGGACGCGCTTCCTCGCTTGGAGCGATGGCACTACCAATAACCCGCGCACGATTAATGTCGGCCTGAGTAACGTGCTCACCGCCATCTTCACCAACTTCGTGCGGCTGGAGGAACTTGTGTTCAAACAGTGGGAAATCTCGCTGGGTGGCACCGAAGATGACGCTGCGCAAAGCATCAGGGCGACGGCCGACGGGGGATTCCTCGTGGCTGGCTCTTCCTACTCCGGCATCTCAGGGAACAAGACCAGCCCAAACAGTGGCCACGAGGATTTATGGGTCGTGAAGCTCGACGCGGATAGACGCAAAATCTGGGACAAGTCGTTCGGAGAAAGCGGCCGCGATTCAGCGTACGGCGGCGTCATGGTGTTGACCAGCGACGACGGGTGCATTGTCGGCGGAAGCTATAACAACGTGGATTGTTGGCTGTTGAGGTTGGACGCCAACGGGAATACACGTTGGGAAAATCGGTTCGCTGGCGGCGCCGTCCTGGGCATTGAGACAACCTCGGATGGCGGTCTTCTTGTTGTAGCAGTTTCCGAGACCGGCGTGGCTGCCAACAAGACAAGCGCTTACTACGGCAGCGCGGATTTTTGGGTGATCAGGCTGGACGCCGGCGGAAACGAAGTTTGGGAGAACTCGTTCGGCGGCTCTGGGGCGGATTACCCTTACTCCGTTACCCCCAGTCCGGATGGCGGTTACCTGATTGGCGGGTATTCCGATTCGCCCGTGTCCGGCAACAAAACCAACTCGGGCTACGGCGGGGACGACTTCTGGGTCGTAAAAGTGGATGGCAATGGAAACAAACTCTGGGACCGGTCCTACGGCGGATCTCAATCCGACCGGATTGCCAGTCTGATGGCGATGGGCAACGGCCGCTACGTGGTCGGCGGGACATCGAGATCCGGCGCTTCTGGGATCAAAACGACACCGAACTTTGGTGTTTTCGATGATTTTTGGGTGATCCAAATAGACGACGCGGGAAATCTGCTTGGACAAAACTCATTTGGTGGCGACAACCAGGATTTCCTTTTCCGCATCACGCCTCGTGACGACGGCACTTTTTTGTTGGGTGGAGCGTCCATCTCCGGTGTTGGAGGCACCAAAACCAGTCCGAACTTCGGGGACTATCGCGGCGGGAACAATTACGACTACTGGGTGGCGCAGATCGACTCCCTGGGAAACCAGCGCTGGGATCAATCGTACGGCGGAACGCTCCAGGATTACCTGCTTACCGCCACGGCAACCACCGATCACGGATACGCTCTAGCCGGAATGTCCTGGTCCGAAATCAGCGGCAACAAAACAAGCCCTGTCTATGGCGAGGGCGATTTCTGGGTATTGAAGCTCGCGACCCGTGAAGCCCCGATCGGTACCCCGGTGGTGCTCGTCAACGGCCAATACAGTCCGTCGAACCGTTTCGATATCCCGGCGACGAACGCGATCAGCATCACCTTACAAACGTCGTTCGCAAACGCCGAACTTTACTACACGACCGATGGAAGCGATCCGGCCTTCGCGACCTTGTACACCGGGCCGATTACGAACCTCGCCGTTTCAACGATGGTGCGCGCGTTCGCGTTCGATCTCGACACCGGCGATTACCAGGAAGCCGATCCGGTCCAGGTAAACGTGCCGCTGGTGTTTCCGCTTACGGTGTCCAGCCCCGGAGGTGGCTCGGTGTCCATCGACATCCCTGGCGGCGCCTACATCAGTAACACGGTCGTAACCCTCACCGCCGTGGCGAGCAATGGGTGGACGTTCATGCGCTGGGCCGGCGATGCCGGCGGCACCGTGACGAACCTGCCGGTATTGATGAACCGGACCAAAGACATCCAGGCCATCTTTGGCACGCCTCTGTTCAGCACGAATATTCCGGCGAACTTCGGATCCACCCTGCGCCAGCCGGAACAGACGCTATACGAGTTTGGGCAGAGCGTCCGGTTGAGCGCCGTCCCTGCGGCGGGCCGCTATTTTACCCAATGGGGCTCGGCCGCTTCAGGAATCCTGACGAGCCCTTTGCGCTGGTCGGTCACTGCTCCCACGCAGACCGTGCGGGCAACCTACTCGACCTTGCCCGCAAACACATTTTCGTTGACGGTGCTCATTAACGGAGACGGAGCCGTCACTCGCATCCCGCAGCAATCGAACCATCTCAACGGATCGAGCGTTGTTCTCACCGGCACGCCCGACGCAGACAGCGTTTTCGGAAGTTGGAGCGGCGACGCCGCTGGCACAGCCAACCCGTTGAATGTCCTGATGAACACCAACAAAACGATCACGGCGAATTT